>Ga0206127_1000138_pt1 | contig 92157 bp, 73 predicted proteins | sample Helgoland_Spring_6_FD_148646 | JGI IMG/M metagenome (GOLD analysis project Ga0206127, IMG submission 148646) | Pelagic subsurface seawater microbial communities from Kabeltonne, Helgoland, North Sea - Helgoland_Spring_Bloom_20160419_1 | ecosystem: Environmental > Aquatic > Marine > Epipelagic ...
TGATATTTCTTTGGATGGAAAGGAGTTTGACGAGACTTTAAAGTATAGTGGAATAGGAGAGAAACCAAATAATTTTAATGCCAGTTACTTTTTATTCAATGAAAAGAACGCAATAGACTCTGAAACTTATAAAAAGATGGAGAATCAAGAGTATTTCGATTATGAATTAAAAACACATGCTTCTTTAATGAAATTGCTCAACGAGTCTGAGATAGAAAACGAGAAATTTCTAGAGAATCAAGCAGACAAGTTCCGTTTTCAGATGCTAAATAATCTAATTACCAAGTTGGGAGAAGATTATTTTGCTGGAAAAACAAAAGGTATTATTACCCAGTATATGGACAGCGAAATAGACAAAATAGATTTTAAGGACTCTGTGCTGTTTGCTTCTAATAATGATTATAGATATTTCTTAAGTTCTTATTTTGTGGCTGGTCTTACTAGTGGAGACTTAAAGACCTTGGAACTATATAATGAAGAGTTATTGGAAATGCAAAAAAAATCTATTGTAACTACCTTAAAAAGAGGCATTTCTTTTTACAATATGGATAAGCTAGATGTATATTACCAAACTTATGTAAAGTTAGCTGCTAATGATAAGGACATAAATAGAATTAAGGGAAAATACGAAAGAATAAAAACTCTTAAAAAGGGAAGTCCTTCTCCATCGTTTAACTATCCAGATAGTAGTGGAAAAAACATCTCCTTAGAATCGCTGAAGGGGAAATTGGTGTATGTAGATGTATGGGCTACTTGGTGCGGTCCTTGTAAGGCGCAGATACCATTTTTAAAGCATTTGGAAGAGAAGTATAGAGAAGAAGACATTGCCTTTGTAAGTTTGTCTATAGACCAGCTTAAAAACATCTCTAAGTGGAAGGATATGATTGTAGATAAAGAACTGGAGGGAATACAAATAATTGCAGACAAAGCATGGCGATCCAAGTTTGTTACCGATTATGTGATAGAGGGTATTCCAAGATTTATTCTAATAGACAAAGACGGCAATTTAATGGATCCTATGGCGCCAAGACCTGCTATTTATGTGGAAGGGGAGATGCAACTCAATGAAGAGATTCAAAAAATATTTGACGAGAATATTTAGTTTAATAATTAGTTTTCTAGGTCTTTAAATAGATCTTTAAATTCCGACCAAAATACATCTAAGTTTAGAAGGTGTTTTTCAAAAAACTGAAAAGTCTCTGCCCAGGTATCTTTGTTGTAGAGGTTTACCTCATTTAGGGTAGTGGTAATTCTAGCACATTTCTTACCGTATTCATTTTCTTGTTCTCTATTCCACTGCCAGTCTGGGCCAAGGGTATTTTTAAAAACTGTTTTCAGTTCTAGAAACTGATCGTAAAACAGATTTTTTAGGCTTTGGTCTTGGTGTTGCAGGTCTATGTATACCTCGGCATATTTGGTTTCTAGAGAAATTCTAAAATAAATGTCTTTTACTTGGGTTGGATAATTTAGCCATTTTATTTTGCCAGTAGAGGCATTGTTTTTGGACATATACTTGCCAAAGCTGGTGTAAAAAAGTGTTTTTATCTCTCGTTTGTGTTCCTTGCTATACATTATTTTATAAATATTTTATTTCTTTTTTAACAATTGCTTTTTTATTGGTACATATTGATATATTTGTTTCTTATTTATAATCATTCTTAATAAGGCTTGAAAAGAAATATTGTAATAGCAGACAACTCGGAACTTATTCTAAATGGGTTAAGATTTATTTTGCAGCCATTGGTAGGGGAAGGAATAGTTTCTTTTACTAAATACGCCCCGTTAAAAGAATATTTAAAGGCTACTAAAAATATATTATTGATTATAGACTATACTTCCAAGGGTTTTTCTTTGAATAAGGTGGTAGAATTGAAAAATAAGTATCCAAAGATGCTGGTAATGGCACTTACGCCTTATACCAATGCACAGACTATTGTTCAGGCGGTAGAGGCGGGGATAGAGAGCCATATAAAGAAGGAATGTTCTGTGCAGGAGATAAAAGATGCATTTAATGCTACTAGTGGTGGTAGTAAGTTTTTTTGTAACGATATAGTAGCTCAGATGAGAAAGGAAAATATAAATCCAAAGAATATTTCTTTTAAGTCTTTGGATCCCAATCCGGTGAGTTTGAGCGATAGAGAGCTACAGATAATTAGGTTTATTGCTGAGGGCTATACCAATTCTCAGATTGCGGCCATTGTCTATTTGAGCAACCATACGGTAAATACGCATCGAAAAAACATCATGAAAAAATTGGGTGTCAACAATACTGCTGGTATTGTGATGTATGCGGTAAAGGAGCAAATGGTAACGCCCAACCAGTTCAGCTTCAAAAAGTCTAATTTGGTTTAGGATTTATTTTAAGCTTCCATTTGATATTCAAAAAATAATAGATTTGTAAATCAAATACTTCACACATTTCTGGGTGAAACTTATTTCGGTTAAAGTGCGCAAGATCGATGGTTCGAATCCATTCACCACGACTTTAAAGCCTGTCTTTTATGGGCTTTTTTTATATAAATTAAATTTCTTTTGTTACTTTCCACAATAAAGAATTTAAACTTTCAAAAATCTATAATGGGACAGGTTGTAAGGAAGATTGTCCCCTTATAGGGTTATTAGCTATAAATTGTAATAAATACAAATCAAAATTAAATTTTAATTATCATACCATTGTTTCGAAAAAAGGCCAAAAAATGTTGCAAAAAGTTCAAATACTAAAATTTTTAATAAAATTCTAGATTAAACTGATTGTTGCCATCCAGTCTTTTTAATTTGCTTTTGTCTCTTTTGGGGATATTAATAAGTATTATTTCTCCAGTTTTACAATGGCAAGCAAGACATACCTCTGCTTTCGAAGAATCAAATTCTGAAGAAATATAATTCACTTGAATATTTTCTGACGATAGATAATCGTAGATTCCTTGGTGATAACCTTCTGTAGTAAATGTATCTAGATTTATTTGACTGTCCCATGGGTTGGAACACCCTGTTAAATCCCATCGCATGGTTACAGCCTCTTCTTTATTGCAAGCAGCAACCATTACACCAGCTATAAATAGATATATAAATAATTTTACTTGTTTCATTTATTGTTTTTAATCTATAACGATAATATTTTAATCATAGGGTGGGAGCAAATAAAATATTCATTGTTATTTAGTATATATTTTAATTTTATTTTCCAATAAACCATCCCCAGAAACCGTTAATTCAATTTCTCCTACAACCGAAGCTGCCTGAACCAAAACAACCAACTTCCCACTAAAGACTTTCATAGTAGGTTCATGAAATAACTCTAGCGAAGTAGCATCCCCATTACAAGCAGCTCTAAATTTGCCATTTCCTTTTACTTCAAAATTCAATCGGTCAGATGCTCTTGGACAAGGATTACCATTTCTATCAACCACACTTGCTGTCACAAAACTAATATCCTCTCCATTTGCAGAAATGGTACGCCTATCTGCTTCCAGTTCTATATGATGGGGTTTTCCCGCTGTTACTACCATCTTTTCTTTAGCAGCCTCTCCCTTATCATTGTAGGCAATTACTTTCACTGTGCCTGGAGTATATTTAACATCCATCCACATCAACCTATATCTATTCAAATTAGACTCCTTGCTCTTTTTTTGAATTCCTTGACTCTTGCCATTTATAAATAATTCGGCGCTATTGTAGTTGGTATAAACAAAAACCGGAGTGGTTTTCCCTTCGCGCCCTTCCCAATTCCAGAGGGGGAGAATGTGCAAAGTTTCTTCCATTTTATTCCAACGACTACGGTATAGATAATACCTGTCTTTTGGTATTCCCGCAAGATCACAAATACCAAAATAAGAACTACGCGAAGGCCAAAACCTATCATATGGAGTTGGTTCTCCTAAATAATCAAATCCTGTCCATACAAATTCACCAATTACCCATGGATGGTCGTCTTGCATTTCAAAATCAACTTCGGGAATATTCGACCAGTTACAATATTCTAAATCATAAGAAGAGCACTGTAAATCTTGGTAGGTTTTACCAGCTTCACTTACCACTGGAAATTTATAAACTCCTCTAGAGCTTACAGTAGAAGCGGTCTCCGAACCTAAAAGAAAACCTTGTGGAAATTGTTTATATGCCTCTTCATATAAATGTACGCGGTAGTTCAATCCTGGAACATCTAAAACAGCACCAAAACCACTTTTCATTACAGCCTCTACCTGGTCCATTCCAACCGTTACAGGTCTTGTTGGGTCTTCTCTATGAAAAATATCCTGAAGTTGCTTTAGCCTAACTACTCCCTCGCTGCCCCATTGGTCAGGAACCTCATTACCAGCACTCCACATCACAATACAAGGATGATTGCGTGTAGCATGTACCAAATTCACTATGTCTTTCTCTGCCCATTTATCATAATATAGGTTGTAACCATTTTTTACTTTTGGTTTTTTCCATTCGTCAAAACTTTCTGCCAAAAATAGAAACCCCATTTCATCACACAGCTCTAACTGTTCTATAGAAGGCATGTTGTGAGAAGAACGAATTGCATTACATCCCATATCTTTTAGAATAGTTAATTGTCGTTTTAGTGCCGAAATATTAACTGCCGATCCTATAGGCCCCAAATCGTGATGCAAACAAACACCCTTAAATTTAGTTACTTCCCCATTGAGTTCAAAACCCCTAGATGGAGTGTATTTAATTTCCCTAACTCCAAAGCGCACAGTCTCTGTATCTTTCAACACATCTCCCTGAAATAGCTTCAATTCAGTAGAGTATAGGTAAGGGGTTTCAGTAGACCATAGTTTAGGGTCTTTTATCACCAAATTTTGTTCTATTTCATCCCCATTTCTTTCACTGGTTTTATTTTCTGCAACTATATTTCCATCCATATCTCTAATAATGGTGGCAATACTTACATTCTCTCCTTTTACTTTAGAACTGATATTTACTTTAGATTGATTTTTAGAAATATGTGGGGTAGTAATAAAATGACCCCAATGAAGAAAACTCACTTTGTTTTTTACAATTACTCTTACCTTTCTGTAAAGTCCAGCACCAGGATACCAACGGGAAGAAAATGGTTGATTTTCCAAACGAACTGCAATAATGTTTTCTTTGTCCTTAAATATAAAATCAGATATGTCAAAGTAAAAGTAACAGTAACCATTGGGCCTAGAACCTATTTTTTTTCCATTTATATAAACTTCAGCATTGCTCATGGCACCATCAAAGGTGATCAGTACTTGTTTGTCCTTTGTATATTTATCAAGATTTAAAGAATTACGGTACCAACCAACCCCAACGAAAGGTAAGGCACCAGTTCTTCCAGTTTTTTCTGTGGCCTTTTCCTCATTGTTTTGCTCTATAATTACCGTTTGCTTATCTACCTGCTTATCAAACGGACCGTAAATCGCCCAATCGTGAGGTATTTTAACCGTTTCCCAAGACGAATCATCAAAGTCAATATTAAAAGCAGCTGTATTTTCTCCCTTATAAAATTTCCAAAAATCGAGCTCTTTAGTCTCAGTTTGTCCAAAGGAAGTTGAACTATATACTAAGTATAACAAAAAAAATAATCTACTCAATCTCATTTTTTTTTGAAATATGCATTTTATAAATTGATAATTACTGTTTTAATTCCTTAAAAAGGATGTTATTACAATTTGCTATTTATCAATTAGATAGCTCTCTACAGTAAACATTTATTTTCCCATTCCAGGAAATACGTTGAAGGCAGTACTCTTCATTTCGTTCTCATTGACATGGTCTGCATCTTCAATAGCTTTATTAAACCCCTCTATCATAGACTCTATTAATTCCTCCTTCTCCATATTTTCATAAACTTCCTCATCTATAAAAAGTTCTTTCAACTTTCTATTTCCATCTAGTACAAATCTTACCTTACCATCCAGTGCATCGCCCTTCACATATATGTTTTCCAGTCTTTTTTTAGAATCTTCTACCGCGCCTTTCATGTCCTGCAACTTGGACATCATGTCTTTCATATTTTGATTTCCAAACATTATTCTTTCTTATTGCTGTTATTTATTTTACTATTTCTTTCCTTCTTCTCTCTATAATCTTGCATGTTCCACTTATAGAGTTTGTAGCCAATGGTAATACCACCAATAAAAATTGCAGCTACAAAAAAGGTAATAAAAAAATCTCCTGGACTCATCTAAAAAATATTTTCTTTCAATAGCATTTCTAACTTTATTCCTCGAGAACCTTTGAGCAGTACCAAACTGTTTTCCAAACCTTTTTGTTTCAAAAACGGTATTAGTTCTAAAGTATCTTTAAAGATAGTAAATCCATTATTGGTTTTTTGATAGCACGTACCAACCAAAATGGTCTTTAAAGAAGTATTCTCTAAATAATCTACTATCGCCTGATGCTCCACTTCAGAAGCAGAACCAAGCTCCAGCATGTCTCCTAAAATTACTAATTTTTGAGAACTTTCTATTTGGTTAAAACTTATTAGCGATTCCATGGTGGAAGTAGGATTGGCATTGTAACAATCTGCTATAACCGTATTTTTAGATGTTGTTACCAATTGAGAGCGGTTGTTGGTAGGTAAATAGTTGGCAATAGACTGTTCGATATTTTCTTTAGAAACCTTAAATAGCTTCCCCACACAAGCAGCCGCTAGAATATTGTTTTGATTGTATGCACCAAGCAAATTTGTTTTTACCATATTAGGAGCATTTTCCTCAATAGATAGCTCCATCTCTAAAGTAGGAGTCTGTCTTACGACTTTTCCTATTACATCAGCATTTGAAGATCCGTAAGTAAACTTATCTATATCTTTTCCTATATAGCTTGTAAGTAATTCGTCTTCTTTATTTACTACAACTGCACCCTTATTTTCAATAATAAAATCGTACAATTCAAATTTTGTTTTCTTAATAGTCTCCACATCTCCAAACCCTTCCAAATGCGCTTTTCCAATATTGGTAATAATTCCATAATTGGGAAGTGCTATTTCCACCAGTTCTTTAATATCCCCAATCTTACTAGCGCCCATTTCTATTACCGCTATTTCATGCTCCCTATTTAGCTGAAGAATAGTTAGTGGAACTCCTATATGATTATTGAGATTGCCTTTCGTAATAAGAATATGGTATTGGCTAGTTAAAACTGCTCCCAATAATTCTTTGGTAGTAGTCTTTCCATTAGTACCAGTAATAGCAACTACTGGAATATTTATCTTCTCTCTATGAAATCTAGCCAGACTTTGTAAAGTCTCTAGTACGTTTTCAACTAAGAATGTCTTTCCTTCAATAAAATATTCTTTTTCGTCTATTACTGCATATTTGGCACCGAGTTCTAGCGCCTTTTCTGCAAATTTATTACCGTTAAAATTAGGGCCTTTTAAAGCGAAAAATAGATCGTTTTTAGCAATGTTTCTCGTGTCAGTTGTTACCTTTTGATCGCAACTTAAAAAAGCATTGTAAACTTGTTCTACCATTATTCTCCAAATCTATCCATTACAGCAGTAGTAACTCCAGTAGATGAAAATCCTCCATCGTGAAATAGATTTTGCATGGTTACATATTTAGTCAAATCACTAAACATAGAAATACAGTAATTGGCACAGTCTAAAGAACCTGCATTTCCCAAAGGACTCATGTTCTCACTAAAATCTATAAACTTATCAAATCCACTCACTCCACTACCAGCCGTAGTAACAGTAGGAGACTGAGAAATGGTATTAACTCTTACTTTTTTGGAAGTTCCGTAATGGTAACCAAAGCTTCTTGTAATAGATTCTAATAGAGATTTTGCATCTGCCATATCGTTGTAGTCTGGGAATATTCTTTGTGCAGCTATATAGGTAAGGGCAACCACAGACCCCCATTCGTTGATAGCATCTGTCTCAGAAGCTACTTTTAAAACTTTGTGCAAGGACATTGCCGAAACATCTAGTGTCTTTTTATACCACTCATAATTTAAATCTGTATAGTCCTTTTTCTTTCTTACATTGGGAGACATACCAATAGAATGTAGAACAAAATCAATTTTTCCACCCAAAATTTCCTGAGACTGACTAAATAAATTTTTAAGATCATCCACCGAAGTAGCATCTGCCGGTATGATCTGCGAATTTGTTTTTTCTGCCAAGTCGTTCATAGCACCCATTCTCATCGCTATTGGTGCATTGGTAAGGGTAAATGTAGCACCTTCCTCATGTGCTCTTTCTGCAACTTTCCATGCAATAGACATATCGTTTAAAGCTCCGAAAATGATTCCTTTTTTTCCTTTTAGTAAATTATGAGACATATATAAATTTGTTTTTATTCAAATATAGAAATATACATTAATAAATTTTCCTACATCTTTGAAATACTGTAGTTTAGATATTCACAATGGTTAAGAATTATTACAAAACTTTAGGTCTTTCTACTTCTGCCACTAAAGCCGAAATAAAAATTGCTTATCGAAAGCTGGCTAAAAAATACCATCCCGATAAAAATAAATCTCAACATGCTAGCCAATTATTTATTGAAGTAAACGAGGCATATGCCTATCTGTCCAACGAAACTTCTACTTTTCAAACTAAAAATATAGTAAAAACTCCTCCAAGAAAAAGATCTAAATATTCCGAAGACGAACTTAAAAAAAGAATGGAGTGGGCTAGAAAATATGCGCAGTATAAAAAAGTTAAAGAAGAGAGAGTGATGGAATTGGAATACTATAAAATTCACAATTCTAGCCGTAAAAAGATTATTAATTTAATCAATTGGGTAAGTATTAGTGTTGCATTTGTGATTTTTATGGACTATAAAATTCTTCCAACTAGCCCCGTAGAAGTAGATTTAATTACCAATTATATGGATATGGGGTCGGATAATTTTGTTTTAAAATTCAAGGATATAGATAATAACGACTTTAATTTTGCAGTGTCTATTGAAGATGTGAAGTACCTTAACATTGCAAAAATAAAAGATTATTCTACTCGAAAAAGCATGATTTTAAGACAAAATACCAATATGCTATTAAATATTGACAATGATATAATTTCTATTGAAAATCACTTTTGTGTTTACAAGGTTTTTTATTTCTATTTCACCATTCTTCTGTTGCCATTAATCACCATTTTTTCCAAAGGACCTAATACGGTTCATATACTGTCTAGTTATGTCATCTCTAGTGTTGCTACCATAGGTGTAATCTTTCTTTTTCTTACCCTTTTATTATGAAATATATTTTCTTATTTCTTTCCTTGATTTTTCTTTTTTCTTGCGATAATCAACCACCAAAGGATTACTACACCGAAAAATCTTCTAATTCAGTTAAAATAGATACCAATTCCAATAAAGCAATTAATAAAGCACCTAAAAAAGTAATTAAAAAAAACAACCTGTTAACCAACCAAAATGTAAAGCAAAAACTAACAGATTTTGGAATTAAAAACAAGGAAGAAAAGATTTTAATTCGAACAGAATTTGGCGATATTAAGATAAGACTCTACAAAAACACTCCATTACATCGTGCCAATTTTCTTTTATTGGCCAAAAGCAATTTTTTTGATTCAACAATTTTCTACAGAGTAATTAGGAATTTTATGATTCAAGGTGGAAATAGCGACAAAAACAACATGCTCCAAAAAATGGCTAAAATTGGATTGTATAGAGTACCACCAGAAATTAATTCCAAAAATATTCACAAACGAGGGGCGCTTGCTATGGCTGTTCAAGAACAGTATTATAAAGATCCTACCAAAATAAATTTATCTTCCAGTCCTTATAATTTTTATATTATCCAAAAAGGCCCGTTATCAGACACCTACATGGACAAAATTGAGATTAAATACAATATAACTATTCCCGAAAGCAATCGGAAAATTTACCGAAAAATAGGAGGAAGCCCGCACCTAGATAATGAGTATACTGTTTTTGGAGAAGTTATTTCTGGACTTTCAGTGGTAGACAAAATCAGTAAGCAAATTACCAATGGTAAAAACCGTCCATTGAAAAATATTTATCTTTCTGTTGAGGTGCTGGACTAGATTGGCAACCTTGTTTTTTTCAAATGATTGTAACTTTTTTTTAATTTTACAGTTTAACTACTATAATAATTTAATGTTTTAAATGACTGCAAATTCTAAAAATAACAACCATTTAGAGACTTCTAAATCTCCTAAAATTGTAAATAGAAAGTTGGTTTTTTTTCTAACCTGTTCTATCGTTTTTGGTTCTCTATCCTTTGTGTCTTACAAACCTGTAGAAGCTTCCAAAAATGATTATTCGGTTGCTATAGTCAATAATTCCAAAACAACCCTAGAAATAGTAGATAATCCTGTAAGTAATCTTGCAACAGAAAAATCAAATTCTAATACTGATTCTTCTCCTATTACTGTTTTTAACAATACCAAAGCATCTGAAAATCAATTTGCTTTAATTGTTGGAACCTATCAGGAAAAATACAATGCTGTTATTCTAGAAAAAGAAATGAAAAAAAGAGGCTTTAAACATTGTAGTATTATAGCCAACAATAATTCTAATAAATATTGGGTAACTGTAGATTTTTACAAAGACAAAAACGAAGCCGAAACCGCTAGAGAAAGATTTTTAATAGACGGCTGGATAAAACAAATCTGAACTATTTTAATTCAATCCCTACTGGACAGTGGTCCGAACCCATAACATCGTTTAATATAAAAGCATCTTTGATTATTTCTAATCCTTTTGCAGAAGATAAAAAATAATCTAGTCTCCAACCAACGTTTTTTGCTCTTGAATTAAACCTGTAACTCCACCACGAATATTTTATTTCTTCTGGATAAAAGTGACGAAAAGTATCTGTGTATCCATTGGAAATAAAATTACTCATTCCATCAATTTCGGTTTGAGTATATCCAGGAGTTTTATTAAAGTTAGATTTTGGGTTTTTTAAATCAATAGGTTGGTGGGCTACATTTAAATCACCACATAAAAAAACCGGTTTTTCTTTTTCTTTGTTTTTAATAAAATTTAAAAGATCCTTATCCCATCTAGCTCTATATTCCAATCGGTGCAAACCACTTCCGCTATTTGGAACATAAGTAGTTATATAAAAAAAAAGTTCGTACTCAGCACAGATTAATCTTCCTTCTTGGTCGTGTTCTTCAATACCCAGTCCGTAGGTAACTTTAATAGGTTCTTTTTTAGATAAAATTGCTGTTCCACTATATCCTTTTTTGACCGCGCTTGAACAGTAAATATGGTAACCTGTGACATTTTTTAAAGCTTCTCTTACTTGGTCGTCCTGAGCTTTTGTTTCTTGAAAACCGATAATATCTGCGTTTATATACTCTAAAATATTAGAAAGACCTTTTTTTTCTACTGCTCTAATTCCGTTTAAATTCCAAGAAACTAATTTCATTTTAATTTTTTTTTAAAAAATATATATCATGAAAGTATAAATTCTTTTTTAATCAGGTATTTTAGCCGCTTATTAATTTTTATATATGAATTTTAAAGAATACAATTTTAATAATAAGAGAGCTCTAGTAAGAGTAGATTTTAATGTTCCTATCGATAGTCATGGGTTAGTTACAGATGATACTAGAATAAGAATGGCTATTCCAACTATTAAAAAAATCATTAGCGATGGAGGAAGTGTTGTATTAATGTCGCATTTAGGTAGACCAAAAGATGCACCAAGTCCAGAGTTTTCCTTAAAGCAAATAGTAGGCTCTTTAGAATCTCTTTTAGAAAGAAAAATTATTTTTATTTCTGATTGTATTAGTGACAGTTCTTTGGAAACTACCAAAAACCTTGAAAATGGATCGGTTGTTTTACTAGAAAATTTAAGATTTTATAAAGAGGAGAAACTTGGGGACAAAGATTTTGCATCAAAATTGGCCAATCACGCAGATGTATATGTCAACGATGCTTTTGGTACCGCACACAGAGCACATGCTTCAACTTCTATAATTGCAGATTATTTTCCAAACGATAAGATGTTTGGCATTCTTATAGAAAATGAAATTCTTTCTGTAGATAAAGTTTTAAATAGTAATTCTCACCCTCTTACGGCCATTGTTGGTGGTGCTAAGGTATCCTCCAAAATCACAATTATTTCTAAGTTGCTAGACAAAGTAGACCATCTTATAATTGGTGGAGGAATGGCCTATACATTTATAAAAGCTCAAAATGGTTCTATTGGAAAATCTCTGGTTGAAGACCAGTATTTAGATCTTGCTTTGGAAATATTACAAGAAGCAAAAGACAAAGGAGTTCAAATTCATCTTCCTTCAGACTCTTTATGCTGTAAAGACTTTAGCAATGAGTTGCCTACAAAGGTTAGACCAATCAATCAAATTCCAGAAGATGAAATGGGATTAGATATTGGTCCAGAATCTATAAAGGCATTTAATGAGGTGATAGTAAATTCTTCTTTAATCCTTTGGAATGGTCCAATGGGAGTATTTGAAATGTCTAATTTCCAAAATGGAACAGGTTCCATAGCCCATTCTATAGTTAAGGCCACTGAAAACAATGCGTTTTCTTTAATAGGCGGTGGAGATAGTGTTGCTGCAATTAATCTTTTTAAATTAGGTAGTAAAGTAAGTCATGTTTCTACTGGAGGAGGTGCAATGCTAGAATATCTCGAAGGAAAACAACTTCCTGGAATAGAAGCAATTAACAATTGATTTTGAGAATTTCATTTATTATATATCTACTTTTATTTTTTACCTCCTGTAAAGATTCTAAAGACAAATGGGTAAACAGCACTATTTTATCTGAGAAAAATATATTGGCAGCAAGCTCTATCAATTTAAAGAGTATACTAGCTAAATCTGACTTAGAGAATATTGAAAATATACCTTATGAGCAACAATTAATTTTTGATGCTTTTAAATCATCTTTTAATAGTCAAAATTTAGGTTTTGATATGGATTCTCCACAAAAATTATTTATTGTTTCTCAAGAAAATAAATTTAATGCAGCTGCTTTTTTAGTAGGAGATATTACCGATAAAAATATTTTTAAAGAAACCATTAAAAGCTTTTTAGCAGTAGATGGTTTTTCTGGTGAAAACCCAACCATTTGCTTTTCTAAAAAGTACAATGTAACCATTGGATTTAATAGTAACCATTTTTTGGTAGGTTTTTCATTGGATAAGAATTTTACAATAGATAAAATAAATTCTTACTTCCAATCCAAACCCCCCAATAGCAATAACCAACTTTTGTCTGAGTTTTTAAATAAAACCGACGACTATTCATTTTATATATCCAGTTCCAGTGTGGTGGAATTTATTAACTCTATAAAAATTCCATTTATAAAATCTAAAATCACCGACTATTTCAATATAAATCTATTAACAGAAGATTTTATTTTAGATCTAAATTTTTTAAACGGAAAAATTGTAGCCAATACTCTATATTCCTCAAGTTCCTCCAAAATAAATAATCTTAGTCCAGTAGATAAGAAGTATAAAAACTTTTTAACCAATAACGATTCTTTGTTGTCCTTCGGATTTGCAAACATTCCATTAAATAAGCTTGAAAAATATTTTAATCTGATAATTAGGTCTTCCTGGGATTTAGAAAACCAACAAAGTAGCTTGGATTTAAGTGAGGTTTTTCCTGCGTTGGACGGCAATATGTCTTTTTCTATAAACAAAGCCTTAAACCCCTTAATTTCTATAGATTCAAGCAGGTCGAAGATGGATAAAAACAATTATTCCACTCAAAATCCTTCTTTAAATGAAAGAGTAGAGGATAGCGAGTACAATTGGGACGACGATGATTTTTTTCAAGAAGAAGAAGTTACCGAGAATCGGAATATTTCAATGCCCTATAATATTAGTCTGGGTATTAAAGAAAAACAAATTTTATTAGATGTCTTTCTTAAAAACAATATGGCGTTTAAAGAAGATGAATTATTGGATATTAATAATACATTTTTACTCTATAAAAACGATGTTTTACACTTATCTAATAATTTACAATTAGTAGAGTCTATTCTTAAAAATGAAACTAAACCTTATTCAAAAATTAAAGAATCCCATTTCGTAAATCCAGTTTATATGGAACTAGATTTGGAAGCGATACTTATGGTCTTTTTTCCAAAAAATATTTTAGAAAATATAGGTGAGAACCAAAATTTAAGACAGATTTTCTCTAATATAATCTTAACTTCTTCTAAAGATGGGTTTCATATAGAGTTTGGCTTAAAGCAAAAAGATAAAAATGCACTTCAATTATTTTTAGAAGCTATTATGGAAAATAAAACTTTAGAAAATTATTTATAAGAATCAATAGCTTTTCTAACACTTCCATATTTTTCTATTAAATTTTTGGCTTTTTCATGTCCAATATTCAATTCCTTCATCACCATTTTCTCTGCTCTAGAAACTAGTTTGTTATTGGATAGTTGCATATCAACCATTTTATTTCCTTTTACTTTCCCTAGCTTAACCATAATAGAGGTGGAAATCATATTTAGAATTAGTTTTTGAGCAGTTCCAGATTTCATTCTAGTACTTCCAGTAATAAATTCAGGTCCAACTATTGGGACTATAGAATATTTTGCAATTTCATCCAGCGGACTTCCTGGATTACAATTTATTCCGCCTGTAATAATTCCCTTTTCGTTGCATTTTTTAAGAGTTCCTATAACATAGGGAGTAGTTCCAGAAGCGGCAATTCCAATTACACTGTCCTTATTATTAATATTTAATTTCTCTAAGTCTTTCCATCCTTGGTTTTCATCATCTTCTGCAAACTCTACTGCCTTTCTTATTGCGGAGTCTCCTCCAGCTATAATTCCTACTACAAGGTCAAAAGAAACACCAAATGTAGGAGGACACTCACTTGCATCTACAACTCCTAATCTTCCGCTTGTTCCTGCACCTATATAGAACAATCTTCCGCCCAATTTCATTTTAGGAACAATTGCCTCAACCAAATTTTTAATTGGTTCAATTACTTGTTTTACTGCATCAGCAACTTTTTGATCTTCTAAATTAATTTTATTTAAAATTTCAATTACTGAATTTTCTTCTAGATGGTCATGCAAAGAATCTTCTTCAGTTATTTTTTTAAAATCCATAATTGTTTAAATAAGAATTTATTTGTTGAAAAATTAAGTTATACAATTATTGCTATTATCTATCCTTATTTGCTAATTTGTTGAAAAATTATAATTTAATATGAATTCATTAAAAGAAGGCGATTCAGCTCCAGATTTTTCAGGAACAGATCAGAACGGAAACCAAATAAAATTAAGTGATTTTTCAGGTAAAAAGCTTATTCTTTATTTTTATCCAAAAGACGATACTCCAGGTTGTACAAAAGAAGCTTGTAATTTAAGAGACAATTACCAGGAATTAAAAAACAATGATTTTGAAGTTATTGGTGTAAGTGCAGATAATTCAGCCAAGCATTTAAAATTTATAGATAAATATGAACTGCCTTTTTCATTAATTGCAGATACCGACAAAACTGTTATAAATGCTTATCAATGTTGGGGACTCAAAAAGTTTATGGGAAGAGAATACGATGGTATCTTAAGAAAAACCTTTGTCATAGAGAACAATACAATAGTTAAGTTATTTGAAAAGGTTAAAACTGCCGATCATTTTCAACAAATTATGGAGGCTCTAGATTAGTACGTAAAATGTTTATGTAGTTAATTGTGAAATTAGTAGAAAATTAATACAAAATGGAAGAAATAAATAAAGAAAAACTAAAAGCATTACAAGTTACACTAGACCGTTTAGATAAGTCTTATGGAAAGGGATCTGTAATGAGAATGGGAGACGAACCTGTAGAAAAATTAGAAGTTATAAAAACAGGATCTGTTACCTTAGATAGAGCATTAGGTGTAGGTGGTTTTCCCAAAGGGAGAGTGGTAGAGATTTACGGACCAGAATCTTCCGGTAAAACTACTTTAGCAATACACGCTGTTGCAGAAGCCCAAAAAAATGGTGGTATAGCAGCTATTATCGATGCTGAACACGCTTTTGACCAGTTCTATGCTAAAAATTTGGGAGTAGATATTGACAATCTTCTTATTTCACAGCCTGATAACGGAGAACAAGCTTTAGAAATAGCCGATAATTTAATTAGATCGGGAGCTATTGATATTTTAGTAATTGACTCTGTTGCTGCATTAACACCTAAAGCGGAGATTGAAGGTGAAATGGGAGACAATCAAATGGGACTCCAAGCAAGATTAATGTCCAAGGCCCTAAGAAAATTAACTGGTTCTATAAGCAAAGCCAATACCTGTTGTATTTTTATTAACCAGCTAAGAGAAAAAATTGGTGTTATGTTTGGCAATCCAGAAACTACTACTGGTGGAAATGCCTTGAAGTTTTATTCGTCTGTAAGAATTGATATTAGAAGATCAAGCGCTATTAAAAATGCAGACAAAATTATTGGAAACAGAACTAGAGTAAAAGTAGTTAAAAATAAAGTTGCTCCTCCTTTTCAGCAAGCAGAATTTGATATAATGTATGGAGAGGGAATTTCCAAAACAGGAGAGATTATTGACCTTGGTGTAGAAATGAATATCATCAACAAATCTGGTTCTTGGTATTCTTATGGAGACACGAAACTAGGACAAGGAAGAGATGCAGTTAAAGAAATATTATTAGACAATCCAGAACTTTCAGAAGAGCTAGAAAATAAGATTATAGATCAATTAAATAGCTGATTCAATTTATATTTAAGGGCCTTTGGGCCCTTTTTTTTAACATGAAAAAATTACTTTTCATTTCATTTTTTATTATTGGTTGTAACTCTAACAGCAACCAAAAGATTCCTGTAGTTGAAAATGAACCAGTCATAGACAATTCCAATTTGAATAATGAGCTTTATGAAATTGATAAAGAAATAATTAACAATCCTAAGAGTCCTAATGTTTATCTAAAAAGAGCTCTTTATCATCAAAATAAAAGAAATTTTAACTCTGCCTTAGAGGATATAAATAGAGCTTTAAGTATAACTCCAGATCTTTCATTTTTAAAATACCATAAAGCATCTATTCTTTACGAACTGGCAGTTTTTAATCAAGATATTAGCTTGATTGATGAATCAAAAATATATTTAGATAATTGTATAAAAGAAGATCCTGATATTATACCAGCTAGATTATTAAGAGCCAAAATTTTTCTTTTTGAGAAAAAAACAGAAGAAGCTATGAAACTGGCAAATCAGGTTTTAAAAATTGATAAAAGAATTTCAGAAGCCTATTTCATTAAAGGCATGATTTACCATTTTTTAGGCAATTCCAATTTAGCTTCTTCATCTTATCAAACTGCTATTGAAGTGGATCCTAATTATTTCGATGCTTACATTCATATGGGAATGTTATCCGAAAGTGCGGGAAATGACATTGCAATTGATTATTACAACTCTGCAATTGAAATAAATTCATCCAGTATAGAGGCACACAGAAATAAAGGTCTTTATTACCACTTCAATGAGAACTATTCTGAAGCAAGAAAAGCATTTAAATTCATTGTTCAAATAGATTCTAATTTTGAAGAAACCTACTTTAATATAGGAAACACCTTTTTGGGAGAATACAATATTTCAAAAAGTAATTCAATTTTAGATTCAGCCCTTATGTATTATCAAAAAGCTACTTCTTTAAATTCGTTTTATGTTCAAGCAATTCATAATATTGGAATCTGTTATGAGATTAAAAATGATTTAGTCAAAGCTAAGAGTTGTTATCTCAAAGCAATTGAAATTGACAATAATTACAGTCCCTCTCTAAAAGCACTTAACTCTTTAGACTAATTAATTAGTTCAATTAGTCTATCAATATTTAAAAATCTTCCTCTTTTGACATTGTTAAGAACTACAATTGTTTGATTTTTATCTATTACTTTTATAAAATAAGATCTAAATCCTTTCCACCATCCGGTATGGTACACAATCTTTCCATATTTTTCATGCTCTTTTAACCTAAATCCATATCCGTAATTTTTATTGCCATTTTTATCTAAATTCATTTTGCTAAAAGCTAATTTCTTTAACGAATCGGAAATAAAAATATTTTCCTTTAAGGCTCTATCAAATTTTAGTAAATCTTCTGTAGTAGAGTAGACTCCCTTATCGCCAACCACACCATTTAAATAGACATCCTCCCATGGTATTTTATTTTCATAACCCTGAGCAGGTAAAATTAGATCCTCAAAATTTGTACGATCGTAAATAGTGCTGCTAAACATTCCCGAGGGATTGAAAATATATTTCTTTACATATTTCTTAAAACTTAGTCCAGATACTTGTTCTACTATGGAAGCAAGTAATAAATAATTGGTATTACAGTAATAATATTTATGATTTGGTTTGTAATTTATGAGTGGAACTATTCTTGAAATAATTTCTATAACATCTTGGTTGTTTATAGTAACACTTTTATCTGGCCAAATACTATCTGGAGCATCACAAAAATGTGTGTATTGACTCATTCCAGACCTATGACTCAGAAGCTGATGAATTGTTATTCCATGGTATGGAAACTCTGGAAAGAATTTTTGAATAGTGTCTTTTAAATTGATTTTATTTTCTTCTATAAGTTGTAAAATAGCTATAGAAGTAAACGGTTTAGAAACAGAGGCCAATTGAAAAGAATGTTCTTTAGTAAGAAGTTCTTTTTTTCTAAAATTGGAATATCCATAACTTTTCTGAGTAATTATATTTCCATTTTCTGCAAATAAAATATTTCCATTGAATTGATTCCTTGTAAATTTTCTTTGGAAAAAAGTATTTATTTTTTTTATCCTATTGTCATTTTCTAAAACTTTGAAATTTATTTTAACTGAGTCAATAATTTCAGACTTTATTTCCTCTTGATAAATACTTTTTTTCTCACTCTTACAAGAGAAGAAACACCAAGAAATAATAACAATAAGAAGGAATGAAATATTCTTCAAAATATGAAAATTAAAAGTAAATGATTAATTAAAAATTATAGTCTTTGAAGATCCTCTACGTATTCTCCAATTCTTCTGTAACAAGAAAGTTTGTCTTTAAAAATAGAAGCTTTAAAAATAGACTTGTTTAACAGCATTCTTACACATTCTTGAATGCCTTCAATTATGGATGGGTGAGGATGTACCATTTCTGCAAGTTCGTGAATATTCCTATCCATTTTCATTAGAAGTCCAACCCCTTGAATTGCACTAGAAGCATGTTCTCCAACTGCTCTCATTCCCAAAATTTTCATTTTTTTATCATCTGTTACAATTATTTTAAAAAACCCTTCTGTCTTCCTCATTGCAATTGCTCTTGCAATACAAGAATAATCTAGCTTTACTACCTTAACTGGAATATTTTCTTCTATACATGTTTTCTCATTTATTCCAACAGAAGCAACTTCAGGCTGAAGAAACATGATAGTACAGATATTTTTATAGTTTAATGGGTAATACTTTTTAGAAAACATTCTCTCCACGGCATATCTACCTTCCAATTCACCAACATTTACTAATGAAATATGTCCACTTGCATCTCCAACAACATATATGTTAGGAATATTAGTTTGTGTATTTATATCTCCTATATGAACGCCTCTTTTACTGAGAGTTACTCCAGCATTTTCCATCTTTAAGCCTTCAATACACAATTTTCTTCCAACGGATAATAGAGCTTTTTCTACTCTTATAATTTCTTTTTTTCCATCTTTATAGGAAAGTTCATATTCTACTTCTCCATCTTTTACTTCTAGTCTTTCCAACTGTGCCTTATTGTGAATAGTAACCCCTTTTTCTTTAAGGTTTTTACTAATCATATCTGAGATGTCAGTATCTTCAAACGGAAGTATTCTATCCGATCTATCTATTAAATATACTTTGGTCTTGCCAAAATTTGAAAATATGGTAGCATATTCACAACCAATTACTCCAGCTCCAACAATTACCATCGATTTTGGAAAGCTTTTCATATGATCTACACCATCGCTAGTCATAATGATTTTTTCATCGACATCTATATTTGGAATAGTTCTTGGTTTGCTCCCAGTAGCAATTATTATATTTTCTGCATAAATGGTTTTAGTTTCATCGTTTGATTTTTGGATTTTAACGTGGTGATTATCTATGAAAGTTCCAAGACCACGCTCATATTTAAAAATATTTTTAAGCGCTTTTGATTGCAGAAGTTTTAAATGAGAAGAGTATTGAAATTTTCTATCAAAGGTTGCCTCCATTAATGTCTTTTGAGTTTCTTCCCAACTCATATCAATAGTTTTCCCACCAACAGATTTAATACCTTCATTAACCGTTCTTAGTTTTTCAGATAATTCCCACATAGTTTTTGAGGAAAGAGCTCCGTTATAAAGGCCTGCACCACCAACTTTATCTTTTTCAATTAAAAGAGTTTTTTTGCCGAAGTCTACCGATCTCATTGCTGCAGCATATCCAGATGGACCAGCGCCTATTATACATAAATCATATTTTTCCATATAACTACTTAATAATTAAAATAAAACGTATTTAAATAAAGTCAAATAATTTATAATTTAAAATTTAAAGAAAATTGTGGAACCAAATAGCTTGAAACTACATTATTTTGATTTATAGGTTTGAAATTAATACTTAAGTTGTCACTAATATCAAACAAAAAGAGATGTGCCTCTACATTTGCATCAATAATTTGAAGTAAGTATACACCTAGAAATGATATTATTGAAAAATCTCTTAATCTCCTGTATTCATTTTGAATTAATTTAAGTTGTTCACTAGAATATGAAATATAATTTACAGCAGAATTACCATTCTGTCTACTTAGTCTTTCATCTTTAATAGTTCTAAATTCCTGATGATTAAATTGGATTAAGTAAGTAGCAGTACCCAAACCACCGTAGATTATTGGCAATTTCCACCATAATCTGTTATGTAGATTTACTGGTTTAATTTTGTTGTTGTGTATTTGGCCACTACCAGGAAGTATACTAGATAGGATGGTAGAACGATAGGTGAACTTATCTTTGTCTAGGGTGTCGTTGGTTTGTGCAAAACAATTAGCGTTTGAAATAATTAGTAGATATAGAACAATTCTAATCATTGGTCAAAGTTGTCAAGTATTTCATTTAGCTGGTCTTGATTTTTAAAGGTGATAACTAATTGACCTTTGCCATTGGTATTTTTCTTAATCTTTACATCAGATTTCAATTGAAAAGAAATATTATTTTGCATTCTTAGTTCGTACCTACTTAAAATTACTTTTTCTTCATTAGGTAACTTCTTTTTGTGATTCATTTTCTCTGCATCTCTTACAGAGAGACTTTCAGAAATAATTTTTTTAAAAGCAGATAATATTTCAGCTTCACTATTAAATGACAACAATGCTCTAGCATGTCCCATGGTTATTTTAGAATCTCTAAGTGCTTTTTGAACCTCTACAGGAAGTTTTAAGAGTCTCAAGAAGTTTGAAATTGTAGATCTATTCTTACTTAATTTTATACTAAGTTGCTCGTGAGTCAAATTGCATTCATCAATTAGCCTTTGGTAACTCAAACCTATTTCAATTGCATTTAAATTTTTTCTTTGAATATTTTCAACAATTGCCATCTCTAGCATTTCCTGATCGTTTGCTATACGGATGTAACAAGGTATTTCAATTATTTTAGCAATTTTACATGCCTGATATCTTCTTTCTCCAGAAATAATTTGAAAATTATCTCTTCCTATTTTTCTTACTGTTATTGGTTGAATTACACCATGCTCTTTTATCGAATCTGTTAATTCTAATAAAGATTCCTTCTCAAAATCTATTCTTGGTTGGAATGGGTTAGGGGTAATACTATCAATATTAATTCTTGAAATTAAACCAGCTTGTGCGTTGGTCTCATTACTTGGTTTGGAAGTAATATCTGTCTTTGCGTTTTCTAATAATGCACCTAAACCTTTACCAAGAGCATTTTTCTTAGAAACCATTAACTTCTATATTATTTTCAACTTCATTTGTAGAACTCTGAGTTTGGTTCTTTTTGATTAGCTCTTTAGCAAGATTTAAATAATTTACAGCTCCCTTGCTACTTGCATCGTGCATTATTATAGTTTCTCCATGACTAGGTGCTTCTCCAAGTCTGGTGTTTCTATGAATGATAGTATCGAAAACCAATTGTTGAAAGTGAATTTTAACTTCTTCTACAACTTGGTTAGATAATCTTAATCTAGTATCGTACATAGTTAGTAGAATACCTTCAATATCTAAAGATTTATTCAACCTACTTTGAACTATTTTGATAGTATTTAAAAGTTTTCCCAAGCCCTCTAGAGCAAAATATTCACATTGTACTGGAATAATAACACTATCGGAAAGTGTTAGTGAATTCAATGTGAGAAGACCCAAGGAAGGGGAGCAGTCTATCAAAATATAATCGTATTGATCTGATAAGTGCTTAAACATTTTTTGAAAAACAAATTCTCTATCTTCTAAATTGATCATTTCTATTTCTGCTCCAACTAGATCAATATGCGATGGTAGAATATCTAAATTTGGACTTTTTGTTCTGAGAATTAAATCTTTTGGATTTGCACCATTAATAATACAGTCATAAATACCATTATTAATTTTTCTGGGTTCTAGTCCAACACCAGAAGTGGCATTTGCTTGAGGATCTGCATCTATTAATAGAGTTTTCTTGTCAAGAACTCCAAGACATGCTGCTAGATTTATTGCGGTAGTAGTTTTTCCAACTCCACCTTTTTGATTTGCTATTGTGATAATTTTCCCCATCTGTTAATTTTATATTCCTTACCTATTATTTCTTAAAGTTAGGATTATAACCTTTTCCAAATCTCAAAAGCAAATTCATTTTTAAACAAAAACGTGTTTAAACAATAATTACATGCTTTATTTTCAACAATGTGGAGTAAAATAAAATTTTACAAAAACAACAATGACTTAAAAATCAGACTGTTATAAAATTAAAACTATAATTATGGATGTTGAAAAAAAAAGAAATTAATAATGAAAAATATTTTTAATCAACGTTTTTAAACGACTTACTTTCTAGAGAATCTCCTTTGTCAACTGGATTGGCTTCGTTAAGAGAAACTACTTTATCAACCACTTCAATTAGTCCATCTTTAAATTTGTCAAAATCTTCTTTGTAAAGAAATATTTTGTGTTTCTCAAAGTGAAAATTTCCTTCTTGGTCAAACTTTTTTTTGCTCTCAGTAATGGTTAGATAGTGATCGCCTGATCTGGTTGATTTAACATCAAAAAAATACGTTCTTTTACCAGCTCTTACAGATTTAGAGTAGATTTCGTTTCTGTACTTTTCTTGATCATTGCTGTTTTCCATTATTAATAATTGTTATTTATATATGCAATATAAATAAGATTTTATTTTTTTCTAAAGATTTAAAGGATATTAATTACTATCAAGTTGTTGTTTTTTGAAAATATCGAAGTAAAATCCTTTATTTTTTAAAAGAAAATCATGGTCGCCTTGTTCTAGAATTTCACCCTCTTCTAAAACTATTATGTGTGAACATTGGCTTAGGTTGCTTATTTTATGGCTAATGTGAATGGATAATTTTTTATTTTTTTGATTGTAAAGAGAATTTTGAATTTTTTGAGACGTTTTAGCATCTACAGCTGATAAACAATCATCAAAAACCAGTAATTCGGGATTTCTAATAAGTGCTCTTGCTATAGCAATTCTTTGTTTTTGCCCTCCAGATAGTGTTACTCCTCTTTCGCCAATTTTAGTTTGAAATGAGTTACTAAATTTTTCTATTTCATTAAATAAACCAGCTTTTTTTGAAGCAATTACTATTTCTTCATTAGTGAAATCTTCGTTACTAAGTCCAAATGCGATATTGTTTTCAATAGTGTCTGAAAATAAAAAAACGTCTTGAGGAACATAGCCAATTTTTTTTCGAAAATTATTTAGTTCAATTTCTTTAATTGAAGAGTTGTTAATTAATATTTCACCTTCGCTAGGCTCATAAAGTCGACATAAAATTTGAGCAAGTGAGGATTTGCCAGAACCAGTTTTACCAAATATTCCAAGACTCATTCCATGCTCTAATTTGAAATTTATATTTTTCAAAGCATAATCTTCATTATTAGGATATTTAAAGGAGACGTTTTTAAATTCTAAATCAATAACTTTTTTTAACTTTTGTTCTCCATCGTTGATTACTTTTTCTTGAATATTAATAAACTCATTAATTCTTCTTTGAGAAGCTGCTGCCCTTTGAATTAATGAACTTACCCATCCTACTGAAGCAAATGGCCATGTAAGCATATTTATATAAAAAATAAATTGAAGAATATCTCCATAGTCTAATTCATTATTTATGGTTTTCATTCCACCTAGATAGATTGTTATTACAGTGCTTAAACCAATTAGAAATATGATGGAAGGAAGAAATAAGGAATTTACTACTGCAAGACTGAGTGAAGCTCTTTTATAATCTTCGGTTTCTTTTTCGTAAAGATTAGAAAAATGTTTGTTTCTGTTGTATGCTTTTAGAACTCTAATTCCAGAAAATGCTTCTTGTACAAAAGAGGTAATTTTTGATTGTTTTTTTTGGGTTATTTCACTCTTTTTATTAATTATACTACTTACGAAATAGATAATTATAGATAGAATTGGCAATGGAAATAAAACATACATAGTTAGAGTTGCATTTTTATAAATCATAAAAGTGATTACCATCACAAATAAAACCACAACATTTATCGAGTACATAATTGCAGGTCCCAAGTACATTCTTACTTTGGTAACATCTTCACTAATTCTATTCATCAAATCTCCTGTCTTATTGTTTTTATAAAACGAAATTGTCAGTTGTTGGTACTTAGAAAAAATTTCATTTTTTAAATCAAATTCAATATTTCTCGACATTACAATAATGGTTTGTCTTGTGAAAAATAGGAAGACTCCTTTTAAAATAGCAAATAGCATATACATTAGAACAAGCCTAATACCTAAATTCCATAAAATTTGATTATTGGAGTTCTCGTTTTTTTTCGCCACATGTTTTAGCAGTTCGTCTGCAGCTTGATCTATTATTTTTGGCATGTAAACACCAAAATAATTTGAAAATACTATAAATATGAAACCCAAAATTAGGTGCCATTTATATTTTAAAAAATATTTATTAAGGTGAAAAAGTGATTTCAATGGACTACAAATATAATCACTTAAAACGAGCAATTTTTTTTTTTCAATTTTATATCCTCAAAATATTATTTTTGTGGAATATTTCATCAATTAAAAAAATGGAAAATAAATTTATTAATACAACATCAATTGATTTTTTTGGAATGAACCATGAAAAGATTTTGTTTTGTCAGGACAAAAAGTCTGGTCTTAAGGCAATTATTGCTGTTCATAACACCGTTTGTGGTCCAGCACTAGGTGGAACTAGAATGTGGAATTATGTCAATGATCAAGCTGCATTAACCGACGTAATGAGACTTTCTAGAGGAATGACTTATAAAAACGCTATTTCTGGTCTGAATTTGGGGGGAGGAAAAGCAGTTATTATAGGAGATTCAAAAACACAAAAATCTCCAGAATTATTTAACAAGTTTGGTGAGTTTGTAGATTCTCTTGGTGGTTCTTATATCACTGCAGAAGATGTTGGTATAAATCCTCATGATATGGTTCATGTCTATGAAAAAACCAATCATGTTACCGGACTGCCAGGAAAAAAAGGAGATCCTTCTCCAATTACTGCCTATGGTGTTTATATGGGCATGAAAGCAGCTTTAAAATTTCAAACTGGTTCAGATAATTTAGTTGGTAAAAAAATTCTTGTTCAAGGAATAGGACATGTAGGTCTCTATATAGTAGATTATCTACACAAGGAAGGTGCTGAAATTACAGTATCTGATATTAATTCTGATTTAGTCCAAAAGACTGTTGCAAAATATGGTTGTAATCATGTACATCCTGATAAGGTTTACGATGTAGATATGGATATTTATTCTCCATGTGCTCTAGGTGCCACCATAAACGATACTACCATTAATCAATTGAAATGTTCTGTTATTGCTGGAGCAGCTAACAACCAGTTAATGGACGAAAAATTACATGGTGAAATATTATTTCAAAAGGGAATTGTCTATGCTCCAGATTACTTAATTAATGCTGGTGGTGTAATGAATTGTTACGCCGAAATTCACGATATTAGCGATGCTAAGGTGATGGAAATGGCTGGAAATATTTATCAAACTACAACAGATATTTTAACAAGTTCAAGAAATGAAAATATTCCAACTTCTCTTGCTGCCAATAGACTTGCAGAAAAGAGAATTAGTGAGGAATCTGAAAAGCTTAAATAAATGCTGAATAGAAGACATATTAGAATAAAAGTTCTCCAAGCATTTTATGCTTTTTCACAGTCCAATAATGACGATTTAGTAAGTGGAGAAAAAGAATTCATGCACAGCATGAAAAAAATCTACGATCTATATATCTATCTTATTCAAATATATATTCCACTTAAAAGACTTGCCAATATTAAAATTGAAGAAGCTAAGAGATCTTTTTTAGAAAAGGACAAACAAGTTTTTAGTAAGGCATTTGTTTCTAACAATATTATTAAGTCTTTAGAATCTTCAAGTCAACTTAAGAAAACTGCAGCAGATTTAAAAATTAATTGGGAAGGAGTAGAAGAGAATGAGTTGATTAAAAAACTTTACAAATCCATTTATACTTCTCCATCATTTCAGGATATTTTAAATTCAGAATCTTCCAATTTTGACAACCAAAAATTTCATTTAATAAATCTTTTCAAAGAAGAGATTTGTAATTTTGAATTAATGCATCACTTTTTTGACGAAAAAAGTATTTATTGGCAGGACGATTTAGACCATGTATCTTCCATGGTTATAAAAACCCTAAAATCTATAGATGCTGACTTAAGTTTTAAAGTCATGCCACTATGGAAAGAAGATGAAAAAGAATTTGCTTTAAATCTTTTTAGACAAGCCATTTTAAATAAATCTTCCAACGACAGTCTTTTACAGAAGTATTCAAAAAATTGGGAAAGCGAGAGATTAGCAAAAATGGATTCACTTCTTATGAATTTAGCCATTACGGAGGCAAAAGAATTTTCTTCAATTCCGTTGAAAGTAACTTTAAATGAATACATTGAGATATCTAAATACTATAGCACTCCTAAAAGTAATGGTTTTATTAATGGTATTTTAGACAAAATTTTTGAAGATTTCAAAAAGGATGGTAAGTTAAAAAAAGTAGGTAGAGGTTTAATTGGTTGAAATGAGAAATTATTATTTAATATTTTTAGTTCTGATTACTGTTGTTGGTTGTGTTAGCGATAAGATTAATAATTCCCAACAAATTACTGCAGATTTAATAAATCCAGAAAATCCCCCAATTATTAAATTTCAAGATGAAATTTTTGATTTTGACACAGTTGCACTTGGTTCTAAAGTAGAGCATACTTTCACTTTTAAAAATACTGGAAAAACACCATTATTAATTAATTCAGTGAAAGCTGGTTGTGGTTGTACAGTTCTTAAAGGTTGGCCAAAAACACCTATTCTACCTGGGGAAACTGGTGAAATCCCGGTTGTTTTAAGTACTTCAAGAACGGGATTCATTAAAAAATATATCTCTATTTTAGCAAATACTAGACCTGCAACAAATCGACTTTATTTACAAGGATTCGTAGCCGGTATTTAACTTTTAAAACAATTAAATGAATAATATATTTTTCCTTCAAGCTTCAAATGTAGAAGACAACAGTGGAATGCTAAACATTGCATTTTTGATAGCAATTTTTGTTATTTTTTATTTCTTCATGATTAGACCTCAGAATAAAAAAAGAAAAGAATTACAAAACATGAGAGAATCTCTTAAGAAAGGAGATAGTGTTGTTACCATTGGTGGTATTCATGGGAAGGTGGTAGAAGTTAAAGAAACTACAATTGTCCTTTCAGTAGATGCCAACACCAAAATTAAAGTGGATAAATCTTCTGTTTCCATGGACGAGGCTACTAAATTAACTGAAGAAAACAAACAGTAATTCAATGGTTAAAGTTGGTTTAACTGGTGGAATTGGATCAGGCAAAACAACTGTTTCAAATTTTCTTTTAGATTATGGAATTCCAGTCTATAATTCTGATAGTAAAGGAAAAACTTTAATGAATACCAACTTAGAGTTAAAAAATAACATCGTTTCCATCTTTGGAGAAAGAGTATATGACAATGGTATTTTAAATACAAATTTACTCTCTAGCATAGTCTTTAATGATTCTACAAAAATTGAACAATTAAATAATTTAGTCCATCCAAAAGTAGCACAAGACTTTAACCAATGGGTTGGGAAAAATAATAATAAACCAATTTTAGTTAAGGAAGCAGCAATTTTGATTGAAAGTGGAGCTTATCTAAATATGGATAAAATCATTCTTGTAGTTTCTGAAAAGTCAACTCGAATCAATAGAGTTTCTAAAAGAGATAATTCCGATTTAGAGTCTATAGAGAAAAGAATAAACCTTCAATTGACAGACAATGAAAAAATTAAATATGCAGACTATATAATAGAGAACAATTCTTCCTTGGAACATTTAAAATTGGAGGTATTAAAAGTTGTTAATAAAATTAGGAAAGTTAATTAAAGACTAAGCTATTTTACCCCCAAAATACATAAGCAATAGCAATTGCTGAAATGATGCCAATAAAATCTGCAAATAATCCAGCTACTACAGCGTATCTAGTATTTCTAATTCCTACAGACCCAAAATAAACTGCCAATACATAAAAAGTGGTTTCTGTTGATCCTTGAAGAGTAGAAGTTAATTTACCCACAAAAGAATTTATTTGAGACGCATTTTGTCCCCAAGATTCTACCATCATTCCTCTTGCTCCTCCACCTGAAAGTGGCTTCATGATTGCTGTTGGTAAAGCTTCAACAAATTGAGTGTTTTCTAAAAATAATCCAAAAAAACTTCCCATTGCTTTTATAATAAACTCCATTGCTCCAGAAGTGGTAAAAGCACCAATGGCACAAAGCATTGCAATTAGGTAGGGTATAATTCTTATAGAAACATTAAATCCTTCTTTAGCTCCTTGAATAAATTCCTCATAAATATTTATCTTTTTTCTTAAACCTAGTAAAATAAAGCTAATTATGAAGGAAAATATAATAGATCCAGAAGCAACGGATGAAATAATTTCAATTTGATTTTTATGATTAAATAAATACCAAATTAACAGTCCAATTGCCATTGTAGCAGAACCTAAATACGCTAAAATTGTTTTTTGAAATAGATTGATTTTTTGTAAAATGGATACAAATATTAATCCAGCAATTGTAGAACAATAAGTTGCAATTAATATTGGAAGAAAAACATCTGCTGGATTTCCAGTAATATTATTTTCTGCCATCGCAGTTGCTCTTAGTGCTATTATGCTAGTTGGAATTAACGTCAATCCTGACGTATTTAAAACAAGAAATAAAATTTGAGCATTAGAAGCTTTGTTTTTATCCGAATTTTCCTCTTGAAGTTCTTTCATTGCTTTTAAACCAAGGGGGGTAGCTGCATTATCCAATCCTAACATATTTGCTGAAATATTCATAATTATGGCTCCATGTGCTTTTGAGTTGGTGGGGATTTCAGGAAATAGTTTTGAAAATAGTGGAGCAAATAGTTTAGATAATATATTAATAGCTCCTCCTTTTTCTCCGATTCTCATTATTCCAAGCCATAGAGCCATTATCCCAGTTAACCCTAAGGAAAGTTTGAAACCTAGTTCAGCTCTTTCAAAAATAGAATTTACGATAAGTGAAAATATTTCAGGATTTCCAGAAAGGGTTTTAAAGATTGCGACAATAAAGGCTACAATAAAAAAACCAACCCAAATATAATTTAATGTCATTTTAAATTATTTATAATAAAATACATAAAAACTTATGTTTTTAAATTTATCAATTGTTTTGTTATTTATTAGCAATTCTTAAATTTAGTTTTTTAAATATATTATTTCATCTGTGTTCTTAACATATGTTAAGAAAATAGTTATTTTTTAACTATATCTTAGTGTCTAATTAACACTATTTTATACTTTTAATATAAATTTTTGCTGTATGTCTTCAAATCATAATTTTTCTAAACTATTTTTAGTATCTTTTTTAACCTTATTTTCTTTTTATCTTACTGCTCAGTCTTCAATTGTTACTGGTGTAGTTATAGATGAAAATAAAGAGACTATGCCTGGTGTTAATGTTAAGGTTGTTGGCAAAGATGGAGGCACAACTACTGATTTTGATGGTAAATACGCTATTACTGTTGATTCTGATAGTGTTAAATTAATTTTCTCATTTATAGGTTACAGGAATTTCACAACGGAACTTAAGGGTAGAAATAAAATTGATGTTCAATTACAACTTTCTACAAAATCTTTAGACGAGGTAGTTGTTGTTGGTTATGGTAAAACAACAGTAAAGGAACTAACTGGTGCTACTGTCCAAGTTAAAGGTGAAAGTATTGAAAGATTAAATATTCCTAGAATGGACCAAGCATTACAAGGTCAGGTTTCTGGAGTTACCATAAATACAAATTCTGGTTCACCAGGTGGATCTTCTAGCATTAGAATTAGAGGTCTTTCTACATTTGGGGATAACGATCCTCTTATTTTAGTAGATGGGGTAGTTTACGATTCTGAAGGTTTGAATGCTTTAAACCCTGGAGATATTGAATCTATTAATGTATTAAAAGATGCAACTGCTGGTATCTATGGGGTTAGAGCGGCCAACGGAGTTATTATTATAGAAACTAAAAAGGGTAGAAAAGGAGCTAAGCCAAAATTTGAATTTGGAACTTATTATGGTATGCAGCAAACTACTAAAAGCTTAGACTTATTAAATGCAGCAGAGTACGCACTAGTTAAAAATGAAATGTTTATAAGAGGAACTGGTTCTCCTATTTTTAATAATACCGATCTTAAAATGGGTACCAATTGGCAGGATACTATTTTTCAAACTGCTCCAATTCAAAGTTATAATTTTGGCGTAACTGGAGGTGGTGAAAATTCCTCCTTTTCTATTGGAGGAAACTATTTTTCTCAAGATGGTATTGTTGGTGGAGATAAATCAAGTTTCGATAGATACAATGCAAGGGTTAATCTTGTGAATTCTTTAACTGAAAAACTCACACTAAGTAGTGTTTTATTATTTACTCACGAAGAGAGAAAAGCACTTCCTGAAAATGGAATTGGATCTGTTCTTTACAATACTATAAATGCTTTTCCAACTAGACCTGTTGTTACTGCAGATGGTAATTATGAATATTTATTGGAAGTAAGCGATATTATTAATCCAGTTGCACAAATTGCAAATACTCATAATAATTCATCTGTAAATAAATTGGTTGGAAAACAAGAGTTCGAGTACAAAATCAATAAGAATTTATCTTTCACTAATAGATTAAGTTATAACTATGCTGCTGTAGATAACAAAACTTTCTCTCCGCTAGCTTGGTATGGTGCTGGTAAATACGCCAATTCAGCTATTAACGCAAATCTTGATCCAGTACAGGTAGAAATTGCCGAAGATGTTTTTATTGAAAGAGGAGCCAGTGTTTATGAGCAAAGAGCTACTTATTTAGATTTAAATTTTGAAAGTTTTTTAAACTATTCTAAGACAATTGAGGATCACAATATTAAAGCAACTTTAGGAACATCTGTTTTTAGTAGAAGAGGAGACGTCTTAAATGGGACTGCTTTTAATATACCAAATAACTCCGTTGATTTTGCCGATATTTCTGCAAATATGGCTCAGAATGGTTATTTGAATAATACTGGTTCTTATGAGTTTGAGGAAAGATTGTTGTCTAATTTTCTAAGAGCTGAATACGGTTTTAAGTATAAGTATATTTTCTCTGCAATTTTAAGAAGAGATGGTTCAAGTAAATTTGGACCAAACAGTAGGTTTGGTTATTTCCCATCTGTTTCTGGAGCATGGATTGTTTCTGATGAAGATTTCTTTAGCGTAGGGGCCATTAGCTTTTTCAAAGTTAGAACCAGTTATGGTATTTCTGGAAATGATCAAATTGCTAATTTTGCTTACAGAGCCTTACTTAATGGAGAAGGTGTTTATGTTTTTAATGATATAATAACCCCAGGTGTAGCTATTGGAACTGCTGCAAATCCAGATTTGAAATGGGAGACTACTAGACAACTTAATCTGGGGGTTGATCTTCAATTATTTAATTTATTTGATGTAAGTGCAAATTATTTCATCAAAAACACCAATGATTTATTGTTTAGTCCAGATGTTTCAGCCATTATTGGTTCTTATGGACCTGGCGGTTACCCTCCAATTATTAATGCTGGGGATGTTAGCAATAAAGGATTTGAATTTGAATTTGCTTATGCAACCGATTCAAAGAAAAATATAGGAATGAATGTGAATTTTAATTTCACTTATATAGACAACGAGGTGAAATCTGTTCCACCTGGAGTTGAATTCCTTCCAGGGGCAAGTTTTGGAGTTGGGGGTAATACAGCTACCAGATTTGAAGCTGGTTTTCCTATAGGCTATTTTATTGGCTATCAAACCGATGGTATTTTCCAAACCCAAGAAGAAATTGATAATTCTTTAGTGAAACAGGCAGGTGCACAAGTTGGTGATTTAAGATTTGTGGATATTGATGGAGATGGGGAAATAAATTTTAGTAACAATACAGATAAAACAAATTTGGGTTCTCCAATTCCAAAATTCATGTTTGGTTCAGTTTTAGGGTTTAATGTATTTGGATTAGACATTTCTGCAAACTTGTATGCCTCTTTAGGACACAAAATTGTAAGAAACTATGAAAGACAACAACCCTACGCAAATCAATTGGATTACGTATTAGATAGATGGACAGTAGATAATCCTTCAAATGAAGTACCAGTTGTTACAACTTCTATAAACAGAAACGGAGTTTTCTCAGATTTTTATGTGGAAGATGGATCTTATTTGAGATTAAGAAATATTCAAATTGGGTATGTTTTGCCTAAAAAGATATGTGAAAAATTTGGAACGGACTTTGTTAGATTTTATGTAGCTGCAAATAATTTATTTACAATTACCAACTACATGGGTTATGATCCAGATATAGGGGCGACTCAAGGAACTCTTTCTGGTGGAATGGACTATGGCTTTTATCCTCAGGCAAAGACAATTATGGGTGGTGTTAATATCAAATTTTAAAATCATGAAAAAGATAAATAGACTATTTACAACGATTATTATTTCTACATCACTTTTAGTTGGATGTAGTAAGTTTTTAGATTTAAATCCTCCTTACACTCAAGATGCAGAGAATTTCTTTCAAAATGAACAAGATTATCTCAGAGCTCTTACTGGTGCTTACGATTTACTTCAGGGAATGTTTGTTTCTTATTGGATAGGAGACATTGCATCTGATAATTGTATTGCTGGTGGAGAAAGTGTTACAGATACCGAAGGGTTACACCAGATTGAAAATATGACTCATGGAGCATTTAACGACGAGTTAAGAAGTGTTATGAGATTTAATTACTGTGGAATTGGTAGATGTAATTTTATTTTAGAACCTAAGCAAGTTGAAGTTGATTTTCCTTCAAAAGCAACTATTCTTGCAGAAGCTAAATTTTTACGAGCTTTTTATTACTTTGAATTGGTCAAATTTTTTGGAGATATTCCTTTAGTAGTTGACCAGAGATTAGGAGTCCAACAAATACAAGAGTTAGAAAGAACCCCAGCTAGTGAAGTTTATGCTCAAATCGAAAAAGATTTAAACGATGCTATTGCTATTTTGTCTTATAAGTCAGAATCTACTCATTCTGGTATTAAGGGAAGAGTTGACAAAGGCGCTGCATTGGGATTGTTGGGTAAGGTTTATTTGTACCAAGAAAATTGGACAGCAGCTAGTCAGACACTTAATACTTTAATAAATAGCGGATATTATTCTTTAGCTAGTGATTACAGCACATTATTTTTAAAGGAAAATGAGAACAATAGTGAAACAGTTTTTGATGTCGAATATTCTGATCAAGAGGGTGGTAGTTATGGATGCCTAATTTGTTTAGAAGGAAATCTTACAGTTGGCTATCAAGGTATAAGACAATACGACGGCCCAACTTATGGAGACGGAAATAGTTACAATTTACCTACTCAAGATTTATTTAGTTTTTTTGAAAATTATGATCCAAGAAGAAATGCAACTTGCTTAAATATTGATGATTTTATTGCAAATAATTCTGTTGGTACTACCTATGGTATTGGAGCAGGTGGACATACTGGATTTTACAACCATAAATACATGAAGTCTAGAGATGAGATGTTAAATGGCATCCCAGATAATGATTTAACCTCTGGAGTTAATTACAGAGTAATTAGATATGCTGATATACTTTTAATGGCTGCAGAAGCGTTTAACGAAATCGGCGATACAGCTGTAGCTGTCCAACATCTCAATACGGTAAGAAATAGAGTAGGACTTTATTTGCATCAAATAGATATTAGTCAAGCGCCTTGGAACAATCTTACTACTTCACAAAACACTATTAGAGAACTCATTTACAGAGAGAGAAGGTCAGAACTTTCATGTGAAGGACATAGATTTTTTGATTTAGTAAGAACTGGAAAAGCTGCAGATGAAATCAACGGTTTTGTTGTTGGCAAGCATGAACTTTTTCCAATTCCTCAAGATGAAATAGATTTAGCCGGTGGTAATTGGCCTCAAAATCCTGGATATTAAAATTTACAAATAATGAAACGAAAAACTTATCTTAAAATATTATTATTTACATTCCCTTTAGTGCTTTTTACTAATTGTGGTAAAGAGGGATGTACAGATCCAATTGCTCATAATTTTGATCCATCAGCAACAAAAAACGATGGTAAATGCTTTTATGGCTTAACAGAGTCCTCAGCTTCATTTACTATTAGCCCTACTAGTAATCCAAATGTTGTGGTTTTTAAAGCTGATAATCCAGATGTTGAGTGTTCTTGGGATTTTGGAAACGGAACAGTAGGAAGTGGAACTATAGATACTGCAGAATATCCTTTTGCAGGTGATTTCACGGCGACTTTGTCTATATTTAATTCACAAGGTGATGCATCTAGTTCTCAACCAATATCAATAGACTCTAACGATATTAGTTTATTTGATAATCCTTTACACCTTATGTTAACCGGCGGTATTTCTGGCCCAGGATACAGAACATGGCATATTGATTCTGCTTGTGATTATCATTTTGGCGTTGGACCACCTGCAGGGAGCACACCAGATTGGTGGCATGCTCCAGCAAATGAAAAGCCGGGAGTAGGACTTTATGATGATCGATTTACCTTTCATTTAGTTGGTTTTCAGTACGATTTATTAACTAATGGCGATATTTATGTCCATAATACCATAGGAAGTACATTTCCTGGAGCCTATGAAAATCTATACGATTGGACAGCTCCCTTTAACGATATGCCAAATGAAACATGGGATTTAACTACGGATTCTATTTTAACATTATCTAATGCAGCACCAATGGGTTTTTATACTGGCGTAAGTGAATTTCAAATAACTCAGTTAAATGATACATCTATGATAGTCAAATATGGCCATCACGATGGTACTTTGGCTTGGTTTGCTAGGTATGTTCCAGAAGGTTTTGTAACAATTTGTCCTTAAATTATTTATGAATAGAAATATTTTTTTACTTTTTCTTTTGTCCATAAGCTTTTCTTTTTTGCAGTGCGAAAAAGGATGTACAGATCCTACAGCTGAAAATTACAATCCAGATGCTAAAAAAGACAATGGCTCTTGTTATTATATTAATCTTCCATCAAATCTCAATTATAACATAACCAATGCTTCAAATAGTGGATTGGTTGAAGTATCGGCAACTGCTGCAAATGAGAATTTCTTCACTTTTGTATTTATTGACGGAACAGATTCATCTGTTGTTACATCTGTAAATGGAGAAGCAAGCTACTCTTATTTTAATTCTGGCACCTATAAAATTAAAATACGAGCAAATTTAAGTACTTCCCAATTTATTGAAGTTATTGATAGTGTTACTGTTTCATTTAACTCTGGAGGAGTAAATAATACTGGATATTCTACACCACTTAATTATCCAAACTATACCTTAACATGGCAAGATGAGTTTAATGGAACAAGTTTATCTTCAGATTGGACACACGAAATTGGAAATGGTTCTTGGGGTTGGGGAAATAATGAGTTGCAGTACTATAGACAACAAAACACTAGTGTAGAGAATGGTTATTTAACTATAAGGGCTAAACAAGAGTATTATGGAGGTTTTAATTATACTTCTTCAAGAATTATAACAAAGGGTGATTTTTTTCACAAGTATGGAAGAATTGATATTAGGGCTAAAATCCCTTATGGTCAAGGATTATGGCCGGCTTTATGGATGCTTGGCGAAAATATTTCTAGTGTTGGTTGGCCAAGTTGTGGTGAAATTGATATTATGGAAATGATTGGTGGTAATGGTTACAACGATCGTACTGTACATGGCACAATTCATTGGGAATCAAATGGCCATGCTTCTTATGGAGGACACAATTCGTTAAGTTCTGGAAAGTTTGCAGATGAATTTCATGTTTTCTCTATTATATGGAATCAAAGTTCTATCACTTGGTATAGAGATGATATTCAATACCATACGGTAGATATAAATAATCTAACTGCATTTCACAATAATTTCTTTTTTATTTTTAATGTTGCAGTTGGTGGGAATTGGCCAGGTAGTCCAGATGGAACCACAGTATTCCCACAAACTATGATTGTAGATTACGTAAGAGTTTTTCAATAAAATATATATGAAACAAAATAAAGTATTAGTTCTATTTCTAGCTGTAGTAATGATGGCTTTTTCTTGTAAGGAAAGTAAAGTAAAAAGCATTTCCGAGCTCAGCCCAATTGATCAAAAAGTTGATTCTGTATTGTCCCTAATGACTTTAAAAGAAAAAATTGGCCAGATGACACAGATAAATTTAACTGTAATTGCAAAGGGTCCAAATAAGTGGGCATCAAATGATACCATGGAAATTGATTTTCAAAAGGCAAAAAAAGCAATAGTTGAATACCATGTTGGTTCTGTTTTAAATACTGTAAATAATCTTGCTCAAACCCCAGCAACTTGGTATTCAAACATCTTTGACATACAAAAGATAGCAATGGATAGTACCAATATTAAAATTCCTGTTATTTATGGAATTGATGCAATCCATGGAGCTACTTATACAGACGGAGCTACGATGTTTCCACAGCAAATATCTACTGCAGCAACTTGGGACCCAAATCATGCTTATAATATGGCCAAAGTATGTGCATATGAAACTAGAGCATGTGGTATTCCATGGAATTTTTCACCAGTACTAGATTTGGGCATTGATCCAAGATTTCCCAGACAATTTGAAACTTTTGGAGAAGATCCTTTGTTGGTAACAGAATTTGGTAAGGCAATGATAGCTGGCTACCAAGGAAAAGAAAGTAATATAGGAAATGAATATGTAGCAGCTTGTATGAAGCATTTCACAGGCTATCAGGCAACTATTAGTGGCAAAGACAGAACACCTGCTTATATTCCAGATAATGTCCTATTTGAATACCATATAAAATCATTTAAAGCTGCCATAGATGCTGGAGCAAAAACTGTAATGATAAATTCTGGTATTATAAATGGAGAGTCTGTTCATGCAAGTTATAAACTACTTACAGAAATTTTAAGAAACCAATTAGGATTTGAAGGTGTTATTCTTACAGATTGGGAAGATATAAATAAGCTATGTGACAGAGATAAAGTTGCTGTAAATAGAAAAGAAGCAATTGAAATAGCTATTAATGCTGGTATTGACATGTCTATGGTCCCTTATGAATACGAAGAGTTTACAGATTATCTTTTTGAGTTGGTAGAAGAAGGCAAGGTTAAAATATCAAGAATTGACGATGCAACTAGAAAAATTCTAAAATTAAAGTTTGAACTAGGTTTATTTAAAACCCCTGTAACTAATTATCAAGACTACCCAAAATTTGGTAGTGAAGAGTCTAATAAATTAGCTTATGAATCTGCATCAGAATCTATTACTTTATTAAAAAACAATAATTCAATACTTCCATTAAAAAAAGGATCTAAAATATTGGTTACTGGACCTAATGGAAATACGATGAACTCTCTAAACGGAGCCTGGACCTACAATTGGCAAGGTAAATATACAGATAGGTATATAGACGGTGTCCCTGCAAATTTGATGGCTAAAGTAGAAAAAGAAGGAAATATGAATAGTAAAGTAGTAAAAGATAATCTAAGCCCTAAAGCATATAATACTATTTATGAAGCATTTTCTAAGTCTTATGGAGAAGAAAATGTTTCTTTCATCCCAGGAGTTTCTTACAAAAAAAATGGATCGTTCTATGATATGACTGAAGATGATATTCAGAAAGTAGTGGATGCAGCTAAATACCATGATTATGTTTTATTATGTTTAGGTGAAAACTGTTACACAGAAAAACCAGGGGATTTAAATGACTTAAATCTTCATAAATTACAGCTTAAGCTTGCCAATAAACTTTCCAAGTGTGGGAAACCAATAATTTTAGTTCTTAATGTAGGAAGGCCAAGATTAATCTCTGAAATTGAGCCTTTTATGTCTGCAGTTCTAAATATTTACTTACCAGGAAATCTAGGTGCATATGCTTTAGTAGATATAATCAATGGAAAAGTCAATCCATCTGGGAAACTTCCTTATACTTATCCAGCTTTTCCTAACTCTCTTACTACTTATTATTACAAGCCATCTGAAGTTCAAAACAATTCTCAAGGAGCTTATAACTATGTAGGAAAATTAAATAATTTATATGAGTTTGGTTATGGGTTAAGTTATACCAATTTTGAATATAAAGACATTACTATAGAAGATGATTCTATTGGTGCAGACGATTCGTTAAGTATATCACTAACAGTTTATAATTCTGGTGATGTAGATGGTCAAGAGGTTGTTCAAGTCTATGTTTCTGACCTATTTGCTTCCATCACACCTGATAATAAAAGACTGAGAGCTTTTGATAAAGTTTTCATTAAATCTGGAGAAAACAAAAAAGTTTCTTTTACTATTCCTGTTAAAGATTTTTCTTTTGTTAATCTAGAAAATAAGTATGTTCTTGAAAGTGGTGACTTTACAGTTCATGTTGGTGGAAATTCTAAAGACCTTACTTCTTTAAACTTCTTTGTAAGGTAAATTAATGAAGCATTTATATTTCCCAATAGTATTTTTTATTGTCATTTCTTGTTCTGTTGAGAAATCAAAAGAATACCCTGTTAATTTGGTTTGGGAGGATGATTTTAAAGGCTCTAGTTTAGACACTAATTTTTGGAATATTTATATAGGAAATGGCTGTCCAGAACTATGTGGATTTGGGAACCATGAATTACAGTATTATACCAATGGGTCTTCAAATCTTAAAGTTGATAATGGTAAGCTCACTATTTCTGCTTACTACGATACAGTTACTACATTATTTACATCTGCAAAAATCACCACAAAAAACAAAGTTGATTTTCAAAAAGGATATTTAGAAGTCGTAGCAAAGTTACCTAATGCTAAGGGTTCTTGGCCAGCAATTTGGATGCTCCCAACATTAGATAGAGCCTTAAATTGGCCTTTAGACGGTGAAATTGATATTATGGAAAACGTAGGCTATGACTCTTGCAAAATCCTAGGTACAATTCATACTAAGGCTTATAACCACACGATAAATACCCAAAAGTCAGATAGTATAGTAATAAATACAGCCCATCAAAATTTCCATACTTATGCTATTAACTGGACTGATTCTATTTTAGAGTGGTATGTAGACTCTGAATTATACAATCGTATTAAAAGATCACCTAATGATAGAATAGAGCAGTGGCCATTTGACAAATCTTTTCATTTAATACTTAATCAAGCAGTTGGGGGAGACTGGGGTGGTAGGTTTGGAGTGGATACTTCATCTTATCCACAAGATTTTATAATTGAATCAGTAAGATTATTTAAAAGAATGCCAAAAAAAAGCTCTTAAAATAAGAGCTTTATACTTTGATTTTTTTTAAAATTAATTTCTATCTAAATCCCATATTATCCCATAATCATAGTTTACTGAAGCACCAGTAGTTGGATCTATATTTGATTCAGACTGTGAAGCACTTAGTTTTAATAATGTTCCACTAACAGAATCTATGTTAAATACCAATGATGTGTCTTGTAAATTCATCTCTAACATATCATTTGTTCTTGTCCAAGTTCCATCTTCAGAGGGATTGTTATTGTAGTGAATTATTAAATTTCCATTGGAAAAAACATCTATTCCACTTGGTTCAAGTGAGTCTGGGTGTACACTTTGAGTAAAAGAGGTGTCAATTAAAGGAAATCCAAGAAGGGTCATGGTTAGATTTATATTAATTTCTTGAAATACCGAATTCCATGATCCAACTTGATCATAAATACATTCACCGCTTACGGTTGCTAAAGAGTCATAATTAACAGCATTAGGGTCTGTACAACCTTGAAAAGTACAAGATCCGTCATCTGTATCAGCTTCTGAGCTATAGTTATAAGCATTGGGATCTGTGCATCCCTCTTTTGCACAGGAGTTGAAAATTAATGCAAGACTTAATACAAAGGAGAATTTTATTATATTTTTCATTTTCTTGGTTTTTTAATAAATACGTTATTTTTTTAAAAAGGTTGGCAAATTTATTAAGATATACTTAAAAATTATTTTAATATTGATAAATAACCTATTAAATGAATTGTAGAATTGAAATTATATACAGCCAAAAAGATAAATTATCAGAAAAAATATTGCAATTTATTTTTGAGCTAAACCAGAAGAATATTCCTGCCCTAGGTTCATTAAAAGATTTAAAACATGTTAGGGATATTTACAATCATTCCTTGTTTGCTGCTCTAGTTATTGTAAAAGAAAAAATTGTTGGATTTGCATTTGTAATGGACTATAAAAGTGATTATAAATCTCTTAACTACAAGTATTTTAAAAATAATTTTAAGAACTTTTTATATATCGATAGAGTTGCTTTTACAGTAGAATTTCAAAGAAAAGGATATGGTACTGAGCTTTATAATGAAATTTATAAAATTGCGAATAATTCAGAGTATCCATTATGTTGTGAGGTAAATACTATTCCTTTAAATAAACAGTCCTTAGATTTTCATCATAAGTTTGGTTTCCAGACTCTTAAAAAAGTTCCTTTTGGCGAAAAGCAAGTAGCTATGCTTTGCAAGCATTAGGATTATTTATAAACTTCTAATTTTTCTGTAGTTATTTTGTCATTTGAACTTATAACTATTTGATATATGCCACTTCTAAAATCAGCTAAATTTATTTTATAGTTGTATTTACTTTCAGCTAGTTTATTAGAATAAATCATATTTCCAATTACATCATAGATTTCCAAAGTAGATGCGCAATGATTCAATGGTAGAATAATATTTGCAAATTCACTAGACGGATTAGGAAATACTTTTATTTCTTTTTCATCTAATTCGAAGGTGCTTGTAACTATAGAACCTTCTGCAGACTGTAATACATATTTAGTATCTACGTCTTGTATCCAAACAGCAACACCAAGGTTTTGAAAATCTTCAATACTATGTTCAATTGTATGATCAATAGGAGTGTCTGAATCTGGAGGTAGATTATATAATCCATTGAAGGTGTAAGTTAAATTAACTGTTGTTGGGTTGTTTGGACCAGATAAATTTGAAAGAGGTGTTCCATTAGCATCTGGAATCATTTTTTTCATGATATTATAAAATTCAATTTCTCCATTTACTGATGAATTGTTATAGGTGGTTTTTTCATAAACTGCTGCCTGTAAAACTAGATTATTCCATATTCCAGTAGTATTGCACAGTGGGTCAATATTTACAGAAACATCAATTGTCTGCCCTCCAACTGAATATTCAGCAGATAAATTCATAAAAGAGTACAAATCTTTTGCATCTTCAAATTCCTGTTGTGTAAAACCAATAGGATTAAATTGAACAATTCCATTATTAACAATTCTGGGAACAGTATTTATTGAGTAATATACTCTTCTTTGTCTACCTTCAAGAGTATAATAAGGATCGCCGGGTGAAGGCCAACTCATAGGATATTTTACAAGAGTATAATCATTTTGGTTAGTAGATAAAATATTGTGCAAGTCTGTGTTTCCAGTTACTGAATATTGGCTTGTGGAACTTACAAATGTTTCTAGCAATGGAATTCTCTGGGTGGATACATCAAACACATGAAGATTTTTGTGAAGTGTATCGTTGGTATTGTCCATGTCAGATCCACCGTTTATGGAATCAGCCCATATTGCAATATCATAAGTTCCTGCATTTACAGGATTCCATGGTGTGGCAAAAGAAGCAGTATCGTCTTGGTAAGAACCAATATTTAAATTTGTAATATGTTCAGTTACTGTGCTTGCTCCGTTTATAGAGTAGTTTATTTTCATATTACTAATAGTGTCTATTCCCAAATTTCTAAATACTCCTTCTAAAGAGTAGGGTGCATCATTTAGGTGTAAGTATGGATAATTGACTAGTTCTACGCCACTTACATCTAAAGAATTTTGAGCACCATAAGTAAATTCATAATAATGATTATCATTTGGAGAAGGATCAGTTCCTGCCAAATTAGATAACGATGGCGAACCCGTCACCATAACAGCATTGGCACTATCTACTTGAATTCCAGCAGTTATTGCAGGTGCAGCATTACTACTATGCCTTTGATCTACAATATATATTTTATTACTCCCTTCTTCTAAAACAATAGACCAATAGCTCCAGCTACCAGCGGTGTAAGAAGAAAAAAACACCCAAAATTGTTGCCCTCCTAAATTACCAAAAGTTTTAGTAACAATATTGTCGTTACTTCCTGTGCCTTCAAGGCCCCATACCATTACAGAATTATTAGGAATTGCAGGGTCAGGAATTGTTACATTACCAAATCCAGGAACAATTGTAGAATTAATGTCAAAAGTTAAAACACCAGAAGATGAAACTTTAAACTGATCAACCAAATTGTTATTAAATGTAAATGGAAAAGGAATGCTATCCGTTACTGACCATACTGGTGAAGTACTGCCTGCAGGTAATAGAACTTTCCATGAGGTGTCCAACCCAGATCCAAAAGGATATTCATTGTCCATATTCAATCCACCGGGGTTGCCGGTGGATGAACTTGGAGTGTAAAAATACTGTGCATGAAGAGAATTAACTAAAATTACTGTTAGGAATAAATAAATAGTAATTCTTTTCATAACATTTCTATTTTATTATTTGTAATTGTTTTGTGGTTATAGTTCCATTGGAAACCATTACTACATTATAAATTCCACTATTTAGGTGTGAAACATTTAAATTATAATAATCTAAGCTAGAAGAAGCAGTATATCTTTCTGAAACTACCATTTCACCTAATAAATTTACTACGTTAATTTCTAATTCTGAGTCCTCATGTCCTTGAAAAGCAATTGTAGCAATATCGCTTGTTGGATTAGGAAAAATCATGATCTTACTTGCAGATGATAAATCACTATTTACATCCGTAACAAGAGACGCAGTAGTAGATTGTAAAATTTCTTTTGTAACATCGTCTTGTATCCAAACAACTACACCAAGATTTTCAAAATCCTCAACTGTATGATTTAACATGTGGTTAACAGGTGAATTAGCATCAGCTGGAAGGGTATAATTCCCTTGAAAAGTATAAGAGAAGTTTTCAACTACTTGTACTCCAGACTGAAGAGGGTTAATTGAATAACCACCAGCATTTGGAAGCATTTTTTTCATAACATTAGCAAATTCAATTTCTCCATTACTAGATGAATTATTATAAGTTATGTATTCAAAAATTCCAGTATATAATGTAAGATTGGTGCTATTCATATTTTCTAAAGGATCAATCGTTATGCTTACATCCACAGATTGTCCACCAATAGAATAATTCGCTGATAGTGTAGTAAAAGAAGGAATCGCAGCAAAATCGTCAAAATCCTGATTGGTTAGTCCAGATGGATTGGCATCATAACCGCCATCAATTTCAAGTCTTGGGACAGAATTCACACCATAAAATACACGTCTGTCATAACCTTCATCTGTAAAATATGGGTCACCATTTCCAGGCCAGCTCATTTGGTACTTTAAAAGTGAATATTGTTCTGAATAGTTGGATAGTACATTTCCAAGATTAATATTTCCTTGAACACAAGGTCCACAAGTAGAACTTGTAAATACTTCAAACATAGGTTTTCTAGTTTCAAAAGAAGTGAATACGTTAACAGTACCAACAATGGTATCGTTTGAAGGGTCCATGTCCGTTGATCCATTAATATTACTTGCCCAAATTGCAATATCGTAAGTTCCAGAAGAGCTTGGGTTCCAGGTAGAAGAATGGTCGAAAGTATAATTATCGTAAGTATTTATTGTTAGGTTAGAAAGTGACTCAGTAACTGGGCTTCCACCATCAATCGAGTAATTAACATCCATTGAAGTTATAGTATTAGAACCTAAATTGGTAAGTTCACCAGAAACAGTAAAAGGAGCATTTCCAAGGATTAAGTATGGAAAAGTTGTTACTGCAACACCTGCTGCATCTACTGCACTTTGAGAACCATATATAAATTCATAGTAATGATTATCATCGGGAAGTGCACTACTTCCAGCAACATTTGCTAAAGTAGGAGAACCACTAACCATAGTAGCAGTGGTTGCATCAATTTGAATACCAGCCGTAACTTGTGGACTAGCGGCAGAACTATGTCTTTGATCTACAATATAAATTTTATCAGTTCCTTCTTCTAAAACAATGGACCAATAACTCCAGCTACCAGCTGTGTAGGAAGTAAAGAAAATCCAATGCTGTTGGGAACCAGAAGTACCAAATGTTTTAGTACATATGTTATCATTTGTACCAGTTCCTTCAATTCCCCAAATCATTACAGAATTATCAGGAATTGCTGGATCGGGTAATGCCGCATTACCAGCACCTGGAACAGCAGGCGCAGTTAAATTTGAAAAAGTAAGAACTCCAGTAGAGGAAACTTTATATTGGGTAACACTAGATCCATTAAAATTAAATGAGAACGGTATAGTTTCAATAGAAGACCATGTTGGGGAAGATTGGCTTGGTCCTAAGATTACTGTCCAGGATGGGTCTAGTCCGGAACCACTTGGGTATTCGCTGTCTCCATTAAGACCGCCAGGGTTGCCAGCAGCAGAAGCAGGGATGTAATAGTACTGAGAAAAGGAATAAGAGGAACAAAACAAGATTCCAATAAAAAGAGTAATTAATTTATTCATTTTTAATATTTTATTTATGTGCTCTACTAATGTATTAAAAGAAATTTTATTATTTAAATTTTTTTTAAAATATAAATGAGAATATATATTAGAAACCCTGAAAATGTTCCTGCTAATAAGCCTGCAGCTATGAGAATTGTTTTTGGGTAAGAAGAGCTAATATTGAGTAATTCGTTGACAAATAGAGGATTATTTAAATGATAAGTTTTGAAAAATAGTACTATAACTAGTGCGCAATCAAATCCCCAAGAAAGTCCTATTATCATAGAATTAATAAAAATACCATTCTTTAAATTCTTATATAGATAAAAGGAAGTTATTACTGCAGTAAATAACCAAATAAATGGCTGGCTATTTTGACTCCATCCCAAAACAGAGAAAATCCCCATAAACACTCCAAAAAGACTAGTTTGTAGTATGATTTTTTGGTTTATGTCTTTAAAATCCATAAATATTTATCATAAATGCTTTAATTTACTAAATAATAACCAATTATGGACTTAACAGATTTAGTAAGAAATAGTAAAACTTCAATTGTGGATGTTAGAACCACCGAAGAATTTTCAAACTCAAGAGTAGAAGGTTCTGTAAATATCCCCTTAAATTTAGTTCCTGAAAATATTAAAACATTAAAAAAAATGCAGCCTTTAGTACTTTGTTGTGCAGCAGGTGTGAGAAGCGGACAAGCTATGGAATTTCTTAAGTTTAATGGATTGAATCAAGTTTATAACGGTGGTTCGTGGCAAGATGTAGAAAACATGCTTAATAGTTAAAATGAAATTTAATTTTTTCATATCCATACTTTTATTCTGCTTATTCTCCTGTGTTGATTCTAATGATTTTGACCCAAACACAATACCTGTAAATGTTTTAGATGTGGAAAATCATCAGATGTTAAAACTTTTGCAAGATAACCCTGGAGTTTTACTAGATATTAGAACGCCTGAAGAAGTAAGTAAGGGGTTTTTGAAAAACGCTAGTTTTATTAACTTTTACGATGAAAATTTCTTACAAAAAGCTAGTTGGGTAAAAAAAAACCAACCAATTTATGTTTATTGTCATGCAGGTGGAAGAAGTTCTAAAGCTGCTGAAATGTTGATAGAATTAGGTTTTAGAGAGGTATATAATCTAGTTGGAGGCTACAGTAAGTGGGTAGAAGATGGTTACCTAGTTGAGAAGGGTTTAAAAAATATTAAAGGACCTAATTCTAAATTTTTTAGTAAACAGGAGATAGATGGTATTTTACAAACCAAACAAAGTGTTGTTTTAGTATTTAAGACTCCCTGGTGTCTGCCTTGTAAAAAATTAGATGCTGTTTTAGATTCCTTTTCTAAAAATAGACCTAATTGGGAAGTTGTGAAAATTAATATGGACACCAACAAGGATTTAGCTGAATATTATGAAGTTAAATCTGTTCCAACCTTATTATTTTTTAAAGATAGTAAACATCTATCTTCTCATATTGGTTTTATTAACTTAGAAGACTTGCTATTTGAATATGCAAAGTGACAATATGTCACTCTATTTTTATTTTAAATGACATAATGTCTTATTTTTCATTCTTTAAACAGTTTCAACACGACTTTTTTACATATTTTTTATTGAGGCATACCAATTGATATGTTCATTATGTATTAACAATTAAAAATATAAAAATGAAACTATTAAGAAAATATGAAACACCATTTGAAGGAATACTTAACAATTGGTTAAATGATGAATTTATTGGAATACCAAGTATAGATCACTCAATGAAAACACTTCCGCCAGTAAATTTAATTGAAAGTAAAGAATCTTACACTATAGAATTATCTGCTCCTGGATTTGATAAAGATGATTTTAAAATAGAACTAGATAATTTCAATCTTTCTGTCAGTTTAGACATAGACGATAAAATGAATGAAACTATTCATTATAACAAAAGAGAGTACAATTATTCTTCTTTTAAAAGGTCATTTAAATTGGCCAAATATTCTGATATTAAGAAAATTGATGCTTCATACTTAAAGGGAATACTCACAATTCAAATACCAAAAACTAAAGAGGCTATTCCATTGCCAGTTAAATCAATTAAGGTTTCTTAAGAACAAAATTGTTTGTTTAAAAGACGGGGTCTATCACCGTCTTTTTTTATGCAGTTAAATCAAATAATGCAAGTAAAACACTACCAAAAGAAAACATTACAACAGAATTTACAATCGTATTGAACTTTAATTCTTCTCTCTTAAATCTGGATATAAAATACAATGGAATATATACAAAGTTGAAAATCAATACTGAAGAAAGCATTAAAACTGTTGCCAAAGGCCAATGCATTAATTTAAATATAAATCCAACCATAAGTATAGTGCCAAGCGTTATACCAATTGAATAAATAAACTTATCAAAAAGAAGACTAACTTCTTTGAATTTTATGAAAATTAAAAGAGGAATAAAAATAAAAGCAAACGAAAAAGCTCCCATTATAATCATTATAGAAGCGCCTTGCCAGTGCATTATTTTAAAAAATGATCCCAAAAATGTAAAAATTGTCGAAAGTAAGCCAACCAAATAAAGTATTTTTTTCATAGTATGATTTTATACCAATTTACAAAAAAACAAATCTACTTTAAATAATTGCTTAGTTGATCTTTAAAAGCCGGATAGATAGTCCACCATTTTTATCGAATACATAATGGTTCATGGTACTTTCTTGGTCATAATGAAGTGGTCTTGTATGACCATAATCTTGGTAGGCGTCTTCAAAACACCACCATCTGCCCATTTCTGTGATGTATTCAAAATTTCCATTACTTGTTCTTAAACCACCAGGAAGTCCACTAAAGCCACTTTCATTAGTTGCATTCAAATTTGGTGTTTTCCAATAAAGAGAACTAGTGTCTTTCATCTTTCCACCCGCAGTGTTAGCATTGCCTAAATAATTTATCAAACTAATCCAATCTTCCTCATAGGGTATTTTCCATCCAGGGGGACATATTTTACAAGGAAATGAATCGTAATAAAGAGTATCTAGTATGATGTTCTGATCATTTCTAATATATTTTTCCACTGGGATAGTGTCTCCAATCAACGCATGGTAATTATACAGTTTGCCATAAATGTCGTCATTGAGTACATAGTTGTCGTAATAACACCAAGATCCAATATTAGAGTTTGCCCAGGAAACATCCGAAAGAACATTATTTATGGGACTGCCGTCAGAGTATTTAGTTGTTTTAAGATTTATAGTAGTCCACTCTTGTCCATTTCCAAGGATAACACTAGGATAAAAATTGCCGTCAATATCTGATACACCATTTCCTTCTCCAAAAGTGATAGAATTTGTTTGATTTGAATCTTTATTGCAAGAAAAAAAACAACAAAAAATTAAATAAGCAATATATTTCCTCTTCAAACTATTATTATTTTATAAATAGATAACTAAACCCTATAGATCCAAAATACAAATCATTATTTAAGCCTTTTCCAAAATAAGCGTCTAATTGCATTTTGTCGTTTAATAGATAAGAACCCCCAAAATCAAAATTTATTGTACTGTTATAAATACCCGAGTTGTAATTCCAATCTCCGTAAAATTCTAAAAATCCTGTAATTTTAGAATTAAAACTATTGCTTAAGAAAATAGAATAATTAAAAGAATCGAAATAATTTGAGGCAGCATAATTATGTCCTAGAGTATAACCAATACCAAAATTCTCTGTAATAGAATTTCCTCCTACTAATTTTGTTAAAGTATTTTGATTAATGGAATCAAAAGTAACCATGGATAAAAATGCCAATTGAAAATCATCTTTTCTAATAATTTGAATTTTTGTCCCTAGTTGTATTGGACTTGTAGAAATTATATTTTCAACAGGGGATAATAATAAATCACTTGAAAATCTAAATTCAATTATATCAAATGCACCATATCTTAATAATAAATTGGGAAGACTCGAGGAATTAACCTCACCGTTACTGTATGAATACATTAAACCAGATTCTAATTGAAATGCCTTGTGGTAAAGAGAATAAGAATTATCAGTCTGAGCACTAGGTCTATCTGTTGCAATGGATTGAGAGAAGCTGAAGCAACTAATAAATACAAACGATATAAAAAAATATTTTTTCATGTCCACTTTAATAATTTAATTAAATACTAATTTATAAATATTAGTGGTGGGTTAATGAATTTATAGCTTTAGTATGTTTTGGGTAAAGGTTTATTAATTCTTCTCTTGATGGCATTTGAAAGTCTTTAAAATCAAAACCAGGACTTACCGTACATCCACAAAGAACAAAATCATCTTTATCCATTAATTCTGAAGCAAACCACGTATTTGCAGGAACTACATACTGAAGAAACTCTCCTTTATTAATATTTTTTCCAATTTTAATAATATTATAATTTCCATTTTTATCTATCGTATGAAGTAATTGGGTAGAACCCATATAATAATGCCACATTTCATCTTGCTTAATTTTATGAAATGCTGAGAACTGCTTCTTTTCTAAAAGAAAATAAATTCCAGTTGAATAATTTCTATTTCCCTCTACACCTTTCCAAAGATTATTGGCCTTAATTAAACCCTCGCTTCTATAATTTTCCTTGTAATAACCACCTTCCGGATGCGCAGTTAAATTTAGACTTTTAATAATTTCTCTAGAATTCATTTTTAATTAATCGAATTGGTGGTTAAAGTAATTAATTGAAATATTTCCTTTGGAGACTTTATTTAAATCAGGTATTTCCTCACTATAACTTTCTAAATCTCCAGTTAGTAAAGCAGGCATCTTTTGATTTTTTACATCAAATGTTATTTTTATATTCGAGGGTAAATCAAATTTTTCTCCTCCATAATCAAGTTTTGCCGAATAACTTCCTTTATCTTTTGTGATAAGAATCATTTCACTAATAAGGTTCTTAGAATTGATCCAAAATTGTCCTGTTACTATTTCGGAATTAATATCCATGGGTATTACCTTAATAATTTCGTTTTCATCTTCATAACCAAGAGAAATAGCAATAAATTCTGAATTGAATAAGTCTGTAGTTGTTGCCCCCATTTCATTTTTGGGTAAAAAGGCAAAACCTTTGATTTTATAGTCTATTTCTTCAGGATTTTTAAAAACCATTTTCCCAGTTCTTTCTTTAATATTTATAAAACTAACATCAATTTTAACTTTTATATCACAGCTGTAAGGCGGTACATTTTCTAGTTTTTCTTTAACAAGTAATATCTTACTCTTCGCTTCATCTGACTGGGCATAAATACCTAAAGAGAAAATAGAAAATAAAATAATTATGTAGGACTTCATGATAGGATATCTTTTCTGTTAAAATTATACATTCCGATGGCATTAAAAACTATAATATAACCCAACTGAACTAAGAAGGATAACTTTAGTTTCTCTGTCTCAATTTCAAAATCAAAAAAGTATTGCCACTTTATAAAGTGACTTGTAAATATGTAAGGAATAACATCTTTAAATAGTGGAGCACCAAGAGTGAAAATAATATTCAGGCCAATAATAATTGATATTGTTCCAACAATTGGACCTATAGCATTATTTACAAATGAAGAAATCATCATTGAAAGTGAAGCAACCACAATCATAGAAAGAGTACCTGAACAAAACGCAAAAAAGAAACGCCATCCTACATCGTTGCTACTTATAACTGTTACTCCACGTCTTAAAACTATCAAATCACCAGAACCAAATAAGAAATAGCCTAAAACATAGGTCATTAGTGCTAAAAAAAAGACCAATGAAATGGTATATAAATATCCACTCAGAGCTTTTGCTAGATATATTTGGTTTCTTGTATAGGGTCTTTGTAATATTAACCTTAATGTACCAGAACTTGCTTCGCCAGCAATAGCATCTCCAGTTACCAAACATATAAGAATTGGAATATGAATTATTAAACTATTTAATAGAATGTAGGTCATTAAATTTGTATTAATAATTTTACCTTCTAGCCTAAAATCATTTTCAAGATTTTGAATTGCGATGGAAATTAATTCTTCTCCTTCGTAAAACATGGCCAATTGCATTGCTCCAACAGTAAGAAATATAGCCAAAAAGCCTATGTAGGTTCTTGGTCTTTTGATAATTTTGAAAAGCTCTATTAATGTAAGTTGTATCATTTCGTTAGCCCTAAAAAAAGTTCTTCAAGTGTTCTCATTTGTTTCATTTCAGTAATAGAAATATTTTCATCTACCATTTTTTTAAGAATTAAAGGAATATTTTCTTCATTAATATTCGCTAAAATAGAATCATTGGAGCTCTCAAAATCAATAGATTGTTTTTTTAAAAATAAAGCAATACTATCCAAATTTTCAGATTTGAAACTAACTTTTAATAATTCATTTTTCATTAATTCTTGAACATTTCCTTCCACAATTTTTTCGCCTTTGTTTATTACAACCATTCTGTTAGAAATCTTTTCAATTTCGCTTAAAATATGACTAGATATTATAACAGTAATTCCCATTTCTTGGTTAATTCTTAAAATCAAAGATCTCATATCGCTTTGCCCTTGAGGATCTAAACCATTAGATGGCTCATCTAAAATAATTAAGGAAGGTTGATGAATAAGAGTTTGTGCAATACCAAGCCTTTGTTTCATTCCTTGAGAAAAACCACCTACTTTTTGATTTTTTTTATCCCATAGATCTACTTCTTTTAAAACCTCACTTATTCTGTTGATGTCTTTAAGTTTAGACATTTTATACAATATCTTAAGATTGTCATAAGCTGATAAATTTTTGTAAAAGTCCGGTTTCTCTATTAATGCCCCAATTGATGTTAAAAAATTCCTATTTGATCCTGAGTTGCTTTTTCCGTTAATTAAAATCTCACCACTGTCAGGTTTAATCAAACCCAAAATCATTCTTAAGGTTGTACTTTTTCCAGCACCGTTAGGACCTAAAAAACCATAAATATCGCCCTGATTTACTTGCAGGTTCATATTATTTACAGCCTTAAATTCGCCAAAAGATTTATTTAAATTTTTAACAGATAAGATTTTTTTGTTTTCCACATTTCAAATTTATAAAATTGTTTAGCTTATTAAGTAAATATTTAAACAAAATTAACTTTTACAGCGTTTACTGCAGTAAATAACCTCATTCCAATTTTTTTCCCATTTTTTTCTCCATGAAAATGGTCTATCACAACGTTTGCAAATCTTATAGGGTAGTTTTTCTTTATGTCCCTTCATTAATCGAAGTTTGGAACATCTTTTCTTCTAGCATATGGATAGGTATCAATTTTTTTAAGTTTATAATAACTATTTAGTCCTCCAATCCCAGTCGAATTTAATTTTTCTAAATCTATATATCCTTCTTCACTTATAGATTCTTCGGCAACAAATACGTGTTCTACACTCCCTACTATCATAATTGTATTGTTAATTTCTATTGGAATACTTTCTTGGAATTTCATTCCAATTTTTAATGGACTTTCTTTGACAAATGGGGCATTAAAATCACTATGAAACCATTCTGTGAAATTACAATAATCAAATTCCGATTCATTGTTTTCAAACTTTGCAGAAGTATAATGGCCATTTAATGTGCTGTCATTTGGTAAATGATTGATGGTATAATAACCATTGCTCATTATATTGTTGTAGGTGTCTCTTCTTACATTAACCTGTGGTCTGAGAATAAAACCAAGTAATGCAGGGTGACTTCCTAAATGAACTAGACTGCTGAAAATGGCAAGATTGGTATTTTTATTATTATCGTCAATAGTTCCAATTAAATTTCCAGGCTTTATCCCAGTAATACTATTGATAATATTTAGTCTTTTAACTTTTTCTAGTTCTAAAATATTTTGCTTTGAAAAATGTTTCATTTTATTTTTTTTATTCCCTTGTTCCAATAATTAAAGAATGATCCGTTTGCATCTAAATCTTTGAAAATCCAATCTCTTTCTTCTCTATTTCCATTGAAATGTCTAGAAAACGGATGCTCTTTGTAGTAGATTTTTGCATGGTTGTCAACATAGGATTCAAATTCACTAAACTCCATTACTGCAATTTGTAAATCTTTAATCTCCTTGGAAAGTAAAATATAGAAATCCATCACTTTCTTAGAAACAGGATACTTTTTAAAATGAGAAGGCTCCAAAAGTAAAATTCTGTTGGCTTTTTCATCTTTTTTCCAATTAGAATCTAAATTATAAGCAGTATAAATAAATGTTGGTAATTCATCATCAATATTAATTGGCTCTTTATTTGGAAGTTCTATGTCAAAACTAAAATCAGTTTCATCTTTAATTTCCAATGGGATTTTTTCAAAGGCAGACAGCTCAGGATAAGATTTGTCTAAAAAAGTATTTTCATCTTTTGTAAAGCAATATTTATTAATATTTTCTTGGTTTGCAATGTATTTCTTATGACTATTTGTTCCTGCAACCCATTGCCAGCTTAATGCATTGCTTCCCCAATCTCCATCAAGAAGATGATAGTACATCCATTTTGCAGGTTGTAACCAATGATATTGACCTATGTTACAACAAATTCCTGCTGTATACATTCTTAAATGGTTGTGCATATAGCCAGTTTTATACAATTCTTTTATTCCATCATCAACAGCTGTTATTGATGAGCAATGTTCAATAATTGAAGTGGGAATTTTATTCTTTGAAACAGGTTGTTGTTTGGTTTTTAAATCAACGTCTATATCTCCAGATATTTGCCATTTTTTTTGCCAATAATCTCTCCATGCCAACTCTTGTAGAAATTTTTGTATTTGATTAAAATTATATCCAGAATCTAGTAATGTATTAAATATAGTTTTGGTACTTATTAATCCTCTAGATATATAGGGAGATAATCGACTTACATCGCCATTCAAAAAATTTCTATTGGATGCGTATTTAACGGGATTTAAATTATTTACTTTTTGGATTAATTTGGTATAAAGACTTTTCACATTGCAAATTAAAATTTATGATTCATTTTCTACCGAGTTGTTTAATTAAATAATGGAAGAAAATCAATTATAAATTAAATTCTTCCATTTGTTTTATTTTTAACGAACAATTAAGAAATATTTACGTAAGGATAACTTTAACTTTAAATAATTTTAAGAACCATAATATCTTAATGAAAAACTTTTTAAAAAATAAAGTAACTAATGCTTCTATTTTAATTCTAGTTATTTCATCTGTATTATACCACAATAAATCTTTTTATAATTTTTTTTATACTAAGATAAATCCCTCAATTTCTGAATTAGTTGGAAAGAATATATTGTTTGGTATAAATAGAGTAGTTCATTGTGTAGATATTGTAGGAAAAGTAAAACAACTTTCAAATTCTTTAAATGAAGATGATTTTATTGACTTACAAATAAAAAAGAAAGAAGTTAAGTTCCTGAAAAAGTTGTTAAAGACTCGCCCGGTAAAGAAAAAATGGGTAGATATTAATTTGGTTTTCAATGACTTAAAAACCCCTGCAAAATTGAAATACCATGGTTCTAGTGATGCACAATATAATGGAGGAAAATATTCTTACACTGTAGAAATAGAAAGCGGCCATGAAAATTCATCTCTTTTCAAAAGATTTAAACTTATTAAAGGGCAAGAAGCCGATCCAACTCTTATTTCAATTAATAAAATAGCTAATTCATTAGGTTTAATATCTGCCTATGGAGAAATGAAGATCTTAAGGATAAATGGAGAAGAAATTGGAGATTACTATTATGTTGAGGATATTAAGAATGATTTTTTATCACGAGAATACCAAGTAAAAAATTATTCCACTATCTCTCATATATCTGATTGGTCAAGAAAGGAATATATAAATGGCAATGGACACAATAGCGACCAAGATTTAAAAGTTATTCATATTGAGAAAAAGTCGGATTCTTTACACCCTTTCGCTATTTATAGATACCGTAAAATGTGTGCATATATTCTGGATAATAATATTGACTCTCTCAAGACAATGATTGATATTGAATATATGGCCAAGTATTTAACCCTTGCATCTCTATTTAACGATGTTCATTTCATGACGGGTGATAATTTAAAATTCATATATAATTTTAATAACAGCAAGTTTTATCCCATTTTCAGGGCTGAATCTGGAGGTTTCCCTATAAATGTGGAATTCCCAGTTAATTATGTCAATTTTGATAAGTTTCTCTTCAATTCTAGGGGTTTATCTTACTCTAAATCTCAAACTGCAAAATATTTTAAACTATTGCTTTCTGATAATGAGTTTAGAAATTTACGTAACAAAGAGCTTTATAAGCTTACTAAATCTAAAGACAGCCTTATTGAAGAAATTTATAAAACTTACGATAACAACCGTATTGTAATGCTTTATTCTGGTAGATCAAGAAGAGCCTTCAGCTATCAAAAACAACAACAGATTGAAATATTAGAAACGACTTTTGACTTTGCCAATAAATATTTAAATTATTGTCATATTTATGGAACTTACGACGTTTTCACAAAAGAAATTGAAATTTTAACAGATGCTTTTAGTTCTATTAAAATTCTTAAAAAAGATTCTCTAATTGCCAATCATATCAATGGAATAAATTTAAATAAGGATCTTGAATTCAATTATAATTATGAAAAATATAAGATTCAAAGCTTTTCAAAAGAGGATTTTATATTTATAAATAATGTAACCAAGGACACTATTATAGACCATGTTTATTTTAATTACATGAATTCATCTCCTTTATCAGATAGCAGTTTGCTAAAATAAAGAAAGCATACTTTTGAAGGTGTTGCAATGTGCTTCTACAATATCATATATTTTTTCAGAATAACCTCCACCCATAACAGTAACAATTGGAGCTTTACACTTTTTAGAAAATTCAAAAACCATTTCATCTCTTTTTTTGCAATCTTCTCTTTTCACTGCCAATCTTCCAAGCTTATCTGTATCTAAAATATCAACTCCCGAAATATAAAAGATAATATCAGGAGATAGTTCTTCACTTAAAAAGTCTAGATTTTCTTTAAGTTTTTTTAGATATTCTTTCCCATTAATTCCATCTTTTACGGGTATATCTAAATTTGAATTTTCTTTGTGAAATGGATAGTTTTTTTCTCCATGCATACTAAAAGTGAAAACCTTATCATTGTCTTTTAAAATAGAAGCAGTGCCATTTCCCTGATGAACGTCTAAATCTAAAATCAATATGGATTGCATTTGATATTTCTCTAACGCATAATAAGATCCAATTGCTACATCGTTAAACAAACAAAACCCTTCTCCGCGATCTCTAAAAGCATGGTGGGTTCCACCAGCAATATTTGCAGAAGCACCAAATTTAATAGCAAAATCAACACAATCTAAAGTCCCTTGGGTAATTATATATTCTCTATTTACTAGTTCTTTAGATAATGGAAACCCAGTTTTTCTAATTTCACTTTTTGAAAGAGAAAGATGGTTTAGTTTGAATATGTATTCTTTGTCATGAGCTTTTTCAATCCAAAAGTCTTTTGCAACGTTAGGGGAGAAGAAGCTCTCTTTTTCAACCAATCCTTCATGTAGAAGTTGTTGGGGAATTAGTTCGTATTTTTCCATTGGAAAACGATGGTTTTCCGGTAATTTGTGCATATAAATTGGTGAAAAAGCTATTTTGAGCAACTTAAAGTATAATTTCTATTTATTAAACTTCCAACTATTTTCTATCTTCTATAAGTTCGCAGTAAAAATTAATTGCTACATCATCACCTACTGATACTACGTGCTCCATACCAAAATCAGTTCTATCAATTTCAAAAGTTCCTTCAAAAATTGCTACTTTAAAACCACTACTATTGTTGGTAATTCCTTTGTGTTCAAAAGAGAATGCTAAATCTTTACTTTCCCCCATCATATTTATAATACCCTTTGTAGAATATTTATCTTCAATTTTTTTAATTCCTTTAGAATAAAATTCAATTAAAGGATATTTATCTGTGTTGAAAAAATCGCTTCCAATAAGTTCTTCGTCTCTTATATCATTATCTGTATTGATGCTTTTAACATTAATTGATACTTTTATTTTTGCTTGTTCAGGGTCGTTGTCAGAAACTTTAAAAATAATATCAAAATCTTTGAAAAATCCCTTGGTGTCTTTTAAACCTTCTATATCAAAACTTATCTCTGAACTCGTTGGATCAGCGCTATTATTAATCCAAGTTGTACCTAAAATAGAAGCAAAATCTTGAATTTTTACTTCTTCAACATTTGTTTTTTCAAGTTCACTTTCTGGATTGCCCCAATTTGAAAATATTAAAAAGCCAATCACTAAAAATATGGCTCCTACTACTAAAACTTTTATTTGGTTATTCATCGCTGATTCTTTTTATTTAAATTTGTATAATATTTTAAAATATTTATCATTTGTTAATTAATTTTTTTGATATTTGGTGTTAATTATACACTATGAGTCAAATATTTTATTCAAAAGTACAAATTGTCTCAATATTAATTGTTTTATTTTCCTATTCTACTCATTTTTCGCAAAATAATGCTTCATTAAATTCAGTTTTCTCAAGTAACGTTAAATCTTTTAAAAGTTCCTCTGTTCCAATTTCTTTTAGCGGGTTTTATCGTTTTTTAGGATATGGAAGAAATCAAAATGAAACTTTCCAAAATATTAATGGAAAATCATTGGTTCTTTTATCTGGAGATTATTATAGAGTTCCAATGTTGTTGTTAAAATTAAAAGGACTAACTAAAGATAATATTTCTTTTGGTGCAGATTTTATGATTAATAGTTCATACAAAGGGCCTAAAGAATCAAATTCTAAAATTCTAACATTAAATTTAGGTTTGAACTTGAGAACTTCCTTTAAAACAAAATTTGGAAGATTTAAATTAGGTTCTGGTGGTGTAAGCTGGTATAAACAAAGTAGATTGACAGTATGGGGGAATAGAACCTTTAATAGAAGAAGTATTTACGATAGAATGCCACAAACTGCTCTAACAAGAACTCCTAATGCTAGATATGAAAAATATTACAAAAATGGATTAATTGATCAAGGAATTAGATATGGTAGTAGAGCATTTCAAGGTTTGTTTTTTAGCGGTCAAAATTTACCACATAAATTTTCTTTTAAAGGGGTTTTAGGAAAGAGTAATTTTAATAGATCCATCTTTAATACTTCTGATAATTTTACAGGCTGTTTTAGAGTAAATAAAAAATTTAATAATAAGTTCAATATCTCTTATAATTATTTGAATACTGTTGCTTCACTTGATACTTTAACTGACGATGCAAAGAAGTATAATATTCATACAATAGAACTAACTAAAAAGTGGAGCAAAATAATTTTAAATTTTGAGACAGGAATCGGTAATTATTCGTCTCCTATATATGATTTTAAATATGGAGAGGCTTTAATTTTTAATATTAAAACTGTAAAATCTGTTAAAACACCATTGGATATTCAGTTATACAGAATATCTCCTCAGTTTGTGAATTTAACTGGTAATCTTTTAAACACCACAGTTTTGGAAGTCTTTCCAAATATTTCTGGAATTGGAACTACTGTTAGAACACCATTTAATAGTCCAATAGTTGGTCTTGGTTCTCATACAAATAATAGACAAGGAATTTCTTTTAATGCAGAACACTCTTTTGGAAAACTTAAAATAAATGGTGGTCTTGGACTTTTCACTGAAATTGATACATCATACGCTTCACTTTCTTATAGATATAATGTTAACGCACAAACCCTTTCAAGATTTAGTATATTTAGCAGAAATTGGGGTCCCTACAATTCCCTAAATTCTATATTTAGAGGAGTTTTTGAAGATGTTTCTATTTTAGACACAAATACTACTGATAAGGCAAGTTTTAAGAAATTCTTTAATACTTTAGAATTTCAAGCTAAATACAAAAATACTATCGGTAAGCATAAATTTTATATTTTTTCTTTAACAAGACTTAACTCTTGTCAAAAAGAAATGAAATTTTTACCTCAGTATAATCTAAAACCAATAACATTATTAAGTCAATTTTCACAGGAAATAGATTTCAGTTTAGAACTTAATTCTTCTGCAACTTGTATATTAACCTATGGTAATGAAAGAGTTATTGGTAATAGTCTTACAGGCTTGGGAGATCAAGACCCCACACTTGGAGGAAATACGATTAATAATTTATTAGAAAGCATTGGTATTGATAAGTTTTCTGAAAATAATTTTTCTAAAAATCAACAAAACAGATTAATTGGTATAGGAATAGATTACAAGATTGGGAAAAAAGCTATGCTTTTTATAAGACATAATTGGTATAAATACTATGACCCAAACTTTGTTTTAAATAATTTAAGAGGAACAGAAACGATGTTAGAGATTAAAATACTTTTTTAAATATGCATAAAATATATTCTATAATTTTCACAATTATCTTGATTAGCTCTCAGTTTAATTCAATAGCTCAGCAGGAAAAAGTTTGGTTTAGTGGATTGGCAAGATCTTACTTTGTAAGAGATGCTAATAGTTTTGAAAATGATTCCACTTCTGCTAAAAATTCTTCTTTAGGCTATAATTTAATTGATTTGAATACCCATATCAATCCATTAAAGGATATAGAGATATTTGCTCAATTGAGAATTAGTAATGAATTTGGTAGTTTTTTTGGTACTGGCACTGATATTGTCGTAAGGCAACTAACTGCTAAAGGGGTTTTAGCTAAAAAAATAAAGTTTAGTATTGGTGATTTATTTCTTAAGCAAAACAAATTCACTTTAAATAATAACAATGAAGAATTACCTTTTTTTAATAGTGGGTTTTCATCTACTTATAGAGATATTATTCATTATGAGAATTTTTATTTAGATAACAGGTGGAGACTACAGGGATTACAAACAAATTTTTCTTACGAATTTGATAGATTTATAGAAACTATTGAATTTGATTTTTTTATAACTAGACCTAGAGGTTCTTCATCCATTGGTAACGGAGTTACTCAAAGCGATATGCTTCTTGCAGGAGGTACTATGAAATCTAAAATATTTAAAAACCTCACTTTCGAATCCAATTATATAAATTTATTTGAAGTTACATCTACTGGGAATACTGGTATTTCAGTCCGTAATCCAGTCTTACAAGGTGGCTTAACTTATCAAAATGAAACATCCAATGCAATACTTAAACACAATATTCAATCTGGATTTTCTAAGAGGAGTTGGTTGCAATTCGATTCTCTTGTTACCAACCAATCTATTGGAATGTTTAGCGAGTTGAGTACTTCATATTTTAAAATTGATTCCTCTTTTAGTTTCTCATTAGGGGGAAGATATGTCGATCCAAACTTTAGAAGTTCTGGATCTCAAACTAGAAGAATAGATATGAGAGAGGATAATAATAATTCTATTTATCCTAATTATTCTAATGAACAAATTTCAAGGCCTATCACTGCTTTTGATATAGTTACAGATGCTACTATCTACAATCAAGATCTCTCACCAACTCTTATGAATTTTAACCCAATGTATTCCAATTCCTTACCTTATGGGGCTGCTACACCAAATAGAGTAGGTGTATTCACCAACTTAGATTTCCAAACTGAAAATAAGTTTTTGAAATTAAATTTTAATTCTTCTTATTTACAAGAAGTTATTGGTCAAGGGTCTTATGAACTAAGAAACTTTTTATTTATTTACGGAAAATCTAATTTCAATCTACATGAAGTTTTAAATCTTAAAAAGAAACTTATTTTTTCACTGTCATTTATTAATGAGACCACAAAAAGAGCAGGAACAGAATCCGAAAAAATAGATTTAAGTTCTAAACATTTAGATTTTTCATCTGATATTGAAATGCTTAAAAACATTTTTCTTCAATTAGGATTAAAACAAGTTAATTCTTCAGGAAATGAATTTTTAACAGATAGAATTGAGTATGGAGAAATTTTAACTTTTAATAAACTTTTTTTCAATCAGAAAGACAATCTTTACTCCATAGGTTTAAAATATAAGTTTAGACCTAAGGTATATATGAATCTTCAATACAATTGGTGGGGAACCAATTTTAATGATGTAAATATATCTGATTTTAAATATCAACGATTATTATTTATTTTTTCTGTAAAATTATGAAGATAAGACAGCACTATATTTTAACAATAATTTCAATTTTTCTATTATTTGGTTGCTCAAAAGACGAAGTCGAAGGCCCTTTAATTAACGATATTTACGGATTCTTTGAAATTACTCAGCCATTAACTATTAGTAATAAAAATCCAGATTTCTCTATTAGTGAAGTTGTTAAATTTCAATGTGAGTTTAATAAAAATGTCGATTGGAAAATTTCAATCACTGGAATAGTTTCAGGAAGTAACACAATTATATCAGGATATTCTAATTCTCTAGATTCTAATGTAAATATTTGGAACGGAAATACATCTCAATATCCTTTTTTCGAGCAAGAATATTGTGCCATTGAGTTAACCTTTTTAAATGAGTCAGATACTCTTAGAGATACTATTGAAATTATGGGCCCTCAATTATACACAGATGGGTTTATAGTTGCTGATTTTGAAAATGGTTTTCCTCAGGATGCTTTTAATAAACCTCAGGGTGGAAACGTACAAGCAACATTTGTAATTGCAGACGATATGCCTTTACTTGGAGATTATTATTTCCAAATGGGAGGAATGATCAATTACGATTGGGCACTTGGAAAAATAGAATTCAAATTAGATTATTCTTCTAACCAAATTTCCTCAACGCCTGATGATTTTTATTTAAATCTGGGAATTCTTTCTGATACAGTTGATCTTCATACTGGTCAATTTGTTAATGTTTTAATTTCTGAATCTGATGAGCCATTTGATCCTGATAATAATGGTGTTGCTAATATTTTTGACAGTAATGAAGAAGTATACAAGCTTAAATTATATATTGATTGGGAAGGTTGGAAATTAATTTCTATTCGTTATTCAGACTTTGTAGCTACCAATTCAACAGCTGGTGTTGTTTTTGAAAGAAACCCAAATGATATCAAAGGGGTTAGAATAGCTTGTCAAGCTTGTCCTTCAGGTGGCGCTAACCCAGCTTGTCCTGAAAATCTTGATAGAATGGTTCGTACAGATCTTGATCATATAATATTTACTAAAAATGATGCTTTATTTGAAGTGATAACCAATATCAATAATGACGAATGGAACAAAAATTAAAATGGTGAATGGATAAATTAAATAAATACATTTTAATTTGGTTTTTGTTACTACTTTTTTCATGTGATTCAATGAAAACTGTAAATCTTTACGACTCATATGAAAAAAAAGAAGATCCTTTTTTGAGTTTCCAATATAAAGATGTATTTACTGACAGTGATAAATCTGGAGTATATGGAATGAAAGTACACCCATGTAAAGAAATTTCGTTTGATACTATAAATAATTTTTCAGGAAGTGATCATCTTCATTTAAAATGGAATAAAACTAAAGATTGTAAATGGCTTGGGTTTGGTTTTAAGTGGGGTAATTTTAAGTCTAAAAATTTACTACCCTTTTTTGACAGTAGTGCTATAGAATTTATGATTAGATCTAGTTCGGGAAAGTTTAGTTCAGTTCCTATACTATTTTCTTTAGCAGATTATTCAGGAAATCAATGTTTTTCAAAAATTAGTATTTTAGGAATGGAAGATGGAATAGTAGACCAAAAATGGAGAAAAGTAACCATACCATTGCCAACATTTAAACATGAAAAAAAAGGAGTTAATATTTCTAATATTAAGGATTTAAAAATTCAACTTATGAATAAAGGAGATTTTCATATAGACGATATTAAAGTTGTTCCCTACAAGTATCTTTATAAAGTAAACAAGAAAAATTTCACTAAAAAAATCAATACTTATCCTGTAATTTTGGGTAATGAAAAAAAATATTGGTGGGGTGTAAATGAAAATTATACCAGTAATTTTAAATTTACTACTTCAACCAATTTTGCTAATTCAAATATATCATTTGCTCTTTCTGTAGATTTTGATTCAAAAAAAGAAGATAGAAAATGGAATTCATTTGGGTTCCCTCTCAACAAATGGGAACTAGCTGATTTATCTGAAATTTATCCTTCATCAGTATTGAGTTTTAAAATTGTTTCAGAAAATATTCCTAAAATGAAAATTAATTTCATTTCTTATATCGGGAAACCTAAAAATATTTCCAAAATAATTAGTGAAAAAAATATTTTTCAAATCAATGAAAAAACTTTTGAAATTCTAATACCAGTAAAGTCTATTAAAAACTATGATTTAATAAATTGGTCCAAAATGAAAGAAATAAGATTTAAGGTTTTAGAAACTTCAAAATTTATAATAGGAGATTTTAATTTAGTTAAGTATAGTGGAAACCCACAAAAACCTAAAAAATAGTTTTAAGTATGAGATTCTTAATTAATATATTGATTGTAGCTCAGATTTTTAATTATTCATCTGTCTTTTCCCAGCCTGCTAAAGTTACTGTTTCTGAATCCGAATTAGGTTTTGAATTGTTAAGAAATAACGTTCCTTATTATATTAAGGGAGCTGGAGCAAAGAATAATTTTAGAAAGGTTAAAGAAAGCGGTGGTAATTCTATAAGAATATGGAGTACCAAACGAAGTGAATTATTAGATTCTGCTTTAAAATATGATTTGTCTGTATGTTTGGGTATTTGGGTTGCTCAACAAAGACATGGATTTGATTATAACGATGAATTCAAGGTCAAAAACCAAATAGAGTTAATTAAGAAATCAATTTTAAAATTAAAGGATCACCCATCTTTGTTAGTTTGGGGGATTGGTAACGAAGTAGATTTAAAGTATTCTAATTTTAAAGTTTGGGAAACTATTGAAGAAATAGCAAAATTTATAAAAAAAGTTGATCCTAACCATCCAACAATGACAGTTATTGCAGGTTTAGATCCATCTAAAGTTTTTATGATTAAGAAATATTGCCCAAGTATTGATATTCTTGGAATTAATACTTATGGATCGATAGTTAACGCTTCATTAAATATCAGAAGATATGGTTGGGAAAAACCTTATATTGTTACAGAGTGGGGAGTTAATGGTCCATTTGAAGCTAAAGTCAATTCTTGGGGAGCCAAAATTGAACCTACTAATGGTATTAAGGCGAAACAAAGACTAAATAGGTACAAAAATTTTATTGAAAAAGATAAAGAAAAATGTTTGGGTTCTTATTGCTTTTTGTGGGGTCAAAAACAAGAGTCTACTTCTACATGGCATGGCATGTATTTAAGTAACGGACATCCAACTGAAGCGGTTGATGTTATGCAATATTGCTGGATGGGAGAATGGCCAGCAAAAAGAGCACCTAGCATAACGCAAATTAAGTTAAACGGGGAAAATTGGAAAAAAAATCATGTATTTACTAAAGACGAAGAAGTAAGTCTTGATTTTTCTTTTGATAGAAATAATAACGAAATTTTGGATTTTGATTTCCAGTTATATCCAGAAACATTTTCTACTAAAGGAGGTGGAGATGTCCAAAAATCACCAGAAAAATTAGAATTTATAAAAACAAAACAGACTGAAAATAGTTTAACTTTTAAAGTGCCAAATAAAAAAGGTTTTTACAGAATTTTTGTTTTTATAAGAAATGAAATTAATCAAACTAGTGTAGCAAACATCCCATTTAAAGTAGAACAATTATAAATTTATTCCATAAAATGTCTAATAATTATATAATTAAATCTGTTTTTTTATTATTATTTAATATTTGTTTTCTTGTTTTCAATTCTCAGTTAAATTCATTCTATGAGGATTGGGAACCTAAGGTATTTAATTTTCCAGAAAATACTTTATTACAAAACGAACCATCTAGCAGTCCAAATGTTACGATTAATTTTAATATTTCAAATATCTTGGGTGACGTTCTTCCCTCACATTTTGGAACCAATTTGACTCATTTTCTAGGTGAATCAGTTTTAAATCAAGTAGATTTTATGAACAATATAAAAGGATTAAATAGATTCACATTTAGATATCCTGGAGGAAATGGTTCCAACCAATTTTTTTGGGATGGTAATATTCCTTCTTCTATATTAAACGATTCTCAAATTACTGTTAATGATCTAATTGATGGCTCTGGTTGGAGAATTAGTCCAGACGATTTTGTTCAAATTTTAGATTCAGTAAATGGTAAAGGTATTATTGCTGTTAATGCTTCCTATGCTAGATATGGAACCTCTGCAAATCCAATTCAGACTGCAGCTTCTTATGCAGCAAGTTTTGTAAGACATATGAATCAAACTTTAGGAGCAAATATTAAATATTGGGAAGTTGGTAATGAAAATTATGGCCCTTGGCAAGCGGGTTATGTTGTAGATGGAGATACCATAAATGGCACTAAGTATGGAGATATATTTAATGTTTTTGCAGATTCTATGAAAGCTGCTGATCCTACTATAAAAATTGGAGCAGTATTATTTCCTCATGATGGGGTTTATAACGACTGGTCAAAAGATGTACTTCAAAAGGTTCAAAACACTGCTGATTTCTTAATAATACACGATTATTTTAGGAGAAAACCGAATCCAAATAATGTTACTTATCAAGAAATGTTAAATTCTATTTCTGAAGTTCAACAAAATGTAAGTAATGTGAACAATATGGTTACCAATTATACTAGTAAACCTTCAGGATACTTTCCTATTGCAATGACTGAATTTAATTCAAAAACAGGGGAAAGAGAAATTTCTATGGCCAATGCAATATTTATTTCTCAAGTTCTCTGTGAGCAAATCAAAAATAATATTGGCATGTCATTGCTTTGGAGTTTTCAAAATGGACTAGACTCTCACGGTGGTGATCACGGAATGACAGCTAGAAACAGTACTATTGTTCAAAATAATACACCTCGTCCAGTTTATTATGCATATTATTATATAAGTAAGTTTTTGGGGGACAAGTTAGTATTTTCCTACTCTAACGATCCAGACATTAATTGTTATGTTTCAACTTTTTCAAGTGGAGAAATTGGAATGGTTGTAATAAATACATCTCAAGTTAATAAAACAATAGAATTTAGTTCTACATCAAGTTTTACTAAAGATAATTTTTATTGGTATGAAATAAATGCACTAGATGAAAAGGATAAAAAAATATATGTAAATGAGCTTACTACTGCTAACCAAGAAGGTGGACCTGATTTTAATAATGTTCCTGCATTCTATAGGCCTGTAAATGGTAATTATAAATTTATTATCAAGCCTTATTCAGTGAATTTTATTGCCAATTCTAACGATCTTACATCCACAGATAATATTAGGAATTTAGAAATTGAAGTTTATCCAAATCCTTTTAATGAATTTATAAATATTAATCAGAATTATGATTATTTAAAACTATTTGATATAAGTGGAAATCTTGTTTTAAAGTCTACAGATAAAAATTTAGATACTAGCTTATTGAAGGAAGGTATTTATATTTTAAAATTATATAAGTCTAACTTCTCGTCGGAGGTTAAAGTAATAAAAATCAAAAAATAATGAAGTTTAAATATTTTCTTAGTTTAGTTTTATGTTTATTTCTATTAACAGCTTGCAATAATAAATCAGAGTCTATATACCTAGACAGTAATTATTCGGATCAAGAACGAGTAGAAGATTTATTGACAAGAATGACTCTTGAAGAGAAAGTTGCTCAAATGTGTCAATATGTTGGATTAAATTATTTAAGCTCAGAAAATGAATCTTCTTTAACTGAAGAGATTTTAAATAGCGATTCCAAAGCATCTTATAAAGGTTTTTTAAAAAAAGACATTGCTCAAATGGTAGTAGATGGGAAAATAGGTTCTTTTTTACACGTTTTGGAGCCCCAAGAATCTAATATACTACAAGCTCTAGCATTAAAATCTAGACTCAAAATACCTTTAATAATTGGTATTGATGCTATTCACGGAAATGGTATGGTAAAAGGAACTACTGTATATCCATCTCCAATAACAATTTCCTCATCGTTTACTGATACTTTGGCTTATCAAGTTGGTATACAGACGGCAAAAGAAATTAGGGCGGCTGGTTCACACTGGGCATTTACTCCAAATATTGATGTTTTAAGAGATCCAAGATGGGGAAGAGTTGGTGAAACCTTTGGTGAAGATCCTCTATTAGTTTCCAATATGGGTTCAAGTATGATAAAGGGTCTTCAGGAAACTAATAAAGTTATTGCTTGTGCAAAGCATTTCATAGCTGGTTCGGAGCCTGTAAATGGTTTAAATGCATCCCCAATGGATATTTCAGACCGGAATATGAGGGAGGTTTATCTTAAACCATTTAAAAAAGCTGTAGAATCTGGAGTTTACTCCGTTATGGCTGCACACAATGAATTAAACGGTATTCCTTGTCACATGAATAAATATTTAATGACAGATATTTTAAGAGAAGAACTTCAATTTAAAGGTTTTATAGTAAGTGATTGGATGGATATCGAAAGAATTCATACCCTTCATAAAATAGCTGAAAACAACAAAGATGCTTCATTCCTTTCAGTTGATGCTGGTATGGACATGCACATGCATGGACCTTATTTTTTAGAACATGTAGTAGAGCTAGTTAAGGAAAATAAAATTTCTGAAAAAAGAATTGACGAGTCTGTAAGAAAAATATTGTTGGCGAAGATTAAATTAGGATTATTTGAGAATCCATTTATTGATTTAGAGGAGGTGGATAATAAAATATTCACCAAAGAACATAAAAATACTTCTCTTGAAATTGCTCGTAAGTCAATAGTTTTATTAAAAAATAGTAATCGAACTTTGCCAATTAATTTTGAGAAAAAAAAAAGAATATTAGTTACTGGTCCAAATGCTAATAACCATTCAATTCTTGGTGATTGGACCAAACCACAGCCAGAAGAAAATGTAGTTACCATTTTTGAAGGAATTGAAAAAATTGGTTCTCAAAAGGGCTTTGAAGTAGATTTCTTTGATTCCAATAGCGATATTTTAAATATTTCTGAAAATGACATTTTATCAACTGTTGATATTGCTAAAGATTACGATTATGTATTTGTAGTGGTAGGAGATAATTCTTTGAGACATTTAAATAAGAAAAAAACTGCAGGCGAGAACATGGCTCGTTCCAAAATTAATTTAGCAGGAAATCAACTTAAATTAGTGAAAAGTTTAGAGAAGTTAACTAATAAATTGGTTGTAGTTTATGTGAATGGTAAACCAATTGCCGAACCATGGATTGAAGATAATATTGATGCAATTATAGAAGCGTGGGAACCTGGTAGTTTTGGTGGTCAAGCTGTTGGTGAAATAATTTTTGGGGATGTTAATCCAAGTGGAAAACTTCCTCTTACTTTTCCAAGAAGCGTTGGTCAATTACAAATGGTGTATAATCACAAACCCTCCCAATATTTCCATAAGTATGCTCAAGAAAAAATAACTCCTTTGTATTCTTTCGGTCATGGATTAAGCTACTCAGAATTTGTATATTCTAACCTAGTGGTTAAGAAATCAACTATTAAAGACTCGATAATTAATATTTCATTTTCTCTTACCAATGAAAGTGAATTTGAGGGAGAGGAAGTAGTTCAGTTGTATTTTAGAGATTCTTATAGCTCTGTTACTAGGCCTGTTAAAGAACTCTTAGATTATAAGAGAATATCTATGAAACCAAACGAATCAAAACAAATTTATTTTAATATACCAATAAAGAAATTAGCTTTTTATGATATAAACATGAAAAATTGCGTGGAAAAAGGAAATTTTGAATTTATGGTTGGCGGGTCTTCTAAAGAAAGTGGTCTTGTTAAAGATTCCTTTGATTTAATGGATAGATACGATTTCTAAAATTCATTGATATGTTTTAATTATTGAACCATAACCTGGTTTAAAAACTATTATCTCAAAACTATTTTCAGGGTTAATTATTTCATCAGTTGAGTATATTTTCCAATTTTCAGTTTTATTATTTCTCCAACCAACTGAAGAGTTGTTATTGTTAGAGATTATATTAACTCCATTGTCTTTCTGAATTATTGAAGGGTCTTTTAACTTAGGCTTTTCTCCATTTGGCCACATCTCTTTAAGAATTTGATTCTCTGTTATATTCCCATAATCTGATTCATCTATCCAATAATCTAGTTTTTTCTTAAGTTCATAAAAAATACTATCATAATCTTTATTGGTATAGAGGTTATTAAGCTCATAAGGGTCATTAACAATATCATAAAGTTCATATTTTGGTTTGGTTTTTTTATACCAACTCTCCATCGAAATAGTATTTTGCTTCAAATCATTAAGTGAATCTAAGATTCTCATCGTTTTCATGTTTTGCCTGTACAAAACGGGTTTCATTATTGAAGAGTTGGTATCGCAGTTAATAATTAGCTTAAATTTTTTATTTCTTACACATCTTCTTTTATCTGTATGTTCATCAAACCTGTCAGTGGCAGCAAAAATATAGTCTCTATTATTCTGATTGTAGAAAGAAACACCTTCCATTTCATGGCTTGTCTCAGATTTCGTTAGTTCTAAAATAGTAGGTGCTAAATCAATAAAACTTATCATTTGATTATTTCTAGGTTCATTTCTAGTTTCAGTCCACTTTATAATTAGTGGGCATTTCAAACCAGAATCATAAATAGATCTTTTATACCTTGGAAATGGTCCTCCATGGTCAGAGAAAAAGAAAATCTCCGTATTTTCATATAATCCATCTTCTTTTAATTGATTTATTATTTCTCCTACTTGTTCATCCAATTTTTCAATGTTTTTATAATTGGTTACAAAATCGTTCTTTATCGTATTGTTGTTTGGGAAAAATGGTGGAAGAATTACTTTATTAATTTCATCTGAAGAATGTTTTTTATAGTTACTCCAGATTCTTGATTCATGGGTGATATTGAAATTAAAAATTGAGAAAAAAGGTTGATTCTCGTTTCTATTTCTCCAGTGAGCATTTTTATTACTTTCATCCCAAGCAAGAGGTGACATTTCCATATTGTAATCCTCTTTAGAGTTATTACTACAGTAATACCCCATTTTTCTTAAATTTTCACTAAAAAATTGAACTTTTCTTTTTGGAACAGCACTGTAAATTGGCAAATTAGTTTTGGTGTTTATCGAACCTTTATTTTTCTTATAGGCTCTCATGTGTTGAGTTCCAATGGTTGTTGGATACATTCCTGTTGCAATGCTGCTTCTGCTAGGAGAACAAACAGGAGAAACAGCGAAAAAATTATCGTAAACTATTCCATTAGATGCTAATTCATCTAGGTTGGGTGTTTTTGCAATAGAATCGAAGTAGGAGGAGAAAAATAAAGATTGATCTTCACAAACTAGCCAAAGTATATTTGTCTTTTCTTGCGAATTAAAACTAATATAAACAAAAGAAAATACAGCTATTAAGGTTTTTTTTTGGAACAATTTCAACTTATATCGGTTTTGTTTATTAAATTTATGGAAAGTGTAAATTTAACACTTAATCCTTGTTAAATTATCTAAACGAATTATGAAATGTAATTTAAAATATTTTTAATGAGAAAAATAATTTTAGCATCTCTTTGTTTAATATTTACACATTCTTTTTATACTCAAAATATAAATACTTCATCTTATTTTCTAAATACTAAAAATGTAGATTTTTCTGTTAAAGGATATTACAGGTTTATGGGTTATAATAGAAATCTTTCCAATTTATTTGGGGACTCAGTTAACCCAGTTGTTTTTAGAGCTGACGATGAATTTAATTCGCCTACATTAAATTTAGATATGGTTTTAAAATCTAAACAATCTGGATATATAAAAACCCAACTTTATTTATTTGAACCGATTTCTGGAAATATAGAAGATAGAAATTTTTTGATGCTAAATAGAAAAGGAGTTTCTGTTGAGTTAGGTAAAAAAACCAAATTTGGAAATTTTAAACTGGTAGCTGGAGGAATTAACTTTTTAAGATTTAGTGATTTTTCATTAAGTTCAGCAAAACAAGTTAGAAACTCATTATTTGATAGAAATGCTTGGACTGCTGTTTGGCCAGTTAATGTGCAATTTAATAACTATTTTAATGAATCTAATTATATAAGAGCAGCTGACTGGGGGAAAAGGCAAGTTTCAGGAATTAATTTTAAAGCAACAGATTTACCAAAGTTATACGATTTAGAAATTTTTTATGGTAAAACACCTTTCAATATTTCGCCTGTTGATAATATAATGACCTTTAAAATTGGTAAAAAACAAAAGCTAAATTATTATAGTTTTGGAATATTAAATTCTAGTGGAATTGATGCCTTAATTAATGGATTTGAATTTAAAAATCAAATATTTTATTCTACTTACAAAGGAAATTTTAATGAATGGAAAATAAACAGTGAATTTGCTGTTAGTAATTACTCTTTTCAATCTAACGGATTGTCAGAAACAGGAATTGCTAGCGAAATTACAATTAAACCAAGCCCAAGATTGATAAGTTTTCCTTTATTTTTTGAAGGTTATTACATAAGCCCAAACTTTGTAAATATCCACTCTTCACTTATAAATGGTTCTGTTCAATCTTTTAGTTCTCAAACTAGTTCTTTCAATGGTGAGGGAATTCCAGATGGCGCAAGACCTTTTGGAGGTGTTATGAGTCCAATGCACATCAAATCAAATAACAGGTTTGGAATAAATATAAATTCAGAATTTAATATAGGAAAGTTAAAAGTTAATCTTGGAAATGGATTTTCTAGAGAAATTCAAAATGATACGAATTTGGTTTCTTTCTTTCATAAAGTCAATGGTCTTTATTTGTCAAGAATTGAGAGATTTCAGTCGTCTGCTGGTCCTCAAGGAAATTTGACCACTTTTTTTAGGGGTTATTATGAAAATGTATTAATTGATGATTCTTTGAATAGTAAGATCAATAAGTCTTTTAATGTTTTATTATTAAACTTAAAATATCGCACTAAAATTTTTAATAAAGATTTTTTCATTTTTTATCTTGGTGAATTCCATTCTTTACAATCATTTTTATCTCCTATTCCAGTTTTTTCAAGTAATGCAATTCTAAGAAATCATTTTCATGAGTTTGATTTTTACTTAAACATAAATAAGAAACTTTCTCTTATTGGGTATTATGGAGCAGAACTAATAAAGGGAAATGAATTCTCTGGACTTGGAGATTTTCTGTCAGAAAATAATGAATACTTGCCAAGAAATGGAATTGGTAATGTATTTGGTTTAGGTTTTGATTATAGTATTGGCTCTAAATCTTGTTTTTATTTTAGATTTAAAAATGTAAATTATAATGAAAAGAACTTTTCAAATTATTATTACCAAGGCTATGAAATTACAGCAGAATTAAAAATATTTTTTTAATGAGAATTATTTTAACATATACTTTTATTTTTTCCATTTTGACCATATTTGGACAGTATCCAAAGTTTGAAATCGGAGGTCTATCTAGGGCATTAGCTGATAATTCATTTTTGGATGAAATGGATACTGTAAATAATGATGTAAAACAAGATTTCAACTTAGTTTTTGATTTAGCAATAAATGGAGAATTGAATGAATTTATAAACTTTTACAGCGAGTTAAGATTAGGAAATAGTTTGGAGGTTTTTGACACATCCTCTTCGTACATAAATTTAAGAAGGATTTTAATTTATGGAAAACTTAGCAAAAACACTTCATTTGAAATAGGAGATATTGATCTTAAAATGACTCCTTTTACACTTTGGAACTCTCAAGAAGAGGGGATAGTCAATGAAAATAGATTAGAAAATAATTTTCGTGAGATCCAACGCTATGAAAATTTTAATAATGGTAATTTTTGGAGAAGACAAGGTTTAGTAATCAAAGGAAATAAGTCTGTTTTTAAAGACGATACTATTTCCTTTAAAATATTTGGCACTAGAGAACTTGCTTCAAATGAAATTTCAACACCCGATGTATTTCTATATGGTTCAGAAATTAAATATCAATCCAATATAATTTCATTAGGTTTAAATCATATAGATTTATTTTCTAATTATAAAGGAATTAACTATGATACTAACTTAAATAATCATGTTTTTTCTACCAACTTTAATTTGAATTTTAAGAAAATAAAACTCCACTCAGAATTCGGTTTTTCAAGTTTAACAAATACTATGAATAATTTTGATAGTAAATGGATTAATGGAGAATTCCTAAATGTTGGATTTAATTTTGATATTTCTGATAATTTATCTTTTTCGACATCTTTTAGATCAGTAAGTGAAGATTTTTCCTCACCTGGAAGCCAGTCCAAAAGAATTAATTATTCTTTGGCTCCTTCTATGTTCGCTCAAACAAATAACAATACAATTAGCAGAGACATTTCCTTGTCAGATATTATCTATGGTGTCGATTTCATGAGGTCTAATTCAATTTATAATAGAACTATTGATTATGGCTTAGACAATTTCAATCCAATTTTTGGAGTTATTGAACCTTATGGTTTAGCTACTCCAAATAGGAGAGGAGTTTCGTCAGATTTAACTTTTTCAGATTCACTTAAAATTATTATGGTAAATGCTAATTTCTCTTTTTTAACTGATTTAGTTGGCGAGGGAATTAATACCAAAAGAAATTATTCAAATTATTCTATTGCTTTTGATTTTTCTTTGAATAAATTATTGGGCTTTGACAAGCAATTTGTCCTTAACGGAGGATATTCAAATTCATCTTCAAAAAGAGATCATCCAATAGATTTGAATGTTCAAAATGTGAATTTAAAATGTAATATAATTAACTTAGGATTAGAACTTGAAATTTTAAAAAACTTATCAGTTTTGAGTTCTTACAAAAGATTATTTTCTAACGGATTGGATTATTTGCCCATAAGAAGTAATGATTTCACCATTGAATCCTATAATGCTTTTCAATGTGATTTAGTTCATGAAATTAATTCTCTTGGATTAGCTTATGATTTTAATAAAAAGTCTAGTGTTTTAATAAATTATCAAATTCTTAATTTTAGTGATAAAATTTTAGACAATTCATTTAGTATTAATCAGTTTTTTGTTTTAGTCCAAATTAAATTTTAAATGGTAAAAACTTTCAATTTTATTACAGTAATTTTTATTTTTCTTCTCTTAATTTCCTGTGGAAAAGTGGATTATATAGGTCCTCCAATCGAAGCTCAATTCGGTGAACTTATAATTCTAGAGCCATTTAGCTCCGATAAGCCAGTTGGTGTAGATTTTTCTTTAAATGACACTGTCAGATTTTTTTCTGAATTTTCAATTAGTGCTAACTATAACATAAACATCAGCGGAAGAAATTCTGGTGCTAACTTTACCATAAGTGGAACTGGAAAAAACTTGTCAAATGTTTTTTGGGCCGGTAATTCTGATAATATATTTTTTAAGCAGTATGAGTGGTGTGATGTAGTTCTTTCTTTTGATAATAGCGATACTACATTATCAGATTCTATTTTAATACTGGGTGAAAGAGATTTTTCTAATTTAGGTTACCTGCTAACAAGTTATGAAGATCCAAGTGAATATGGTTTAGTTAATTCCCAAAACACCACACAATTACAAGTTCTGAATAATTCTTCAATAGCAATTCATGGAAATAACTTTTTAGACATCAGTGGGGAAGGATCAAATACTTATTTCGGTGCAACACGTATATCTATACCTTTGGGTGGTATAAGCGAACCTAACAAATCAAATATCTTTTTTAATGGATTTTTTAAATCGGATTTAAATGGTTCTGCTGTTGTTGTTAAAATGTTTGAAGATGAAAATAACGATGGTAGCTATGATCAAGGAATTGACGAAGCATGGACTTATAAATTTACATTGAACTCAAATGGAGTTTGGAATAAGGAAAGTTTTAATTTTGACAACTTTATAGTAGATCAAACTGCAGGTAATGTTCAAATTGATGGAAATTTAAATGTTGGAAATATCATAAGATTAGATGTTGTATGTAGTCAAAATGGTAATTCATTTGGCAATTTTGGATATTTCGTAGATTATTTAATTTTAACTTATAATTCCTCTTTATGAAAAAAATAACTTTTTTTACTTTTTCTCTGCTATTTTTATCAAGCTGTAGTACTGAAAATAAAACCTCCTTAGAGCTACCAGAAAAAAAACCACTTAATGTCGTTTATATAATGGCTGATGACCATGCTTATCAAGCAATCAGTGCCTACGGATCTGAGATAAGTAAACTTGCTCCGACACCTAATATTGATAGAATAGCTAAAGGTGGCGCAATTATGAATTCAGTGTTTTGCACCAATTCAATATGTGGTCCAAGTAGAGCATCTATTTTAACTGGAAATTTTTCTCATGTCAATGGGTTTTACAAAAACGTTGATGGTGGAGATTTTGATGGTTCTCAGATTACCTTCCCAAAAATATTTCAACAAAATGGATATGAAACTGCTGTTATTGGTAAGTGGCATTTAGGAACAACTCCAACAGGTTTTGATTATTCAAAAGTGCTGATTAACTGGGGAGGTCAAGGAACTTATTTTCATCCACAATTTAGTATAAATGGTAAAAAAACAGTTATAGAGAAACATAGACATTCTACCAAGGTAATTGAAGACGATTGCATCGCTTGGTTGTCTAGTAGAGATACCTCCAAACCTTTTATGTTGATGTATCAATTCAAAGCTCCACACAGAGATTGGAGACCAGATTCTATTTATCACGATTTATATTCAGATTTTGATTTCCCAGAGCCTTCAACCTTTAATGATGAATATAAAGGAAGAATTGCAGCTAGTGAAAATATGATGGAGATTGAAAATCATTTAAATAGAAGAGATCTTAAACTAATTGCTCCATCTGGGTTACCTAGAAGAGATTCAATGAAATGGCTTTCTTATGGTGACAACGGACAATTTTGGACACCAAATGATACTCTTCAGGGGATGGAGTTAAAGAAATGGAAGTATCAAAAATATATCAAGGATTATTTAAGATGTATTGCTGGTGTAGATAGAGCAGTAGGTAGATTGTTAGATTATCTAGATAGTAACGGTTTAACAGATAATACTGTAGTTGTATATACTTCTGATCAAGGATTCTATTTGGGAGAACATGGATGGTTTGATAAAAGATGGATGTATGAAGAGTCTTTTAAAATGCCATTTCTAGTAAAGAATCCAAGATTAATTAAGCCAGGAACTAAGTCCAATGAACTGATAATGAACATTGATTTTGGAGCTACACTTTTAGATTTTGCGGGGATAGATGTTCCTGAAAATATTCAAGGTAAAAGTTTTAAATCGGTTTTTGAAAATGATAATTTTATTGGTAGAGATGCAGTATACTATCATTACTATGAATATCCAAAATGGCACAAAGTTCAACCACATTATGGTATTAGAACTTCTAGATATAAATTAATTCATTTTTATTATTCTATGGATACCTGGGAACTATACGATTTAGAGAACGATCCAAATGAAATGAATAATATTTATTCTAAGGCTTCCAACGATTTAATTGATAGTCTCAAATTAAGATTATTAGATTTAAAGAAAGAATATAAAGATGATTTTTCAATTGAACAAATGAAGTTAATGACAGATACTGTTATTAAAAGAGTTTATAATGAGCCAAATAAATTGAAAAATAAAAAATCATAAACTATGAAAAATTTATTTTCTTCATTAATTCTATTTTTAAGTTTCACTGCATTGGCCCAGGCTCCCATTACTTATAACTGGCAAAACTCTAAGCAGGGCTGGATAAGTGGAGGAGGATGCAGTCTTGCAGCTCTCCCCGGTTCTATGTCTATGAAAGCTGTTAATACTACTCCTCTGATGAGAAGTGGTAATCTACAAGCCAATCTAGGACTAAATTCTTTAGATTATAATCAAGTTACAATTAGACTTAAAAATCCTACAACAGGAAATGGCAATACAAGACTTTATATTTATCCTCCAGGAACAAATACTGCTTCATGTTACTACGTATTTGCTGTTGATACTGCTATGACTGGTTTTTCTACTTACACTATAGATTTGACTTCAATACCTGCCTCAGGTAATTATTCCGGGACTATTGCAAGATTTGGATTAAGAGCACCTTGGGGTGTAGCTAATGGAGATACTATATTTTGGGAAAATATGGTAGTAAGTAATTCAAATTCCCAGCAAATGGGAAACTTATATGAAGATCAATTTAACGATTATACAGTTTCTAACTGGGGAAATTTAACTATTTCTACAGTTCCTAAATTTAATTTTTACGAAACAGCGTGTCAAGAACTAAAAGTTTTTAGTGATTCTTTGTCCTCTGCTCCTGCATTTGGTTATGTTACTTACGAATTTGATAGTACTATTGATATAACTGGGTTCGAAAAAGTAACTATTGCTGAAAGGTCTAGTAGTAGTTTTCCAATAAGAATTGACTTTGAAGATTCTACTGGAAATGTGACAAATGGAAATAATGGTAAAATTACTGTTAATACCAATTCTGTTTTAAATTCATCATCCATATTATCTTTCGTATTTCCAGACGCTGCTTTTTCTGAAAGTAATGTAGATAAAACTATTATTTCAAAACTCAGAGTATTTTTTGATTTTGGAAATGTAGATATGTCTTCTCCATTATTTATAGACTTCCTGTCGATAGGGGATTCAAGTGGATTAAATAATGCTATTGGACTTTCAGAAATTGATTCTTGTAACTGTGATATTGTAGTTTTAGATACAATTTCTGCGTGCGATACTTTAATCCTTTCAAATGGAAATATCGTTACTAGTTCTGGAAATTATTTTGATACGCTATTTCTATTTCCAGCTTGTGACAGTATTAGAGATTTAAATATAACCATACTAAATTCATCATCTTCCTTAAATTCTCTTTCTGAATGTGGGGATTATATTTGGAATGGAACAACATATACCCAATCAGGAAATTATTCTTTAAATACTGTAAATCATTTAGGTTGCGACTCTGTAGCTGTTTTAGATCTTACTATTAATGATATTCCTAGCCCTCAAATTATTTTATCTAGCCCACAGATAACTGTTAATGTAACAGGTGGAAATAGTCCCATTACTTATATATGGAATACAGGAGAAACTACTTCGTCAATAACTCCAATTAATAATGGTACTTTTTATGTGGATGTTCTAGATGCAAATAACTGTTCAGGTTCAGACACAACTGCAGTAAATTTTGTTGGTCTTGAAAATAATTTTAATAACCAAATACAAATTTATCCAAATCCTTCTTCTGAAAATATTACTATATCCTCAAATTTTAAAATAAATTCTCCTACAGCCATGAATATCTTCAATCTTACAGGAAAATTAATTTTGAGTAATAATATCGAGATGAAAAATGGTTTTTCAGAAAATATCAATATTTCTTCCCTTAGTACAGGAGTTTATTTAATAGAAATAAAAAATTCCTTATTTCAAAATCAAATGTTTCATTTTATCAAAAAATAATAAATGAAAAAATTATATATTTTATTTTTAGTTTTAACAAGTCTTTCAATAAATGCTCAATCCGATACAATTTGTAATCCATCATTTGAGGATTCTTTAACTAATTGGGGGACGTTTTGTAATGGTAGTTCAACTGGTATATTTTCTATTGACACAGCTTCTGCTTACAGTGGAAGTTTGGGTTTGGAAATGGATATAAATTCAATAGCGCCACCTTCAAATACTTGTGCTTTAACAAGTTGCGCAGTAGATTTGCAGCAAGGGAAATTTTACATGATTTCATTTTGGGCCAAATCAAATTCTTCAAATGATGTCTTGGTTGTTTTACAGAGAACTTCAGCTCCTTTTACCAACTATGCTCAAAAGACTTTTACTTTTACCACTAGCTGGAAAAAATACCAGCTTAATACTACAGACACTAATGCATTAAATAATTTAAAAATTAAAATCAAGCCACAAACTAATGGTATTTATAGTTTTGATGATTTCAGTTTTTATCCAGTAACAACCCTTCCTACCAATACTGAAATTTGTAATGGCGATTTTGAAACAGGTGTTTCCGGTTGGTCTCAAGCAAATAGCGGAGCTAATATTCTTGCTGTTTCAGATAGTACAACTTATCAAAATGGTAATTTTTCAGCTAAAATTGATATTTCTAATACTGTTAATGGACAACCTATTTTTTCAAGTTGCAAGTCAGATATCGAGAAAAATAAAAAATATAGAATTCATTTTTGGGCTAAATCATTAGTTGGTGGTCAGCTTGCTACAGCTACAAGCTCTTTAAGTTCTTCTCCTTACACAAACTATGGGGTAGAGACATTTACTTTAACCACAAATTGGACAGAATATACATTCTTAAGTGAATCCGATTCAACAATTTTTGGAAATGTCAGGTTTGCTAAATTTAAATTCCTTGAGGACGGGACTTATTATTTGGATAATATTTGGTATGAAGAAGTTCCACCTCAGCCTTTTGTTTGTGACGGAAATTTTGAAACTGATTTAACTAATTGGACACAAACAATAAATAATGGAGCCATAGCTTCCATGAGTATAACTCCTAGTCAAGCCCAAAACGGATTACAATCCGCTATGATATTGGTAAATACTATTGGAACAACCACTGGTTCAATTCAACTTACAAGTTGCAAAACTGATATTGTGAAGGATTCTACTTATACAGTAAGTTTCTGGATGAAGGGCTCAAGTAATGGTTTAGAATTTAATGCTATTACATCTTTCGCATCTCCACCATACACAGCATTATCTGCCAATAGCTTTACTACCTACGATCAATGGACAGAGTATTGCTATTCATTTACTCATGATTCTACAATTTTAGATGATATTCGACTACTTAAATTACAATTTTCAAGCACTGGAACTTATCATTTAGACTATGTAAATGTTTATGGATCTGATTATATATGTTTACCCGTTGATGTAAATCAAATCTTAGGTGGTGACATTAATATTTTCCCAAACCCTAGTTCAGGAATTGTAAATATCAATGATTTAAATCTCGATTATAGTCTGTTAACTATTAGTAATATCAATGGAGCTATAATTCAGACACTACCACTTAAAAGCCTAAAAAGTATTTCTGTAGATATTAATTCACTAGAGGATGGAATTTATTTACTTCAGTTTAGCAATAAAAAAGGAATTATTACTACTAAAAAATTTATTAAAAACTAATCTAGTGATCTAACAGAATCCAATAAGTGTTGGAATTTGATGATGTTGGAATAATTTTCTTTGTTCTTTGAAATGTTTATATTTTCATTGGAATCTTTCACCAAATCATACATCATATCTGCTTTAAGATTGTTGTCCTTTTTTCTCCATTCTGTGTAAGACTTGTCGATAGATGTAACTGTTTCACCATTATGGTATTTTGAATAGCCATTTAAATTTTTTGGATCGAAATTATTAATATATAAAAGACTTTTGCCTTGAAGATGCTTTGGTTTTTCAATATTACTTAACTCGCACAGAGTAGGGTATATGTCTAATAATTCAACAACAGTATTTATTCTTTTTTGTTTTTTCTGTTCAGGATATTTAATAAGAAGAGGCACTTTCAGAGAAGTTTGGTAATTACAATGTTTGGCCCATAGATTATGTTCGCCTAATTGCCATCCATGATCGCCCCAAAGAACAATAATAGAATTTTCATAAATATCTAATTTTTTTAAATGCTTAATGAGTTTTCCAATTTCTGCATCAATATAACTAACACAAGCGTAATAGCCATGTATTAATTTCTTTTGGGTTGTATCTGGGACATCAACATTAAAATCTGATGGAATATTGGTATACTTTCTGAGTTCTCCATATTTATGCATAGATTCATCTGGAGCATTTTCAGGTTGGAATCTATTGGTTGCTAGCTCTATATCTTTTTCATTATATAAGTCCCAATATTTTTTTGGAGCATTAAATGGCAAATGAGGTTTTAAGAACCCTAGGGCCATAAAAAATGGTTGTTCTTTTTTGGATAATTCATCTAATTGTTCAATAGCTTTATTAACCATTTTAGTATCTGCATATTCGTCTATTAAATTTTCTCCAACTTCAAATGCTTTTGCAGCACCGTTATTCTTGTTAGTGTCAACGGCAATTAAATTTTCTTTGGTTTGATAATCTCTCCATTTTTTTGTAGCCCTCCAGGGTGGGATAGACCAACTTTCTGGAGAATCATTATTATGGTGAGAAATCTTACCTAAGCTTAAAGTGAAGTATTCATTTTTTTTAAACCATTCTCCCATTGTTAAAACATTATCAGCATCCACATCCATTCTTGTACTGTAGCTCTTAAATCTATTTTTATTTGGTCGTAGACCTGTAAGAAGAGATGCTCTTGATGCGCCACAAACTGGAAAATTACATACTGCATTTTCATAGGTGTACGATACGGATGCTAAGTCGTCAATATTTGGAGAAATAATTTGATTTTTTCCGTAGCAATTTAATTGTGGTCTTAAATCATCTACTGCAATAAAAATAATATTTGGTTTATTTATATTTTGAATTTCATTTTTATTTAAAAGACTTAAAAAAAGCAAACCTAGTAAAGGGAAAAATAGAAATACTAATTTCTTTATTTTCATATTATTTAGATAAAATGTAATTCGCACTGAAGGGCTTAGAAACTAATTTAATCACATTATTTTTTATTATTAATTGATTAGCTTTTATTTTTTTGAAATTTTCTGGTCCACCTGCATCATTATTGGCGAAAAAATTATTAATTCCTGTTTTTCTTGAGCTAGGATTTTTATTGTAGATTTCAAAGACTCCAGCAGATTCTTTTGCACCTATATTTTTAAGCTCAATTTCAACTATTTCTTCTTTGTCAGAGATGTTGACAACAACTAGTCCAGCTTCTCCAGTACTAAAAGTTGAAGAATGAATTCTTATGTTAGAATTTGTGGTTAATGATTCGTAATAGCTATCTCCAAAAATTTTATTGTAATAATAAAAATGAAAGTAGGAGGGATGTGGAGACAACCACTCCACTCCATTTTCTTTAGAGGATGCAAACATTCCATGATCATGACCATCTTTATATCCATTTTCTATATCCCAAACCATTGACATGCCAATTCCTTGTCTTATTATTTCTCCAATTGCATGAGCAAAAAATATTCCGGAACAGTGAGATACATTTGTTGCACCATCATTTTTTGAAATAGAGGCATTACTTCTAGTATTAAATTCTGTAAGTGCAATTGGAAGAAACCCCTTTTCTTTATTAGTATATTTTTCAATTATTTGATTTACCACTTTTATGTGTGAGTAAGTAGTATCTATTGCAGCTAACATTTCTTTTGGTTGTAGTATTGCTCCGTACTTTGCATAATAGTCATGTAATATATAAAAGTCTGCAACATCAATTATTTCAGGAATTACCAATTCATTCCATCTTTTTTGAACAGGATTTCTAGTTTTTGGTTTCTGGTAGCCAACAACACCTATTTTTATAGTAGGGTCAATTGCTTTCATTTTTTCAATAAATATTCTACAATGTTCTCCATACTTTTTAGGATCTATTATTCCTCTTTCTTTAACGTTATATCCAGCTTGCCATTTCCCCCAATTTTCGTTGCCTATTTCCCAGAATTTAATATTTAAGTTTCTTTTAATATTGGCATCATACACCCAACTTGCGGCATATTCTGCAGCTTTGTTAACCCTTTCATCTTCATCTTCAATTTCAGAATAGAGCGCATAACTATAGTTTACACAAATAGATCCAGTTGATTTTGATCTCAATAAAAAGTTATAATAATCTTCTGGTCGTGTTCTATATGATCCTTGATTTCCTAATTTTGGTGACGTTGTTTTTTTAAAATCACTTTTATATATGATATTGGGTGTACCTTCCGGACATTGAGCAATGTTTTCAGCATCCCAGAAATAATCATTGGAGGCATTTCCGCCAGGGAATCTAACCACATTAAATCCAGCATCTTTAAAATTAAAAATAAATCTATCGTTATCTAGAAATTTTCTATTGGTCCAATGACCCAAATTATTACCATATACATATTTAGATATTTTAGTAAGTGGTTTAGAAAAATCTATTTCTCCATAAACCGTAGGGGTTTCAATAATATCTATTATACTATCATTTAACTTAAATTTTGGATTCTTTTTCTCTTCCCAATCTTCTAAAAAAATACCAGGATATCCCTGCATGGGAGGCCTGTTTTTAATAAAGTCTTTGGTGGATACTGTTAATTCTTTAAGAACTATATCAGAATCTTGACCTATTAAATGGTTAGAAAACAATAAGAAAAAGATTAAGTAAAGCTTTAAGTATTTATTGGTATTCATTATATATATTCAAATAAAAGATTAAAGTTAAACTTAACAATTTATTTGGTTTAATAACAAATCCAAAAGTTAAGATTCTAACAATAGGTCAAATAAATATTACTTTTTATTAATAATGATTTCACTTAATTCTTTTTACGTTTTTAATACGTATAGTTTGAATATTTTTTTTAATTAATTTTTTATTTTGTTTAACTCCAACACAAAAAGTCTGAATTTAAAATGGTTTGTATTTATTTTTTTTTAAATTAGTTCGTGTTTATTCAACACCAAATTGTTAATAACTGCTTGTTATTATCTGTTATTTTGGCGTTTTTAAACGGCCCAAAACATAAATTATAAATTATAAAAATGAAGAAAATATACACTATTCTTTTAGCTGCATTATTTAGTACGTCAATAATTAATGCACAAAACACAATTTTTACTGAAAATTTCGGTGGCAATTTTGCACATAATGAAAGTCTCTCCACAAATTCTAGTGGATATGCCCACACAGGCGCAGGAGATTTCGTTCACAAAATTATTAATGGTAGCGGTGCTTCTGGCTCTAAATGCTTTGCACAATTAGGAACTTCAGGTGCATCAACTGCATCTACAGATATTCAATTGTATGCAGGCAATACCTATGAGTACAAAGCATATGTAAAAACAGTAAATAGTAGAATATATGTTACTTTAAGAATTAATGTTGGAGGTGCCGATGTCGCAACTTCAGGAAATACATCTGCCAATGGTGCTTGGGAAGAATTGACATGTACTTATACTCCTACTCAAGACGAAATGGCTAGTTTCCAGTTTGTTAAAACTCAAGGTCAGTTAGCTAATATTGATAAGATTAAAATTATATGTACATCATGTACCGATCAAAATTATGTATTCGATTTCAACGATTCCAAAGAAGGATGGTTAAGTGGTGGTGGATCTGCTCTTAGTATTGGTTATAATGCAATGAACATTAGAGCTACTGGAACAAACGTAGTTGCAAGATCTGGTAATTTAACTGCAGATTTAAACTTAAATGCTTCTAATTACGATAGAGCAAGAGTTACATTTAAAACTCCTTACTCAGCTGGTGGAGCAGGTGCAGGAAAATTATATTTTTACAACTTAGCTTCAGGTAATTCTCAATTTGCTGTATTTGATATAACTCGTGATGCAGCCAATACTTCAACCTTCCAAACTGTTGAAATTGATTTAACTTCTACACCAACATCTGGCACTTACAGCGGACCAATTGCTAGAGTTGGCTTCAGGTCTCCATGGGGTATTTCTGCTGGTGATACTTGTTTTCTTCAAAAAATTGAATTGTATAATAATCCACCAGCTCCTGTTCCAGCATTGACGTTGACTGGAATTATGGATTTTGGGTTAAGTGGTTCATCTGGAAAAGCTTTAATGCTTACAGCTAATCAAAGTATTTCAGATTTAAGTGTTTATGGAATAGGGTCTGCCAATAATGGTGGTGGAACAGATGGTCAAGAATATACGTTTCCTGCAGTTAGTGTATCTGCTGGACAACACGTAGTGTTATGTAGAGACCAAGCAACTCTTTCTGGATATTTTTCAGGCTGTTTAGAACAATTTAACGGAGCTTTATTTCCAACTCTGATTATTGAAAGTTCAAGTGAGCCATCAGGAAATGGAAACGATTCTTACGAATTATTTCATAATGGAGCTGTTATAGAAACTTTTGGTGATATTAACAGTTCTGCATATACTTACAGAGATTCCTGGGCATGGAAAGATACAGCTGCTGCAAATGTAGGTAACTGGGTTTATGGAGGGAACGATTGCTCGGATAACTCTTCATCTACACAAACTTCCAATTGTCCTTTTCCTTTAGCGACTACTGCCTGTGTTGCTACTTATGATGTGACTCTTAAAGTTAATACTGCAAATATTACGGTTGGTGCCAATGGTATGTATGCAGGTGGAGGATTTTTAGGAGGATCTGATGCTTTACAATTAACCGATGCTGATGGTGATGGTACTTGGGAAGGTGTTGCTACTATATCGGCTGGTTCGGGTCCAAATTATTATGCGTTTTTTAATAGTCCTTCTCATGGAAGTGATTGGGGAACTAAAGAAGACCTTACTGGTCAAACTTGCGGTATTTCTTCAAATTACAATGATAGAGTTCTACCAACAATAACATCGGATACTACAATTCAACATTGTTATGGTAATTGTGCTTTTGATGGAACATGTACTGCCCCTGTTTCACCTACTTATGATTTAACGTTGAGTGTAAATACAGCTTCAATTACTGTTGGTGCTAATGGTATGTATGCTGGTGGTGGTGTACTTGGAGATGCTATGGCAGTTCAATTATTTGATGCCGATGGTGATGGTACATGGACAGGAACAGTAACCATGAATACAGGTGTAACTGGAAACTATATATTTTTAAATAGTCCATCCAATGGTGGTGATTGGGGTGCCAAAGAAGATTTAAATGGATTAGCTTGTAGCGATCCGGCAAATTATAACGATAGAATTTTACCTTATATTTCTGCTGATACTACAATGTTGCATTGTTTTGGAAGTTGCGAAACTGATGGAACATGTCCTGCTCCACCTTCAGTATTTTTCGATGTTACCTTTCAGGTTGATGCCTCAAATATTACTGTAGGTTCTAACGGTATTTATGCTGGTGGAGGTGTTTTAGGTGATGCTATGGCATATCCTTTAACTGATGCTGATGGTGATGGTGTATGGGAAACAACAATTTCTCTTGCCGATGGTACATCTGGTAATTATATATTTTTAAATAGTCCAACTAGTGGTGGTGATTGGGGTGCTAAAGAAGATTTAACAGGACTAGCATGTGCAGATCCTGCAAACTGGAACGATAGAATCTTAGCTGCTGTAACTGCTGATATTACTATTCCTTATTGTTTTGGAACTTGTGATGCTACTTGTCCAACTCCTCCAGGATGTTACTATACCGTTGCTATGGTTGATAGTTGGGGAGACGGATGGAACGGAGGTTCTATTGATGTTTCTGTAGGTGGTAATATTGTTGCTAATTGGACTTTAGGAACTGGAACAGCTTCAGGAACTGATTCTGTATATACAGTAAACGGGGACAATGTTTCTTTTTTCTGGAATGCTGGAAGTTACGATAGTGAAGTTTCTTTTACTATAACAGATCCTGCAGGTACTACAATTTATACGGGTGGTGCTCCACCAGCAGGTTCAACCTTTGCCACAGATGTTTCTGTTTCTTCTTGTCAGCCTAGTCCTGTTAATATTACTTTCCAGGTGGATATGGGTCTAGTTACTTCGACTTTCACAACACCTGAAATTAACGGTAGTTGGAATAACTGGGCAGGTGCTTCAAATCCTATGACAGATGCCGACGGAGACAATGTTTGGGAAGGAACTATTTCTCTTCTTCCAGGAAGTTATGAATATAAATTTGCTGCAGATAACTGGACATCTCAGGAAACTAACGATCCAAATGCTCCATGTACTAATGGAGATGCTACATACACTAACAGAACTTTGGTAGTTTCAAATGCAGATGTTACTTTACCTGCTGTATGTTGGGGAAGTTGTGATCCATGTGTGTATCCACCTGTTGCTGGAACTTGTGGATTCTTTACTTTAGAATTAACAGATTCCTATGGTGATGGATGGAATGGTGGTTCTATGGATGTTGTTGTTAATGGTACTGCGGTATTTTCTGGACTTACAATTGCAACTGGTTATGGACCTGAAATTTACCAGATTTCTGTAGATATTGGAGATGTAGTAGATTTTAACTACAGTCCGGGATCATATGCTGGTGAAAACTCTTACCAAGTATTTGATAATAATTCTGTATTGATAGTAGATGAAGGTCCTGGCTTTTCAGCTCCTACAAGTGTAACCGGAGTTAGTGCTTGTCCAGCTTGTTCAGATCCTAGTTCACTAGTTACAAGCAATACTACTACTACAACTGTAGATTTTGGATGGACTAGTAATGGAACCGAAACTGCTTGGAATGTTGAGTATGGAACTTCTGGTTTTACAGTTGGTTCAGGAACATTGGTTGCAGTAACCTCAAATCCTTCAACGATTACTGGACTTTCTGCAAATACTACCTATGATTTATATGTACAAGCAGATTGTGGCAGTGGAACTGTAAGTTCTTGGGTTGGTCCAATTTCAACAACAACAAATTCGTTAACTGTTGCAATTCCTTCTTGTGAAGATTTTGAGACTGGTTCTCCATCTTCAACTACTTCACTAAATGCTGCTAGTAATGCAAGTGCGACAGTTCTAGCTTCTGCAGCTGCAGGTTCTTCATCTTACGGAGTTCAACTTACTGGAATGGATAGTTTTACGTCAGGTGCATGGAGTGGAGGTTCTTTATCAACAACTGAATCTCAAGCATGGAATACTAATACTACTTGTCAGTCAAATGTATCTTTTAATGTAGATGCAACTAATGAAAGTGTTGTGATATTAACCTTTGATTTAAGACAAACATATACCTTTGGACCTGTCTACTCATGGTTTAGAGTTACTGTTGACGGTACACAAATAGGTAATTCTTTAAATCCAACATCTAATACAGATCCATTTGTAAATCATTCCTATGATTTAAGTGCTTACGCGGGTACAAGCTTTAATTTAAAATTAGAACATGCTGGAAAATACTCTCCTGCTTATAGTACTAATTATCCAGGTGATAATTCATTTATTGATAATATATGTATTTCAGCACCTTCGTGTCTTGCACCTGTTGCTTTATCAGCTTCAAATGTAACATCCTCTAGTGCTGATCTTTCTTGGACACCATCAGGAACTGAAACTGCCTGGAATGTTGATTATGGACCTTCTGGTTACACAGTAGGTACAGGAACATCTGTTAGCTCTGCAAATTATACTGTTTCCGGTTTAACTCCTCAGACAGACTATGATTTTTATGTTCAAGCAGATTGTGGTAGTGGTGATTTAAGTTCTTGGGTTGGCCCATTTACATTCACAACTAGTTGTGGAGCAGCACCAGCTCCTTATTTAGAAAATTTTGATTTAGGTTTTCCTGTTTGTTGGACCCAAGCAACTACTGATGATGCTAACTGGACTTTAGATGCAAATGGAACAACTTCTTCATCTACTGGGCCATCAGATGACTTAACAGGCGGTGGTAATTATATGTATATAGAAACTTCATCAGGTTCATTAGGCCATACTTACGAAATGCATACACAAACAATTGATTTAAGTTCTCTTTCTTCTCCTGAACTTCGCTTTTTCTCTCATATGTATGGTTCTTCAATGGGAACATTGAATGTTGATGTGACAAATGATGGAGGAGCAACATATACTAATATTTTCACTAAGTCAGGTGATCAAGGAAATCAATGGAATGAAGAAACAGTGACATTAAGTCTTACTGGAAATGTATCATTTAAAATTACAGGAATCAGAGGTTCATCTTTTAGAGGCGATCTTGCAATTGATAATTTTGAAGTTCGAGATAATCCTTGTCCAAATCCTTCTGCAATAACGATTTCAAATGTTACAATTAGCTCGGCAGATTTATCGTGGACTGCAGGTGGTACTGAAACTGCTTGGAATGTTGAATATGGTTCTACTGGTTTTGCTTTGGGAAGTGGAACATTAACTCCTACATCTACAACAACGCTAAGTATGACGTCATTAACTGATTTAACAACATATGATGTATATGTACAGGCTGACTGTGGAAGTGGACAAACAAGTTCTTGGATAGGTCCATTAACATTTACTACTCCTATTGCAAATGGATGTAACCATACTTTAAATATGATTGATTCTTGGGGAGATGGATGGAATGGAAATGCTGTTGACGTTACAGTAAATGGTGTAACAGTTGTTTCTGGTGCAACAATTCCTAGTGGATTTACTGGAGCTGCTAACTTCTCTGCTAGTACTGGAAGTACTGTTGCTTTAGCTAACTGGGTTACTGGTTCATACACTGGTGAAGTTAGTTGGAATATTACTGACGTTAACGGAACTGTTATTGCAAGTGGTGTACATGCAGATTTACCAAGTGTAAATGGAAACTGTCAACCACCTTCATTTAACGATCCATTAGTAGGAACATGGAAGTTAGCTCAAATTCCTGGTGCTATGGGCGTAGGTCCAAACCAAGGAGATGTTTCGTGGTGGTCAAGTTCACTTGGTGATGTTACTTCAAGAGCTTGTCTATTTGATGATTCAATACATTTTGATTCTACAGGTTTATATGCTCACTTTATGGACGGAAATACATGGGTTGAAGCTTGGCAAGATGGTGCAGGTGATGGATGTAGAGCACCAGTTGCTCCGCATGATGGATTAGGTTCTTACAACTACTATTATGATTCATCAACCAATACTTTAACACTAAACGGTTTAGGTGCACATTTAGGTTTGGCTAAGGTTACCAATACTGGTGAAATCAATAATCCTCAAAGTGCAGCTTCATCTGTAAGCTACATATTAACTTTTTCTAATAATGGAAATACAATGACTGCTGATATAGATTTCGGCGGTGGTTGGTGGAGATTTGTTTACGATAATACTTCTTATCAAGCAGCTCCTTCAAGTTATAATGTTACTCTAAAAGTCAATACTGCTACAATTACAGTAGGTCCTAACGGAATGTATGCTGGTGGTGGAGTATTAGGAGATGCTATGGCAATTCCTTTAAGTGATGCCGATGGTGATGGTACTTGGGAAGGTATAGCTCAATTCCCTGTTGCTGGTGGTAACTATGTATTTTTAAATAGCCCATCAAATGGTGGTGATTGGGGAGCCAAGGAAGATTTAACTGGTCAGCCATGTGGCGATCCAAACAATTGGAATGACAGACTAATGCCTTCAATAGCTTCTGACACAACAGTATTGCACTGTTTTGGAAGTTGTGAAACGGATGGTACTTGTCCTGCTCCTCCACCTGTTCCTACTTGTAATTATACTATAGATATGCAAGATAGTTATGGAGATGGATGGAATGGAGCATCTGTAGATGTTGCAGTTAACGGAACGGTTGTTGCAAACTGGGGCTTAGCCTCTGGATTTTCTGGATCTGATTCTATTGCTACCATTAACGGAGACGTTGTAGACTTTACATTTAATTCTGGAGCTTGGGATAGTGAAATTACTTTCCAAATAACTGATCCTACAGGAAGTCAATTGGGTACATATGGAACAAGCCCTGCTGTTGGATTATTCTTAACAGATACTTCTGCAGCTATTTGCCAGCCAACAACGGTTAATGTTTCTTTCCAAGTAGATATGAACCAAGTTACTGCTGCTTTCACTACACCTGAAGTAAATGGAAGCTGGAACAACTGGTCAGCTGGTACACCTATGTCTGATGCTAACGGCGATGGAGTATGGGATGCTACAATTGCATTACTTTCTGGAAATTACGAATACAAGTTTGCAGCTGATGGATGGACTATTCAAGAAATGAACGATCCTACTGCATCTTGTACGAATGGTGATCCAATTTATACAAATAGAGTATTAACTGTTGGTACAGTAGATATGGTTATACCAAATGTATGTTGGGGAAGTTGTACTCCTTGTTTCTATTCTCCACAACCACCTGTAGGTGTTAACTGTGCTGGAAATGGAAACCCAGGTTTAGCATTCTCTGACGATATTGTTCCTGCCAATGGCTGGAGTGGAGATTTAGGTGGAAATGGTTACTGGAATGTTGGTACAGGAGGAACAACTTCTGGTTCTACTGGTCCTACAGGTGCTCACAGTGGTCCTGACTATCTATACTTTGAATCTAGTACTGGTGGTTTAGATACTGCTACGGCTGTAACTCCAATGATTGATTTATCTGTTGCTCTATCAGATGCTGAGTTAACTTTCTGGATGCATGCTTACGGTGTTGCGATAGGAACTTTAGATGTTGGTGTTTCAACTAGTGCTACTGGTCCATTTACAAGTCTCTATACTAATACTGGAGCAGTTCAAACACCAAGTGATCCTTGGGCTCAAATTGGTATAAATTTAGCTAGTTATGTAGGTCAGCAAATTTATGTTGGGTTTACATACATTAGAGACGTTACCGGAGCAACGTCTTTCCAAGGTGATTTAGCTATTGATTTAGTAGAAGTTAATGCATGTTTTAACTGTTTAGCTCCATCTGGATTAACTGCTAGTAATGTTACAGCTACATCTGCGGATGTTTCTTGGACAGCTGGTGGAACAGAAACAGAATGGTTTTTAATAGTTAATGGCGCTGGTACAACTCAAACAAGTACAACAGCTAATCTAACTAGTTTGATGCCAAATATGGCTTATACTGCTCAAGTACATGCAGTTTGTGCACCTGGTGATACATCAGCTGTTTCACCTGCTATTACATTCAATACTTTATGTAATGCTTCTTTAGCTCCAACCAACGAAACATTCGATGCAGGATTCTCTAACTGTTGGTCACAAGATACGGCAGATACATTTGATTGGACAGTAGACGCTGGTGGTACTCCATCTGGTGGTACAGGTCCTTCCGATGACTTTACTGGTGGTGGTAACTATATGTATACGGAAGCTTCTTTACCAAGAGCTTATGGAGATGTAGCTACTATGTACTCTGAAGTAATTGACATCAGTGGATTAACCAATCCAGAATTAAGATTCTTAAACCACATGTATGGTGATGCAATGGGAACATTAGAAGTAGATCTTTGGGATGCTA
>Ga0206127_1000143_pt1 | contig 89422 bp, 84 predicted proteins | sample Helgoland_Spring_6_FD_148646 | JGI IMG/M metagenome (GOLD analysis project Ga0206127, IMG submission 148646) | Pelagic subsurface seawater microbial communities from Kabeltonne, Helgoland, North Sea - Helgoland_Spring_Bloom_20160419_1 | ecosystem: Environmental > Aquatic > Marine > Epipelagic ...
TATGCCTGTTATTACGCTTCCCGATGGTTCTCAGCGCACTTTTAATTCTGCTGTTTCTGTTTTAGATGTGGCTGCTGATATAGGCCCAGGTCTGGCTAAGGCAACGCTTGCGGGTGTGGTATCTGGTGACGTGGTTGATGCATCCTTTCTGATAGATCAAGATGTTAGTCTTTCCATTGTGACTGATCGCTCAGATGAGGCGCTTGATATTATTCGTCACTCATCGGCTCACTTATTGGCTATGGCAGTAAAAGAGTTATTTCCCTCTGCTCAGGTAACTATTGGCCCAGTAATAGAAGATGGTTTTTATTATGATTTTTCCTTCGAGCGTGCTTTTACCCCAGAAGATTTACAGGCTATTGAACAGCGCATGCAGGCCCTGTCTAAAGAAGACTTTGCTATCTCTAGAGAAGAGTGGGATCGTGACGAGGCGGTAAGCTTTTTCAAGGGCATTGGAGAGGACTACAAAGCAGAAATTATTTCAAGTATTCCCGCAGATCAGCCTATTGGTCTTTACCGTCAGGGTGATTTTATCGACCTATGCCGCGGCCCGCATGTTCCTTCAACGGGCAAGCTATCGGCTTTTAAATTGACCAAGGTGGCAGGTGCTTATTGGCGCGGCGATAATGATAATGAAATGCTTCAGCGCATTTATGGTACGGCTTGGGCTAATAAGAAACAGTTAAAAGCTTATATTAATCGTCTAGCTGAAGCTGAAAAACGGGACCATCGTAAGATCGGTAAGAAATTAGATCTTTTCCATATGCAGGAAGAAGCCCCAGGTTCAGTTTTCTGGCACCCCAAGGGTTGGGCGATCTACAACGGTATCCAAGATTATATGCGTCAAAAGCAGGTGCAGCACGGTTATCAAGAAATTAAAACCCCACAGTTAGTGGACTTTAGCTTGTGGGAAAAGTCTGGTCATGCGGATAAGTTTGGTGACGATATGTTTACGGTTTTAACTGATGACCGTCACTACGCCGTTAAGCCAATGAACTGCCCCTGCCATGTTCAGGTGTTTAATCAGGGGCTAAAAAGTTATCGTGACCTGCCTCTGCGGTTAGCGGAGTTTGGCTCTTGCCACAGAAATGAGCCCTCAGGTTCCCTTCATGGTATTATGCGTGTCCGTTCCTTTACCCAAGATGACGGTCATATATTCTGTGCTGAGGATCAGATTCAGCCTGAAGTTTCAGAATTTATTGATGTATTGCATGATGTTTACGAAGACTTTGGTTTTAGTGAAATAATTTACCGGTTATCAACCCGCCCTGAACAGCGTGTTGGTTCTGACGAAAGCTGGGATAAAGCTGAAAAAGCCCTTGGCGAAGCACTTGATGCAAAGCAGCTTCCATGGCAAGAATTGCCGGGAGAAGGTGCTTTTTATGGGCCTAAAATAGAATTCTCGCTAAAAGACTGTATTGGTCGTGTATGGCAAATGGGTACTATTCAGGTTGATTTCTCTATGCCTGGCCGTTTAGATGCTGAATATGTTGCTGAAGACGGCAGTCGTAAAACACCCGTTATGTTACACCGAGCTATACTTGGGTCTTTTGAGCGTTTTATTGGAATTTTGATTGAACAGCACGAAGGTGCTTTTCCATTTTGGTTGGCTCCTCAGCAAGCAATTGTGATCAATATTACCGATTCGCAGGCTGAATATGCCAATTTAGTCACTCAATCCATGCAAAATAAAGGATTTAGAGTGAATTGTGACTTGAGAAACGAGAAGATCGGCTTTAAAATTCGCGGTCACTCAATGCAACGTGTTCCATATTTACTCGTTGTAGGAGATAAAGAAATAGAAAATGGCACTGTAGCAGTGCGAACACGCGATGGCGAAGATCTAGGAAGCATGACTCTTGAAGAGGTTACTTCTCTTTTTGAGCGTGATACAAAAAGACGCAGTCGTGAACTTTAAACGAATACGGAGTAATACTTATTAAAAAAGACAGTAAGCGAGCACGCCTCAACGAAGATATTTCTTCATCTGAGGTTAGGCTAATCGGTGCAGATGGTGAGCAGGTAGGTGTAGTTTCTATTGGAGCTGCTCTGGAGTTGGCGCAAAAAAATACGTTAGATCTAGTAGAGATTTCGCCAGATTCTAATCCGCCAGTCTGTAAAGTAATGGATTATGGCAAGCATGTCTTTGATATTAAGAAAAAAGCGGCTCTGCAGAAGAAGAAGCAAAAGCAGACTCAGGTAAAAGAAATAAAATTCCGCCCAGGAACAGATGTTGGAGATTACCAGATCAAACTGCGTAACCTTACTAAGTTTTTGGAAAATGGTGACAAAGCTAAAATCACACTGCGTTTTCGCGGCCGTGAAATGGCTCATCAAAAATTGGGGCTGGAAATGATGAAGCGTGTTGAAGCTGATCTTTCCGAACTTGCTCAAGTTGAGCAATTCCCAAAATTAGAAGGTCGTCAAATGACTATGGTCTTGGCACCTTTTAGTAAAAAAAGGTAGTAAAAGCAGTACCAACAGTAGGGAAAAAAGCGTGACCCGCGTTCAGCCAATGTTTTTGGCAGGCTGTCCGGGCGGCTCCCACTGAAATTTAACCCTAGTATAATAGGAGTAACAAAATGCCAAAAGTAAAGACACACAGTGGAGCAGCTAAACGCTTCAAAAAGACGGCTGCAGGCTATAAGCATAAACACCAGCACAAAAGCCATATTCTCACCAAAATGACTACCAAGCGTAAGCGTCAACTTCGTGGTACCAGCATCCTAACAGCTGCTGACAGCCCTCGTGTAGACCGCATGCTGCGTGGCCTGTAATCAACTAAATTGGTAGGAGAATAATATGCCTAGAGTAAAACGTGGTGTTGAGGCTAACCGTCGACACAAAAAGATTTTAAAGCAAGCCAAAGGTTACTACGGCGCACGAAGCCGAGTTTTTAGAGTAGCTACACAGGCTGTAACTAAAGCCGGTCAATATGCCTATCGCGATCGCCGTGCCAAGAAGCGTACATTCCGTAGACTTTGGATTGCCCGTATTAATGCACAGTCTCGTATGGAAGGTTTGAGCTATAGCAGACTAATTAACGGTCTGACCAAAGCCAAGATTGAATTAGATCGTCGTGTACTAGCTGATCTAGCAGTTTACGACAAAGCTGCATTTGGTGCGGTAGTTAAGAAAGCAAAAACTGCCCTAGCAAAAGAAGCTAAGTAAGATCTAACGGCTAATTATTCTTACGATGAATAATTTGTCAGCGAAATAGGGAAGGGGCATTAGCTCTTTCCCTATTTTTTTACAGTTAGAGTTAACTAGACCTAAAGCACAGAATTAATAAAACCTGTTGAAACAGCTATCTGGTGAATGATTAATGATTGAATTGGAACAGATTACAGCCCAAGCCCAAGAGGCCATTGGCGCAGCAACTGAGTTGACTGCTTTAGATGCCTTGCGTGTTGATTTTTTAGGCAAAAAAGGCCAATTAACCGCCTTGCTAAAGGGCCTTGGTGCACTTTCTGCTAAAGAGCGGCCAGCCGCTGGCGCTAAAATTAATGAAGCAAAGCAAGTATTAATGGCGCAAATTACCCAGCGGAAACAATCTCTTGAGACTGAAGCACTCAATCAAAAGCTTGCCCACGAAACTATTGATGTAACATTGCCAGGTCGCAGTGAGCAAATGGGTGGTTTGCATCCAGTTACACGTACTATGGAGCGCATACAGGCGTTTTTTACTAGCGTAGGTTACAGTGTAGAAGTAGGTCCAGAAGTAGAGGACGACTATCATAACTTTGAAGCGCTAAATATTCCTAGCCATCATCCTGCAAGGGCGATGCACGACACATTTTATATAGATTCAAATACCGTGTTGCGAACCCATACCTCGCCGGTACAGGTGCGCACTATGGAAAATCAGGACCCACCAATCCGGGTTATCTGTCCGGGTCGAGTATACCGTTGTGACTCTGACCTGACCCACACGCCAATGTTTCATCAGGTAGAGGGTTTGGTGGTAGATAAAAATACTAGCTTTGCCGATTTAAAAGGTGTGGTAGACCAGTTTTTGAAAGCCTTTTTTGAAGCTGATTTACCGGTTCGTTTCAGGCCTTCTTATTTTCCCTTCACTGAGCCGTCGGCTGAAGTTGATATTCAGTGTACAAACTGTGCGGGCAAAGGGTGTAGAGTCTGCAGCCAAACCGGTTGGCTAGAGGTAATGGGTTGCGGCATGGTGCACCCCAATGTATTTGCTAGCTGTAACGTAGATACCGAGCAATACAGTGGTTTTGCTTTTGGTATGGGTGTAGAGCGACTAGCTATGTTGCGCTACGGAGTAAATGACTTGCGATTGTTTTTTGAAAATGATCTGCGTTTTCTTAAGCAATTTTAGACCGAGATATCTATGAAATTTAGTGAATCATGGTTGCGACAATACGTAAACCCTTCCATCTCAACTGAAGACCTAGTTGCCCAGTTAACTATGGCCGGCCTTGAGGTGGACGCTGTAGAAGCGGCTGCCCCCGATATTTCTGGTGTTGTAGTAGGGGAAATTATTTCCATTGAGCAGCATCCAGATGCAGATAAATTGCGCGTTTGCCAGGTGGCTGGTAATGGCGATACAGAGATTCAAGTAGTCTGTGGCGCGCCTAATGCCAAAGTCGGTATAAAAATACCCTTTGCCACTGTAGGGGCTAGACTGCCGCAAGACTTTAAAATTAAGAAAGCGAAGCTGCGAGGTGTTGAATCCCTGGGTATGCTCTGCGGCCAAACTGAGTTAGCCTTGGGCGATGATGATGCCGGCCTATGGGTGCTTCCATCAGACGCACCGGTGGGTCAAGACCTAGTTGAATACCTCAGCCTTAATGACAATATTATTGAAGTTGACTTAACGCCAAACCGTGCCGACTGCTTAAGTATAAGGGGCCTGGCGCGCGAAGTTGGCGTGCTGAACGGCGAACCTGTTAATCAGCTTAAAATAGACCCTGTTGCCGCAATGATTGATGATGCTGTAATGGTGTCTATAGAGGCACCAGAGGCCTGTGCTCGATACGCTGGACGTATTGTGCGCAATCTTGATCTAGCGCGCCCAAGCCCTCTATGGATGCAAGAGCGCCTTCGTCGAAGCGGTGTTAAAACTTTAGGGCCTGCAGTTGATGTTACAAACTATGTATTACTAGAGTTGGGTCAGCCTATGCATGCTTTTGATCTGACCAAGATCGATGGCAATATTGTTGTTCGCATGGGGCAAGACGAAACTCTTACGCTGCTCGATGGAAGTGATGTAAAAGTAGCTAAAGATACTCTTGTGATTGCCGATCAGTCTAAAGTGCTTGCTATGGCCGGTATTATGGGTGGTGCAGCGTCTGCGGTGTCCGATAGCACCACAGATATATTCCTTGAAAGTGCGTGGTTTGACCCAATAGCTATTGCGGGTAAAGCGAGAAATTATGGCAAACATACCGACTCATCACACCGCTTTGAGCGCGGTGTTGATTCAGAATTACAAATACGGGCTCTAGAGCGTGCCACAGCCTTGCTGGTTGAAATATGTGGCGGCAATGTTGGCCCGATAACGGTTTCTGAAGCTGCAGCGCATTTACCCCAGCCGGTGAGTATATCGCTACGGGATCAGCACTTAGCACAACAGCTAGGTGTAGCTATTGATGCTGACAAGGTTGATGATATGTTAATCCGACTGGGTCTTCACTCAGAGAAGCGAGATAATAACCTCGGTATATGGTCGTCTCCAAGCTGGCGCTTTGATTTAGCAATAGAGCAAGACCTAGTAGAAGAAGTGGCGAGAGTGTATGGCTACAATAATTTACCGGTAACAACCCCAGCCATGGCAGTTGATATTCAGGCAACCAATGAAACTATAAAGCCATTACAATTTTTTAGAGAGCGTTTAGTTTCGCTTGGTTACCAAGAGGCTATTACCTATAGTTTTGTTGAGCCCAAGTTATTGCAAATTTTGGATCCTCAGCGTCAGGGAGTAAAGGTTAGTAATCCTATATCGCAAGATCTATCCGTTATGCGGACCAGCTTATGGCCAGGCTTGGTTAATGCAGCGGTGCACAACCTTAATAGACAGCAGAGTAGAGTGCGGCTATTTGAAGTAGGGCAGTGCTTTATACCCTCTGATGATACATCTGCGGTAGCGGGTCTTGAGCAAAATCTTGCCCTTGGCGGACTGATATGTGGCTCAAGATTACCTATAGGTTGGGCTACCGGTAAAGAACAGGTTGATTTTTATGATATCAAAGGTGATCTTGAGGCGGTGCTTTCAGATAACCAATGGGTCGATAAAATAATATTCAAAGCAGCAACCCACCCTGCATTGCATCCTGGGCAGTGTGCTGAAATTATTTCTAATGGACAAAATGTAGGTTGGATAGGCCGATTACACCCGGCGGTTGAGTCGCAACTAGAGGTTACAAAATCCACGTATGTATTTCATGTAGATATTGGCAAGATAAACCAATTTAGCGTAATTAAGGCAAAAGAAGTCAGCAAGTTTCCAGAAGTTAAGCGAGATTTGGCCTTTATGGTTGATGCCCGTGTGCCGGCCCAACAATTAATTGATGAAGCCAGGTCAGCTGCAGGCGATGGGTTAATTGATTTAAAGTTATTTGATGTATATCACGGCAAAGATGTTGAAAATAAAGGAAAAAGCATTGCTTTAGGCTTGACCTTTCAACACAGTTCGCGCACTCTTACCGATGAAGAGATAAATCAGGCTATCGATCAAGTAGTTAATCAGCTCAATAGCTCTTTAGGGGCTGAATTAAGAAGTTAATTCAGTTAGGAAATTTTCGAAACATGGACACTATGTGATGAGTGCACTAACAAAAGCTGATCTAGCAGAAATGCTATTCGATGAACTTGGCCTTAATAAGCGCGAAGCGAAAGAAGTGGTTGAGATGTTCTATGCGGAAATTATCCACGCGCTTGAATCTAATGATTCTGTGAAGTTATCAGGCTTTGGTAATTTCGAGTTACGTGACAAGAAAAGTCGCCCGGGCAGAAACCCCAAAACAGGTGAAGATGTCGCCATCTCTGCTCGTCGTGTTGTTACCTTTAAACCCGGGCAAAAACTTAAGAATCGGGTAGAGATACATGCTGGAACCAAGTAACAACAACCAGCTTCCGACAATTCCCGGAAAGCGCTATTTCACCATCGGTGAAGTCAGCGAACTCTGCGCAGTAAAACCCCATGTGCTTCGATACTGGGAGCAAGAGTTCCCAAGCCTTAACCCAGTTAAACGCCGTGGTAATAGACGCTACTATCAGCGTGAAGATGTTGTTCTTATTCGTCAAATACGTTCGCTGCTCTATGAGCACGGCTTTACCATTGGCGGTGCCAAACAGCGTTTGGAAGGTGAAGCCACCAAAAAAGAAAGTACACCTTATAATCAACTTGTAGAGCAAACCATTTCTGAATTAGAAGACGTACTTGCGTCGCTAACTCGCACAAAATTACCCTAATTGACTAAACTGTCTGTATGGGTTGCAAAAGTTAAAAGGTAATGTATTATTGCCCACCTAAAATCGGGGCGTAGCGCAGCCTGGTAGCGCACTACACTGGGGGTGTAGTGGTCGCAGGTTCAAATCCTGCCGTCCCGACCAATTTTCTTTAAAAGTCTCCTTCGCGCAGACTGTTTTGTTTTGCACGAGATTCATTTGAGCTTTAGCATTAAGCAAGGCTTCTTGCGTAACCGGTTCACTAATATAACCCTGTAAGTAAATTCTCTTCACGCCTAATGCTTGCCTAAAAAAATTCCGATCCTATAAAGCAAAAAGTATATAGGTGCTTACACCCTCAAGAATATGCCAATAAATTATTTATATGGGTAATCATGTTGAGTTTTTGGTTTTTTAGAAAACCGGTTGTGCTTTATATATGTTACGTTGTAACATATCATTTTACAGGCGCTTTTTCTTTTTTTAATTTATAGGTTTCTTTCTAATGACACAACAACTCCCTGTAACCGTAATTTCTGGCTTTCTTGGCGCAGGTAAAACGACACTACTAAGCCATATCCTCAATAACAGAGAAGGCAAAAAGGTCGCAGTTATTGTTAATGATATGAGTGAAATTAATATCGACGCAATGATGGTGCAAAACGAAGTATCACTAAGCCACAAGGAAGAAAAGTTAGTTGAGATGAGCAATGGCTGTATTTGCTGTACGCTGCGTGAAGATTTATTGTTGGAAGTCAATAATATGGCTAAGGAGGGTAAATTTGATTATCTGGTGATTGAATCAACAGGTATTTCAGAGCCATTACCCGTTGCAGAAACGTTTACATTTGCTGATGAAGATGGTGTTTCATTATCTGATGTGGCAACACTCGATACCATGGTAACTGTGGTCGATGCTGTCAATTTTTTGAAGGATTACGAGGAAGCTAAATATTTGCAAGAAGCTGGCGAATCACTTGGCGAGGAGGATGAGCGAAGTGTTGCTGATTTACTCGTTGATCAAGTTGAATTTGCCGATGTACTACTTATCAGCAAAACAGATTTGGTTGAACCTTCCGACGTGGACAGGTTGACTGCTATTCTAAAGACGCTTAATACCAACGCGCGAATAATCCCAATTTCTCATGGTAATGTTTCTATCGATAAGGTCCTCAGCACAGGTCTATTTGATTTTGAGCGGGCACAGCAAGCTCCTGGGTGGCTTAAAGAAATGCGCGGCGAGCATGTTCCTGAAACTGAAGAATACGGTATTAGTAGTTTCACTTATGTTGCACGTCGCCCATTTTATCCCGAGAAGTTCTATCACTTTCTTCATAATTTTGAGAAATTCGGTAAATTGATCCGCTCAAAAGGTTTCTTTTGGCTTGCTTCACGCCCTGAATTTGCTGGCCAGTGGAGTCAGGCTGGTGGTATTGCACGTTATGGCTTTGGAGGTATGTTTTGGAAAGCTATTCCTAAAGAAGACTGGCCTGATGACAATGACTATTTAGCAACAATCGAAAAACAGTGGGAAGAGCCGTTTGGCGATATGCGTCAGGAATTAGTCTTTATTAGTCAGGGCATTGATCGCTCTTCTATGACTGCTGCCCTCAATGATTGCCTTCTATCAGATAATGATTTACTCAAAGGGAAACAATATTGGATTACATTAAGTGATCCCTTTCCTCCGTGGAGTGAAGCATAATGACGCCATTAAACGCTATTGTTAATCCTTCTGAGCCTCAGATACTGTTTCGGCAGGGCATAGAGGAAAGTCAGTCAGCAATCCTTACTGAAATTTATCAAGAGGATAGTAATATTGTTATCTGGAAGCGTAGTCTTGCTAGTTCACTAACACTAGCTGCGGATGCTATCGTTGATACAATGCCTAGCCTTGAAAAACTATTAGTCCTTTCCTCGCAAGATACTTATTCCAAGGTGGAGAAGGCGCTAGGTTCTTCCCCGGCTGCTGCAGTATTGAGTGAAGATATCGCACAGTTAGTCGATATGTTTTGTTGTTTATTTGATCTAAAACGAGCGGCATTGAGACTAACAGTGTTAGATCGCGCTATGTGCCCACGATTTCATGTGGATCGCGTACCCTGTCGATTGGTAACAACCTACCAGGGTATTGCCACAGAATGGCTGCCCCATAATGTTGCTGATCGAAGTAAGCTTGGCGCTGGAAATATGGGCAAATCAGATGATCTTTCAGGGCTATTTGAATGCCCATCTGATATTAAACAGTTGAATTGCGGTGATGTTGCTTTACTGAAGGGCGAGCTTTGGCATAATAATGAGGGTGCAGGGCTTATTCACCGGTCACCACAGTTAGTTAATAATGCCTGCCGTCTGTTGTTAACAATTGACTTTATTGAAGACTGAAACAGCAAATACTACGGAGAAAAATAATGAAAAAGCAATTTGTTAGTATTTTTTACTTAGTCGTGACTTTTATTGGAGCGATTAATTCGGTCTATGCTGAGCAAAAAAATAGTAGCCTTGAAGCTCATTATCATGGGCTCTCGGAGTTAACAATTGTAATGGAGGGTGAGCTTCTCGAAATTCAGCTTACATCCCCAGCGATGAATTTGGTTGGCTTTGAATATAAGGCCAGCAGTGAAAAAGACATGGCCGCAATAAAAAATGCAGAGTCAATGTTACAAAAACATAAGACGATATTTTCAATTTTTGGTTCTAATTGTGAGCATGTTAGAACTGCTATAGATACATCCAGTCTTGTTGAGGTGGGTCATAATCAGGGTCATGACAACGACCATCATAATGATAATCATGAAGATAAGGATAATCATGAAGATCATAGTGAAATGCTTGTTAACTATAGTTATCTTTGCCAAGAAGCTGATAAACTATCTTCAATAGAGGTTTTTTTGTTTAAATTATTCCCAGGTATTCATAAGATTCATGCGATGTGGATTATGCAGTCAAAGCAGGGTTCGGCAACATTTACAGCCAATAATCCTATTGTCATATTTAGGTAGTTACCATGGATAACGTCGACAGCATAATTCTGCATGCGGATCAGCATTGCAAAGCGCGTGGTGCTCGATTAACCATTAAGCGAAAACAGGTTTTAACCGGATTAATCCTTTCAAAAAAGGCACTTTCAGCTTATGAGTTGATTGCTTTTTGCAAAGAAACATACGGTGAAACTATACCGGCTATGTCTGTTTATCGCATTTTGGAGTTCCTAGAAGATCAAGTTTTAGTGCACAAGTTAAATTTGGCAAAAAAGTATGTTGCATGCATGCATATCAGTTGTGATCATGCCCATGCAGCACCACAGTTTTTGATTTGTATAAGTTGTAGTAAGGTCAAAGAAGTGAGTATTAATGAATCCACTATTTCAGAACTCAGCGAAACGGCCAAAAATGCTGGCTATGATCTTTATAGCCGGCAAGTTGAGTTAAATTGCTTGTGTGAACGCTGCGTCTTGGCGTAAACGCAACCATGATAAGAATATTTTTTACAGAGTATTAAGCAAAGAGCTTTAAATCCCTTCTATATTTCAGCGCGATCATTTCTGTGGTTTTTACAGTTATCGTGTACGTTCTTATTGGTGTAATGATAATTAAGCTAACCGGTTTGCTATTATGATTAAGTTAATAAACCTAAACCGGTTAATTCAGCTACTGCTATGTATTTGATGTTAATTTATTCAGTGTAAGCGTCATAAGATTGCATTTGAATGCTGTAGGCCGCTGTTGCCATGTGGTTTTCAACTAACGATGTACCGATTGTTCCGTAAATCCAAAAAGGATCATACAGTGAATTTAGCTTTAATCCCGTTGGAGCATGTACATAGATAATTTGATTTGGCGGTGGAGGTGGCGAATGAATACAAGCGCCAAAGTAAGGTACCAAGAAAAACTCCGTGATGAGTTCTTCGTCAAATTCAACAGGCACCACAAATCCAGGAATTCCGATAGCTCGACCATTCATTTCCTGAATGATACCTCTGGAGGTCAGTGCTTGCTGGTAACGATCATTATTTGCGGTAATTAGGACGTTCTGTAGTGGGTCACTGATGTTATTCTCAAATGAACTATCTTCCAAATTATTGATGTAACTGGGTGGATTGAGTAGTGCATTTAAATCATCCTCAGGAATCAAGTCGTCCCACTCTATAATCTTATAATTAGAAGTAGATTCTACAATTACTTTCTCTTTATCTGAGTACTTACTACTTGCCGTAGCGTTCGTTATTAGCGGTTGTTGCTTGCCAGAAGATGATTTTGAATTTTCACCATTTAAATCACTACCTACAGCGTTAAATGCAGTAAGTAATAGGATTATTCCCAGAATGTTTAGTCTAAATTTTGGTAACATAATTTTTGTCGTGGTGATATTTTAACTTATGGCGGGTGAGTGGCTAGTATATCATTCTGCAGTTAGCAGTAGCTATTCGACTTTGATATTGCTCAATATTATACAGTCGATTTTAATTGTGAATAACCCAGTGTATTATCTTACCTTATCACTGTAACCCGAACACATAAAGCTAGGCTCATGAGAGGTAAAATGGCCATTAAACTTACTGATATTCGCTTCCATTATTCAGGCCAGCCTAATAACAGGGTATTAAATATACCTTCATGGTCATTAAAAACTGGTGAGCAGGCTTTTGTTCAGGGCCCGTCGGGTGGTGGAAAGTCTACATTATTAGGCTTGCTTAGTGGGTTACTTACCCCCAGTCATGGTCAAGTAACTGTCCTTGGGGAGCGCCTGGATGAAATGAGTGGCCGACAACGTGATCAGTTTCGTGCATCGCATATTGGCTACGTCTTTCAACAATTCAATCTTATGCCTTATATTAATGCAATTGATAATTTATTGCTGGCTGCTCGATTCTCAAGTCGAAAAAACTCAAACTTGCTGAAGGATGAAATTAAAACACTTTTCGGCGCGCTAAATATCTCTGAGAAAGAATGGTATAGACCGACCCGCGATTTGAGTATTGGGCAACAACAAAGAGTGGCCATTGCCCGCGCACTGATAAATAAGCCACAATTGCTTATTGCCGATGAACCAACATCTTCATTAGATAAGGCTAATAGAGACGCTTTTATGAAGCTCTTGATGCCAATGGTAGTGGATAATCAAATGACATTACTCTTTGTTAGTCATGACCTATCATTATCTAGCTATTTTACTAAAGTTGAATCTTTAAGTGACTTTAACAGTTCCGAGGCCATAGGATAATGCTCGCTAAACTATCAATTCACAGCCTTATGGATCGCAAAGGCTCTGTTATGCTCTCGCTTATGGCAATGACAGTCAGTATTTTCGTATTATTAGGTGTCGAGCATATACGTCACCAGGCAAAAGATAATTTCTCTAGTACTGTTTCCGGTGTTGATCTTATTGTTGGCGGAAGAACCGGCAGCATAAATTTGCTTTTATATTCTGTCTTTAGAATTGGTGCCCCAACAAATAACATCCGCTGGCAAACTTATGAAAACATTACCAACAGTAAACAAGTTAAATGGGCTATTCCGATTTCTTTGGGAGATTCACATAAGGGGTATCGCGTATTAGGTACCACGAAAAATTATTTCCAGCATTTTAGTTATGGTAAAAAGCATCATTTAGAATTTTTTAGTGGGCATAAATTTGATCGGTTATTTGATGTGGTATTAGGTGCTGAAGTTGCCAGTAAGCTGGGTTATAAATTAGGTGATAAGGTTGCCTTAGCTCACGGTATTGCCTCAACGAGTTTTAGTAAGCATGACGATCGACCATTTACTGTGGTTGGTATTTTGTCAGCCACCGGAACGCCTGTTGATCAAACCTTACATGTAAGTTTGCAAGGGATTGAAGCTATTCATATTGATTGGCAGCAAGGTGTAAAAACATCCAATAGCACCATAACCCAAAGTGAATTGGAGCAAGCTGACCTCCAGCCCAAAAGTATCACGGCATTTATGCTGGGTCTTAATTCAAAGATTGCTACTTTTCAGGTTCAAAGAGCGATCAATGAGTACACCCCAGAACCAGTAGTGGCAATTCTGCCAGGCGTAGTTTTATCTGAACTTTGGGGAATGATAGGTGTTTTGGAAAATACACTACTGTTGGTTTCCGCATTAATTTTTGTTTCCGCCTGTTTAGGGGTTAGTGCAATGCTACTTGCATCAATTCGTGAACGCCGTTATGAAATACAACTTCTTCGTATAGTTGGTGCACCTCCTTATGTTCTGTTTTTACTAATTGAGCTGGAAGTGCTTATGATTACACTGCTTAGCTGTGTTTTAGCGGGAGGACTTCTTGCGGTTTGCTTAGCCGTTCTTCACGACACTTTGGTGTCACATTACGGGTTAAATATTGAAATAAACCTTCTGACCGAAGATTCTTTATATTTGATTGCTGCTATGCTCAGCGCTTCAATTATTGTGGCTGTTATTCCTTCTTTTAGTGGATATCGAAAAGCTAGAGCTACCTCAGTTTGAAAATATAATCTACGCTTTGTAAGTTAGTGAATGAAGCTAGTTTTTACACTATAGTTGATCTTAATTTCACATGCTGATAACCGTCTGCTGCGTTAATTAACTTAAACTTTATTTACGTCGTTTTATGAAATAAAACTCATTGTGATATTCTGCTCTGAAATTGTGGAGTAGGGCTATTAGTATTAGTTTATTAGGGTTTTTTTGTTATTGCTTCAAGCTGCTCTACTGTGGCTTGTAATTGGTATTTCTCTTTCCATTCCCTATAAGGCATGCCGTAAATTCTCTCCCGTGCATGTTCGTAATCCATCTCAATCCCTTCTTCTTCTGCAGCAGCAGTTACGTACCATTTGCTTAAACAATTGCGGCAAAAATTGGCGGTATTCATTAGGTCAACATTTTGAACTTCTTTGTGGCTATCTAAATGGCTTATTAGACGGCGAAATATTGCGGCTTGAATCTTTATCTCTTGGCTATTCAAAGATTTTCTCCTTAATAGTTTATAAATACTGTGTAGATGTTGTGAAAACGCTAAGCAATCGATGGATGGTTTTTAATAGCTTTCACTTTGGTAGATTGTAGTGCCAACAAAAGGTTTTTTTTCACAAAACGGTTTTATTTATTTAAGGTTTTGGTGGGACGTGAGTAAAGATTTTATCCAATTTATCTCAACTTGTAGCGTGAAAACCAAAACCACGCTCGCTTTGTAAGTTTCTTGATACTTTCTGGTTTTATATAGCGCCTTATCTTAAAATTTTAGGTTTTTTTATGCAGAATTTGCAAGTTCATATTTCATAGTTTTCTCCATTTAAATTTAGCCTAGTACAAATCTATTAATTTTTTGATTTATATCTGTATTCAACAGAACGTGTTACCAAATCTTTTGAAATTAAACTTTTTTATTCGAGAAGCTATAAAATAATGATGGGCGGGTCAGAAGAAAGTTTAGCGTTTTTTTAAGATTGACTGACAGTGGTGTTTAGGTTGGCAGTAGTCTTTCTTGTCTATGTATAATAATAAAGCAAAAAAAACCCCGCCTTTAAGGCGAGGTTTTTGTATTTGGTGCACTCGGGTGGATTCGAACCACCGACCGCTCGGTTCGTAGCCGAGTACTCTATCCAGCTGAGCTACGAGTGCATCTTGGTCTCATTTCTGAGCTGGCGTACTATAGGTGAGTCTGTAGTTTGAGTCAATCTTATTGGCTGCTTATTAAAGGTTTTTTTACGTATTTCCTCTTACAGGTTTCGTTTGTTATTTATTTTATTTTTTCTCTATCGATTGAATGGTTTTATGGCCGGCTAGAGACTATGTTATTAAGTAATAATGTTCACATTATCACTTAATTTTTATTTGGCTAGATAACGGGGTAGGAGAGTACTATGTTGATCGGAGTTCCTAAGGAAATTAAAAACCACGAGTATAGAGTTGGGCTAACGCCGTCGTCAGTGGCAGAGTTAGTAGGTCGAGGGCATCAGGTAATAGTAGAAAATGGTGCTGGTGATGCTATAGATTTTATAGACGAACAGTTTGTGAATGCGGGTGCTTTGATCGCGGATTCCGCCGAAGACATTTTTAGTCGCGCAGAAATGATTATTAAGGTGAAAGAGCCACAGCCTAATGAATGTAAAATGTTGCGTGAGGGTCAAATTCTTTATACCTATTTACATTTAGCGCCAGACCCACAGCAGACAAGGCTCTTAGTTGATTCTGGTGCAAGTTGCATTGCCTATGAAACAGTCACTGATGACCAGGGCGGCTTACCCCTATTAGCGCCTATGTCAGAAGTGGCTGGACGGATGTCGGTACAAGCAGGCGCTCATTATTTGGAAAAAGCTCAGGGTGGCCGTGGCGTTTTACTCGGTGGCGTTCCAGGGGTGGCACCCGCCAAGGTGTTAATTATTGGTGGCGGGGTGGTTGGTGATAATGCTGCAAAAATGGCGGTGGGTATGGGTGCTGAGGTTACTATTTTAGATCGATCTGTGGCGAGGTTAAGAGAGTTAGATAACGCCTTTGAGGGCAGAGTGCGTTGCGTTTACTCCACTCGTTCTATGCTTGAGGATTATGCTTTAGCGGCGGATTTGGTGATTGGCGCTGTATTGATTCCTGGCGCTGCTGCCCCCAAACTATTAACCAAGAATTTAGTTAGTCAGATGAAGAAGGGTTCAGTAGTAGTTGATGTAGCGATCGATCAGGGAGGGTGTTTTGAAACATCAAGAGCAACTACTCATCAACAACCGACTTACAAGGTTGGTGACGTCGTGCATTATTGCGTAACTAATATGCCGGGTGCGGTGGCACGTACCTCTACGATGGCTTTGAACAATGTTACCTTACCCTATGCTTTGGCTTTGGCCGATAACTCGGTCAGGTCAATTTATAGAGATAAACATCTACAAAATGGCTTAAACATTCATAAAGGTAAGGTTACCTATAAGGCGGTGGCTGATGCGTTAGATTATGATTTTGTTCCGGCAGTTGAGGCCTTAAAAGCATAAAGATCAGTATAATTAAGAGGGTGGTGCCTCTGCAATAAAGATGGCCCTAATGGGTGCTGGATGTCCTTCAACGGTTTTATTTGAATTTTCTGGGTCTAAAAATGTTTCCAGAGAATCGAAGGTCATCCAGTCAGTTGAGCGCTGCTCTTCAGTACTGGTTTTTTGTTTATCAACCATCCTCGGATTGCGCATTCCAACTTTTTTCATCCAGCTTATCAATGTATCTGCTGAGGGTAAAAACCAGACGTTAGGCATTTTCCCGTAGCGCCCTTGAGGGACTATGGCTTCTCCATCTTCACCTTCAATAATTAGTGTCTCAAGTACTAATTGTCCACCATTTCGAAGTAACTCTTTAAGTTCTAAAAGATGGTCCATTGGTGAGCGTCGATGATAAAGTACACCCATTGAGAAGACTGTATCAAAGGCTTTTAGTTTGCTGGGCATTTGCTCTATACCAAAGGGTAATACATCAACTGGGTGGTGCTCTCCAGCAAATTGTTTAATGGCATAAAATTGAAATACCGATTTCGGAGAGGGGTCTATACCGATAACTCTTGTGGCGCCTTCACCGAGCATTCGCCAGCAGTGATAGCCATTCCCGCAGCCAACATCTAACACCAGGCGATTTTCTAAAGGTTCAATATGCGGTAGTACTCGATCCCACTTCCAATCAGAGCGCCACTCCGTGTCTATGTTTAATCCAAATAAGTTATAGGGCCCTTTGCGCCAAGGGTGAAGACCCATTAGGGTTGCTTGAAGTTGTAATCTTCGCCCTTTATCCATTAATCCCGGGTCACCAATACATACTGAGTTTTTAAAATCCATAGTGAGTGGATCAATTTCTGGAAGGCGCTCTAAAGTGTTTTCCCACTCTTCCATATCACCCCAGCGTTCAATGCGAAGCTGTTCATTTATCTGCTCAGCGATATTTTCATGCCAGCTTGTAAGGGGCGAATTGGGTAGCCAGTTGATTAGAGACTGGTATTTTTTTGATGGATCAGTCATATTGGCACTCTGATTTTGAGGGGCGATTATAATTGATTTTTGCTCTTAATATAAAAAATACTGTAAAAGATTGGATTGTTATATGGATAACCAACGTTTGGATGCATTGGAAGAAAAATTTTCTTACTTGGAGGCAAGTAATGCTGAAATGAGTGAAGAAATATTTCGCCAGCAACAAGAGATAGCCGCGCTTACCAAGGCTCATCATCAGTCCTTAGCGCGCTTGCAAAATCTTGAGGATGCTGAGGCGGAGGCTGGTAATAGTCAGGGTGGTTCGGTATCAATGGAAAGACCTCCCCATTATTAATTGGGTTAGGAGTTTTATATGTCTAAGTTAGATCAATCGTCCAGTGTTGACATAGATAGCATCTTTGCAGCGCAGCAGAAGTATGCCCTTAGCCTAAGAAAATCCACTTACACTCAACGCTTGGCTGTCTTGGCGCGGTTCGAGCGGGTTTTTAGGGCTTCTTTCGATAAAATTTATCGAGCAGCTGCCAAAGATTTCTCCAAGCCTGAATCTGAAGTTGATACGGGCGAGATTTTAATGGTTCTTTCAGAGCTAAAGTATGCTCGAAAAAATCTTAAGCGTTGGATGAAGCCCACAGCAGTGAGGCCGACGGTGGCCATGTTTGGTACAACATCAAAAATACTGCAAGAACCAAAGGGCGTAACTTTGGTGATTTCGCCCTGGAACTATCCTTTTAATCTAAGCTTTGGCCCAATGATATGTTCTATTGCCGCAGGTAATACGGTTATTTTAAAGCCTTCGGAAATGACGCCAGCAATGTCTAGCGTGATTTCAGAGATAGTCACTGAATCTTTTGATCCTAGGCAGGTTGCTGTCTTTCAAGGTGATGCCACTGTATCAACATATTTAACAAGTTTGCCTTTTGATCATATTTTCTTCACTGGAAGCCCGGCGGTTGGTAAACATGTTATGGCTGCAGCTGCGAAAAACCTTACTTCGGTGACATTGGAGCTGGGTGGTAAAAGCCCAGTTATTATTGATCACACCGCTGATCTTGTAAAAGCTGCTAAATCCATAGCATTTGGCAAGTTTTCTAATAATGGCCAAACCTGTATCGCACCCGATTATGTTTATGTTCACCATGCAGTGAAAGATAAGTTTATTAACGCTATGGCTCAGGCTATTGATGCCCAGTATGGCAATCCAGCAGAGCTTATAAATAACTCAGATTATTGTCGTGTTGTGAATGAGGTGCATTACCAGCGAATTAAACAGCTACTTGAGGCTGCGGCAGAAGAGGGTGCCTCAGTTCTTAAAGGTGGTAATACTATAGACGAGCAGCGTTTTATAGCACCTACTTTACTGGGTGATATAAACCCTAATTCAGCGATTATGCATCAAGAGATTTTTGGTCCTGTGTTACCTATTTTAGAGTTTTTAGATGTAGAGTCAGTGATTGGCGAAATAAACAGTAACCCAAAGCCACTTGCGCTCTATGTGTTTGCTAATGATGATGATCTTGTTAATAGGGTTATTGAGGAAACGAGTGCAGGGGATAGCGCAGTAAACGCAACAGTTATCCATGTCATGCATCAAAACTTGCCATTTGGCGGTGTTAACAATAGTGGTATGGGGAAATCTGGTGGTATCTGGAGTTTTCGCGCTTTTTCTCATCAGCGGAGTATTGTTGAGGATAAATTGGGTTTTAGCACTATGTTAAGCCCGCCTTACACGCCAAAAGTTAGACGTTTAATTAAAAGTGCAGTTAAATTCTTATCTTAAAGCGAGTTACTTAATAGCAATGAGCGAGCCAAAGTTATAACACTGGAACCATGGGCTCGCAGTTTTAAAGCCGCACTCTTTTAGTCTTTTAATATGAGCCAACAGGCTTTCAGGTATTAGGACCTTTTCGATGGCATCGCGCTTTTGGCTTATTTCTAAATCACTATAACCCTGGTCTCGTTTAAATTGATGGTGAAGCTCGTTTAGCAATTCATTAAGAGATTGTGGCTCAAAATGTAGTTTTTCAGAAATAATTAGACAGCCGTTGGGGTTAAGCCCGCTGTATATATTACTAATTAGTTCGAATCTTCGGGATAATGGCACAAATTGTAGGGTAAAATTCAAAACGACTAGGGATGCATTTTTTATCCGTATGTCGCAGATATCACTCTTAATAAGTTCAGTTTTTGTGGCTGAGGGCTGAGAGTTTAAAATTAAAGCTAATTTATCAAGCATTTCTTGCGAGTTATCTACTGCATGAATGGTCGCCTGTCGTCCTTCAATTCTTTCTCTAATAGCAAGGGTCGAGGCACCTAATGAGCAGCCAAGATCATAGCAATGGCTATCTTTTTGCACAAAACGTTCAGCTAGTTCACCGGTGTGGTTAAGAATTGTTTGATAACCAGGAACGGAGCGTTGAATCATGTCGGGAAAAACATCCACAACTGAGCGATCAAACACGAATTTTGGAACCTTGCCCAGAGGTCGTGAAAATAAACTGTCGCGACTTAAATCACTCATATCAGGAAATTATTGGCAGCGAGGTTTTAGCGGCTAAATCAGCGTTGGTAATAACAGCCGTCTGTGCCTTGCTAGGATGAAGATATTCTTCAGCTACACGTTTAATGTCGCTCTCATTAATTTTCAATATACGTTGTCTAAATTCCGTTTGTGTCTGTTTGTTGCGACCATTTAGTTCACTATAGAACGCCTGAATAGCCTCGCCTGCAGGTGAGCTTGGTTTATCCATGCTACCAATAACACCTAGTATGGCTTCCTCGATTTTTTCGTCTTTTATCGAGTTGTTAAGAATCCACTGTATAGACTGATCAAAATCATTGAGTGTGCCATCAATTCTGGGGTCTCTGTATGAGAAGAATCTAAATGCGCCTGACTGACTATCCTGTGATGCGCCAGCGCCATAAGCGCCGCCCTGCTCACGAATAGCGCGGTGCAGGTATCCATTGCGTAAGATGCCACCAAGCAGAGTAAGAGCGGGTGCGTCGGGGTGACTGCCAGCAACGGTAGGGTATGCTTTGGCGCAAAAGCTCACCTGAGTTGCCGCTGTCCAACAGTGGTTAACATGATTAAGGTGTGGATGATATTCAATCATATTTCCGGCTGAAGGTGTCGTTTTCCCTCCCGCAAAGGCACTAGCCATAATCTCGGCAAATTCATTTAGTCGTTGTTTTTCTGAAACAAGAAGATACTGTCGAGACTGTTGCAGCATCAGCTGATGAATTATCTTAAGCTGGTTGGCAAGGCTTTCAAGCCCAGTTTTTGAGGTTATGGCTTGATTGAGTTTTTTCAAAAGACCAAGGCTGGTTATGCCGCCCCAACGTTCTTTAAGGTGGCCATGCGAAGAAAGGCCGCTACTTGCTGCCATCATGGCGAGAACATGTCCATTACTGACCACTGAAGATTCTTTATGGGTAAGAATCTGGGCTATTAATTCTTTAAGGCGGTCTAGCTCATCAAATCGGGCAAGGCTAAAGGATTCTTGCATTAGCTCGCTCATTTGCTGTTGATTACAGGCTAACCCCTTACAGGCAACGGTTAGATTGCCGTGAAGCTTGGTTAAATCATTACGATGAGTTCGAACAGATGCTGCCGCTGAATATGAACCTACTAGGCTTGAATGCCAAAGTTGTGTCTGTTGATAATCGCGGCTACCTACACCCATTTCAGTAACACAGGCGCTATACAAGGGGAGTAAATCCATTTGTTCTGCGGTTAATGTAGGCAGTGGCATAATCATCTGTTGATATACAATACCATTGGTGCCTGTGCCATAGCTGGTGAGAGGAATGGGGCTGGTATGCTGTTGGTCTGGTTGGGAAAAGCTAATATCTTCAGGAATATCGCTTAGATCGACCTTTGGTAATATATCTAAATCTTCTTCCATCTCTTGGCGTTGTTTTAGGGTATAAGCGGAATCCACAATTTCCTTTTTTTGCTCTTCACTTAATTGCGCTTTTATAGAAGCCAAACGGTCTTTTTCTGCAGTATCCTTTACATTAGCTAATTGTGTATCTGGTTTGAGAACTAGACGAATACGATGTTTGTTGTTAAGTAATAGTTCGCGCGCTAGTGACTTAATATACTCTGGATCACGAATTTGTTGTTTTAGGTTATCAAGAACAGGGTCTAGGTCAAGAAGCGACACAGGGTCTCCTCTATGGGTTGCGCTAGTTAATGAGGTTAAAATTAAACTTAGACCATAGGGGTATGATCCCCCGGTAATCTCGCGCTGTGATAGTTCTAGTTGGTGTAGGCTAGCTTCGACCTGCTCGAAGGGTAAGCCCTGTTGCGCAACATCTTCAATAACCTTCAGTATCATTGTTTCCACTGCATCAGCTTGCTCAGGGTTTGAGCCTTCAATGCCGCAGGCAAAACACAATTCAAGCTGTGAATCTTCAAGCCCGCACATAGGTGATGGAGCAGTACCTAGGCCGGTTGTTTCGAGCGCTTTTTGCAATGGTGAGCCGCTGTTATCAAGAAGAACACTTGATAAAAGACGAGCCCGCATAGTGTCTTCAAGGCTTGTGCTGTTGCCTAGTAGCCAAGCTATTACGATATGGGTTTTATCTTCTAGATTTGAGTTTTCTTGGTCATCTTCAAACGCATAGTATTCCTCAAAATATTGAGGTTGTGAATAACGTTTTTCTTCGGTTACCGCAATCTGCTTGTTAAGCATTTCAAAGCGATGCAGTGCATGATCTTGAAATTTTTGTTGCTGTTCAGCTGCAGGCATATCACCAAAGGTGATAAAGATTGCATTGCTTGGGTGATAATGTGTTTTGTAAAACTCTTTAAACTGATCAAATGTTAAATTAGGAATATCTGCAGGTTCACCGCCACTGTTGTAGTGGTAGGTGCTTGTCGGATATAAGTTTTTGCTCATAGTTTGCCATAGGGTCGAATTTATCGAACTCATGGCACCTTTCATTTCGTTAAATACCACACCTTTGTAGGTTAACTCAGTGGTACTGTCCTCTGCCTTTGCAAACTCGAGTCTATGGCCCTCTTGAGCAAAATCTAAGGGGTCTAGACGGGCGAAAAATACCGCATCGAGATAAACTTCAAGCAGGTTGTTAAAATCTTTTTTATTCTGACTGGCAAAGGGATAAGCAGTCCAATCGGAACTGGTAAAGGCATTCATAAAGGTATTGAGTGAGCGTCTAATCATCATGAAAAATGGGTCACGAACAGGAAACTTTTCGCTGCCGCAAAGAGCGGTATGCTCAAGAATATGTGCAACACCAGTTGAATCCATAGGGACTGTTCGCAGGGCGACTAGAAATACATTTTCAGCATTATCGGCTGCAAGATGAATATGTTGTGCGCCTGTTATTTTGTGACGATATTCCTCAAACTGAATTTTCAATGAAGGAATAGATTGCACGCGTAATAATTCAAAAGCAGGGTTTACATTGGGATTCATAATATTTGTATTCTCTTACAGGCTCATAGGGGGGGTATTTTACGCTATCCAGTCACTTTAAACATTAATGTTATTTATCTGTCGATACTCAATTGGCGTCATTCCTTCCCAGCGTTTAAAAGCACGATAAAACGTGCTAGGTTCAGAAAATCCGGTTAGGTAAACAATTTCAGCTATTGACTCATCGGTTTGGCTAAGAAGTCGTCGGGATAATGATTTTCTATGTTGATTGATGATCTTTTGTAAGCTGGTACCGGCAAGGTTTAGCTGGTGCCTAAGCTGACGGGTACTGATTTGAAGCGCTTGTGAAATTCGTTCTAAACTAATGTCCCCAGATTCAAGGTAAGCGCCTACCTGATTACGGACTTCACAGATAAGGTCTCGTTTTTCAAGAAGCTCCATATGTTGATTGGCACTTTGCATATGCATTGATAACAGTTCAGGTTCGGCATAGGGGGATCTGTAGCTAAGAATTTCTGGCTCAAAGTAGAGCTTGAACTGTTTGGAATTAAACGCTACCGGACATTGAAAGACGCGTTCATATTCTTGGGTATTTGTTTGTGCACTATGGGTAAAGCAAATTTTAGTAGGTACAAATTTATCATCACTTACTGATTGTAGAAATTTAATCAAACTTACCAGCATGGCTTCAGCTAAGTGGGGGGTCAGGTATTGATGCTCAGAGAAATAATTAGTCAAAAAGGGAGTGGTGGACTCGGTAATCTGGCCATGCATAGCATCACTTATTAAACGCTGATAACTCAAAACACGTTTTAAACCCTCGCCAAAGGTTGTACTGCTTAGTAATAAATATTCGAGAATCTGCCCCTTATAAACAGGCATATTTTCGCCTAAATGCAATCCGATACAGGGATCTCCCGAGAGCTCTACCGCGGCACGCCAAAATAAAGGCTGAGCGGAAAACTGAGTCCGAAGGTTAGGTTTGTATAGCTGAGCTGGGTCCAACCCGCAGCGACGTAAAACCTGATCTGCGTCAATGTCGAGATTGAGTAAGCCCTGATAGGCCATACGTACTAAGGTGCCCGAATCCGTTAAAGCTACCATGCTATCACTTTTATTAATAATATAAGACCATCATACCTAATTGACTCAAATGACAAAATGATTTTTTTTAATGCCAATGTGAACATTAGTGTAAAAGAACATCATATGTGTTATGAACAGAGTTACTAAAAAATCTGAATCCCCCCTTCACAGTGTAACTCCTTTGCATTTAGAAGAGTCGCCGAATAGGGCTCTTCTACTTGCAAAGGCTTTTCTAAAGTCAGGGCAATATACGGTAGGGGATTCTTTACCGCCCATAACTGCTCATTGGGATAATCTAAGGGTAGACCCTGCTGATTTGAAGCGCTACAACACTATTTGCGGATTCAGTGCCAATCAATTACCTGCTACCTATCTTTGGGTTCGCGCATTTCCACTTATTATGAGTGTTCTGGTTTCTGATCAATTTCCCTTAAGCGCTATGGGTCAGGTTCATTTGCGCAATCAAATTTCTGTCCTTAGCCCCTTGGATATCACTGAAAAATTTAGTATTGCAGCAGCTGTAGACCATTCTGAGCTTTCCTCAAAGGGCTTGGAATGGTCTATGCTGATTTCGGTGATGACAAATAGCCAACTCGTTTGGTCGAGCCGGTCGACATTTTTATCTCGCTGTAATACAGGTATAGCTCGTGATTCAAAGTCCTTAACTGAACCCCATGGCGAATCTCAGCAGTGGCATTTGCCCAGCAATCTTGGGCGGCGCTATGGCTCTATTTCCGGTGATTACAACCCAATTCATCTTAGTGCTATATCGGCAAAATTATTTGGATTTAAACGAGCAATTGCCCACGGTATGTGGAGTAAGGCTAGATGTTTGGCGGCTATGGATTCTGGTATTCCCGAGGCTGGATACAGCGTCAATGTTAATTTTCTAAAACCAGTCTTTTTGCCATCTAAGGTAAATTTTTATTCGAGTTTATCAGAGGGTCAACAAGAATTTTCATTGTTTAATTCTTCTGGTAATCAAATGCATTTACAGGGTTCTATTTCATAGGTCATAAGGTATGTCAGATTTTAAAGTGCCAGTTAACGATTATTTGTTTTTATTCAATGATGTGTTGGATATGCAAGAAAACTACCAATTAATTAAGGGCGGAGATCAGGCAACTCCCGATATGATAGAAGCCATTTTTACAGAGGGTGCAAAGTTTTGCGAAAATGAATTGGCGCCAATTTATCAGTCAGGTGATGACGGATGTCAGTGGAGCCAAGGCGAAGTAACTTCTCCAGTTGGTTTTAAGGAAGCCTACAGAAAATATGTTGAATCAGGTTGGCCGTCGTTGACAGGAAGCCCCAAATACGGTGGACAAGGGTTACCAACCTCAATAAGCTCAACGTTTAACGAAATGTTAAATACCGCTAATTGGGCATGGGCTATGTACCCAGGCTTAAGTGAAGGAGCGGTTGCTACACTTGAAGATCATGGAACTGACGATCAAAAAAATACCTATCTAACCAAACTTATTAGTGGTGTTTGGAGCGGTACCATGTGTCTTACCGAGTCACACTGCGGTACAGACCTTGGTCAAATGAAGACTAAAGCCGTCCCTAATGAGGACGGTAGTTATAAGATTAATGGTACCAAAATATTTATCAGTGCTGGTGAGCATGATTTAACTGAGAATATAGTACATATTGTGCTGGCAAAACTTCCTGATGCACCTGTGGGTACCAAGGGTATTTCATTGTTTATAATTCCCAAATTTTTACCTGCTGCTGATGGATCCGTTGGAGAGCGTAATGGAGTTAAGTGCGGGTCTATCGAGCATAAAATGGGTATTCATGGTAATGCCACTGCGGTATTAAATTTTGATGATGCCACAGGGTTCTTAATTGGTTCTGCCAATGCTGGTTTAAACGCGATGTTTACCTATATGAATGTTGCTCGAATCGGAACGGCAAGTCAGGGCACAGCTGCGGCAGAACGTTCATACCAGGGTGCCTCTGCTTATGCTGTAGAGAGGCTAGCTATGCGATCGCTTTCAGGGGTTAAGAACCCTGATGGTCCCGCAGATCCAATTGTTTGCCATCCAGATGTAAGGCGTATGCTGTTAACTCAGCGGGTAATTGCTGAAGGAAGTCGAGCGATGGTTTGCTACGCCAGTCAATTTGCTGATTTGTATACCTCTGCTAAAGATCCAGAAGTACAAAAAAAGGGCGAAAGTCGCTTAGGTTTTTGTACACCTATCCTTAAAGGTTTTATCACCGAGCAGGGTGTGGTTGCTGCAAATTACGGGGTTCAAGTATTTGGTGGCCACGGTTATATTAAAGAATGGGGTATGGAGCAAATTCTTCGTGACAGCCGTATTGCAACTATTTACGAAGGCACTACAGGTATTCAGGCCTTAGACTTAATTGCTCGAAAGACCTTAATGGATAAATTTAAACAGCTTAAAATATTTACTTCTGAGATGCGCCGCTTCGCAATGCCTTATCTTTTATCAGTAAGTACATCAAAAACAATGAGAAAGCATGCGTGGAAAACCTTAAAAATGGCGGTTAAGTGGCGTTTTTTGGCGTTTCGTATCGGCATGCAAGCAAAACGTAATCCAGATTCTCTAGGTGCTGGTTCAGTAGATTTCCTAATGTTTTCAGGGTATGCCTTTATGGCCTATATGTGGTTGATGATGGCAGCTAAGGCCGAAGAAAAATTATCTAATGACCAGGGCGATAGCCAGTTTAATCAAGATAAACTTCACAGTGCAGAGTTTTTCTTTGAGCGATATCTTCCGCAGTCTACAGTGCACGCTAAAACTATTGGTGCTAACTTGGATTCAGTTATGGCGATGCCTAATAATTTCTTTGATGGCTCTTAATTATGGCTAGACTATATTGATTGACCAATACCAACGCAGCTGGTGATAAAAAGAAGTATGCCAATATTTCGGTAGAAGCTGCGATTATCTCTATTAAGGAGCCAGTGGTGGGCTTTAAGTCCTACAAAGTGTCCAATGCCTGCAACCGGTAATAGTAGAAGAGCGCTGGCTAGCTGTAAATCTACCCCTGCAAATGCAAATGCTGCCATTTTGATGCTGACTAAAACAAACCACAGAACAAAAAGTGTTGAGCGGTATTGGTTTGGTTTTATATATCGAAGAGCGACTGCAATAATTAATGGGCCGCCCACTAGAGAGGTTCCGCTTATGTAGGCTCCCAGAATCAGAAAGACAAAATCCATTATGCGGTTGTTACTCCGCATTGGCTTATTAAAGATATAGGTCATTGCGTAGGCCGCTATCAAGCCAAATATAATAATATTGGTAAGTTCTGTAGGCAAAACTAGAAGGCCAATTACTCCGGCGATTTTAGGGACAATCATAATTGACATGCTGTAGCGAACAAACCACCAATTCACACCGGTCTGAGGCGTGGTATTGTCCAATACATTTTCTTTGGTTCTGGCTTTATGCAAATCCCCAAGTACAGTAATACTTGCAAAAAATAATAAATGAAAAGAAATGATCGGTAAAAATATTAAAGGATCATCAAGCACAAGCAGCAAGAAGGGTAGTGTAAATAATGCACCGCCAAAGCCAATACCAGATCGCACAAAGCCACTCCAAACAAAAATGATGGCGATTGCAGTTAGCTGTAAAATACTAAGTTCTGTCATTAATTAGCGATAGCAACCCTGTTCTCCATGGGCATGGGCATGGCCATGTGATATTTCAGTTGAAGTGGCATTTCGAATATTAAGTATTTCAACTTGAAAGTGGAGATTTTTTCCAGCAACAGGGTGGTTCATATCTACATCGGTATTAAATTTACCGACCATTAATAATGGTGCCATGTTTAACGCCTTTGTTGGTATTAACTTTGACTTTTCCCCTCGGCATTAACTTATCTTCATGCATTAGATACTTAACGGGAATACGCTGGCTATTGTTTATATTTCTTAAGCTATAGGCTTCAGAAGGCATAAGGCTGAAGGACAATTTTTCCCCTATTGAATATGTACTAAGATTTGCTTCAAAACCACGAACCATTTGCCCGCGCCCGTGAAGATAAACTGAAGGCTTACCCATATCGTATGTATTTACTATGGTATCTTGATTATCATCAGTTAGGATGTAGTGGACAGTCACTACCTTGTTTGATGAAATATACATAAGTATTCCTTTTGTTTATCAAGTTCAATTTTAGCAAAATATACGTCTTAGGTCATAGTAAATGTCATCCGAAAAACAATTAAACAACAGTCCCAATAGCCAGTTAAGTGAAGATCACTTTGAAACTCTTATGGGGGATGATGTAATTCCGCTGTCCTCAAAAGGTGCCTTTAGAGCCGCCTCGCCAGCCAAGCAAACGCCGGGTATGGTTGAGCGAAGAAAAGCAGCCCAAAGCGATGAAGCTTTAAACGGCAATAGTTTGGATATAGTGAGCTCAATTAAGCAGCTTGATCCTTTTGACATACTTACGTTTTCAAGGCCGGGTGTTCAGCATGGTGTGTTTAAAAATCTTCGTATGGGAAAATATGAAATTCAATCCGTTTTGGATCTTCATGGCAAAACTGTTGAGCAATCTCGTCAGGCTCTATGGCGATTTGTTAAAGACTGTCACAAGCAGGATGTTCGTTGTGCCATTATTACCCATGGAAAAGGTCAGGGTAGAGAAGAGCCTGCAAAATTAAAGAGTTGCGTTAACCATTGGCTTGCTCAGCTTGACTCGGTGTTGGCTTTTCACTCAGCCCAAAGACAGCACGGAGGGCTGGGGGCATGCTATGTACTGTTTAAAAAAAGTTCTGCCTCTAGAAAACGAACGGGTGAGGAGCATCAGCGCCGAGGAAAACATAGTTAATAAATACATCCGCTTAGCGCGAATTTCCGTAATTATCCTAAAAAAGGGAGGCCTAAGCCCCGTGTTAAACAGAATTTCCAGTCTAAAATCACCTAGCATAATGCCAAAAATACTGTTGCCCCCATGTATTATGATTTCAGCAGTATTCATCCCCGCTACAATGTTACCCATAAAAGTCTTTTGCGGCGTCTTTGCTTTGATTCTTTTTTATCGTGCCTTAGCGTCGGACTTTAATAGTCACTCCAGAGGCATGGTCAAATGAGTATGAATATTGAGTCTATGACTTTTGCTATGGCGATTTGCATGGCTGCAGTTGTTTTAATTGCTGTTCTGGGCTGGGTTTATAGTTTGTGGGCAGATGAGGTAAGTATCGTTGCACCGCTATGGCCCTTAATGGTTTTAATTTGCGCCTCTATTTTCTTTCAACTTTCAGGTACCAAGGGTTCAATTAGTATGGCACTTCAAGTAATGATTGCTCTTTGGTCTCTACGAATGAGCTATTTTCTTTTTATTAGAAACCAAGATAGACCGGAGCAAAGAAAATACCGACTAATGCGCATAAAGCTTTCTTCTTCATTTCACTTTAAAAGCTTAGCTTCGATATTTTTGAGCCATGGCTTGTCCGCATGGATTGCTAGTCTAATCTTTGCCATAATTTTTTATGATTTAGCTCAAACTGATGCGAACTGGTCAATGTTACATTCCCTTTCTGTTGGTGTATTTGTATTTGGTTTAATTATTCAAACAGTGGCTGATTATCAGCTGCATGCTTATAACAGAATTATGGAGCGTGAAAGTGGGACTTATGGTCAGGGTTTGTGGCGTTATAGTCGTCATCCAAATTACTTTGCCGAATGTTGCATCTGGTGGTCTTGGGGTGGTTTCGCATTACCCACAGGTAATTTTTTGGCGTTAGTGCCTCCTATGTTTATTACTTTTTTGATGGTAAAGGTAAAAGCAGCTCAGGAGGTGGAGGATGATATTGCCTCGCGTCGCAAAAACTATGAAAACTATATTAAAAACACCAGCTTTATGGTGCCTTGGCGTCCTAGATTCTAGTCCTTGACTATTTGCTTTTGTGCAGTTAAAACCCTATAAATTCCATCAAGCAGCTGTTCAATTTGGTTATTACTAATTACAAAAGGTGGCATAACGTAAATTAACGTGCCAAAGGGTCTTACCCAAATGCCCTGTTCGACAAAGCTTTTTTGAATTTCAGCTAAATCAACAGCTTTTTTCATTTCGATTACGCCAATTGCACCAAGAACTCTTGTTGCAGCTACACTTTCGAGTTCATCAAAAGGCGCTATTTTGGTAAGAAGCACGGATTCTATTCTTGTTATATTAGCTTTCCAATCGTGATTAAGCAGTAAGTCTATACTTTCATTTGCGACCGAGCAGGCTAATGGATTACCCATAAATGTTGGACCATGCATAAAGCATCCTGCTTCCCCTTCACATATTCCTCGACTTATTTCATCGGTGCAAAGAGTGGCGGCCAATGTCATATAGCCACCGGTTAAAGACTTACCTAGACACATAATATCTGGACATATATCAGCCCATTCACAGGCAAAGAGCTTGCCTGTGCGCCCAAACCCAGTGGCAATCTCGTCAGCAATTAGCAGAACATTATAGTGATTGCAAAGATTACGAACCTGCTTTAAATATTCTGGTGAGTAAAAATTCATTCCCCCAGCACCCTGAACAATAGGCTCTAAAATTACCGCTGCTATATTTTCATGCTGTGATTCTAATTGAGCTTTTAGTTCTGCTATATCTTGGCTATCCCACGGCTGATCGAAGCCGATTTGCGGTTTAGGTGCGAAAAAGTGTTGGGGCAGTACCTGATCAAAAATATGATGCATTCCATTGGTAGGATCGCAAACTGACATGGCGGCAAATGTATCGCCGTGATAACCACCTCGCAGGCTTAGTAATTTGTTCTTATCGGATCGCCCTTGGGAAATCCAATACTGAAATGCCATTTTAATAGCAACTTCAACACTAACAGAGCCTGAATCGGATAAAAAAACCTTGGTGAGTCCTAAGGGAGTGATATTAACTAGCCTCTCGCAGAGGCTCACAGCGGGTTTATGTGTAATACCGCCAAACATTACATGGCTCATTTGATCAATTTGACTTTTGGCAGCGTTATTAAGCGTTGGGTGATTGTATCCGTGAATAGCACACCACCAGGAAGACATCCCATCGATCAGTTCACGCCCATCGGCAAGCTTAAGATAAACCCCTTTAGCAGAGATTACTTCATAGGCAGGAATAGGGTTGGTAAGTGAGGAGTAGGGGTGCCACACATACTGCTGATCTTTGCGAGATAATTCTGAGAGTTGAGTGTTGTCACCAGTCACTATGAATAAAGCCCTTATAGGTAGTTTTAATTTATTTGATACGTAACCTAGGCGCAAATTGTAGCAAATATTTAAACAGTATATGGTTTTTGGTTGGTGATATGCAGCTTAACAATTACAATACCCCACCCTGAGATTATGCCGAGGTTGTTTGATGCTCACTAAAAAGAATCAGCTTGAAGCTAATAAGCTGCAAAAGCGCTTAAGGCGCAATGTAGGTAATGCGATTGCTGATTATAATATGATCGAGCAGGGCGACCGTGTAATGGTTTGTCTTTCGGGTGGAAAAGATTCCTATGCTATGTTGGATATTCTAATGAATCTCCAGCGCAGTGCGCCTATAGATTTTGAGTTGGTAGCAGTTAATTTAGATCAAAAGCAACCTGGTTTTCCTACCGAGGTGCTTCCAGCCTATTTAGACGCTCTTGATATTGATTATCATATTTTAGAAAAAGATACCTACAGTATAGTGACCAGCAAGGTGCCTGAAAATAAGACTTTTTGCGGGCTATGTTCTCGCTTGCGTAGGGGTACTCTGTATGGTTTTGCGCAGAAGATTGGCGCAACAAAAGTAGCCCTAGGCCACCACCGTGATGATATTGTTGAAACCCTGTTTTTAAATATGTTTTATCAAGGAAAGCTAAAGGCAATGCCGCCTAAATTATTAGCTGACGACAAGTTAAATATGGTTATTCGACCCCTTGCCTATTGTCGTGAATCAGATCTTCAGGCCTTGGCCGAGTTGCGCCAATTTCCAATTATTCCCTGCAATCTTTGCGGTTCGCAAGATGGGTTGCAGCGTCAGGTAGTCAAGGATATGTTAATCACTTGGGAGCGCCAGTATCCCGGTCGTATAGATACTATTTTTAATGCCATAAAAAATGTGTCGCCTTCTCAGTTAGCCGATACTAATCTATTTAATTTCGCCGATCTATTACTCCAAAGAGATCCTGCAGAGGAAAGCCTAATGCAAATCCCCACGCTATCGCTTTAGAGTGAGCTACATTTTTTGTGATTTAGTGACTTCGATTTAACACTTAAGAGCTAATAACAACAGCCAATACTAAGGTCTATACTTATAAAACTCCATTTACTATTATGTCGGTAGTTTCTATGAGCAGATTTCCTTTCAGCAAGCAATTTATTTCGTTTTTTTTACTCCTTGGTTTTTTGGGTTCTGCCCCTGCCTTTGCGCTAGAGCTTGGTTGGGGTGCAAGATCTACTGGGCATACGTTCGAAATAAGCCAAGCAATGAGTGAGAGTTTTAATGCCCGCCTGGCTATTTCGGGTATATACTTTGAAGCAAAAGAAGAAATGGCTTCATCTGAAGATGTTGGGTTGCCCGATAATTTATTTGCAGATCAGTGGAGTTACGAAGGTAGGCAGTTATCGGCTCTTATTGACTATCATCCTTGGCAGGGTAATTTTCGGATAACATCAGGCGCCACTAATAATCGCATGATATTTAAGCATGTAAATACAGGTAATGATGGATTTAAAATAAATGGTGAAAATTTCACTGAAACTGATATTGAGTCGATAAGCTATAAAGTGCAATTAACGGATGGTCTTTCACCTTATTTTGGTTTGGGCTGGGCAAGTGGCTTTGATAAGAAAAAAGGCTGGTCATTCAATGGTGATTTAGGCTACTTTTTTACGGCTCATTATAAGGTTAGTTTAACCGTAAATTGCACTAAATATAGTTCTACAGCTAGCTGTAAAAGTGCGAAAAAGAATGCACGCAAAAAGGAGAAAAGCTTACAAGAAAACGCATTAGTATCCGTAGGTTTTTTTGGACTTGGCCTGTCTTACAAGTTCTAAAACAATATTATTACTTTCACTTGACAGCAACCGGTTTTAACGGATTGTTTTTGAGGCTACATTCTCTCCATTACTTCTATTCCAAGCAGCTCAAGACCCTGCTGTAAAACGCGGGCACTATAAGCGCAAAGTTGCAGCCTACTCTGGGCTATTTCGTTATTAACCTCTTCTTTTAGGATCGGGCAGTGTTCGTAGAAACTCATAAACAGGCTAGATAGCTCATAAAGGTAATTGCATAGCGTATGTGGGTAACAGTCAGCTGCCACCTGATCTAGAATTTCATTAAACTGAAGAATCTTTAGAGTGAGTTGTTTTTCTTGAGGTTCAATAATAGTTACAGGGGATGAAAATGTGCTCGCATCTACCTGTGCTTTACGGAAAATACTACGAATTCTAGTGTAGGCATACTGTAGGTAGGGCGCTGTATTACCTTCAAATGAAAGCATTGAATCCCAGTCAAAGATATAATCATTGGTACGTGTTTTGCTTAGGTCAGCGTATTTAACTGCGCCTATCCCCACTTTTATAGCGATTGATTTTATTTCGTCTTCACTGAGTTCATTATTTTTTTGTCTAACCAGTTTTTCGGCTCTTTCTAGGGCTTCGGTTAATAGATCGGCTAATTTTACCGTTCCTCCCGTTCTAGTTTTGAACGGCTTTCCATCGCTTCCCATCATGGTGCCAAAAGCATGATGCTCAAGACTAACAGTATCGGGTACGTAACCTGCCTTGCGACTGGTAGCGAAAACCTGTTTCATATGCAAAGACTGTCGAGCATCAATAAAGTACAATACACGATCTACGGCTAATTTTTTAACCCTATACCTGAGTGCTGCCAAGTCGGTGGTAGCATAGAGAAAGCCGCCCCCAGATTTCTGGACAATCATAGGCGACGGGTCACCGTTCTTATCCGCAAGCTCTTCAATAAAGACTACCTTAGCGCCATCAGATTCAACGGCAATTTGCTTGGTAGTTAGGTCCTCGATTACTGGTAGTAAATCGTCGTTGTAAGCACTTTCAGGTTTAATGTGTTCTGAGGTAAGCCCAACATTTAGTTGCTTATAAATATCTAAATTATGAGCAACTGAGACCTTGATAAATTGATGCCAAAGCTTGAGGCAAGCGGCATCACCAGACTGAAGTTTGACCACATAGGCGCGTGCAGTATCAGCAAATTTCGGATCAGCATCAAAATGTTTTTTTGCTTGCTGATAAAATACTTCAAGGTCACTCAGTGCCAGATCTGCTTGATCGCCATGGCTTAGCTGTAGTTCTAGCTCGGCGATTAACATGCCGAATTGTGTTCCCCAGTCACCCATATGGTTTTGACGGATAACATGTTGCCCCTGATACTCTAGAAGACGGGCTAATGCGTCACCAATAATGGTGGAACGCAAATGACCTACATGCATTTCTTTGGCAAGATTCGGTGCTGAATAATCAATAACAATATTTTTACTGATAAAGGATTTTTGTTCTAGGCAATTTACTAGTGAGGCTGCTAAAAATTTATTATCGAGAGTAATATTTATGAATCCGGGCCCTGCGATTTCAGTTTTTTCGGCTATGCCCGCCAAATCCACGGTATCAATAATTTTTTGAGCCAATTCTCTTGGATTTGTTTTAAGATGCTTGGCTGCACCCATCGCGCCGTTAGCCTGGTAGTCGCCAAACTGTGGTTTGCCGCTTAAATTTAGTAGTGGCGAGCACTCGCTGGGTATATTTAACGACTGCATGGCAGTTTGAAAGCGCGAGTTTAGGGTGTTTTTTATGCTCATAGACAGTAATCGCTCTTGACGATTTTATTTTTAAAGATCGAATTGTAGGTTTTGAGGTGCGGAAAGCAAAGCCAAACTTGCAAAAATTGCCGATATTGCTATCATTTTAACCTGTTGCTGCCCATTTTTAAGGTGCCAGTAAAATAATTAGCTTATATTTACGGATTATTGATGGATTCTTTACTTATTTCACAAGGTTTGGATTTGCTTCTTTACGGCATGGGAACTGTTTTTACATTTCTTACGCTTTTAGTTGGACTAACTGCATTAATGTCTCGTACAGTAGTGCGTTTCTCGAGAGAGGAATCTTTGGATATTCAAGCAGAGCCTCAACAGAAGCATTCTGCAACGGTCGATAAAAGAATAGTCATAGTGATTCAAGCTGCAATAGATCAGCATCGCGGGAGCTAGCGAGACAGTTTAATGTCGCTATAGGCTCTAAATTTAGGTTTTTACTTTTTTAAAGGACATGTTTATGCCCTCTTCAAACTCTGCGCTTGGGATAACTGAAGTTGTTTTCCGGGATGCCCATCAATCTTTGTTCGCTACACGCATGCGTATTGATGACATGTTGCCCATTGCTGAAAAGCTTGATCAAATTGGTTATTGGTCTATGGAATCATGGGGTGGTGCCACTTTTGACTCATGTATTCGTTTTCTGGGCGAGGATCCTTGGGATCGCATTCGTGAAATAAAAAAGGCTATGCCCAACACGCCACAACAGATGCTTTTTAGAGGCCAAAATATTCTTGGCTACAGACATTATGCTGACGATGTTGTGGAAAAATTTGTTGAGCGCGCGGCGGTGAACGGTATTGATGTATTTCGTGTATTTGATGCGATGAATGATATGCGCAACCTAGAAACCGCCTTAAAGGCAGTTAAACAGGTTGGCAAGCATGCTCAGGGCACCATCTCATACACAGTAAGCCCTGTTCATACGGTAGATCTTTGGGTTGATCTTGCTCGTCAGATTGAAGATGCAGGTGCCGATTCTATTTGCATAAAAGATATGGCAGGTCTTTTGAACCCCTACGTTGGTTATGATCTGGTTTCCAAAATTAAGAAAGCGGTTAATATCCCATTGCAGCTACATTGTCATGCTACAACAGGCCTGTCGACCACAACTATCACCAAGTGTGTTGAAGCAGGTATTGATAATGTCGATACAGCAATTTCATCTATGTCGATGACCTATGGTCATTCGGCAACTGAATCTGTTGTATCTATTTTTGAAGGCTCCAAACATGACACTGGTTTGAATATAAGCAAGCTAGAAGAAATCGCAGCTTACTTTCGTGAAGTGCGTAAAAAGTATTCTCAGTTTGAGGGCTCATTACGTGGTGTTGATTCACGTATTTTAGTTGCTCAGGTCCCAGGTGGGATGCTAACTAATATGGAATCTCAATTACGCCAGCAGGGCGCTGAAGATCGTCTTGACGACGTTTTACTTGAAATTCCTCGTGTTCGTGAGGATCTTGGTTTTATTCCTCTCGTTACCCCAACATCACAAATTGTAGGTACTCAGGCGGTACTAAACGTATTGACTGGCGAGCGCTATAAATCTATCTCTAAAGAGACTCAAGGGATTCTGAAAGGTGAATATGGCGCCACACCGGCACCGGTAAACGCTGATCTTCAATCAGAAATTCTAGGTGTTAACGAGGAGCCAATTACCTGCCGTCCCGCAGACAATATTGATTCTGAGCTTGAGTCGCTAACTGTGGAGCTGGAAGGGTTGTCGGCTGAGCATGGTTTTAACTTAACCGCAAATGATGGTCAAATTGACGATGTATTGACCTACGCATTATTTCCACAAGTAGGTTTAAAGTTTTTACAAAATCGTAATAACCCTGACGCTTTTGAGCCTGTACCAACAGGTAAAACTGCCGTACCTACCAATGATGCCGGTGAAGAGATTTATACGGTTGAGGTAGAGGGTAAGTCATATACTGTTGCTGTTTCAGAAGGTGGTGATGTCAGTGGTATTGCGCTATTAGATACCGCCTCAGTGTCAGCTGCACCTACCACCGGTGGAAGCCCCGTTGCAGCCCCTCTAGCGGGTAATGTAGTTAAAGTACTTGTAAAGCCAGGGCAAAGAGTTTCCGAAGGTGAGAGTATTATCATTCTAGAGGCAATGAAGATGGAGACCTCAGTAAGCGCACCTTCTGATGGAACCATTGTTGAAGTTATGGTTCAGGCAGGGGATAGCTGCACTGTCGGTGATGTTCTAGTGACTTTGGCATAGGAATATAGTTAATGGATAATTTAATTAGTTTGTGGGCCAGTTCTGGTCTTGCGCAAATTTTGCCAGGTCAGGTAGTCATGATGATTGTCGGTTTTACGCTATTATTTTTAGCAATAAACCGCGGCTTTGAGCCGTTACTGCTTGTTCCTATTGGCTTTGGCACTGTATTAGCCAATATACCGGGTGCTGGCTTTGATGCGGCTCCGGTGTATGACGCCCTAGGCCACCTAGAGAGCCCTGGTGGATTGCTCTACTACATCTATCACGCAGGAATAGAAACAGGTTTATTTCCTTTGATAATATTTATGGGTGTTGGCGCCATGACCGATTTCGGTCCGCTTTTGGCAAACCCTAAAACATTATTGCTTGGCGCTGCTGCACAGGTAGGTATCTTTACTACTGTTTTAGGTGCTGTTGCAATGAGTCATTTCGGAATTCTTGACTTTAGCATTAAAGACGCTGCATCTATCGGTATTATTGGTGGGGCAGATGGCCCTACCGCAATCTTTGTGACTAGTAAATTAGCACCAGATTTATTAGGTGCTATTGCAGTTGCTGCTTATTCGTACATGGCACTTGTTCCTATTATTCAGCCGCCAATTATGAAGGCTCTTACCACAGATGCTGAGCGACAGATTAAAATGGTTCAGCTGCGTCCCGTATCTAAAGCTGAACGAATAGTTTTCCCGCTGACGTTGTTGATTTTGGTGGCTATGTTACTGCCTGATGCTGCGCCATTATTGGGGATGTTCTGCTTTGGTAATTTAATGCGTGAATGCGGGGTTGTTAACCGTTTAAGTGATACCACGCAAAATGCACTTATCAATGTTGTAACCATTTTTCTTGGTTTAGGCGTAGGCTCCAAAATGAGTGCTGAAAAGTTTCTAAACCCAGAAACAATGGGTATCTTAGCTTTGGGTGCTGTAGCGTTTTGTATTGGCACTGCCTCAGGTGTTCTGATGGCGAAACTAATGAATATACTCTCAAAAGATAAAGTTAATCCGCTTATTGGTGCTGCGGGTGTTTCTGCTGTTCCTATGGCGGCGCGTGTGGCCAACAAGGTTGGTCTAGAGGCCAATCCGCATAATTTCTTATTAATGCACGCAATGGGGCCAAATGTTGCTGGCGTGATTGGTTCTGCTGTAGCTGCGGGCGTAATGATTAATCTTGTTGGCGGGATGTAATGCAGGTTATTGAAGCTGCTATTGTTCAAAAGCTTGATAAGGCCCTCTCGCCTAATTTTTTAGAGGTAATTAATGAGAGTGCCTCACACAATGTCCCGCCAGGTTCGGAAAGTCATTTTAAAGTAATTGTATGTTCTGATTATTTTTTAGAAATGTCAGCAGTTAAAAGGCATCAGGTAGTTTATTCGTTGCTTTCTGAAGAGCTTAGCGGTGCAGTTCATGCGCTTTCCATATTTGCCCATACGGTTGAAGAGCGGGGTCAAATAGAAACTATTCCAGCCTCACCTAATTGTATGGGCGGCAAGAAGTAAAAAACGATACCCTTTAAGGGGTATAAGTAAGTACTTTTTGTGATCCCATTTCCTCTCAAGCGCCCTTATTTTCTCGCGCCCAGCCGATTCACCGCATATATATACCAGTTCAACGAATAACACTGGTGGTGTGACAAGAACACGAACAAAATCCTAGGTTGAAAATGTTTATTCTCAAGGTTTTTCTTGGGTAATTATAAAAACTCATCTAGGGGGAGTTATGCGTCAGCAATCAACATCAAATTCATTTACCGCACTAAACAGTCGTTTCGGTGCATTGGCAGCACTTATCTTGTCATTTGCGCTAACCGCTTGTGGCGGTAGTGGCGAAAGACCAGTTATTGATGCAGAGCCTGGTTTGGATGGTCTTGCACCATCAATGAAAACGGCGACAGTACTTAATAAATGTAATATGACGCCCGTAGTGGCGCTTGACGATGTTATTTTTATTGAGCTTGATACCAGTGAATCAGTTCTAAAGCCGGTTGTTACTCTTGCGGGTAACCCAGTTACGATGTCAGGCCAGCATCACTCTTGGTCTGGTGAATTTGTTTTGGATGACACTGGCGAACTTGCTGACGGCGATATTATCCCGCTAAGTATTTCATACACTGATAATAGTGGTATGAGTGGGAGTGATGTCTCTGAAGGTGACGACGGTGCTTTGACTTTCTGTGACTCTAATGTTCGAACCTGTCAGTGTTTCCCTGAAGATATTTCTGGTGTTTGGCAGAATGCTAATAAGCTTAATGCTATGGGTGTTGGCCCGTCTGAAGGCGATACTGCATATTGGAGAATTGATGACTTTGAATTAGGTCGTCGTGGCTGTGTATTTGATGATACCTACACGTTCACTGCAGATGAAAACGAACAATCAGGCGGCGGTATTTTTGCTCAAGAAATGGATAGCTGGACATGGTTAGAAGGCTGGGCCAGTCAAGATGGTCTTGAAAGCTGTGGTGATCCAACAATATTGGATAACTACCCATGGGATGGTCAAGAGACTGGTTTAACGTATAAATGGGACCCAGAAAAAGGTGAGCTTACTGTAATTGGTCAGGGTGCTCATATTGGTATTCCTCGAATAATCAATGGTGGTGATGCCAGTACTCAGGGTGCTGCAAACACGGTTGTTTACAATATTGCGACTGCATCTAACTGTTTTATTTCAATGAATATTTTTGCTGGCTCCGACAACTGGTGGCACTTTGAGCTAGAAAGAGTTGCAAAAGCAGATGGTACGCTAGTTGCTGATGATCCTGATTATTGTTCCGCAGCTGCACCTGTTGGTGGAACTGATGGTTCAGACGGTTCAGACGGTTCAGACGGTTCAGACGGTTCAGACGGTTCAGACGGTTCAGACGGTTCAGACGGTTCAGACGGTTCAGACGGTTCAGACGGTTCAGACTGTTCAGACGGTTCAGACGGTTCAGACGGTTCAGACGGTTCAGACGGTTCAGACGGTTCAGACGGTTCAGACGGTTCAGCCACTGGTTCAACTGCAACCCCCCAATTCTCTGAAGCCTTTGGTAATTCAGTTATTGTTGCTGATGGAATTTACTCATTCCCATCAGGTGCAGAAGCATGGGCTGGTTTTGCTAATATGAATACTGACATGTACCCATTAAGCTTTTCTGAGGCAGGAAGTATTAGCTTTACTGGTTCTGTGGCTTCAGGTGCGTCTGTTGATGTTCGCTTCCGTTTAGAATTCATGCCTCATCCAAATGTTGACCCAGCTTTTGATACAGAAGCTGTAACGGTTTCAGGCTCTGATTCAGCTACCTATACTGTTGCGATTCCTTCTCAGGCTGCTAATACCTTTAGCTCGCTGATCATGTATGTAGTGACTCAGGATGAAGCTGTAATGGTTTCTAATGTTGTTGTTACCAGCGATACTGGCTCAGATGGCTCAGATGGCTCAGATGGCTCAGATGGCTCAGATGGCTCAGATGGCTCAGATGGCTCAGATGGCTCAGATGGCACAGATGGCTCGGGTGATGATTCTAATATTGCAACCTGGACAGCATTTGAAGGTGCATCACTTGAAGGTAATACCTTTACCTTCCCTGCATCTGCTCCTAATTATGCAGGTTTTGCTAACTTAAATGAGACCATCTACCCACTAAGCCTTGCATCTGCAAATACTATTAACTTTACTGCATCATCAAGTGAAGCAGTTAGTGTAAGCTTTATGTTTGAAAGATTGCCCTACAATGCCAATGGTAATGGAGCAGATGACACATTGCCTAACTACCCAACTGAATCTGTAGTCGTTAATGGCGACTGTAAGGCATACTCAGTAGCTATTGCGCCACAGGGCACCAATACATTTACCTCCTACCTACTTTACATTGCCGATGCCAATCGTGATGTTGCAGTGACTATTGAAAATGTAGTGATTGGTGGTGATGCACCTACCTGTAGTGCTAATCCAGTAGATCCAGTAGATCCAGTAGTTCCAGTAGATCCAGTAGATCCAGTAGATCCATCAGCTAACCCAGATGCCGCTGTTTGGACTGCATTTGGTGATGGTGCATTTGTGGGTGATGGTGCAGAAATTGATGGCACTACCTTTACCTACCCATCATCTGCTCAGGCTTGGGCGGGCTTTGCTAACGATAACACAAGCATTTACCCATTGAGTTTCCCAGCGGGTGAAACCATTAACTTTACTGCCTCTTCAGATGAGCCGGTTACTCTTCAGTTTAAGTTTGAGTATAACCCTTGGCCTGATACAGACCCATCGTATCTAACCGATGCTGTTGTTGTGAATGGCGCCTGTACTGCTTATTCGGTTGCGGTTCCATCGCAGGGTGATAACACATTCAGCTCGTACCTAATGTATATTGTTGAGCGTGATATCTCTGTTACGGTTGAAAATGTTGTGATTGGTGGTGATGCGCCTACCTGTGAAGGTGCAGTTGAAGCGCCTAATGATTCATTGGTTTCGCCTTTGGGCTTCTCAGCGTCAAGCACCCCAGTGGGTCTTGATTTTGTTGCGCAAAACTGTGATCTATCAGTAGGTGGTGACGATAACTGTGCTACGCCTTCAGGTTTAACCAATGCTCAGTCTGTTTATGTATCTAATAGCGAAATAAATGCTGCTGGCCAGAAAGTAATTACTGTATCCCTTGATACCGATGTTACTGCATCTACCGGTGCGGGTATTCGTGTTCACTTTGATAGTTCAGAGATGACTCTGGTGGATGTTACTGGTGTTCTTAATGATATGGCCACAGGTATGACGATTGCTTCTCCGTCTGCTAGCACTGTTGTTTTAGATGCTGAAGACGACGATAGTAATTCAGAAACCGATAGTATGGTTCTGGCAGCTTGGATCTCGTTTAGTGGAACCTGGCCTGATACTAATTCCATTGAATTGTTCACACTGACGTTTGATATTATCGATTAGTAGTTTGGTCGTTATTTAGACGTAAAAATGCCGAGCTTTTAGCTCGGCATTTTTTTTACTTTTTAAACATTAAATTGCATTAATAACCAGAATATATTTTTCAGATTTCCACGGGCTATCAATCCGTCTAGTGATAACCTCGGCATTTAATTGGTTTACGCAGCGTTCAGCTAATGCCCAAAAAGGCGATCTACCTGGGTCGCTTATTAGGATTTTTTCTATATTTGCAGCTCGCGCCTGTTTAATTAATTCAAAAAGAGGCGTGGTTAATTCATCCCAAAAGCAGATATCCGTGCCAATTAAATAGTCGAATGATTGCAGTTGTTTCTCATCAAAGCTTTCAAAGCCCCTTGCTTCAAAAGCTTGGCTACAGTGATTGATTTTATTCTGTAATTCAAAATAGGGTTTTACTGAGGGGTCAATATCTATTCCAGTCACCTTGGTCTTTTGGTTTTTGGTAAGATAAAGTCCTGCAAGCCCCCATCCGCAGCCTATTTCTAATACCTTTGAAGCCTCTTCAAAGGGGTAGGTTTCAAGATAATCAATAAGAGCAAAGCTTGAACGCCATACTTTATTGCCATGGGCGCTATGACCGGATTGTAGGCGTTTAATTTTTCGCACATCGGGGTGTGTTGATCTTAGTATTTTGATGCCAAGATGCTCAATATAATGCTGCTTAGTCACTGACATTTCCTGATTATGATAGATAGCGGTTTATTTTATCTATATTACATTACCTATTGAAGTAGGGTAGTTGCGATAACTTGGTTTTTAACGTTAAATACTCGTCACAAGTATTTGCTAGGTCATAAATTCTATGTCAGATTCGATTTACCATCCTTTTCTGGATGCGCTTTATCGTAACACCACTGTTCAATTCTGGTTGTTACAGATTGTGGGTTGGTTTGGTTTATCGTTAATTAGTTTTTTAAGTCTTACCCTCTGGTACGATCATCAGGGTGCTGAGTATGTAGCCCATAATATATTACAATCTGCTTTGGGCGTCTTGGTGTCTTGGCCGCTTAGGTCGCTGTTTCATTTCTTTTGGAATGATAAATTAATATTTCGTATTTCATCTGCTCTTGCAGGCATAATTGGCTGTTCCTTGATTTGGACTATTCTTCGCATTAGCACCTATATGTCAATGACTGGAGAGCAGGGTGTTTGGTCTGATTTTGGCGGTTGGTTATTTGGCTCAATTTTAATCTTTGTTTGCTGGGTTGCATTTTATCATCTGGTTAAATATTACCAGTTATTGCAAAGCAAACATCAGGCGTTACTTGTCCTAGTTGCTGATTCACAGCGTGAGCAGCTTAAATTACTTCAAGCTGAAACAATCGCTCATGAAGCACAACTTAAAATGCTTAGGTATCAGTTAAACCCACATTTTTTGTTTAATACACTTAATGCCATTTCTGCACTTGTTAAGGTAAAGGAGTCATCTAAAGCTCATCAGATGATAGTGCGGTTAAGTAAATTTTTACGTTACTCCTTGGATAATGACCCTATCCACAAGGTTAGTTTAAGGCAGGAAATTGACGCGGTTACTCAGTATTTGAATATTGAGCGTACTAGATTTGGTAAGCGCTTGAGATTACACTTTGACGTTCCAGTGCAATGTGAATCTATTGATGTCCCGAGTTTGATTCTTCAGCCACTTGTCGAAAATGCCATTAAATATGCGATTGCTCCAGCCGTTGAGGGTGGGCAGGTTTCTATATTGGCGAAACTTGAGGGTAATTACTTGTTTCTTGATATAACCGACACAGGCCCAGGGCTAAGCGTGCCTAAAACAACAATTAGCTCAGCTGGCATTGGTCTTAAAAATACAGATCAACGGTTAAGGGAATTTTATAACGACGATTATGAATTCCGCTTAGATAACACCCAAGAGGGTGGTCTTTGCGTAAGATTAAAAGTCCCCAGCGGTATTTAGTTCATTCATTTTAGAAGGATACTATGCAAAAACTTAGAACAGTTATTGTTGATGATGAGCCTCTCGCGTTAGATCTACTGCGTGCGGTGCTCATTGAAATTAGCGACATTGAAATTGTCGGCGAATGCGCTAATGGTAAAGAAGCTGTTGAAGCGGCTATGCGCTTGCAGCCCGAATTACTATTCCTTGATATTCAAATGCCGGGTATGAATGGTTTTGATGTTATTAGGTCTCTTCAAACCGATATTATGCCTATGGTGGTCTTTATCACTGCTTTTGATCAGTATGCTGTTGATGCCTTTGATCTTCATGCAGTTGACTATGTTTTAAAGCCTATTGATAGTGAGCGAATAGCGCGCTCGGTTGATCGTGCAGTTGATCGCTTAAAAAATGACATTGATCGAAGCTTTAAAAGCCCCCTTATTGGTGCTATTGAAGAAATTTCTGAGCGTGCTTCAAAGGAAGAGCCGGCGACTGAAGTCGAAAGTAATCTGCCAGACGGAATGAAAAGAAAGTTATTAGTGCGTGATTCAGGTGTGGTTAAGGTAATCCCATTTGATGATATTGATTGGGTTGATGCGGCAGGTGACTATATGTGTGTCCACGCCGTGGGAGAAACCCATGTTATCCGCAGTACTCTTCGTGATTTGATGAGTAAACTTGATGATAATCAATTTGTTCGTATTCATCGCTCGACGATTGTAAATGTCGAGCGTGTGGTTAGTGTTACCCCACTTCAAAAAGGAGGCAGCCTTCTGCACCTTACCCAGGGCGAATCCCTTAAGGTAAGTCGAAATTATCGGGATTCTATAAGAAAATTCTTTAATTAAAAGGTAACGCTGTCTTTGGTTGTTTATTTAGGGTAGGGGGTATCCTTTTATCGCGTGAGCTGATTCAGTCAACTCATTATCACTTGCCTCATCGGTCTCTGCGTGGCAACCTACGCGCCATTATTGGTCTGGTAATATTTTTACTTCTCATTATGAGATCCTGAAACAGCTGGGTGCTGCTTATTTTGAGCCTTCATTATATTTTCAACGGATAGATTTTCTAATGCATTCTTTCTCGTTTTTTTCTCGTGCCAACACATTTTTTTCAGGTAAAAAAGCTTCACTAGTAATGTTGGTAGCTGTTGTTTTTAGTTTGCTGTTACTTCAATCATGTTTGAATAATGCCGATTATCAGGATGATATTGAGCTTAGGGTAAATGAAATTTTGGCTAAAATGACATTGGAACAAAAGGTCGGCCAAATGATTCAGGCGGAGATTAAATATATTACCCCTGAGAAGGTTAAAAAATACGCTATTGGCTCCATTCTAAATGGTGGTGGGTCTTTTCCGGACCAAAATAAATACTCGACAGCGTCTGATTGGCTAGCCCTTGCCGATGCTTATTATCAGGCATCTATTGATGTTGGCGATGGTGGAGCAGGTATCCCTATTATCTGGGGTACGGATGCAGTTCATGGCCACAATAATGTTATTGGCGCTACGTTGTTTCCCCATAATATTGGGCTAGGTGCTGCCAATGATCCCAAATTAATGCATGCCATTGGCGAGGTTGTTGCCAAAGAAGTGGCAGTGACTGGTATTGATTGGATCTTTGCACCAACGGTTGCTGTGGTAAAAGATTACCGTTGGGGTAGAACCTATGAGGGCTTTAGCGCTGAACCTGAAATACCCTCAAACTATGCCAGTGAAATCATTAAGGGTATGTAAGGTGAACTTAATGACTTAGCCACAAGTGACGATAAAGTGATTGCAACTGCCAAACACTTTATTGGTGACGGTGGAACCCTTAGTGGTGTTGATCAGGGTGATACTCAGTTAGATCTCGAGGCGCTTTTAGAACTTCATGGTCAGGGTTATTACTCTGCAATTGATGCAGGCGTGCAAACGGTTATGGCATCTTTTAATAGCTGGAATGGCGAAAAAATTCATGGTCACCATCATTTACTAACTAATATCTTAAAGGGCGATATGGGCTTTGATGGTATATTGGTAAGTGATTGGAATGGCACAGGCCAAATAAAAGGCTGTACTGATAAAAGTTGTCCTCAGGCAATAAATGCGGGCATTGATATGATTATGGTGCCTGAAGATTGGAAGCCTATGCTTTTAAATACCATAGGTCAGGTCAGGTCAGGTGAAATTGCTCTTTCTAGAATTGATGATGCTGTGACTCGAATTCTTAGGGTTAAATTACGGTTAGGGCTTTATCAAAAAGGGACGCCTTCTAGCCGATCACTTGCAGGAAAAGCCACTATAATGGGGTCGCAAGAGCATCGTGAAGTGGCTAGAGAGGCTGTTCGTAAATCACTGGTGTTACTTAAAAATAAAAATAATATTCTACCTATTAAACCTCGCCAGCATATTTTGGTTGCTGGAGATGGTGCCAATAATATTGCCAAGCAAAGTGGTGGTTGGACTATTACTTGGCAGGGATCAGAATTACAAAATAGTGATTTCCCCGGCGCCACTTCGATATACACAGGCTTGCAACAAGCTATTGCTGATATTGGTGGCTCTTCAGAATTAAGTGTAAATGGTGACTGGATTAAAAAGCCTGATATCGCTGTTATTGTTTTTGGTGAAGACCCCTATGCCGAAGGGCAGGGTGATAGTGAAACCCTGGGTTATAAGGGTGGCGCGGACGTTGATCTTAAATTAATTAAACGCCTAGCAGAGCAAAATATACCCGTGGTATCAGTCTTTTTAACCGGCAGACCGCTTTGGATGAATTCCGAAATAAATCATTCTGATGGCTTTGTGGTTGCCTGGCTGCCTGGGTCTGAAGGGCAGGGTATAGCTGATGTTATGGTTGCCGATAAACAGGGTAAACTACGCTTCGATTTTACTGGCCGACTCAGCTTTAACTGGCCAAATATTGATATTAACGCTAACGATCCAAAAACTCCGGTGATTGACCATTTACTTCAATTAGGCGCTGGGCTTAGCTATGGTGATCAAGAAATTTTACCCGAAACTTTAAACGAAAGACCTCTATCTGAGCAGGCAATATTTAGCGAGGTTATCTTTGCCGGTAGTAGCCGTGGCGCATGGATAATGCAGGCGGGTGATGAAAAAGGTTGGCGGCAAGCAGTTAAAGGAAAATCATTTATTGCCGCAAAAGGCGGTCTTAGTGTTCAGGTTGTTGATGGCATGGTGCAAGAAGATTCTAGGCTTATTGAATGGAGCGGCGAGCATCAGAGTCAGTTTTATTGGCGAGCAAGCCAATCAAATGATCTTAGTCTGCTTGCAGAGCAGGGTAAAAGCATGCTGATCACCTATAAAGTCAATAAGCATCCACAGGGCAAGGTATACCAAAGAATAGATTGTGGTTGGCCCTGTAGGGGCGCGCAGAATGTTACAGATGTTTTTGCTAATGCGACAATAGGTGAGTGGAATAAAACTGCAATTAATCTCGCCTGTTTTGTTGAGGCGGGTGCAGATTTAACAAAGGTTGATATCCCATTCTTATTAACCACAAATGAGGCTTTTTCTATTACCATTAAAGAGGTGCGAATCGATAAGACTGAACACTCAGAGCAGGGAAGCTGTTATCCATTGACTTCGGGTAGTGGATTCTAATTAAGACCAAAAAATTGTTGAGTTGTAGCAACAGTCTGTTCGGCAATAGTGTCTATCGATTCCTCTCTTGCTGCGGCAACGCCCTCTAAAACCCAGGGTAAAAATGCAGGTTCATTGCGGCGATTTTTTGGCAAATTCAGCATATTTTTAGGCAATAAATAAGGTGCGTCAGTCTCAATCATTAGTCGGTTTAGCGGTATATTTTTAACTAATTGGCGCAGTGATTCTCCGCGTTTCTCATCGCATATCCAGCCGGTTATACCTATATGTAAATCAAGGTCTAAATAAGCAAATAAAGTCTCACGATCCCCAGTAAAACAATGAATTACACCCCCGGTAATATGGTCTCTATAATCCCTTAATATTTCCAGCTGTCGAGTCGCTGCATCTCTTTCATGCATAAAAAGTGGCATTTGTAATTTTGCGCCAAGCTCCAATTGTGCCTCAAAGGCAGAAACCTGATTTACTTTGGACGAAAAATTGCGGTTAAAGTCCAATCCAGTCTCACCAATAGCCACGACATTTTCATGCCTAGCCATCTTTTCCAATACGTCTAGGCTTTCACTATTATATTGATCAGCATCATGAGGGTGAATACCCACTGTGGCTTGTAACATGTTAGGGAAAGTTTTATTGTATTGTTCACAGAGCTGTATAACTGATTCACTTTCCTTTTCAGAGGTACCCGTCAAGATAACGCGTTCAACGCCAGCTGATATGGCCCTTTCGATTACCTGAGGTAAATCTTTTTGGAACCGACTATTAGAGAGGTTAACGCCTATATCAACAAGTTTGTGAGTCATATTTATTCGCTATTTTTAATTATCTTTTTAAATTCTACATTAGCACTTATGCTGTTAATAGCACCTTAAGTAGTTTAGTGAATTATGAGTATAATAAAGTTAATATTAATTCAGTCGCGCAGGAGCGAATAATCCAATGGTTTGGCTATTAATAATCTTTTGTTTGGCTGTTGCCGTATCCCCGCTTATGTGGATGAAGAGTTCGCCAAGGCAGCAAAAAATTGCTGATTGCAGAAAAATAGCGCGCACTCTTGCGGTAAATGTTAATTTGCGTAGGCGGCCCGATGCCCTAGAGTCCGAGAAACGTTTAGACACGATTTTTTATTGGGTTACTTGGCAATATAACAAGCAACCTGAGCCATGGGTACTGCATACCAGTCGTCGCGGCTGGCAATCACCCTTTGAGGGATGGCGCTGGGTAAGCGGAGAAGCTAATGCCAGCTGGCATGAAATAATTCGTTCTACTCTGGGTTTACTGCCTGAAGGTGTGAGCGCAATTATGGTTACACAAGAGGGTTTAGGTGTTGCTTGGGATGAGCGTGGGGAGCCTGAAGTGGTTAAAAATATTGCTCAGTGTCTTGGTGAGTTAAGAGAAAAAGGTGAAGAAATTTACTCTTGAGGCTTGACCCGAGGGTACTCTAAGAAGTATATATGCGCACCAATGCTTTATTTGTATATTCGGATAAGGCACATTTAACTAAAATTTCGAAGCGGGAAGCCTCTGTTCAATGGGTAAATCATTAGTAATTGTAGAATCACCAGCTAAGGCTAAAACCATCAATCGTTACCTTGGCGATGACTTTATCGTTAAGTCTAGCGTTGGCCATATACGTGATTTGCCTACGGGCGCTAACCGAACACCCTCTGACCCCAAAGAGCGTGCCAAGCAGGCCGCCTTGACCCGTAAGATGTCTCCAGAAGATAAGATCATTCATCGTGAGCGTAAGGCAAAAAGCCAGCTTATCAATAGCATGGGTATTGATCCGGATAATCGCTGGAAAGCACAGTATGCAACACTGCCGGGTAAAGAAAAGGTTGTTGCGGAGCTAAAAAAATTAGCCAAAAATGCAGATACTGTTTACCTCGCCACTGATATGGATCGCGAAGGTGAAGCTATTGCTTGGCATTTAACACAGGTTATTGGTGGTGATAATAGCCGTTACAAACGTGTAGTTTTTAATGAAATCACCAAAAAGGCCATCCGCCAAGCGTTTGAAGATCCAGGTATTCTTGATCAGGATAGAGTTGACGCCCAGCAAGCGCGTCGTTTCCTTGATCGTGTTGTCGGCTTTATGGTTTCCCCATTACTTTGGGAAAAAGTTGGTCGTGGTTTGTCTGCTGGTCGTGTTCAATCGGTTGCTCTAAAAATGATCGTTGAGCGTGAACGTGAAATTCGCGCTTTTTTCCCGGATGAATATTGGACGGTTCAGGCTGATCTTGAGTCGACTGCTAAAGCCTCTACAGCTGATGCTACTCAGGCTCGTTTTGATGTAAAAAAATTCCAAGGCAAAGCCTTTCGCCCGGGTAATAAAAAACAGACCGATACTGCGCTATCTTTTCTGCGTAAATCCGACTACGAGGTTGCAAGGCGCGATGATAGGGCAACTAAGTCTAAGCCATCTGCTCCCTTTATTACCTCTACGCTCCAGCAGGCCGCAAGTACAAAGTTAGGTTATGGCGTTAAGAAAACCATGACTATGGCGCAGCGGTTGTATGAAGCTGGTTACATCACCTATATGCGAACGGATTCCACCAATCTAAGCGATGATGCAATTGCTAACTGTCGTGAATATGTTCAGCAACACCATGGTGCAAAGTACTTGCCTGAGCAGCCCATTATTTATAGTAGTAAAAGTGGCGCCCAAGATGCTCACGAAGCTATAAGACCTTCAAATGTTGATATTGCTCCAGGTAGTCTCAGTGATATGGAGATGGATGCTCGCCGTCTCTATCAACTTATCTGGCAGCAATTTATTGCCTGTCAAATGACCTCGGCTGAATTTACATCTTCAACACTGACAGTAGTTGCTGGCGACTATGAAATGACAGTAAAAGGTCGCGTAACCAAGTTTGATGGTTTTTTAGCGGTTATGCCCTCAAGAGATGAAGATGCTGAGTTACCAGATCTTCACAAAGGGGATAGCCTGGGCTTACTTAATTTATTGCCTCAGCAACATTTTACAAAGCCCCCTGCACGATACTCAGAAGCCGCCTTGGTAAAAGAATTAGAAAAACGAGGTATCGGTAGACCGTCTACCTACGCTTCAATTATCTCGACTATTCAAGACCGTGGTTATGTGCGTATTGAAAATAAGCGAATGTTTGCTGAAAAAATTGGCGATATTGTAACTGACCGGCTCACGGAGAACTTTACCGATCTAATGGATTACGGTTTTACGGCAACCATGGAGACTCAGCTGGATGAAATTGCCACGGGAAGTTTAAATTGGAAAAAAGTTTTAGATAGGTTTTATAAGGACTTTAATCAAAAACTATTGACTGCAAAAGATGCTATTTCAGGAATGCGGCAAAATACGCCCTCTGAGACCGATATAGAATGTAGCCTTTGCCAAAGGCATATGATGATTAGAACGGCCGGCACAGGCGTATTCCTTGGCTGTTCTGGCTATTCTTTGCCCCCTAAAGAGCGTTGTAAGCAAACCTTGAACCTAACCTCAGGCGATGAAGCGATTAATATCGATGAGGATGACGAAGCAGAATCAAAATCACTTCTGCATAAACACAGATGCGTTAAGTGCAGTACGTCAATGGATAGTTACCTGCTTGATACTACAAGAAAATTACATGTTTGTGGTAATAACCCAGACTGTGACGGTTATGAAGTTGAGCTCGGCCAATATGTTATAAAGGGGTATGAAGGCCCTACACTTGATTGTGATAAGTGCACAAGTGAAATGCAGCTTAAAAATGGCCGTTTTGGCAAATACTTTGGCTGTACAGCAGATGGCTGTAAAAATACGCGAAAACTATTAAGAAGCGGTGAAGCTGCTCCGCCAAAAGCTGACCCAATCTCTATGCCAGAACTTAAGTGTGACAAAGTTGATGATCATTATGTTCTACGTGATGGTGCTTCGGGATTATTTCTTGCGGCCAGTCAATTTCCAAGACATCGTGAAACCCGAGCGCCATTAGTTGAAGAGCTTTTACCCTACAAAGAAAAAATTGATGAGAAATATCAATTCTTACTAAAAGCACCCCTCAAAGATCCTGAGGGAAGACCCTCAGTTGTGCGTTATAGTCGAAAGACAAAAGAGCAATATGTGCGAAGTGAAAAAGAAGGCAAACCTTCCGGTTGGAGTGCTTTTTACTCAAAGGGAAACTGGTCTGTTGCTGATAAAAAATCTGGTAAATAATCAATGAGTACCAGCTCTTACTTGTCAGCAGTCAACCAGAAGCTACTATTTGCTAGCAAGTTAATAAAATTGATTAGCAACAGTGAAGGGGTCACTAAAGATCGCCACCTCAGTATTGCAATGGCGCAATCTATTACAGCTCAGCTCTGTCAAGCATGGGCCTGGCATCTTCGCGATGTAGCCACAAATTACAAAGTGAAAGATGTCGAGGTTATTAATAGCGTTGATGATCTTGTGGCAAGCCTTAGTGCTGATGGAAAGCAACCCGCTGAATCCACTGAGTTAAAACAGCTTTTTTATTCTTCTACTTCTTGGGTTAATGCGATGTTTACTGCCCATAGTCAACTTCCCTCACTGCCGGTTATCCGTAAAGCGGAAATGGATGTTGATAGGCTGCCTATGCTCTCCTTAGATGATGCATTTGACGCTAAAAAGAGGGTGGTTGAGTGGGATCTCTTAACTGTTATTAATTGGTCTAAACAAACAAATGAACTCGTAGAAAGACATAGAGATATGATGATCGAGTTTTAGGCCCATATAATATTTAAACCTAAATACAATAATGAGAAAACTTTAATGAGCACACCCGCATTTGAATTGATAATTTTGGAAAACGGCGATATTGGATTACAAAAAGCCGGTGTTGATGAAACCTTAGTTCAGGTAAAATTTTCATCAAAAGTTAAGCAATACTTAGGTGAGCATCATATTGAAGTAGCTAAACAAATGATTGACTCTGGTATTCAGTCAGTGTTCGAGTGGGAGCAGGCGACCGTCCTTGCCAAACAGCAAGAACCCAGCAAAACCCTTCACTAATACAATTCCAAAGAGTTATTGTGTCAGATATTAATTCATTAACTAAGCTCGCACAGCACCGGCATCTTTCTAGCCAAAGGCAACACCTGCTGCTTTGCACGGCTGGAAAGTGTGCTCCAGCTGAACAAGCCCAAGAATCCTGGCAGTATTTAAAACGTCGTATTAAAGAATTAAATCTTTTAGATGTGGAATTGGGCGTATATCGCACTAAAGTTGATTGTTTAAGAGTTTGCCGCAAAGGCCCGATTTTAGTTAGCTACCCCGATGGAATCTGGTACCACAGCTGTACACCTGAAGTGCTCGAGAGCATTCTACAAGAGCATGTGCTTAAGGGTAAACCAGTTGCAGAGTACAGCTTTGCAAAGAGCCCCTTAGGTGCAGACGATTAAATTATGTTAAATAGCAACTCTAACAACACCCACCGCTAAGCCTTCAATTGCGAAGTCTTGGTGTCTTAAATCTACATTAATAGGTGAATAGTCTTGGTTTTCAGGTAGCAGCTGAATCTCATGTTTACTGCGTGTCTTTTTAAGACGTTTCACCGTGACTTCACCATCAACTCTGGCTACTACAATTTGCTGATTTTCGGCAGTTGGCTGTTGGTGAACGGCCAATAAGTCACCATCCATAATCCCTACATCAACCATACTTTGACCCTGAACTCTTAAGAAATAGTCTGCGTAGGGATGGAAGGTGCTAGAGGGGACCTCTTGGTAATCTTCAATATTCTGTTCAGAGAGAATAGGCTCTCCGGCAGCAACACGTCCAACTATAGGAATACCGGTAATGGTTTCTACTATTCGAATACCTCTTGAAGCGCCTGGAATCATTTCGATAGCGCCTTTTCGTGCCAATGCACGTAGATGATCTTCAGCCGCATTGGCAGATTTAAATCCAAGCTGTTGAGCTATTTCAGCTCTAGTAGGGGGGTAGCCAGTTTCATCTAAGTTATCTTTGATAAGATCAAAGATCTGTTGTTGCCTTGCTGTTAGACGTTCCATAACAAACTCCTGTATATATATAGACTGTTATTATATACAGTAATTTGATCTGTGCAACTCATCCTTTTAATTTTGAACTATAGTTGGTAAATAATTTATTTTCATAACCTGTCTCGTTAGTTACTAATGGTGTCGAATATGTCACAACATAAATACCTACGAGTGCATAATTATCAAGAAGAGAGCTTTCTTTCATTGGTTTTATCTAGGCTGGTACTTTTTCTATCTTGCCTTTTCTCTATTTGGTTGTACCGCGGTAACAACTGATTATCCCTTGCCCGACCAATCGCTTGAGTTTTTCCAGACGAGGGAAAAACAAAGTTTGTTTTTTTATAATATGTTGAATCCATTTTTTACTGACGGTTACTGACGGTTACTGACGGTTATTGGCGGATTGGCATAACCCTTGATGATGTGGGTGTTCAAAATTTACATATTAATAAATATATTCAACTCTTTTTGAAACATGGTAAATACAGCCTTACTTTAAGTCATGATGATGTATTTACTTTTAGCGATACCTATACCTATACCCTTAAAGTGACTGATAAAGCTATGTTTTTTAATATCTATAATGGTCTAATGTCTAAAAATTTTGGCGTCAAATATAAAGAACCTAAAAATTTCAAAAATAAATTTATGCCGGCATCTTCTCAGCGTTAAAATTTGCTAGATATAAGTTTTTTCAGGTCTAAATTTATCAAATATCATCAGCCAATTCTAATTCTTAGATTGTCCCCTCTAGGTTCCTATAGGTAGAATGCTTAACTTTACATCACAAAGTAGATTACCTTATGGCTAATGTTTGTTATGGACCTCTTATGCTTGATTTGGCTGGCACAAATCTTTTGCCAGCAGAGCGATTATTACTTGCAAACCCCTATGTTGGTGGTGTTATTTTATTTTCTCGCAATATTAAAAGTAGCCAGCAAGTAATTTCACTTGTAGCTGATATTCGCAGCTGTTCAGATCATTTACTCATTGCAGTTGATCAAGAGGGCGGTCGTGTACAGCGGCTTAAAAAGGGTTTTTCCCGTATACCGCCAATGCAGGTTCTAGGCGACTGGGTAGAAGCTGATTCTATCTCAGGCTTAGCTTTGGCTAAGGATATTGGTTGGCTTATGGCATCGGAAGTTATTGCCTGCGGTTTAGATATTAGCTTTGCACCTGTTTTAGATGTTGATAGAAACCACAGTAGTATTATTGGTGATCGTGCCTTTTCAGATAATGCAGAGCAGGTTGTATTAGTTGCTGAAGCTTTTATTAAGGGTATGAATGAGGCTGGCATGGCGGCTACTGGTAAACATTTTCCAGGCCATGGCGGTGTGGTAGCTGATAGCCATTTAGAGGCGCCTATTGATCAAAGAAGCATGTCTGAAATACAGGAAAGAGACTTAAAGCCATTTGAATTGCTAAAGCATTTGTTGGGAGGAGTGATGCCAGCACATATTACATTTCCCAAAATAGATGCTTCTTCAGTGGGTTTTTCGCGATTTTGGCTACAGCAAGTTTTACGTAAAAAAATTGGATTTGAGTCGGTCATTTTTAGTGATGATTTAACCATGAAGGGAGCCGATGTGGCAGGTGGCTATATTCAGAAAGCTAATATGGCGCTTAACGCTGGATGCGATATGATACTGGTATGCAATTGCCCAGAGGGTGCAAGGGAAGTTTTAGCCCATTTACAGAAAATAGAGATGAAAGGTTGCGAAAAAATTGCCACAATGAGAGCGCAGCAGGTTATTGATTGGGATCATTTAATTAGCAGCTCGCGATACCAGGCAACAATAAAAAAACTTCAGCAGTTGACTGATAAAGGACTTTAAAATGAAAGCACTAGAAACATGGCTAGTTAATTTGACTGGAGATACCTACCTTTGGGTGTCTGAATTATTCCTTATTGTTCTTGCAGCGCTAGTTGCTGGTTACCTATTAAATAAGGTATTTGATCGACTTCAGGAGCGGGCTGCAAAGTCACCCACTGTATGGGACGACGCCCTTCTTGAAGCCTGTCGTTCGCCGGCTATATGGTTGGTATGGATTTTAGGTGTTAATTTTGCTGTCAGCTTAATGGCTCAACGCATCGGTTCGCCAATGCAAGATTTAATTCAGCCCATAAATCGTTTGGCCTTTATATTGCTTGGCGTTTTGTTTATAAATGGATTTATTAAGTGCGCCGAACGCAATCTTTTAGATCCGCTGTATATGTCCAAGCCGATGGATCCTACGACGGTAAAGGCGGTTTCAAAGCTCTTTCGTGCCGCAGTTGCTATTACCGCTTTGATCGTAGTTATGCAGTTTTTAGGCTACAGCGTTTCAGGCCTTTTGGCGTTTGGAGGTATTGGGGGTATAGCGGTAGGTTTTGCTGCTAAAGATTTACTGGCTAACTTTTTTGGTGGCTTGATGATTTACTTAGACCGACCATTTTCTGTTGGTGATTGGGTGCGTTCGCCAGATAAAGAAATTGAGGGTGTTGTAGAGGATATTGGCTGGCGACTCACTCGCATAAGAACATTTGATAAGCGTCCACTGTATATTCCGAATGCCGTTTTTGCCAATATTTCAGTGGAAAACCCCTCTAGAATGACTAATAGAAGAATCTATGAATCAGTGGGTATACGCTATGATGATATTGCCTGCATGGATACCATTGTCGAGCAGGTCATGGCAATGCTCCGTGAGCATGAAGAAATAGACAATAATGAAGTATTGATTGTAAATTTTAATAAATTTGCTCCTAGCTCATTAGACTTTTTTGTTTATGCCTATACCAAGACAACTCAATGGGTTCGTTATCATGAGGTTAAGCAGGATGTCCTTTTAAAAGTGGCAGCAATTATTGATGCCAATAAAGCACAGATAGCCTTCCCAACCTCAACATTACATATTGCTGCCGCAGAGATAAATCAAGCTGCCAGTTAATGTAATAACTGTCTCTTTAGGGTTGGGTTGTTAATTATGCGTAAGTTATGTGTTTTGCTTTGGCTATCGCTCTCTGGGTGCTTAGGGGTTCCTGAAGGGGTTGAACCGGTGGATGATTTTGAATTAAATCGCTACCTTGGCCAATGGTTTGAAATTGCTCGTCTTGATCATTCGTTTGAGCGTGGCTTAGAAGCGGTTTCTGCATCCTATGAAATGCGTGATGATGGCGGTATTCGGGTTATAAACAGTGGTCGATCTTCTGAAACAAAAATTAATAGCCATGCTGAGGGTAGAGCTTATTTTGTTAAGGAGCCAGATGTGGCTCATTTGAAGGTTTCTTTTTTTGGGCCTTTTTTTGGCTCCTATATTATATATGACCTAGATGAAGAAAATTATCAATATGCTTTTATCGCAGGAAATAGCACCGATTACTTATGGCTGCTTGCGCGCACACCTCAGGTTTCGGATACATTGCTTGAACAGTTTAAGTTAGGCGCAGCTCAGCTAGGTTTTGATGTTGATAAGCTTATTATGGTTCAACACTAATAAAGCTAACTAATTGGTCACCTCATGGATTGAAGTTTCTATTTCTTCCATGGCTTTCCAAGTAAGATTAATAGGCGTTGGTTCAAATTTCTTTATGGTCACCAATGCGCCCATTTGTGGGTGATCTATGTAATAAACTTCAGACACTTGAATTCTTTTTGAGTGCTTTATGGGCCATACTTCCTTTACTGAATGGTGATTATTAACATCACCTTGCGCCGCGGTATGAGAAGTCCCTTTCTGAGTATTTAACACAGGCATTACTTCGTCTAAATTATACCAACTGTGCAAATCTAGAAGATTATTATCAATTGACTTTGTACCGTTATTTTCAAGCCGCTGTATGGCGGATAGGGGTATTAAGCCTGCTAGTTCTTTAGTGAATTGCAACGCTTTTAGTAGGGCTGCTTTATCAGGGGTAATAGTTGGCTGGGGAATTTCTGGAAGAGTCACAATTTTGTCTTTAGATTCAGAGAAATTAAGCCGCCATAGATCTGTTTCAAAATGCATATGCCTTGATTTATAAAAGCGAAGCATACCTTCAATTTGATAGCGCTCATTTGAAGTTACACCAGCTTTTACTAGTATCCAGGGGCTAACGTCTTTGGAGTACATCTTAAAGCGCCAAGCCTCATGAAAGAGTACCTTATAGTTGCGCCTTTTAAGTGCTCGTGCAGTATCATTGAGATCTCTCTGATCGCGCTGTAGTTTTTGAAATGACTGTTCATAAACTGGCTTAAACTCTGTGCTCGGTATTTTATTTGTCAATAAGGATCTACTAACACTACCAACCATTATTTCGTTGCCACTGTTAGCAGGCAGTTCGTCGCTAGTGTTGTTGTCTACACTGTCATGCTGGTAGGGAATGATAGCTTCAGGAACAAGACGAGAACCGTCATTACGGATAGTTGTAATTATACCCAGGTGTTTTGACAGTTGCTCGGTTAGGCTTGGTGAGTAACTGTCTTTTAAACTAGCTGTTGAGCTTTTATCAAATAGTGGCCGCCCCATAATGGCTGTATTTCGGTAAGAGCCTGATAACGCTAGCCAGTTATCTTGAAATGTAAGGCTATATTCTTCAGGTGCCTGTTCAGAGCCTAGAATACTTTGTTGGTCAAATAAAATAACCTCAACTTGAAACCAATTTTTAGGGGCAGCAAGATTATTTGCTGCAGGGCCGATAGCCAAGGCATTACCAGACAGTATTGAAAACCAAATGGCTGCCAGCAAGTATCTGCAAAAAGAGGCTTTGTGGCATATGGAAAACATCTAGAGTCCTCTGTACATTGTTTACGCTGTCTCGGTAAGCGATGAAAGCATAGCATACACTGATGAAAGCCTAACTTCAGGGGTTTCCATAGCCAAGGTAAAACTTAATTGGTCGCTGTTTTGTAGTCGATATTGGCGAGGGTTTTCTTGAACCAACTTGATTATGGTAATAGGCTCAACGATCGTATTTGTTGAAAACTGTAATCTACCACCATTGGGGCCAGCCTCAATTTTCTTAAGGCCAAGTTTTTCACCTATTTGACGAATTTCTGCAATTTCAAATAGGGCTTTAACAGGGTCGGGTAATAGTCCAAAGCGATCTATCATTTCAACCTGAAGCTCATGTAATTGTTGCTTGTCCTTACAGTTTGCTAGCCGCTTATAAAATGTTAATCGCATATTTACATCAGGTAAATACTTTTCAGGAATCAAAGCAGGTATATGCAAGTTAACTTCAATGCCCTGGTCGAAAGTGAGCTTTTTATTAGGATTTTGCCCGCTTCTTATCGCCTCTACTGCTTGGTCGAGCATTTCTAGGTAGAGTGTAAATCCGATGGTTTGAATATGACCGCTCTGTTCTTCGCCGAGAAGTTCACCGGCTCCACGAATTTCTAAATCATTGGTAGCGAGGGTAAAGCCTGAGCCTAAATGCTGTGCAGCAGATATAGCTTCAAGTCGTTTGGTCGCATCGTTAGTTAGCTTCTGCTCTGGATGAGTCATAAGGTAGGCATAGGCCTGATGATGTGATCTGCCAACTCTGCCTCTAAGCTGATGCAGCTGTGCCAAGCCAAACTTGTCAGCGCGCTCGATAATTATTGTGTTAGCACTTGGTATATCGATACCCGTCTCGATAATGGTGGAACATACCAAAACATTGAACCGTTGGTGGTAAAAGTCTGACATGATTTTTTCTAGCTCACGTTCACGCATCTGGCCATGAGCAATATTAATGCGAGCCGCTGGAACAAGCTCGGCTAATTCGTCGGCAGCTCGCTGAATACTCTTCACATCATTATGCAAATAGTAGACCTGCCCACCCCTTAATATTTCTCTCAAGATGGCTTCTTTAGAAACGCGGGGTTCTTTTTTGCGAATAAAGGTTTTTACCGATAACCGTTTAGCCGGTGGTGTAGCAATAATTGATAGATCGCGAATACTGTGCATTGACATATTCAGTGTTCGGGGAATAGGTGTGGCGGTCATGGTTAGCATATCTACTGCACTTCGAAGCGCTTTTATTTGCTCTTTTTGACGCACGCCAAATCTGTGCTCTTCATCAATAATCATCAAGCCTAATCGGCTAAAATCGATTTTTGCATAAAGTAGTTTATGGGTACTAATAAGAATATCAACTTTACCTAATTCTACTTCCCTAATTACATTCTGTTGCTCTTTGGCTGTTCTAAAGCGTGAAAGCTCCTCTACGCGAATTGGCCAGTTGGCAAATCGGTCGCGAAAATTTTCCAGATGTTGGTGTGCAAGTAAAGTGGTAGGTACTAAAATAACTACCTGTTTATCGCTAGAAACAACCGTAAAGGCAGCGCGCATTGCTACCTCAGTTTTACCAAATCCAACATCACCGCATACTAAACGATCCATAGGTTGTGGACTTAATAAATCCTTGCGTACCGCTTCGATGGTGGTTAGCTGATCGGCAGTTTCTTCAAATGGGAATTGGCTGCAAAACTGTCGATATTCTTCTTCGTTATTATCACAGGAGAAGCCTTTTCGAGCAGCCCGTCTAGAATAGATGTCGAGTAATTCTGCTGCGGTATCTCTCACTTTTTCTGCGGCTTTTTTCTTAGCCTTATCCCACTTATCTGAACCTAATCGATGCAGTGGCGCCATGCTTTCATCGCCCCCACTAAACCGGCTAATCAGGTTGAGAGAGGACACGGGAACATACAACTTGGCATCGTCTGCATAAGTTAATGTAAGGAACTCTTGTTCTGACCGGTCCACTGTTAGGATAATTAAACCACTATAGCGACCTACACCATGATCAATATGAACGACAGGCGCGCCAATTTTAAGTTCGGCAAGACTTTTAAATATATAGTCAGGTGATTGCGAAGCGGCAGAACGCCTTCTTCGCTGCATTACCTGCTGACCAAAAAGCTCGCCCTCAGTGATTAGGCATAAACCCATATCCGCTGAGTGAAACCCCTGATCAATAGGGTATATACAGATGCCTGATTTTTGGCCTGACTCAGTAAAATCCAACCAGGAATCAAAGGATTGAGGTTTTAAATCATTGGCTGCCAATAATTCTAGTAGCGCTTCCTTGCGTCCAGTAGATTCCGCACAGTATAAAATAGTGGTGCTGGGGCGTATATTATCTAAAAACCGTTGTAAATTCTCGAGCGGATTGTTCAGCTTACTATTAACGCTGATATCAGGAAGGCCTTGTTTGTTATGGCCAATGATATTCTGCTGAACTGGGGTTTGTTTGTTTTCTATTATGTTGAGTGTTTTAAATTCTGCATAAATACGATCAACGGGCATAAATATTTCTTTCGGTGCCAGCAAAGGACGCTGTGGATCAACACCGTATTCTTCATAACGACGATTTATATCATGCCAAAGCGTTTGCGCGGCGTCATGAAGCCCCCCTTGAATATACGTAGGTATCTGTTCAGGAAGATAATCAAATAAGGTAGCAGTTTTATCGAAAAATAGACTAAGGTAATACTCAATTCCCTGAGGTGCTATTGCCTGTTTAACATCTTTGTATACTGGGCAATCAGTAGAGGGCGAGTCAAAATGGTCATGCCAGTTATTTAAGAATTGGTTAATACCCTCTTTATCTAAGGGGAATTCACGTGCAGGTAGTAATCTTAGGCTGTCTACATTACTTAATGTACGTTGGCTTTCAGGGTCAAATATGCGCAATGATTCAATTTCATTATCAAGTAAATCAATCCTAAATGGCGCCTTTTCGCCCATGGGGAAGATATCGATAATTGATCCGCGAAAGGCATATTCTCCGTGCTCAAAAACAGTATCAACCCTTTGGTAGCCTGCTCGTACCAGTTGATTGTGTAGTTTATCTCTATCTAGAGTTTCATCTATACGATAGTCAAACAATCTTGATGCTAGGAAGTCTGTGGGCGGTAAATGATGCAACAAAGAGGGAAGAGGTACGATAAGAACAGCGTTCTGCATAGTTGGCAGGTCGCTAAGAATCTGTATTCGATCAGAAATAATATCTTGATGTGGAGAAAAAATATCATAGGGTAAGGTTTCCCAGTCTGGAAATACCTTCGTTTCAATAGTGCTGCCATGAAGAAAAAAACTTATTGCCCGGCGAAGAGCTGAGGCTTCTGCTGTAGTGCTGGTAATAACGAGGGTAAGCTGGCTTTGGTTTCTCGCGCTTTCAGCGATTGTCAGCGCTTGCTGTGTGGTGCCAAGTGCTCCCCAATGTTTATTGTTGCTTGGCGCTAAAGTGCCATTATCTTTAGCTTTACTCATGGACTAGTCTCTAAATTTTGGTTTGGGGTGCTCGCAACAGGGCGATCTACTTGCATATTTTACGCTACAAAACACGGTAGGTTGTAAATATTTTTTAATCCCCAATCTATACTTATAATTATTGTCTATAGTTTACCGATGACATAAATTTAATAAATATTTCACAACAAAAAGGATTTTAAAGTGAAAGAGAAGCCTCGGCCATCCCCGGAAAATTTTTTTTTAGATTGGAAGCAACGCGAAGCCTTGTCAGAGGGCATGATTCCATTAATAGGAAAGCTCTATCGAGAATTCAATGTGTCGACCTATATGTACGGCAAAAATATGGTTAACAAATCTGTAACAGACCTTATGAAGGCTCATCGTTTTGTTAGGCAGGTCGAAAATAATGAGATATCAGAATTTGATACAGCGCCGATATTGCTCGTAATAAGTAAGCTGTCCTTAGGTCCTGCCCATATAGATGTAGGTAAAATGGCGGTTAAATATCAGCATTTAAAAACATCAATAACACTTAAAGAATTTGTAAACATTGAATTAGCGACTTGTATAGGCTCTCAAACAAAGCCTTTGATCCAACCGCAGGATATTGTGCTCTACGGGTTTGGTCGTATTGGTCGGCTATTAGCCCGGTTATTAATCGACAAGGCAGGTGGTGGTGAGGTATTGCGACTTCGTGCCATTGTTGTTCGCAGAGGAAAAAACGCTGTTAGTGATTTAGAAAAGCGCGCAGCATTACTTCGCCAAGACTCTGTCCATGGCTCCTTTAAAGGAACCATTCGTGTGTTAAATGATTGTGATACGTTTGTTATCAATGGTAACCCCGTCAGGATTATTTATGCCGATAAACCCGAAGAGATCAATTACTCAGATTACAGTATTGCCAATGCGTTAATTGTCGATAATACCGGGTTATACAAGGACCGAAAGGGACTAAGCCGCCATTTACGCCCTGGCGCAAGCAAGGTGTTGCTTACGGCTCCAGCGGGGGATGATATTCCTAATATTGTGTATGGCGTTAATCACAATAAAATTTCGCCGAATCAGGATATTATTTCTGCCGCATCCTGTACTACCAACGCAATTGTTCCGGTTCTAAAAGTTATGCTAGATGAATTTGGTATTGAGTATGGTCATGTAGAAACTGTTCATGCCTATACCAACGACCAAAATTTAATTGATAACTTTCATCATGGGGATCGACGAGGGAGAAGCGCAGCTTTGAATATGGTACTAACCTCAACCGGTGCAGCTAAAGCAGTTGCTAAGGTTATTCCAGAGCTGTCTGGAAAGTTAACAGGTAATGCTATTAGAGTTCCTACACCTAACGTTTCAATGGCCATACTAAATTTAAGGTTAGGGCGTAAAACATCGAAAATAAAACTCAATGAATTTTTGCGTCAAATTGCGCTTCATAGTTCCTATCAGCAACAAATTGGTTATACCGTATCAACAGAGGCGGTCTCCACGGATTTTGTTGGCTCAAGACAGGCTTCTGTGGTTGATTCACAGGCTACCATTGTTGAGGGTAATAATGTCGTTATCTATTGTTGGTATGACAATGAGTTTAGTTACAGTTGCCAGGTTGTCAGATGTATTGAAAAATTTGCAGGTGTAGTTTGGCAGCGCTATCCTGTTGAAGATTGAATAACCCGTAACAGAGTTAACTATGTTGATCGAGCAGATTTGGACTAATAATGCCTGGCGTAATTTTAACTATCTTATTGCCTGTCCTGAGACCAATGAGGCCATGGTGATTGATCCTCTGGATTATCAGCAATGTTTAAGGGTTGCTGATAATCGAGGTTGGCATATTACCAAGGTTGTCAATACCCACGAACATCATGATCATATTGAGGGTAATGAGCCTCTTATAAAGGCTACCGGCGCAAAGCTTTACGCGCATAGTAATTCACAAGACTTTATTACAGATATTGATATGCCATTGGTTGGCGGTGAGTTTATAGAGGTGGGTCGCTCTGTAAAATTGCTAGTTATGGATACCCCAGGGCATACCATGAGTCATCTGTGTCTGCTATCCCAAACTGAAACTCCTGCGCTGTTCAGTGGTGATACATTGTTTAATGCTGGAGTAGGTAACTGTCACGGGGGTGGCCGCCCAGAAGATCTTTTTTCTACCTTCGCTGAAAAGCTTTCGGTACTTCCTGATAACACGCTGGTTTACCCTGGTCATGATTATATTGTTAATAATTTACGGTTTACCCTTGATCGTGAGCCCAGCAATAATCGGGCGGCTTCTTTACTCGACCAGGTGATTGATCAGGATACACATCAACCCCTTGTCACTTCGATAGGGTTGGAAAAGCAAATCAATTGTTTTCTTCGGTTAGATAATGCAGAAATTATTGAAAATTTACGGCTAAGTGTTGAAAATTTTCCCGCTAATCCTAGTCCGAAAGAAGTGTTTCTAGCATTGAGAGCGCTACGCAATCATTGGTAAGTGCTTAAATGAAAAAGTTAAATATTACATTTACGAAAAAAATACCAAAAAAATCCTGCTAATTTTGCTATGAAACTGGCATCAAAACCCTTAGAAGATTATAATCTCGCGCGAAATTGCTGACCTGAATCTTTTTTCATTTATATCGTATTTACGTCAGCCTAATAGATTTTTTCGAGTCCGGTTGGATTCGATCCAAGACTTAGTGATTTTTAACGGCACAAACGCTGTTGAAATAGTATTTAATCTCGTCAATGGTATTTCCTATGATTAAAGTTCGCCGCGGTTTGGACCTGCCTATATCAGGTGCACCAAAGCAAGAAATTTACGATGGCCCTAAGACCAGTCAAATCGCAGTTGTTGGCTCGGATTTTCATGGCATGAAACCAACAATGGTGGTTAAAGTTGGTGACAGCGTAAGTAAAGGGCAGTTGTTATTTTCTGACAAAAAGAATCCTGGTGTTAATTACACATCCCCCTCGTCTGGTACAGTTGTTGCCATAAACCGAGGAGAGCGGCGTGTTTTTCAGTCTGTAGTAATTGATGTAGAAGGCGATGAAAAAATAGCCTTTCCAGTCTGCCAAGCAGATAAGCTTTTATCGATGGGTAGAGCCCAGGTGGTCGAAACGCTTGTCAAATCTGGTCAATGGATAGGCTTTAAAACAAGACCCTTTTCTAAGGTTCCTGCTATCGACACTGTACCTGCATCTATTTTTGTTACTGCAACGGATACTAATCCTTTAGCAGCTAACCCTCAGGTTATTATTGCTGAGCGTAAAGATGATTTCGAAAATGGTCTTGCAGTAATTCGCCAGTTGACCGAAGGCTCGGTTTACCTTTGTGTTGAGGGAAGCTTGTCTAGCGATATCAGCCATGTAGAGGGTGTGTCGGTTCACGGTTTTTCTGGTCCACATCCCGCAGGTCTTGCAGGCACACACATCCATCATCTAGACCCTGTTAGTGCGCGCAAAACAGTCTGGTCTATTGGTTATCAAGATGTGATAGCCATAGGTTCGCTTTTTACAACTGGTGAAATTGATAATACCCGCGTCATAGCACTGGGTGGGCCGCAGGTTAAAGAGCCAAGGCTGCTTCGAACAGTTCTGGGGGCTAATTTAAATCAATTAGTAATTGGTGAGCTATCAAACGATGAAAACCGTGTTATATCCGGATCTGTTTTAAGTGGTCGCCAAGCAGCCGGTGCATTTTCTTTCCTAGGTCGTTACCACAATCAGGTATCTGTTATTCGCGAAGGTCGTGAGCGTGAATTCTTGCATTACCTGCGTGCGGGATTTAATAAACATTCAGCAATCCCTGTTTTCGCCTCAAAATTGACTAAAAAATTATTCAATATGACCTCAAGTACAAATGGTAGTGAGCGTGCCATGGTTCCTATAGGCGGTTATGAAAATGTAACTGCATTAGATCTTTTGCCTGTTCAATTATTGAGATCATTAATTGTTGGCGATACAGAAATGGCTCAGAAGTTGGGTTGTTTGGAATTAGATGAAGATGACGTAGGGCTTTATACCTATGTATGTGTTGGGAAGTACGAATATGGCCCAATTCTTCGAGACAATCTAACAAGCATTGAGAAGGAGGGTTGATATCGCTATGCGCAAACTTCTAGATAAGATAGAGCCTAATTTTAAAAAAGGCGGTAAGTGGGAAGGTTGGTATGCTCTTTTTGAAGCAATTGATACTGGTTTATTTAAGCCTTCTGATGTAACTAAAAATAGCTCTCATGTTCGAGATAATATCGATCTAAAGCGTGTAATGATTACCGTATGGTTGGCGACATTCCCAACCATGTTGTTTGGTATGTGGAACATAGGCTTTCAAGCTAATAATATTATGGCCGATATCGGCATGATGAGTCAGGAAGGTGTTCGCGGATTATTTATAGGTCTCTTAGCGGGTTACGATGCTAATAGTATCTGGGATAATATGATCCATGGGGCTGCCTATTTTATTCCTATTTATGCTACCACCTTCATTGTCGGCGGCTTTTGGGAAGTGTTATTTGCGAGTGTTCGCGGGCATGAAGTCAACGAAGGGTTCTTTGTAACCTCAGTTTTATTTGCACTTTGCTGTCCTCCTGATTTACCACTATGGATGGTCGCGGTTGGTATTAGTTTTGGTATCGTGATTGGTAAAGAAATCTTCGGTGGTACGGGAAAAAATTTCCTTAATCCTGCACTAACCGGTCGAGCTTTCTTGTATTTTGCCTACCCTGCCTATATGAGTGGTGATGCAGTATGGACTGCAGTTGACGGCTACACAGGTGCATCTATGCTTTCTATTGCAGCTGCAGATGGCATGGCTGCATTGGAGCAAAGCGCTACTTGGATGGAATCCTTTATCGGTACTATCCAAGGGTCTATAGGTGAAACCTCAACACTGGCTATCCTTATAGGTGGTGCGCTGTTGATAACTATGAAAATAGCATCATGGCGTATTATCAGTGGGGTACTAATAGGTTCTGCCCTAGTGTCTTTACTCTTTAATAGCATTGAATCAACTAATCCAATGTTTGCCATGCCATTTTATTGGCACTGGGTTATTGGTGGGTTTGCATTTGGTGCCATATTTATGGCGACCGACCCGGTTTCTGCGGCTATGACGAATACCGGTAAGTTCCTTTTTGGCTTCTTAATCGGTGTAATGGTTATCTTAATCCGTGTGGTTAATCCTGCATTTCCTGAAGGCATGATGCTGGCTATTTTGTTTGCCAACCTTTTTGCTCCGCTAATCGATCACTTTGTAGTTGAGTCCAACATTAAGAGGAGATTAGCTCGTGGCTAATGAATCTGTAACCAAAACTTTTGCGGTAGCCCTTACGCTATGTGTTGTTTGTGCTGTGGTTGTCTCCACTGCCGCTGTTTCTTTGCGCCCCTTACAGGAAGCAAATAAACTTTTAGATCTAAAGACCAATATCCTAGCTTCTGCTGGCTTGCTAGAAGAGGGTGTTGATGTGGAAACGCAATTTGACAAAATCAGTGTAAAACTGGTCGACTTAAATACAGGTAGATATTCAGATGCTCTGGATGTAGATAACTATGATCAGCGCAAAGCCTCATCAGACCCTTCGCTATCTGTTGCCTTATCATCCTCGAAAGATATAGCTAAAATTAAGCGTCGTGCAAACCTTGCTAAGGTATTTGTGGTTGAGAGTTCTAAAGGCTTAGAGAAGATTATACTCCCAATTAAGGGGTATGGTCTTTGGTCCACTCTTTACGGCTTTATCGCTCTGGAATCAGACCTTAAAACCGTTGCTGGTATTGGCTTTTATGAGCATACCGAAACCCCAGGTTTGGGTGGAGAGGTTGATAATCCGAAATGGAAAGCGAGCTGGATAGGCAAAACAGCTTATAGCAATGATAGGCTGTCACTAGAAGTTATCAAGGGTAAAGTTGATACAGCTCGTGCTGGCGCTGATTCAAAAATTGATGGTTTAGCCGGTGCAACCCTGACTTCTAAGGGTGTTGATAACCTTATTAAATACTGGCTAGGTGAACAGGGCTTTAAACCCTTTATCGATAATTTAAAGTCTGGGGAGGCATAAACTATGGCTAAAACAAAAGATATTTTATTGGAGCCCATTGCCAGCAATAACCCCATTGCTTTGCAGATCTTAGGTATATGTTCGGCACTAGCGGTTACTACCAGTATGAAGGTGGCCTTTGTAATGTGTTTGGCTCTTACTACCGTATCTGCCTTTTCCAACCTTTTTGTTTCACTCATACGTCACCATATTCCAAATAGTATTCGTATTATTGTTCAGATGACTATTATTGCATCTTTGGTAATTGTTGTAGATCAGGTGTTGAAGGCAGTTGCTTACGACATCAGCAAGCAGCTCTCTGTATTTGTCGGTCTTATTATTACTAACTGTATTGTAATGGGCCGAGCAGAAGCCTTTGCAATGAAAAACCCACCTCTAGCAAGTTTTTATGACGGTATTGGTAACGGTTTAGGCTACAGCGTTATTCTAATGTTACTTGCGTTTATTCGTGAGCTGATAGGTGCAGGTAAAATTTGGGGTTTTCAGGTATTTCCTGTTAGTACTGATGGCGGTTGGTATATTGCAAACGGCATGATGTTAATGCCACCTAGTGCATTCTTCTTGATTGGTCTATTTATTTGGGCACTGCGGGTTTGGAAAACTGAGCAAGTAGAAAAGCCTGACTTCAAGATTACTTCTAATAGCCGTCAGAGCGAGGTTGTCTAATGGAACATTATCTAAGTTTATTAGTTCGTTCGATTTTTATCGATAATATTGCTCTTAGCATGTTCCTTGGCATGTGTACCTTTATTGCGGTATCGAAAAAAATTAACGCTGCAATAGGTCTTGGTATCGCCGTTATAGTGGTACAAACCATTACTGTTCCCGTAAATTATTTGTTGCTCAATTATCTGCTTGCAGATGGTGCCTTAGCCTGGGCTGGATTAGGCGATGTGAATCTAAGCTTCCTAGTCTATCTATGCTTTATTGGCGTTATTGCAGCATTAGTTCAGATACTTGAGATGGTGCTAGATAAATATGTACCTGCCCTTTATAGCGCGCTAGGTGTTTTCCTGCCGCTTATAACCGTTAACTGCGCTATTTTAGGTGGTTCACTTTTAATGGCTGAGCGCGGTTATGGATTTACGGAAAGTGTTGTATATGGCATTGGTTCAGGTACTTCTTGGGCACTTGCTATTGCGGTACTTGCAGGTATTCGTGAAAAATTAAAATACAGTGATATTCCTGATGGTCTTCAAGGTTTAGGTATTGTATTTATTACCGTAGGTTTGATTTCTTTAGGTTTTATGTCGTTCGGCGGCATTGATCTATAACAGTGGAGAAATAAAGCAGTATGACGACTGAAATTATCTTAGGCGTTGCCATGTTCACAACTGTGATCTTGGCCCTTGTAGCGTTTATTCTTGCCGCTCGTAGCAAACTTGTTGCTTCCGGTGATGTAAATATTCTAATCAATGGTGAAAAAACTATTACTGTTCCAGCCGGTGATAAGTTATTGCAAACCCTCTCTAATGCTGGGCTTTTCCTGCCCTCGGCCTGTGGTGGTGGTGGTAGCTGCGCCCAATGTAAATGTGTAGTCTCAGAGGGTGGCGGTTCGATGCTTCCAACCGAAGAAGCCCATTTTAATCTTAGAGAGGCTGCTGAAGGGTGGCGTCTTTCTTGTCAGGCTCCTGTAAAGCAAGATATGAAAGTTGAAGTGCCCGAGGAAGTCTTCGGCGTTAAGCGTTGGGAATGTACCGTCGAGTCCAATCCTAATGTTGCAACTTTTATTAAAGAGCTTACTCTTCGTCTTCCCGAAGGTGAAACTGTAGATTTCAAAGCCGGTGGTTATGTTCAGTTAGAATGCCCGCCCCATGTTGTGAACTACTCAGATTTTGATGTAGAAGAAGAATATAAAGCTGACTGGGAGCGTTTTGGCCTCTTTAATTATAAGTCTGAAGTTAAAGAGCCTCTAATTAGAGCTTACTCGATGGCTAACTATCCCCAGGAAAAGGGTGTTGTTAAATTCAATATTCGTATCGCTAGTCCGCCTCCTGGGTCAACCGGTATACCGCCAGGAAAAATGTCTTCCTATGCGTTTAATCTTAAGCCTGGCGAAAAGATTTCAGTTTACGGTCCCTTCGGTGAATTCTTTGCAAAAGAAACTAAGGCCGAGATGATCTTTATAGGTGGTGGTGCGGGTATGGCACCCATGAGATCGCATATTTTTGATCAACTTAAGCGCATTAATTCTGGTCGAAAAATAAGTTTTTGGTACGGCGCACGTTCGCTTAAAGAATGCTTTTATGACAATGAGTATGACCAATTAGCAGCAGAAAATGATAACTTTGATTGGCATCTAGCCCTTTCAGACCCTCAGCCGGAAGACAAATGGGATGGTTTGACCGGTTTTATTCACAATGTTCTTTTCGAGCAGTACCTCAAAGACCATGAAGCGCCTGAAGACTGTGAGTTTTATATGTGCGGGCCGCCAATGATGAATGCTGCGGTTATTAAGATGTTGGAAGATCTAGGTGTTGAGCAAGAGAATATTCTTCTCGACGACTTTGGTGGCTAATACGAAAAAAGTTATTAGCGTTCACTCAATGTATTTTTTTACCATTCGGCATTGGCTAGCTCTATTGGTTAGCCTTTGCCTGTTTGGCTGTAGTAATAAGCCTGAAATTATTGAAATTACAGGCAGTAAGATGGGTACCACTTACCATATTACTGTGATTGCTGATCAGCTTCCTCCAGATGATTTAGCGCAACAGATCGATCAGTTACTTTCTAGAGTCGACAATTCTATGTCGACTTACAAAAATGATTCCGAAATTACTCAATTTAACCGCATGCCGGTTAATCAGTTACTTGAGATTTCTCAAGAATTTGCTGATGTATTAAATATTAGTCGCAAGGTATGGGAGTTAAGCGATGGTGCTTTTGATCCTACGGTGGGTCCACTCGTGGATTTATGGGGTTTTGGGGTGTCGCCAAAAGCGGACAGCGTTCCATCTGATCAGGCCATTAATCAAGCGTTACAAAAGATTGGATTTGACGCAATACAGCTTGACGGTTTACTGCTAAGTAAGCAAAAGCCCATTGCGCTGGATCTCTCTGCGGTAGCAAAGGGCTATGCGGTGGATAGCGTGGCTAATCTTCTAGAAATGCTCGCTATACCCGACTATTTGGTTGAGGTGGGTGGTGAGATACGGGTGAGTGGATTAAACCCAGAAAACCAATTATGGCGTGTGGCTATTGAGCAGCCTCAGCTAATTGGTATGGTTAATAGAGTAATTAATTTAACTGATATTTCCTTAGCAACGTCCGGTGACTATAGAAATTATTTTGAAAAGGATGGGGTAAGATTTTCTCATACAATTGATCCAAGAACCGGTAGATCTATCAGGCATAATTTAGCTTCAGTTACTGTATTGACTGACAGCTGTGCGGAGGCAGATGCCTGGGCTACCGCTTTTTCAGTGATAGGGGCAAACCAAGCGGTTCAACTGGCCGATAAGATAGGCCTTGCAGCCTATCTTTTAGTTAGGCAAGAGGCGCAGTTTGTACCTGTTCTTAGTAGCAATTTTGAGTATTATCTAGATTGATCAATTCTAAAAAGGTGGGTTATTGGTGTTAGAAATTATCTTTGCAGTCATAGGCTTTATAATCTTGATCTCCATTATGGCGGTGGGAGTCCTGTTAGGGCGAAAGCCTATTGCAGGTTCCTGTGGTGGTGTTGCAGCGGCATTGGGTGAAGATGATTATACCTGTGAAATATGTGGTGATGACCCTAATAAATGCGACGAAATCTCTACACAAAACAATAGTGCGCTATTTTCGGATGCGGCTTCTTCTTCGGACAAAAAATAGTAATGGCTGATTTCTCCTATGACCTAGTAGTAATTGGCAGTGGCCCAGCAGGTGAGGGCGCAGCTATGAACGCGGTAAAGCAGGGCTGGCGGGTTGCTGTCATTGATGACCGATCTCAACCCGGAGGTGGCTGTACCCATCTAGGAACAATCCCCTCCAAAGCACTACGGCACTCAGTGCGGCGAATGGTTCAGTACAACACAATGCCCATGTTCCGTTCTGTAGGAGACCCCCGTTGGTTTTCTTTCCCTGAAGTGATGCGTGCTGCTGAAGACGTCATAACTAAACAGGTTGAGGGGAGAACCAAGGGCTATGCGCGTAATCGCGTAAAAATACATGTTGGCCGCGCACAATTTATGAATAAAAATGAGGTTAAAGTAACCTCTGCCTCAGGTAATCCGCTTTCTATAAAAGCAGAACATTTTCTTATTGCAACAGGCTCGAGACCCTACAGGCCGAGTGATATAGATTTTAATCATCCTTTAGTTTTTGATAGTGATTCCATTCTGGCGCTAGATCATTCTCCGCTTAATGTGATTATTTATGGTGCAGGCGTTATCGGTTGTGAATATGCCTCTATTTTCGCTGGGTTAGACGCCAGAGTCGATTTAGTCAATACTCGTGAATGGCTTATGAATTTTCTCGATGATGAGATTTCAGACGCCCTTAGCTACCATTTAAGGGATCTTGGGGTCAGCGTTCGGCACAATGAAGAATACGATCGAGTTGAAACCAGTGATCACGGCGTTACGCTGGTTCTAAAATCCGGTAAGCGCATTCATGGCGATGCCTTACTCTGGTCCAATGGACGGACAGGTAATACGCATGATTTAAATCTGCAAGCTGTTGGTTTGGAAGCCGATGGTCGTGGGCAAATAAAAGTTAATAGCGACTATCAGACAGCTGTCTCTCATATCTATGCTGCAGGTGATGTTATTGGCTGGCCAGCTTTAGCGGGTGCAGCTTATGATCAAGGTCGATTTGCCGCCTCTCATATGTGTGAAACTCCAGATCAATACCGTGTTGAAGATGTTGCAACCGGTATATGGACTATTCCTGAAATAAGTTATGTCGGTAAAACAGAAGCAGAGCTTACAGAGCAAAAAATTCCCTATGAAATTGGTCAGGCGTACTTTAAAGACCTAGCCCGTGCTCATATATCCAATGAGGAAGTAGGGATGTTGAAAATCTTATTTCATCAGCAAACCTTACAAATTTTAGGTATTCATTGTTTTGGTGCGGAAGCTGCTGAAATTATTCATATTGGTCAGGCCATTATGAATCAAAAGGGTGAGGCCAACAGTATAAAATACTTTTTACGTACCACCTTCAATTACCCAACTATGGCAGAAGCCTATCGAGTGGCTGCACTTAATGGATTAAATAGGGTAAGTCGTGAAAGTCGTCGAGCAGAACCCAAGTTTTAAGCTAGTTGCTTTAATTAATAGTTGGTATAAAGCTGGCATTCGGTTGTACCTCCTCGTGGTTTGCGGTTTAATCTGCCAATGAAGTCTAATCTGTCATTCTATATTGGTATTCGCTACGCCCTTAGCAAACGCAAGGAAGGTTTCTTGTCGTTTATTTCTGGTTTTTCATTCTGTGCAATGGCCCTCGGTGTTATGACGCTTATCATCGTGCTTTCGGTTATGAATGGATTTGATCAAGAAATCAAACAACGCCTACTCAATGTCATTCCTCATGTCATAATTAAGCAAGAGAAGGGTTTATCAAGGCAAGATATTGACCAGCTTTCAGCGCGTTTATTAGCCAGCGATAGCAGTATCCAGTCAATTATGCCTTTTGTAGAAGACTTTGCCATGCTGGGGCATCAATCACGTCAGCAAGCCGTTAGTTTAAAGGGTATTGACTCAGGATGGAGTTCAGCTAACCCGATAGCGAAGCATATGTTAATAGGTTCAGTTTCTAATCTCCAAGCGGGTGAGTTTGGCATATTATTGGGTAGTCAGGTCGCTCGAAAGCTTAATGTTTCGATGGGTGAGTCAATTGAAGTTATTCTGCCAACCCTATCAGTAACTCCACTAGGCGCCTTTCCCCGATTAAAAATGATGAAGGTTATGGGTGTTTTTGAGGTAGGTGCCCAGGTGGACGCCGCCACAGCTTATATTCATGAACAAGATGCCCGTTTATTACTTCAGTTAGGTGATAATTATCAGGGCATACAGCTCAGGCTTATCAACCCATTAATCGCAGGCGACGTTATCGCGTCAATAGATGTGGATATAATAAAAGGCTATCAGCTTGAATTATGGAGCGATCAAATGACAACTTTATTTCAGGCAATGCGCATGGAAAAAATGGTGGTTGGGTTGTTACTGTCTGCCATTATTGCGGTTGCGGCATTTAATATAGTTGCCTGTTTAATACTGATGGTATCGGATAAGCGAAAAGATATTGCGGTGCTTAGAACTCTAGGCGCAAGATCTGATCAAATAGTAAAGCTATTTATTATTCAAGGCTCAGCTGTTGGCATGGTAGGCGTGGTTTTAGGGCTTATATTAGGCTGTTTAATATCTTTATTTATAGGGGATATTTTGTTCTTTTTTGAAATGTTAACGGGGAATCATGTTTTTGATCCGGCGATCTATATGATCAGCGCACTACCGAGTAAACTTTTACTAAAAGATGTTTTAATTATTGTTGTAGGTGCGAGTCTAATTAGTATTTTGGCAACGATTTATCCCGCTTGGCGAGCAGGTCAAGTTTTGCCGGCGGAGGCATTGCGATATGACCAATAAAGCTATCTTAACAGCGGTCCAATTGGGGCGTGAATACTCTCAGGGTAATTCTGGCGAATCACTTAAAGTAATTAGGCAGATTAATCTTCAGATTATGGAAGGTGAAAAGCTTGCAGTTGTAGGTGTGTCTGGTTCTGGAAAATCGACCCTGCTTAATTTATTGGGCGGCCTAGATGATCCGACTGATGGATCCGTGAGTTTAATGGGAAAGCAGTGGAGCGATCTTGACCCCACCGAGCGGGCAGGGTGGCGGAATCAGCATGTTGGTTTTGTATATCAGTTCCATCATTTGCTAGGTGAATTTAGCGCCCTAGAAAATGTTAGCCTGCCAGGTCTTATAGGCGGTGAGTCAGTAAACACTTCAAAGATATATGCCAAGGAATTACTCAAGAGAGTAGGTCTTGAGCATCGACTGAATCACCGTCCAGCACAGCTGTCTGGTGGGGAGAGGCAACGGGTTGCAATTGCGAGAGCTTTGGCGCGCAAACCCTCCTTGGTGTTGATGGATGAACCTACAGGTAACCTTGATCCAAAATCTGCTGAAACTGTTCTTGAATTAATACTGGAGCTTAACAGAGAGCTCAATATTAGCTTTGTTATTGTCACCCATGACCCGATAATTGCTCAAAAACTTGATCGTACCATTCATCTTGTTGACGGTGTTTTGGAGTCAGATATTGTTTAGATCTGTGCCAATTTTTATTGGACTAAGGTATTTTTCATCCGGTGGCCGCGCTAACCGTTTAATATCCTTTATTTCAATGCTTGCCCTCATAGGCCTATCCCTAGGTGTAGGCATGCTTATTCTTGTGCTGTCAGTAATGAATGGCTTCGATAAGGAAATGCGCGAACATATATTGTCTGTTGTACCTCATGTGCAATTAGTCAACCCTATGAGTAAAGAAGACTGGCGGTCTCAGCGTCAGTTGATAGCTACAGTTCCTCAGGTTAGTGAAGTTTCACCGTTTAATCAGTTAGAGGGTATGGTTTTTTCTAGAAACAATACGCGGCCCATTCAAGTTTTGGGTTTTTCCCCTGACGCCATCCCTAAAGGCTTAAGCGAAGTCCTTAAACGCGCAAACGTAGGTATGCCTAAAAAAGGCGAACTATTATTGGCAAAACCTATCGCTGAGGCGCTCAATTTAAGCCTAGGTAAACCAATTACACTAATACTGCCATCAGAGGGGAAGCAACGCGCTCAGATAGCGCCGCTGAGGCTTACAGGGGTCTTTTCGACACGAACCGAGTTAGATCAGGTGCTCGGTATAGTCTCGCTAAGTCAAGCAGGGCTGTTACTGGGCGATAAGGATTCAATTTATGGCTTTAGAGTTCAGGTTGATGATTTGTTTAACGCCAAGTTTATCGGTCAGCGTATATTAAGTCAGCTGCCCAAAGGCTTCCAGCTTCGAGACTGGACGCAAACCCATGGCAATCTTTATCATGCAATTCAGCTTTCACGCAATATGGTCGGGTTATTGGTTTTTCTTATTATTGGCGTTGCAGCTTTTAATGTTATTTCTATGCTGATGATGATGGTTATCAATAAGCGAAAAGATATTGCCATACTTCAAACAATGGGTCTTTCTAAGCAACATATAGTTCAGCTTTTCTTAGTGCAGGGTGTTTTGATAGCCTGCCTTGGTATTTTCTTGGGTGTAGTGCTTGGCGTAATGGGTTGTTATTGGGTAGCAGATTTTGTACAGATAGTTGAAGGCATATTGGGTGCACAATTTTTAAATACCTCCGTTTACCCAATAGACTATGTGCCGGTTGATTTGCGATGGCGTGATGTATTTTTTGTAGCGCTATCAGCTATTGGGTTAACCCTTTTAGCGGCACTATATCCGGCAATAAAGGCGAGTAGAACAGTTCCCGCTGAGGCCCTAAAATATGAGAATTAGAGACTAGTTAATCTTATTTATGTTTGATGCGATGGGCTAATCGTTGGTGCCATTTTTTCGCAACTTTCCAGCGCCATAGATAAAAGACAGTAAAGTAGCTTATTAAGGCTAAAGCTGACCCGCAAACCAAGCTCCCAAAGAGTAAAGGTTTTAGTACATCTGATCCAAGGGTTTTAAACCATTGCCAATCCATTTGAGCCGAAAACTGTACAGTCTCCGAATTTAAAAGCATCGTACCTATTTGATAGGTTAAATAAAATATAGGGGCAGTAGTAATAGGATTACTGATCCAGATAGCAATGGCCCCTACTGGTAAGTTAGCGCCAAACCAGTAGCAGAGTATAGATACAATAAAAGTCTGGCCAGGCAGGGGTAGAAAAGCGCAAAAAACCCCAAAAGCAACAGCCAATGACACCGAGTGTCGGTTTAGGTGAAATAGATTAGGGTCTCTTGCTAGTGCCTTAATCCAATGCAATGAAGGCGCCTCCAATAGTTTATTTATATTGGGTAAAAACCGATGAATTGTTTTTCTTGGCATAGATGCAACTATTACAATTTCGTTAATGAAGAATATTATGCCGATTATATCTACAACTCGGTAGCTTTAGTTCTTATAAATCGGACAGAATTACTGAATCAGTCTACAATAAGCAGTTACTAATATTATAGTAGAGAGAGATAAATAATTGAAAAATACTCACCATATAGCACTCTCAATCGAGGGTTTAGCCAAAACCTATGATAATCATTTTGAAGCGCTAAAAGGTATTGATCTTGAGGTCTCTCAGGGTGATTTTTTTGCACTACTTGGGCCTAATGGGGCTGGAAAGTCGACTACCATTGGTGTGATCTGCTCGTTAATAAGAAAATCTAGCGGTAAATTAAAGATCTTTGGTGTTGATATAGACGAAGATTTTAGTGCAGCAAAGCAATATGTTGGAGTGGTGCCGCAAGAATTTAACTTTAACCAGTTTGAAAAGCCCATAGATATTCTAATTACACAGGCAGGTTATTATGGAATGCCTGCTTCTATCGCCTCAGTTCGGGCTGAAAAGTATTTAAAGCAGCTCGGTCTATGGGAAAAACATAATATATCCTCAAGAAGTCTCTCTGGTGGAATGAAGCGCCGCTTAATGATTGCTCGCGCATTGATTCATGAGCCTAAGCTTTTGGTGTTAGATGAGCCCACCGCAGGGGTTGATATTGAGCTTCGCCGATCAATGTGGAGCTTTCTCAAGGATATTAATCAGCAGGGTACAACCATTATTTTAACCACTCATTATCTCGAAGAGGCAGAACACCTGTGTCGTAATATTGCGATTATTGATCAGGGTGAAATTATAAAAAATACCAGCATTAAGAACTTAATAAAACAACTTAATAAAGAGATCTTTATACTTGATATTAAACAGGAAATTACTTCAACTCCATCGGTTGATGGCTACCCCTTAACCCTAATTGATAGTAATACATTAGAAGCTTCAGTTGATAAAGACAAATCATTAAACCAGTTATTTAAACAGTTGACTCAGCAGGGTATAGAAATTACAAGTATGCGTAATAAGGCTAACCGTTTAGAGGAACTGTTTATTGATATGGTGGAAAAAAACCTAACATCTTCAACTGAGGATTCTGCCAATGGATAGTCAGAAAAAATGGGTTGCATTTTCTACGATTGTTCGCCGTGAAATACGTCGGTTTATGCGTATTTGGCCTCAAACTTTGGTGCCGCCAGTGATTACCATATCACTTTACTTTGTAATATTTGGCAAGCTTGTGGGATCGCGAATAGGTGAAATGTCTTCACTACCATATATTCAGTTTGTAGCGCCTGGGTTGATAATGATGTCGGTTATTACTAATTCATATTCTAATGTGGTTTCTTCGTTCTTTGGTTCAAAATTCCAAAGTAATATTGAAGAGTTACTGGTTTCCCCAACCCCTAATTGGATTATTTTACTAGGCTATATGGTCGGTGGTATGGCTCGTGGTATAGGGGTGGGGTTAATTGTGACACTGCTATCTCTTTACTTCGCTGATTTTAGTTTGCATAGCCCTCTTGTTACAGTGGGAATAGTGCTTTTAACATCCTTGATGTTTTCTCTTGCAGGGCTAATTAATGCTATTTTTGCTACCAGTTTCGACGATATTTCAATTATACCTACTTTTGTTCTAACCCCGCTTATTTACCTGGGTGGCGTATTTTATTCTATAGAAATGCTCACAGGTATTTGGAAGACACTATCTATGTTAAATCCAATACTCTATATGGTAAACGCCTTTCGCTATGGCATGGTTGGTATAACAGATATTAATATTGCTGGGTCTTTTGCGATGGTCGGATTATTTTCCGTTGTATTGTTTTTTGTGGCTCTTTGGCTGCTTGAAAAAGGCTCGAGGCTACGTAAATAATGAGTGACTATAAATTTACTGAGCTAGGAAAAGAGACTTCCTACAGTCAAAGCTATGATCCTAGATTATTATGCCCAATAGCCCGGGTAACGGCTCGTCACTCCCAGTCTGAGGTTAACTTGAATTTTAAGGGTGTAGATCTATGGACTGCTTATGAGCTTTCATGGTTAAACCTTGATGGTCTTCCTCAGGTTGCTATTGCTGAGTTTATGGTTCCCTGTGACAGTGAATCTATTATTGAGTCTAAATCCTTTAAATTGTATTTAAATTCATTTATTCAGACTAGTTTTGCCAATATGGAATCTGTTCAGCATCAGCTTGTAAAGGACCTGTCCTCTGCCGCTGGTGCAATGATCGAGGTTATTCTGTATGAAATCGCAGAATATCAAGGAATGCAACCGATCTCTGAGCCACAGGGTAACTGTATTGATAGGCAGCCCACGGTTATTAATAGTTATGACCCAGACGCCAGTTTATTGCAGGCCAAAAGTGCTACTCTAGTTGAAGAGACTCTCTATTCTCATCTTCTAAAAACAAACTGTCCGGTCACCAATCAGCCAGATTGGGCTTCTATTTATGTGTTTTATAAGGGCCCTAAGATTGACCCAGAGGGCTTGCTTAAATACATCGTTTCCTACCGTAATCATCAAGATTTTCATGAGCAATGTGTAGAGCAAATATTTCTCGATATTACTGCTGCATGTTCGCCCAGCCAGCTTTCAGTGTATGCGCGGTATATGCGTCGAGGAGGTTTGGATATCAACCCGTTTAGAAGCACCCATTTATTACGTCCGCCATTATTTCGGCAGGTGCGACAGTAATTAGGCAAGGCTGGTTCGTAGAAATTCGGCCAGTAAGTCAATGGCTTGATTTTTAGTGTTTTTTCGTACGGTGAGTAAGCTAATGCCAACGGTTCCCAAATCTGGGAAACGTTGAGATTGCGGTATAATCTTAAGATTGCTTGGAACCGTACTTTTAGCCAATACTGTAACGCCTAAACCTTCCTGAATAGCATATTGAATACCCGTTAAATCAGGGATGTTATACACAATCTGCCAAGGTTGTTTTATGGTATTTAAAAGCTTAATAGCTCGCTGTCTATATATGCAGCCCTCAGGGGCCACAATTAATGGCAGGATAGGGGGCTTTAGGCTGTTGTAGTCTCCGCTTGATACCCAAACTAAGCTATCAGTCTTTACAATGTTATCAGGTGCCTCTGAGGGGTCATTTTGAAGTGCCAGGATTAGATCATGGGCCGCCTTTCCCGTTCGCGATAATAATGTTTTACTTAACTCGCAATTGACCTCGAGCGTTACATTTGGATAGGCCTTAGCGAAGCGTCCAACAATTTTTGGCAGTAAAATCGTTGCAAATTCACTAGGTATACCCAAGCGAACTTTGCCCATTACACTGCTTTTAGTGCATTCACTTACTGCTGAGTCATTCAGAGAAAGAATTTGTTTAGCATAGTCATAAATATTTTCTCCTGGTCCAGATAAAGTTAGGCTTTTTCCATCTCTTATCAATAGTGTTTCATCAAGTAAACCCTCTAGGCGACTTATTTGCAGGCTTATGGCCGGTTGCGTTCTTCCTAATAATTCACCCGCTTTGGTAAAGCTATTAAACTCCACAACCGTTACAAAAGCTCGCAGTAAATCCATGGGTAAATTTTTCATAATCACGCTACTTTTTAAGTATTAATAATATTAATGAACATATTATATCTATTAATTTAACTTATTGCATATCTGGCATTATTATTTAGGCATTCCTATTCAAGATTCGTGAATTTTATGTCGTCTTCATTAGAACCTTTAAAAACGTGTTTTTACGATTTCCATTTAGCAGCTGGCGGTAAAATGGTGCCCTTTGCTGGTTATCAAATGCCTATTAATTATTCTGGCGGAATAATTGATGAACACCTTCATACCCGTGATTCGGCAGGTCTATTTGATGTCTCTCATATGGGGCAGGTGATTATTCGTGGTCCCGAAGTTGCCAGCCAACTGGAAAAGCTAATGCCAGTCGATATAGCGCAGCTTGGGGTTAACCAGATGACCTATAGCACCCTGACCAACGCTGAGGGCGGTATTCTTGACGATCTTATTATTACACGATGGGATCAACAAACCTTTTTTATTGTGGTTAATGCTGCCTGTAAGCAACAGGATATAGCACATTTTAAAGCTCAGTTGCCTGATGCTGATATTACCGTTCTCAGCAACCAGGGTTTACTCGCGCTTCAGGGACCACAAGCTGCCGCAGTTTTAGAAAAACTTGCTCCAGAATCCGCTGAGCTAACATTTATGCAGGGCTGTTCAGTGAATATTAACGGCGCCCAATGCTATATTACTCGGTCCGGATACACTGGTGAAGATGGGTTTGAGATATCAATCAAACAGGAAAACTGTGCTGAAGTTGCTAACTATTTACTTGCCGATAACAGGGTGCGCTGGGTTGGTCTTGGTGCACGTGATTCACTACGACTTGAGGCCGGCCTGTGTCTATACGGCCATGATATGGACCAGCAAACCAGCCCGATTGAAGCCAGCCTATCCTGGAGTATTAGCAAATCACGCCGTAATGATGGTGCCAAGCAGGGCGGTTTTTTAGGAGCAAATAAAGTACTAGCTCAGACCAAAAACGGGGTAGATAGAAAGCGTGTCGGCTTTATTGTTGATGGTCGTGCCCCAGTGCGTGAAGGTGCAGATATTGTAGATCTATCAGGTGCAGTTATTGGCGCTATCACCAGTGGCGGTTTTTCACCCAGTTTGCAAAAGCCAATTGCCATGGGCTACATAGCCTCAGGCTTTTCATCGGTTAATACCCAAGTTAACGCTATGGTCAGGGGCAAATTACGCCCTATGACTATAACCAAAATGCCTTTTGTCCCACAACGATATTATCGAGGATAACCTAGATGCTTCAGAAGAAACGCACATTAAGTGACCTGCAAAATGCTGAACAATTTGTTTCGCGTCATGTTGGGCCAAATGCTGACGATCAGCAGGCAATGTTAAGTGCACTTGATTGTAATAATCTACAGCAGTTAATAGAGCAAGTAGTGCCAGCATCTATCACTAATAATATGCCTCTAAATCTTCCCGAACAATGTACTGAAGCGCAAGCATTGAGTGAACTTCGAAAGATTGCTAAAAAAAATAAAGTATTTAAAAACTTCCTTGGTCAGGGCTACCATGGCACATTAACACCTAATGTTATTTTGCGTAACATACTTGAAAGCCCAGCCTGGTACACCGCATATACTCCCTATCAACCAGAGATTTCTCAGGGTCGCCTTGAAGCGCTTATCAACTTTCAAACTATGGTAACCGATCTAACCGGTTTGGAGATAGCTAATGCATCTATGCTTGATGAGGGAACTGCAGCCGCTGAGGCAATGGCACTATGTCACCGTGTTTCTAAGTCCAAATCAAATGTCTTCTATATCGACAGCGATTGCTTACCTCAAACCATAGACATTATTACTACTCGCGCGGAGCCACTTGATATACAGATAGAAATAGGAAAATCTGAAAACTGCAGCGGTGAAGTATTTGGCATACTGCTTCAATACCCTGGTGTCAGTGGTGAAGTAAAAGATCACCGTGAAACCATTGCTAAGGTTCAGGCGCATAAGGGCAAGGCCGTTATAGCCGCTGATATTCTTAGCTTGGTATTACTTGAATCACCCGGTTCATTGGGTGCTGATATAGCTGTAGGATCAACGCAGCGCTTTGGTGTGCCAATGGGTTTTGGCGGACCCCACGCAGCCTTTATGGCGACTAAAGAGGCCTATAAAAGGAACCTTCCCGGGCGTATTGTAGGGCTGTCTCAAGATGCACAGGGTAACCCAGCCTATAGGTTAGCGTTACAAACCAGAGAGCAACATATACGCAGAGAAAAGGCGACCTCTAATATCTGTACTGCCCAAGTCTTGCTTGCAGTTATTGCAGGCATGTACGCCGTATATCACGGCCCAAAAGGCCTAGCTGATATAGCCAATAGAACCCATATGCTGACCAGTTTATTAGCTCAAGGCCTGTCGAACAATAATATAACAATTGTAAACAAAACCTGGTTTGACACACTTACTCTAAACACAGGCTCAAAAACAGCTGAAATTTTGCAAAGAGCAGCGGCTAACAATGTTAATTTGCGTCCTATTAATGGTAGCCAATTGGGTGTTTCTATTGATGAAACAACCAAAGCTATAGACATTGAGTTGCTTTGGAATATTATTATTGGTGATCATTCCCTATCAATTGAAAAGCTGGCAGAACAGGTTGTTCATAATATACCGGGTCATATCATGCGAACCGAGGGTTTCCTTGAGCATGAAACATTTAATAGATACCACTCTGAAACAGAAATGCTTCGCTATATTCGCAAGCTTTCTGATAAAGATATCGCTCTTGATAGAGCCATGATACCTCTTGGCTCATGCACCATGAAATTGAACGCAACCGCTGAAATGCTTCCTGTTACATGGCCAGAGTTTGCCAATATCCACCCATTTGCTCCAGCCGATCAAACACAGGGCTACCGAGAGCTTATTGATGAGTTAGAATCAATGCTTTCAGAAGTGACCGGTTATGACGCAATTTCACTGCAGCCTAATGCTGGCTCGCAGGGTGAATATGCAGGTCTTTTGGCCATTAAGTCCTACCATGAGCATCGTGGTGACAACCATCGAAATATCTGCTTAATCCCAAGCTCAGCTCATGGTACTAACCCCGCTTCAGCACAAATGTGTGGCATGAAAGTAGTGGTTGTAGCCTGCGATGATCAGGGTAATGTTGATATGCAGGACCTGCAAGAAAAAGCAGTAACCCATCAGCAAAACCTATCAGCCATTATGGTTACCTACCCATCAACCCATGGTGTATTCGAAGAAAATATTAAGCAACTGTGTGAGATCGTTCATGACAATGGTGGTCAGGTCTACATAGATGGTGCCAACTTAAATGCTATGGTTGGGGTCTGTCAGCCCGGTAAATTTGGCGGTGATGTATCACATCTCAACCTACATAAAACCTTTTGTATTCCACATGGTGGTGGCGGCCCAGGTGTCGGCCCAGTATGCGTGGGCGAGCACCTTGCAAAGTTTTTACCTCAGGACAACGTTCAAGATCGCAAGGGAGGGCGCATATCAGCAGCACCCTTTGGAAGCGCAAGCATATTACCCATTACTTGGATGTATATAAGAATGATGGGCTTCACTGGCCTTAGAAAGGCAACAGAGGTGGCAATTCTTAATGCCAACTATATTGCAAAGCGTCTAGAGTCAAAATATAGCATTCTGTTTACGGGTGCCAATAATCGGGTGGCTCATGAATGTATAGTTGATACTCGCGACATTAAAGAACAGACAGGTATAAGCGTAGATGATATTGCAAAACGTTTAATAGACTATGGCTTCCATGCACCAACTATGTCATTCCCCGTTGTTGGTACATTAATGATCGAACCCACGGAAAGTGAGTCAAAAAGAGAAATTGATCGTTTTTGTGATGCCATGCTAGCCATTGCAGACGAAGTGGCCCAAGTAGCTGATGGAAAATATTCTTTAGAGGATAACCCCCTCGTAAATGCGCCGCATACCGCTGCGGTGGCTACAGCCGACACATGGGTGCATAGCTACAATCGCAGTAGTGCAATTTACCCCTCAGCGTTTACGCGCGCTAATAAATACTGGCCGCCAGTAGGCCGCCTTGATAATGTATTTGGTGATCGCAATCTTGTTTGCTCCTGTCCTTCAATAAAGGATTATCAATAATCTGATAGAGATAATCGTTATTTATTATGGTCCATAGAGATTTTATTGACGGTATAGACGTTTAACCTTTTTGACAGCCACTGGTTACCTCCTAAGTTTTTTTTAGTACAGTTAACGTGGCTTTCAACAAGATTATAGGTATCTTCTGATATAACTATTTCATTAGGTTGCGCAATTGACTCCAAGTGGCTTGCTAAGTTAACAGCGCTGCCAAGGACCGTGTAATCCATTTTGGTTTCAGTGCCAAAATTACCAACGCTGCAATTACCGCTATTTATACCCATTCTTATTCTTAGCGGCTGTTTAATGCCAGCATTTGTCCATCTTGGTTTAAGGTGACTCACAGCATCTTTCATTGCAATTGCCATACAAACGCAGGCAATGGCATCATTTTTTGCGCCGCGACTATTAGGGTCGCCAAAAAAAACCATAATTGAATCGCCGATCACTTTATCTAATGTGCCGCCAAATCGGAACACAATCTCAGACATCTCAGTAAGGTAACTATTAATTAGCCAGGATAATTTTGCAGGATCCAAGTCCTCCGATAACTGACTAAAACCCTGTATATCTGAGAAAAAAATAGTCAGATTTTTATCAGTATCCTCAACCTTTATAGTATTTCCAGCAATTATTGACCTTCGTAATGTAGGTGCTAAGTATTTTGATAGACTCTTTACATGTAATCTCAGTGAAAGGTTGTTTTCATGTTCAATTTTGAGTTTTTCTTGTAGAGATTTGTCGTTTTTATATTTTATTAGGCCTAGTGTGAAAAAAAATATAAACATTAGTATTAATATAATATTTTCTACTGATTCCTTTACATCATAAAAAGGGAAGGAATATAAACTCAATAAATAAATAGTAACAATCATTCCAAGAACAGCAAACAGTGAATCAGTCGAGATTGTTTTTACGTAAATAAGAAAAAATAAACCGCTGATACCAGTAGACAGAACCTCATTAAACCCACAAAAATACAGAAGTAACCCAGTAAGCATGCCATCTATAAAAACGACTAGTAGTGTTAATTTAAAAAATAGTTTATTTTTATTTCTTATAAGTAGAATTGATGTCTGATAAAGAAACACAGAAATCAAAAGATACAGTGCAGTTACTTGAGAGCTATACAGTTGCCAAGAACCAAAGATCATTATTGACCCTATTAGTAACTGGTATGTTCTATGTAAATGTGCAAGTTCGAATGAAAGCTGATAAAAGATATTAGTAATCACTATCAAAGTCTAGCACTTAAAATACCAAGCTTCTTATTAATGTCTATGGCTAAATTACATTGCTTTTAAATGTTGCTTTGTGTAAAGTTTCGCCGCTCTAAAACTACGAATAAAAGCTGCTTTTTCAACAATTAGCTTAAGCCTATGTCTTTAGAAACGGTGAGGTGTCCGAGTGGCTGAAGGAGCACGCCTGGAAAGTGTGTAAGCGTTTATAGCGTTTCGAGGGTTCGAATCCCTCTCTCACCGCCATATATAGTCTTTAAAAGCTCTACAGCCCTTGTTTGCTCTCGTTTCTTACGAGACTGATGAGGAGCAGTAGACATATGCGAAGACATTTTAAATACCCAAAATATACATTCATTAAAGGCAATAGCTTTTACTTTTCTAGGTCAGTACCAACTGATCTTAGATGTTTCTATACAAAACCACGCATTATCCAATCACTAAGAACTAACTCTTTAACTAGAGCTAAAACTGCGTCCAAAGTCTTTGCATCAAAACTAGATGATTACTGGCTAGGTTTGAGGTTAAAGGCCCTAGATGTTCCTGCGGCGCACCTACTAATCACAGATGGTGCAGTCAACGATTCGGAATTGCCTACTATTGAGGAGGCTTTAGAGGTCTATTTCAAAGTCATTGGCATAGGTCGACAGAAGCTTTTCTTCACAACCGCACAACGGTATATCGGCTATCTGATTGAGTGTCTGGGTAATAGATCAATAGACCAATACACCTCTAAAGATGCAACAGTATTGCGCGAATGGTTAATCAAGAAAGGTTTAAGTAATAGCTCATTGCAACGAGTGTTCTCAGGTATCAAAGCTGTGATCAACTTTGTCACTTTAGAGCATGGATTAGAGTGTCAGAATGCATTCGCTAAGGTTTATCTCCCATCTAATACTGATGCCAAGAAACGTCATGCAGTTACTCCATCCAACATGGCTAAGATAAAAGTGGAATGCCTATCTTTAGATGATGATATTAGGTGGTTAGTAGCGATTATCTTTGATTCAGGTATGCGCCTATCTGAAGCCGCAGGGCTTATGATTGATGACTTATGTCTTGATGAAGAAACACCTTATATTGATTTAAAACCACACTCTCATAGGCGCCTTAAAACAGCTTCTAGCGAACGTAAAATACCGCTAGTTGGTATGTCGTTATGGGCCGCAAAGCGTCTTAAACAGCATTCTGCGGGCTTGTATTGCTTCCCAAGATACACAAACTCTGAGCGCTGTAATTCTAACTCTGCATCAGCCGCAATCAACAAATGGATTAAGACTGTCGGGGGTTCAAGTGATGTTATACATGGCTTGCGGCATAGCTTTAGAGACAGGCTCAGAGCCGTTGAAGCACCCACAGATATGATTGATCAGTTAGGCGGTTGGGCTTTAAAGTCTGTTGGGCAGGGTTATGGCGATGGGTATGAGTTAGCTTTGTTGGTTAAGTATTTGAACAGACTTTCCATTAGTTAATGTTAGGGTATATCCCTGATGCCATCTACCTTGCCCTTGCAGTGCTTGCAAATATAACGAGTACCAAATAAAGCTAAGATCATCCGAAGAGCAACAACACCCAACCAAACTCCGAACGTAATTGTTGTAAGCAGTAACTGCCAGTACCATTTAGGTGTGGTCAGCAGTCTTAGAAGTGAACTACTTTTGGTTGACTTGACAAGTTCAACTCTCTCATCACATGCTATACAGGCCCCATTAGGAGGAGTGATTTTAGCTACGTCTTTTCTAGCCGGAGAAATATTGCTACCACAGGAATTGCATCGGTAGCTTGTGAAAGCGCCCATTAAAAGAAGTATAAAAAATACAATTGACCAAATACCTACAGTGATAACACACAGTCCAATATTACAAAGTATTAAAACCCAATTAACGGACTTTTCCGCCTTAACATTTTGGCTACAATCACCACAGTATCCTTGATCCATAACTGACTCCTATCAGCGTTTATGTCATATATAAATGATATCTCAGTTAACTCAAAACCACTAATCCAAAGGCTCTATACTGCTCCTCATCAGTCTCGTAAGAAACGAGAGCAAACAAGGGCTGTAGAGCTTTTAAAGACTATATATGGCGGTGAGAGAGTACCTCATCGCCTACTATCGGCTCCATTAGCCTTGTCAGCTAACGTGTTTACTAGTCTCCCAAGAAGCCAGTTCACTGTCAACACCTCCAAAGTGTCTACTATCCTGACACCTTGCTTCAAAGGCTTGGCAGTCTTCAGAGACTTTATAGCCCCCCGCAGGTGGCTATAGGGGGTATCCCCACTATATAGGTGTGTTCGGAGGTTTTGAGGTGTGAGGATTTGGAAACTAGATGGTTATGAAGTCATACTTGAGACTTAACATGATCAGTTGGATGGTGTGATACTAAGGTGAAAGCAGGTTTTTCTTGAACTAAGTATTATCTATTCTAAGAGTCCAATATCTCTCAGTTGTCCAACAAAATCTTCATCAAGCTTGCCATCTTCAAACTGTTTTTTCTGCTTATTGGCCCAATAACCAAGACCAAAACCTGAATCGGGATCCTTGTAATGGGCAGGCACATTGCAGTGCTTATAGATAGCTTTGAATTTTTTAAGCATTTCAAAATTCATTAGCAAATCCATTTTCTTTTTTGTGTGGATGTTAAAGTCAAACTTAATTTTCTTTAAAAGTTTTACATAGTTTTCATTGAGACTACCATCCGCATAATTCGTTTTTTGATTATAAGCCCAATTAGCAAGTGAATTAACAAAAGGATCTCCTCCATTGCTAAGTTTGATATGTCTAGGATAGACCCCATCATTCTCCTTTATATATATAACGAACAGGCTATATTTTTCCCTCCATATGGCATCATATGGGTCATAAATGAAGTTTACCGAAGATAAATGTTTTCGTCTTTCTGGCGTTAACTTATCTTGTTGGCCACGTTGAGTTCTCACCCAACTTCCTAGAGGGTAGTCATCTTCCTCTTTGATCCATGTTTTATGAGGAACATTAGAATGCCCATGTTGATCAAAGAATTTTTTCAACATTCCAAATGCATACATCCATCTTGCATCAAGAGCGCTGAAAGAAAATTCTAAAAGTTTCAGGCGGTTGACTTGATCTAATGTCAATGGGTTAAGTCTAAAACTGGATTCTTCTCCATTCATGATTTTATATTTCGTTCTTTGCATACTTACCCATTGACCAAGTCTATGGCGATTGGGGGTTCTATAATGGTTATTTACATGTGGGTTGTTGAAATCCTCAACATACTTGCAGAGAAGGCCGTAGAAAAACTCCCAAGAGTCCGTTGTAGATTCAATAACCTTGGTCTTCAGGGCCGACTCAAACTTATGCGTAATGGTTGTAGGCAAATCAAAGACAATTTTATCTGACTTCCCTACAGTGCCTCGCTTACCGATAGCTTGTCGTAACTGATCAAGCTCTTCGCCCAAGCCTTCGTCATGAGAGCGCAATGCGTTAACAACCGCCCAAACCTTTTTGAATGGAGAGGAATTAAGAACTTCATCTGGGTCTTGATGATCTTCAATAAACACTGGGATAACTATTGAGCCTATTGCTTTCCCTTCAGATAGTCGTATAGCTCTGCCTACAGCTTGAACAATATCAATCTCAGAGTTTCTAGGGTCGATAAAGGCTACGCCATCCAATGCAGGAACATCAACGCCTTCAGATAAGCATCTTGCATTTGAAAGGATATATATTTGGTCATCAGTGATGTTGCCCAAAGCTTGAAGGTTTCTATTCCTCTCGTTAGTAGGCATTGCCCCCGATACATGGTTAGTTAACAACTCACCATCAGGTTTGGTCTCACTGGGCATCCACTCAATTACTTCAGGTAGTTTGTTAGCAAAATCACGCGCAGAACTTGTCCACTTCCCCTAAACTGAGACAGACAAAGATAGAGTTTTCTGAGATATTACCCTCAGGAGACGAAGATGAAAAAATCAAAATTTACGGATACGCATCATCTCAGTGCTACGAGAAG
>Ga0206127_1000144_pt1 | contig 89139 bp, 88 predicted proteins | sample Helgoland_Spring_6_FD_148646 | JGI IMG/M metagenome (GOLD analysis project Ga0206127, IMG submission 148646) | Pelagic subsurface seawater microbial communities from Kabeltonne, Helgoland, North Sea - Helgoland_Spring_Bloom_20160419_1 | ecosystem: Environmental > Aquatic > Marine > Epipelagic ...
TCTTTTGAATGATGAATTTGCACACCCGGATACCATTCGAATGTTGAAGTAGCAATATAAAAGTCATCGCCAACTCGCACAATACTAGGATCAGGATTGAACCCAGGTAAAATAGGATTGGTAATTACAAAATGCGTCATATTGAGTCTTTAAAGCCTTTTACTAATTTAAATTGATAGAGAAATAACAACACAATTATCCCTGCTACTACTAAGCTAATGGCAAAGATTAATAAAATACCAAATATGGCCTGTTCGGTTTGGGTTTCATTTGGCTGATAGCCATAACCCGAAAGCATCCACTCCCCCATGGCACCAACTATTGCAATGCTAAATTTTAGAGCCTGTAAATGCCACAAAAAGCTCATTGACATAGCACCGCGACCTCAACGTTTACTCCGTAATACACAGTATCAGGCACAGTAGAGAAGAGTAGAGAAGAGTAGAGTAGTGGGATAAAATCATCTGTGCGAAGTTGGCTACAATTGAAAAGGTTAAGGCTACACATAAGCCAGATCCCGGGACAAAACAGCTGCTCCGTTAAACACGATAATGCCTACAGTAGTGAATTTTATCAGTTTTATTTTACACATCCTAGCACTTACTCAATTAGCAAATATTGCTCCGTCAGGCATGGCATTGGTCATAAACATGTTGATCATAGATTCTTGTTTCGAATAGTAGGCCACATAATAGAGTGTGACTGAGCTCTTTTGAAAACAGGGTTCGAATTATTCGCCGCATTATTGTCGGTGTTCGCGCAGCCGTATGCTGACTTTCCCATTAATGTAAATTCAACTCAGCAAATTTTTCAAAAAGGAGGTTTCAGCCTTGAAGATTGTTTAACCGTTGCCAGCTGGCTGGGCGAAGATGGGGTCGAACTACTAGAAATGTCAGGTGGCACTTACGAACAATTAAGCTTAATAGGAGTTGAACCCACAGACGTGCGAAAAAGCACTTGCAAACGTGAAGCTTACTTTATCGAATATGCTGAACGTATCAAACAGTCCGCGCAAATTCCTGTGATGAACACAGAAGGTTTTCGTAGCCGTGACGTTATGGAACGGGCGATTGAAAGTGGTGAGGTAGATGTGATTGGACTTGCTAGGCCATTGTGTACCGAGCATGATTGCTCAGCAAAGCTTATCCAGCAGACGATTCAGAGAATCGACTGTTATGAGGATAAATTGGTTTTAGGTACCGGCTTTTGGGGTAACAACAGCTCTTCAAATTTGATAAAAGCCATCAATAGTTTTGGCCAAGTAGGATTTTATTACTGGCAAATTATCCGACTATCTAAAAGCTTAGCACCTGAGCTTCAATTAGGCACATTTAAGGCGTTTTTGAGGCATATGACAAATGATTTGAAGCTGAACATGAAAAGAAAATTTGGCTGAATACTTCCTACTTTCAGTAGAACAATATTTGGATGCAGATTTGTCAAACCTCAAATACAGCGGTGTATATTTACCTCATCGTTTAAGACTAAAATGTTAAAAGGCCAATCGTTCATTACAATAGCAATATCTGTTTGCATCTCGGCAATTGTTGAAATCCTGAGGACCCATCATCGGGACGTCATCATATTGATACATACACCGAGCAAAAAGCAATTCGATTTGCCGTCAATAAAGTGAATATTGACAAACCTGTCACTACTCAAACCTTGCGCCACTCAATTACTACAATCAGGTGAAGGCATCCGCACTGTTCAGGAGCAACTAGGCCACGCAGATTTAATACACAAATATATACCTATATTTTACAGCGTGGATGTAATTCAGTGGTGAGTCCTTTGTCCCGCCTTTAATGGGCGTAATGCTTGCCCGTAGTATCAAAAACCTCTGCGCCTACATTATTTTCAGGCAAAGCAACTGGCCATGTTTTATCACGCCCCTGCCACATAATTTCTGCTTGTTGATAGGCCTCTGCCCAGTCTAGTTTATTCACTAATACCAACATCAAACTCAAGGTGCCCACCACAGCATGGTTAGCGTAAATTTCGTCTGTTTGCCCGGTCCACACATTGATGAGCTGTTTGGCATCTAGCTCTTGAGGTTTGGTAATAAAGGTTTCGCAAGTCGCTTCCACGTCGCTGCATGTTTGCTGTGCATCACGACTCATATGTAAGGTCACATCCCGTAGTGGATTAAATTCAACTTCTCCACCCTCGCCTCTAAAACACAATACATTCTGGTCATGCAATAATGCGGCAGTTTTACGGTGCTTTTCGTCTATCAGGCGGTGAAAAATACCTTGTAGGCTATGAGTGGCATTGGATGGATTGAGCATTCTGGCCAAGGTATTGGCGCACGAGCGCAAACCAAACTGTTCCCGCAATTGAATTATATCGTCGAGTTGCGGATTAATGTGTTTTAAGTCCATATAAGCAAAACCGAATGTGTCTAAGGCAATCCGCGCCTGACCAGAGTCTTGCGCCACATCAAAACCTATTTGTGGCAGCACTTCTTTGAGGTACAAACGTTTTGAATCTGGCTCGTGTGTGCCATGTAAAAATATGCGTTTACCCTGTTGCGCTAGCAACATGACCGCTAAAAAAAACCAAGGTAGATGTCTGCGTTTACCGGCGTAGCAGCCCATGTCTAAATCAGCGGTTAGTGCAGATATGTCAGTAGGTGTGAATGCGCGAAACGCTTGACTAAAACCGGCTAACTCTTCTGCCGTTTCTTCTCTAACCCGTAACAACATCAAAAAAGCGCCTTTTTGCTCCGCTGTGGCTTGGCCATTGATGAGCATACTCATGGCCTGTTTTGCTTCGAGCATAGTTAACGTGCGCCCTGCCCTTTGGCCACGGCCAATGATGCGAATAAAGTGTTTAAAATCTGTTGGGGTGTCTGACATAGCCTGCTTATTTCTCATCTGCTCTGCTTAATATTCTATCCTGAATAACGGCGCTAAATTACAAAAAAATTATCACCTAATAATATTACTTAGGTTGTATTGCAGGTAGAATTTAGTTTTTATTTAAGTATTTGTTAAGCATGGGCGCTGACCGATGGTGATAACAGCGATAAGTTGACCTTATGACGTTTATTCACTACCTCACCTACAATCGTCACGGCTGGCCCTTGAAAATTTCGCTCAGTGACGCGTTTTGCGATATTTTCTAGCGTGCCTTCACACACTTGTTGTTGAGGTGTGGAGGCTTGATCGATTACTGCAACTGGCGTATTGGCAGGTAATCCATGGCTTTCGAGGCGCTGCATAATAGTGTCGATGCGTTTAAGCCCCATATAAAACACTAAGGTTTCGCCATTCGTAGAAGAGTGTGAGGCAATGGCTCCAGTCACCAAGGATTTCCAGTTCGGCTCGTCTGTGGATGATTTTAGTGTGCCTGTGGCTGACGTGACTGATTTTAAGTGCGCGGTAATAAAACGCACTGATTGAGCGCATTCTCGGTGTGTAAGGGGAATGCCTGCGTAGGCCGATGCCCCTGATGCGGCGGTGATACCTGGTACTATGGCAAAGTTGATGTGGTGTTTGGCTAAGATATCGCATTCTTCTGCAGCCCTTGCAAAAATAGCGGGGTCCCCCCCTTTTAAACGGACGATGTTTTTACCGGTGAGTGCCACCTGTATCATCAATTGACAAATAACAGCTTGCTGCATGCTATGCCGGCCACACTTTTTCCCCACAAATACCCGTTCGACATGGCTTGGGATCATCTTGATAATATCTGGATTGACCAACCAGTCGTACATCACCACATCAGCTTGCTGAATCAAGCGATGGGCTTTTAGGGTCAGTAACTCTGCATCACCCGGTCCTGCACCAATCAAATACACATGGCCTTTGTCGCCGCGTTTATTGCGCTGCACAAACTGATTTTTAGTGAAGTAATGCTTTAACCAATTCGGCAATTGATTCAAAGGATTGGCGTTATGACTTGACAAAAACTGCTGTAATCTTTGTAAGACCGATGGTAGCAATGTATTGTCGGTATTCATGATAATGCCTCCAAAGTAATGAATGGGTCGTGTTCAATAACGCGTTGTTTTGACTTATGTTGTTTAACTATTTGGCTCAATTCAGACTTACATGAGCCACAATTAGTCCCGCATTTTAACTGTTTCCCCAAACTATCGACTGAATCACAGCCGCCTTTGATGGCGTCAACAATAATATTTTCGCCCACTTTAAAGCAACTACACACCAACTTACCTTGTGTGAATGCCTCATCTGGTTGCATGTTTAGCAAACCATTAAGTTGTTCAGAGGTAACGTCTTCGCTGTTGAGTAAACTAGTAATCCAGCTAGAGTCAACCGCAATATTTTTAGATGATGAAAACATAATCAATGACATCACACCTTGGCGCATGGCGCAGGTAATGTTTAAGTCTGGGCCTGCGGCATTAATCCATTCGTCATACAACGGCAGTTGTAATTGTAAGTTATGTTTGATACTTGCTGGCACTTGTCGAGTGGCAAAAAATACCAGCTGACCTTTTTCAACTGGGCAGGTGACAAAATATTCAAAATATTTACCTAGTAATTCCACCTTAAGATCTTGCTGGATAAACAATTGTCCATAATGTTGATAACTGACTTTTTGCAGTTTCACCGCAGCATGTTTAAGTTCAGGCTGGCCTGATATTTTATCGTTAGCGTCGGTATAAAGCCCAGTGATATTGGCACTGGATGCATTGCTAGCACTCCAATGAATAGGCGCAAACACTTCACCACGGCGTTGATTGTTATCAATCCATACAGGTAATACCACTGGAGGTGTTTCGCCCAACACATGTGCCGCATCAAGGCTGACTAAATCATCATTAATCACCCCTAAGCTTTCAGCATCTTTTGCATGAATAGCTAAATACGGGCGGCTAACGTGTGCGGTTAATTCAGAGGTTTTGCCGGTACGCGTCATGGTATGCCATTGGTCGCGCACCCGGCCACTGTTGAGCACAAAGGGAAAATCACTGCAGGTTAATTGTTCAGGCGCAGAAAATTCGGTGACCACAAACTGCGCCTTGCCGCTTTGAGTGTAAAATTTTCCATTAGTAAATAATCGCTTAGTACCGTCAGGAGAAGATTTATTGACCGGCCATTGCACCGGTTTTAAACGGTTGTATTGTGTTTCTGTCAAATGACATAAACCAGAAAGGTCTAAATCACGACGGCCTTGGTTATCCACCTCCGTTAACCCTGTGTACTCGGCAAATATCTCACTGGGCGACTCAAAATTAAAACCGCTAGCAAACCCCATGGCTTTGGCGACGTCACAAATGATTTTCCAATCGTGTTTGGCTTCGCCTGTTGCAGGTAACATGCCGCGCTGACGTGAAATACGCCGCTCTGAATTAGTTACCGTGCCATCTTTTTCTGACCATCCCGTTGCGGGTAAAGCAATGTGTGCATAGTCCAGGGTATCGTTTTTAGACACACAATCAGACACCACCACCAGCTCACATTTTTTTAAGGCTGCAGCAATTTTTTGTCTGTTGGGCATACTCACCATCGGGTTTGTCGCCATGATCCACAAGGCTTTGACTTTACCACTATGAATATTTTCAAATAAATCTACGGCTTTTAAGCCTGGTTTATTGGCGATAGTTGGTGATTGCCAATAAGTTTGTACTGTTTGACGATGTTCTGGGTTTTCAATATCCATATGACAAGCCAACATGTTGGCCAAGCCACCTACTTCGCGCCCCCCCATAGCATTAGGCTGACCTGTTAGCGAAAACGGCCCACATCCCTCACGGCCAATTTTACCCGTGGCTAAATGGCAATTAATAATACTGTTAGCTTTGTCAGTACCAGAAGAAGACTGATTCACGCCCATACAATAAGCGGTGACGACTTTATCGGTTTGGCTAAACAAGTTGTAAAAACTGAGTAACTCTGCTTCTGTTATGTCACATTGTTTGGCGACCTTCGCCAAGGTCCAAGACGCACAGTTACTTAATACCTGTGCAACCCCCTGGGTATAGGCTGAAATATAATCGAGATCCAAAACATCTTGGGCTGCTAGATGAGTGAATAAACCATTGAACAAGGCCACATCTGATCCCGGCTTCACGGCTAAATGCAGATTCGCTAATTCTGAGGTGGCCGTTTTGCGAGGATCAATGTTCACCACTTGCATGGCAGGGTTAAGCTTTTTGGCTCGATCGATACGTTGAAATAATACGGGGTGGGTCCACGCGGCGTTAGAGCCTACCAATACCAATAATTCGGCTTGTTCTAAATCTTCATAACAACAAGGTACGGCATCAGCACCAAAGGCACGTTTATAGGCTGCCACGGCAGAAGACATACACAGTCTCGAATTAGTATCGATATTGGCGCTGCCGATATAACCTTTCATCAGTTTATTAGCGACGTAATAGTCTTCAGTCAACAATTGCCCCGACACATAAAACGCCACTGAATCAGGTCCATGCTCTGCGATGACCTGATTAAATTGACTGGCCACTTGGGTAATTGCCTCATCCCAACTGGCTTGTTTACCGCCAATCATGGGGCTAAGTAAACGACCTGATACCGTGTTAGTTTCCAGTAATTTACTGCCTTTAACACACAAACGCCCAAAGTTCGCCGGGTGTTCGCTACTACCTACAAGATCGGTTAATATCTTATCCGTACTAATTTGCACATCTACCCCACACCCCACACCGCAGTATGGGCAAGTAGTGCTGAACAAAGAAGGTGCGTTGCAATTGAGTTTTTTAGGCATAAAACGACCCGGTGACATTAATTAGTCAACCCACTGCAACTGCACGTGGTTTTGTTCAATACGCACCGGGTATACGATCAACTTAATGGCATCATCGTCAAGACACTGGCCTGACTCTAAACAATAACGTTGTTTGTACAGCGGTGAAATGATCACCTTAGCGTCTTGCACCGAGCCCAACAAACCGCGATACAACACATTGGCTTTGCCAATAGGATCCCAGTTACTGACTGCAAAAATTTGTTCGACATTAGCGCTTTTTATTTTGAACAAGGCAATTTGTTGGTCGTTAAATAAAGCGCAAACTCCAGAGTTTGCGACTAAATCTGTATCGCGGCATACCGTGATCCAATTATGTTGTGTACTCATAATATCTCTCCTTAAACCAATTCTGTGGCAAGTTCAGTGTCTTTTTCTTGACGGCTTTGTGTTTGGATATTTTGAGTTTTATTAAAATGTTCCTTTTCTGACTCCGTTGCCGGGCGGATTTGCTCACGCTCTTCAACAAACACAATATTCATATCCGACTCTTCACTGTTAACAAATTGGCGGAAACGTTTACGAGATTCTTCACTTTCGATAGCGGTTTTCCATTCACACTGGTAGGTGTCGACCACTTTTTGCATTTGGGCTTCAAGCTCTTTTCCTAAGCCTAATGAGTCTTCAATTACCACTTGTTGTAAATAGGCTAAACCGCCCTCAAGGTTTTCCATCCATACCGATGTACGTTGTAAACGGTCACCTGTTCTGACGTAAAACATCAGTACTCGGTCTATGTATTTAACTAAGGTCTCGGTATCTAAGTCGGTTGCAAACAAATCACCATGGCGCGGTTTCATGCCACCGTTACCACATACATATAGATTCCAGCCATTTTCTGTGGCGATGATGCCAATGTCTTTGCTTTGAGCTTCGGCGCATTCGCGGGTACAACCCGAGACAGCAAACTTAATTTTGTGCGGTGCACGTAAACCTTTGTAGCGATTTTCCAACTCGATAGCTTGACCCACTGAGTCTTGCACACCGTAACGACACCAAGTGCTACCTACACATGATTTAACGGTTCTAAGTGCTTTGGCATAGCCGTGGCCAGTCTCAAAACCAGCATCGATAAGGGTTTGCCAAATAGCAGGCAGTTGTTCAACTCGGGCACCAAATAAATCGATACGTTGGCCTCCGGTGATCTTGGTATACAACTTATAATCTTTGGCCACTTGACCTAACACAATGAGTTTTTCAGGGGTGATTTCGCCACCTGCAATCCGAGGAATAACAGAATAAGTGCCGTCTTTTTGCATATTTCCAAGGTAAGTATCGTTGGTGTCTTGCAGACTGATATGGTCAGGCTTGAGGACAAAATCATTCCATACTGATGCTAAGATCGATCCTGTTGCAGGTTTACAAATTTCACAGCCTAAACCTTTACCGTGTTTTTCAAGCATGTCGTCAAAGGTTTTGATAGCGCCGACTTTGACGAGATGAAACATTTCTTGTCGTGAATAAGCGAAATGTTCGCAAATGTCTTTTTTCACTTCTACGCCACGTTTGGTGAGTTCGCTGTCCACGACTGTTTTAAGCAGTGCAGTACAACCGCCACAGCCTGTGCTGGCTTTAGTGCAAGATTTGATATCCGCTAAATTGCAACTGCCGGTATCAAAGGCTTCAATGATGTCACCTTTTGATACGTTGTGGCATGAACAAATAGTGGCCGTGTCTGGCAGTGCATCCACACCAAGCGCAGGTGCTGCATCGGCACCCGCTGGTAAAATAAGACTTTCTGGATGTGCTGGTAATTCAATATCGTTTAATGCGTATTGCAGCAAGGTGTCGTAATCACTGTTGTCCCCAATCAGAACTGCACCCAATAGTTTTTTCTGCTCGGCGTCAACCACAATTTTTTTGTATACTTCTAATGGTTGATTTTCGTAGGTGTAATATAAAGCCCCTTCGGTTCTAGCATGAGCATCACCTATTGAACCAACTTCTACCCCCATTAGTTTTAATTTGGTGCTCATATCAGCACCTTGAAAAGTGACATCGCCACCCATAATATGACTAACCGCGGCTCTGGCCATAGTGTAACCAGGCGCCACTAAACCAAAGATAAAGTTATTCCATAAGGCACATTCACCAATCGCATAAATACTGGCATCGCTGGTAAGACATTGATCATTTACGACTATCCCACCGCGCTCACCGATGTCGATATCGAATTCACGGGCTAATGCATCTTGCGGACGAATACCTGCCGAGAACAAAATCATGTCTGTTTCTAACACTTCACCATCAGCAAAGCACATTTTATAGCGACACGTGTCACCGGCTTCAATACTTTGGGTGGCTTTTTGTGTATGGACTTGTACACCCAGAGCTTCGATTTTACTGCGCAGTACACGACCACCGCCGCTGTCTACCTGCACGGCCATCAGCTGCGGGGCAAATTCAACTACATGAGTATGTAAGCCTGCTTCTTTTAGGGCGTTGGCTGCTTCTAAACCTAACAGACCACCGCCCACTACCACACCTACTTTACTGACGGCAGAAGAAGCACTGATGTTTTCAAGATCTTCGATAGTACGGTATACCAAACAATGAGGTTGGTCGTTCCCTGGGATGGGCGGAACAAAAGGATACGAGCCAGTTGATAAAACTAACTTATCGTATTCAAACACGTCTCCCGCCTCGGTGGTAACTGATTTAGTCAACTTGTTAATGTTGGTAACCTTGGCATTGAGTGCAAATTTAATATTGTGTGCTTGATAATATTCTGGTGAAGTTAAGGCCAGCTCTTCCGCAGTTTTACCAGAAAAATACTCGGATAAATGAACACGATCGTAAGCAAGCCTTGGCTCTGCTGACAGCACCACAATATCTAATTGAGTGGCATTAATTGCGTTGTCAGCGTTGCTAGGCACATTATTTTGTTGTATGAGTTGCTCAACAAAATGGTGACCCACCATGCCATTGCCTACTACTACTATTCGCATGTTATTCCCGTTATGTACATTTATTAAGTCAGACATGAGTCACCTCTGCATTTTTCTGTATTTTTTGAGTGCAAAAAAAAACCCAATATTCTAGTTCAGGAATATGTGGGCTTCTTTGCCAAGTTACCTTGCATATAATTTTTGTATAGAAAATGAAATATGTTTAGCAACAATTTTATTGTTTCTACATTTAATCCATACAGAAATGATGCCAATAATTAATGCTATATAATTCAATTGGTTATTTGAAAAATAGAGGTGTAACACTACAAATATTGCTCTTATTCAATGCAACAGCACCAATATAGAGCATTAAAAAAGACTGAGTGATGTTGCGTTAAGTCATACAGCGAAGATATTCTTGTAGCCAGTTTTACACCTAGATACCTATTGGAAGAAATAACAAAATAACTTAGATAAAAACGTTCACACTGTGCACTATTCTATTATTTACCCTGAGCCTACAAGCTGCATCAGTGTGGAAAATTACGAATGATCAGCTATGTTTAGTTTTAACTCGTGAATTTATCCCTTTGAATGACTTGTTATATGCAACGCTCCATAAACTAACCTAAAATATTGTATTATTATTTTTAGATTCCTTTGGAACAGGCTGCCCAACTCCCCAGAGCTCAACAATTTTCCCTTCTTTCATTCGAAATATCTGGATACCAGCACCACCAAGGGATTCAGGTGTATGTTTGACGTGAAGATGGAGCCAAACAAGATCACCGTCAGAAGCGGTTCGATTGACAGTCATTGAAAGTTCTGGGTACTTCTTATAACGGCTTGCAAACAAGCTCAACAACGCATCTCGCCCATCAGGTATATTCGGTGCATGCTCAATAAAGTTTTCGCCGTAACATTCATTACGCAAAATATCTATGCTTTCCTGTGGCTCAAGATCAGGGCGATTCTCAAGTATTTCCATGCAATACAAGGCCTTCTTTAAGTTCACCGATCAAATTAAGTGTGAAAACTCCAAAGAGTAAGGCTTTAAGAGATATCATTCCAATATTCATATATTTCATTTAATCAGCTGTGTCAGAATGTACATGAAAATTTTGTTTGTTATGAGTTTTTATACCAGTATGAATCACGCTCGCCTTGATCGTTACTTAGCCTGTTTTTTCATGATATAGATGAAACCCATACAAAATTAAACAGCCACATATTATCCCTGGTAACCCTTCATACGCCATATTCTGTAAGCCTAAGTATCGCCACATTAATGCGGTAGTAAACCCTGCCAACATCGCAATAACACACGCTTTTTGTGATGGATTAGCCCCGAAACATAAGGTTATTAATAGTGGTACAAAAGCACTGGCTAGGCCTGACCAAGCCATGATGACCATACTGAACACACTTTGGTTGTTGGATAATGCGAACAAGAGTGCTGTGCCAACAATAACGATGGTCGCCACTTTTAGCATCCATGGTTTTTCAATATTGTGCGGGAGTATGTCGTGAGTAAGCGCCGCTGAACAACTTAAGGCGAGCGAGTCTGCTGTAGACATCGTGGCGGCAAAAATACCGGCAAGAATTAATCCAACCATTGCGGGAGGTAATAATTGTTGTGCCATAGTGGGGAGTGCCAGTTCAGCATCAAAGCTGCCGGTATCGCTAAGGTAAATACGTGCTAATAAGCCAACACACGTTGCAAGGGAATAGAATAAAGTAAAGTAGAGGTAGTACCAAAGCTTGGCTTGAACCATATTTTTATTACTGTTGAGACTCATAAAACGAATCATAATATGGGGTTGGCCAATCACAGAAAGACCGGCGAAAATCCAACTAACAATAAAAAGTGCGCCACCTGCTAAGCCTGAGACGACTAAATCTTTTGGTAACCAATCCATAAAGCCGTCTATAGTATTCATCTGATCAATAGCACCTGTGAGGCCTCCTAATTGCATTGTCGCTACAACAACGAGTGCACCCATTGCAAAAATCATCACTATGGATTGTGCTGCATCAGTCCAAATTGATGCGCGTATACCTCCTGCAATGCAATAAAACGCCACCATCAAAGCACCCACTACGGCACCAGACCACTGGGGCCATTCCAGTAATACATGAAGCGCTTTACCGCCGGCGACGAGTTGTGCTGCCGCGTAGGTCAACAAAAATATAAGCGATATAACGCCAATTAAACGTTGCAGAGTGGTGAATGATTGTCCATTCCAGTGGCTAAGTACACCAGCATAACTTACTTCATCGGTACTTTCGGTGGCTTTACGTAAGCGTCTATGGGCAAAGGTGGAAGCTAGGAAGTCACCAAAAATCCAGCCGATCATTAACCAGATGGAGGCAAGGCCCGTAGTGTAGGTATAACCAATAACACCAATAAACATATAACCGCTATTGTTGGTTGCAACCGCCGAAAGCCCGACCAACCATGGGTGCACGTCACCGCTTGCAAGATAGTAGTCTCTTTTTGTACCGCGACTGCTCCAAGCAGAAGAGAGTCCTATAAGGGTAAAAAGAGTTAAAAATCCAAGAAATGAGTAAATCATTAAACAGCCTAGTTTTTATATATAAAATTTTTTTATGGATGGTGCGGTGATATGTACCGCAAAAGAAAAATATAATTATTTTTGAGCTTACCTTAATTATCAGACTCAAGATATAAGGCCTTTTTAAGGCAATTGTAGTGTCCTTGCGGTTATGCTATTTTCGATTGAGATAATTCTTTAAGCCCATAACGCTTTTTGGCCGGAATAATGTTTAATAACTTGTTATGTTTCATTTTCGCGAACTTTCTTGTCATATTTAATAAGGGACAACAAATGCCAAGTGAGAAAAGTTAAAATTACCCAGCCGAATGACTTTTAAAAGCTAATCGTTTGCTTAATCATATTATTCATTGAATCAACTAATTCACTTTGAAATTAAAAAACTTCAAATATTTCAGCCTCCCTAACTTCAGATGATTCGATACGTTCAATCGTCTGCTGTAAATTAGTTACTTGGTTTTCGCTAATCTCTGTTGAAAAACCCAAATTCTCAAGATAATAAGTGCCACCAAGCCAAAAATCACAATCGCAATCGCAATCAGAAACAAAATTAAATTTTTAGGAATAGATACACGGAGTTTCACTTTCCCTCAATGACACATAACGCCCCAATAAGGGGCTAAAAATTGTTTGCTAAAATGTAAAGCGAAGCGGAACCGAGCAAACTGTTTTTAGTTTTACTTGATTGGCTTGTTATATTGCCATTTAACCACCACACATTGCTTTTAAAATATTTGGACTTTCAGCTCCTTGAATTGCGTAATTTGTAGAAAGATAACCAATTATTTTTGTTTTTTATTATCATTGGTGGAGTAGATAAAAACTCATTAAATGGTGAAAGAGAGTTAAACTCATTTCCAATAGTCGAAAACTCGTTCCAGATAGACTCTCCACTAAATTCGTTACCGTAAGTACCAAATTCATTGAAAATTGACTCACCATCAAAACTATTTATAATTTTTCCAAGATAAGTGTTTTATCATCTTGGGCAATGTTCACAGAGCCATCTACTATTTGACACAATTCGTTTGCATGAAGCTGAGAAGAAAGGGTGCAAAATAATATAAGTAATAGTTTACGCATGACATTTCCTTGGCAATATAACGCTTATATCACTGGTTCAAAAAAGCTTGGCTGGTTTTTTTCAGCCAAGCTTTTTTGAATCCACGTGCATATTTTTGTTAGGTAAAATTATACTCCCAACTTGATGATATCAAAATAACTATTTAAATAGTGCAATATTAGACTTGGTCGAGTAGACGGAATTCTCCCTCAAAGCCTTTGTTATTAATAGATAATGCTTTTATTGTACACCTCGCTGCACGCAGCTACTATGTGATTTCTATAAATATCTTAAACTCATTAGTTGGCATCACGCCCCTCACAGAACCGTGCTGGCGCTATTTACGCACACGGCTCCTCAATAACACACTTCACTTTAAGCCAATAATAAATACATTATCTATGCCTAATGCTGAATTTTTCCATAACAGCATAAAGCATACCAGCAGTAGTTATCTCTGCTGGCTCTTTCAGCTATGCGTTGCAATTTTGTTGTCACACTTTAATCGTTTCTGTGCACGATGTCTGTTTCCTTACAAAGCTGTTGTTATTGTGATGGCCTTTCCTCCAGAGAAATTACTCTCTTTCATCGGTACTACGCCACCATCCGACTTCCTAAGTTGCATCAGTTGTTCTTACTTTATTATCGCTTGTTCAACTTACTCTCTTTTCTTGAGAGACATCTTAGGATCTCCCGAGTTACCAATCTTTCCTACTATCCAGCATGCCATGCTTCTCCTAAAGAGCCTACTGTTGGTACAACCCCGAAGCAGCTCTATGATACTGGTCTCTCGCATCATACAATGGTGGTTTCCAGAAGGAGTACGCTGTCACCCTGCTTGCTTGAATCTTACGAGGCTAAATCACTTCAACTTACGTTTACGGCCTGTCTTGCGCACATCGTGCTTAACATTTGGAGTTGCCTCCGCCTGCCCGATGATTGCTATCTGGTGGTTGACCTACCTTACCAGAGTGGGGAACTCTCCCACTGGAACTATTGACCTCGCTCGGCCGCACACCCCTATCTTCTATCCCTTTGTGCTGCCATAGTCCAATCAGTCTGTGCTACCAATAAGGAACCCCGTCACGTCAGCTTTATGGCAACCGTTCAACTTATACGTAGTTTTTCAGGGTTATGCGTGACAATGACAAGTCGGGCATTAACAAAACTACTTAAACCATTAGTAATAGCAATTTCTTACACTGAAATAGGCAAACGCAATCGACCCAATCAACCACGAGTTATAAAAAAACGTCCCAAGTCTTTTCCTCTTATGACAAAACCTAGAAGTGAATATGTAAATGTATAACATTATGAATTTAAATGATTTATTTTATAGGAATCGGTATTAGGGTCTGATCCCATTGATTTTATTAAAATAATTCGATAGTTTAAGATCCTTTATTATAACCCCTTCTTTAATAGCTTGAGATAGCTTTGATTGCGAGTACAAGACCTCCTCTAAAAAGCTATCTAAGTTTCCCTCTTCTTTAAGCTTTTCATATAACACTCGCCAAGTTAAACCTATGTTCTTATCAAGCTCCTCATTTCTAGCGTATGCCGCGCCACCAAGGCTAATTTTATTTAAAAATTGCTTTTTAGACCTAATAGGAAAATGTAGAATTTCCATCACATTGTCAGCGACAACCAGCTTCCCAAGTCCGTCGACATTATGGTTTCCTTGTTTTACGGCCACCTCTGCACTCCCTTTGTGCGCAACCTTGCCTGGTAGAGGTTTACCGAGTGCATTTTTTGAATACAAATTTTTATAATTCATAGTCTGATAGAAAGGAATATCTTTATTAATTTGATCATGTAAAACATAGTCATAACGAGAAACACGAACGACATTGATTTTGTCATCTAAGCTCAAAAAAGCATCTTTCAAATTCCTCTCAAAAGGCCACCAAAATTCATCTGCATCATTATTGATGACCCAGTCTGCTTCATGTTCCCGATAGGCGATGCACGCCATAGATGTAACCCATGCATGCTGATTATAGGTATCGTCACCTTCATAAATATAAAGTAATTTTCCTTTGCGCTGATACTCCATCAAAATATCTTTTGTTGAGTCAACAGACCTATTATCAGTTGCGATGATAAAATCAACGCCTTGACTGAAATGATACTCTATATTGTCCCTTAAAATATCCTCTTCATCTCGCACGAGCAGTGTCATAACTAATTTCAAATTGAACTCCCCAAAGTAAATGTACTTATTAAGCAACTCTATTTTTTAATTAAGTAACAGACATTTTTATACTGTCTAATTCTTTCAACACAGCTGTTTTTAGATAAAAAGTCATGTACAGCTTTTGCACACCCATCCCAGATAAAGTAATCATCAATAATAATAATCCCACCAGGGTTTACCTGTGTAAACAGGTTTTCTAAAACATCCATAGTAGACTCATACCAATCACCATCTAATCGAAGGATAGCAATCCCTCCTTCAATTGATTGCGACGGTAACGTATCTGAAAACCAGCCTTTTATAAAGTAAGTCTTTGTAGCACCTGAAAGTAACATTGCTTTCTTAGATTCTTCAATCGGCGCCGCACAATTATCAAAGTAAATCGGAGATTCAGTGTCTTGTTGCCATTTAATTGCTGCATCACCATCAATCGTCTGAGCTTCTGGTAGTCCTTCAAAACTATCAAAAAGATAATACGCTCGGTCACAGCCTAATATCTCAGCAACACCTGCAATCATCCCTCCTTTCCAAACACCACACTCTACAACGGCCCCAGAAATATGAGAAAACTCACGAATCAATTGAAGGTTTTCAATATATTTACCTTCTTTAATCATTGAAAAAGAAGAGTATTTTTCAAATATTTGCCCTAACTTCACGCCTTACCTCTATAATTTTTTATAGTAATCTATCTATTGCTTTCGGGGATTTATTGTCAGAGTAATTAACTCGTCTTAGTTCTTTTAAAATATCTGTTTCAAGTTCTACCGGCATAGCTTGATAGAGTAGGTCTAACATCTCATTATCTTTTTTTGAGTTATAACTAACAAGCTTCGATAATATTGACGCTTTCCTAATATCAGCATCGTGAAAGCTAATTAACGTACTGTACTTTCGATCTATATTGTTGTTAATCGTATGACCATAGACAACAGGGGTTGTTAAATAAGTTTTTAATAGCTCAAAATATTCAACAATCGACCACTCTCTAATATGCGACACATTAGTTGGAGGCCCATTGTGCTCTCTTCCTCGTAATACAACTCTGTCTGGCGTACTTGTTATAACCGAATGCCCCTCATAAACAGCTCTTTTTAACAGAGCTAAAAGAGGTAATGGGTTAACTAAATGTTCTACTACATCTGAACAAATGATCAACGCTTTACCTGAAGGAAAGGCAAACTCTTTTGTTTCACTTTCACTTTCTAAATAAACCTGCACCCAGTCACTATCTGGATAATTAGCTTTACAAAACTCTAAGTTTTTTCCGAAATCTAATCCCATCTTTTTAGAGTGCGATAAGAATGATAGCTTTTCCCCATTACCACTACCTATATCTATTATCGCATCATAATGTTTGTTTTTTAATAAGTACTCAGCATAATAATAGACATGGGGCTGATGTATTTTTTCGTGTCTATGTAACGGTGTATCGTCAAAATAAACGGCCTCAGGTCTGTGGTTATAGTCATCAGGTAAAAATAATTTCAAAATTGTTTCCTCTCAAATTCGATTAATTATGCTGAACATTTCACTATACGAGGTAAATATATATAAGATTGATTAGTATTTCATGTTCTTTTGTTTCATCAAAAGTGCCAAGTGGATAGGGGTAACACTTGTACTTTTCCAAGAGTTAGAATACAAGCAGACACGAATAGGCACGATCCAATGGTGTTTGCTTAAATGGTACTCGGCAGGAAACCCAGCATTTCCGCAAAATCCACTGCCCTAGCTGATCAAGCATATTCACGTAGTACACCAGTAGTTTGAGGACAAATCCCAATGATTGAGTGTCATCCCAACTAATTTTTCTAAGCTATCGATGTCTGGTGCTACTTTACTGATGATCATTTCATGAGCTTGTTTGGATAGTAAAAGTTCATTCTGTTTTAGAGCTACTCGTCTATTTGAAATATTGAATTTCTTTGTGGTGTCAAAGCTAAATACTGGATCGATGCCCAAAAACTGGAGCAAATCATTAAGAGTGTTTTGAGGTTCTATCTTCAAATCCTCCAGAATGAGTATATGAAGCTGGTTCATTTCGAAGTACCTCAAAAAGTTTGTTAGCTGGTAGTAGTAAAGGCTTGTGTCTACGGCATGAGAATATGTAAAAATATATTCTTCCAGGCTTAGATTGAAAGATTTCCCTATTCTCTCGTATAGAAAAGAATCATGTAAATAATTAGATACAATCCTCTCTATTGGATTTCTAATTATGTAAATAAGTTTCATTCCAGAATTGCTATCGTGAATATTCTTAGGTGCTTCGAGCCCGCCCGATGGTGCGGTTGTATAATAAGGAGATGTTTCTCCTATAAAAGGCTCATCTTGATGCCCCTTAAGCATGTTTTGGAGAATCTGCTGATTGTTGAGGAACCTTCTTTTCTTTTGGTTGCTGCACCCATAAAAATCTGATTCAACAACTGCATAGGGGTTGATTTCATTCGTGTCGTTCAGAAAAACCTGGGTTTCTTTTTGGTGACTCATGAAAATGGAAGGGTGTTGCTTCAGATATTGATGCAAGCTTGTCGTTCCCGATTTTTGAGCACCAATGATAATAAAATTCAAAGGTGTAGAAGTGCTGGTCATGATGTGTTGTCCAAAGGATAGGAAATCCATTTTTTAATCCCTAACAGTTTATTAGTCGGAAGTTGGGGTAAAAATAAAACATATCTAAAATAGTGGTATACGATACCACTTCTGCAGTAGTGAGAACTTTAATGGCCAATTATGCCCATTGAAAACGCAAACCTTTCACGGTTTTCTATTATAATTGTATAAAAACCCACTTAATAAAACAGGCGGAGTCTGTGTTTTACTCTTTTTTTCTTATTCTAAACTCGACCCAAAGCACACCTATAATTGGCTGGTTTTTGTAGGCTAAACGTCAGGGGTTGACGAGTAAATAAATCGTACTGCATGAATACTGTGTGAAAAAATTTATAGAGGACAATAGACGTCAGCGCATCCTCAATTTTTCTCCTTAAAAATAAAAAACCTGCAAGTTGCATATAAAGTTATGCTAATTAATTAACAGAAGATATTCCCAAAACCACCTACATTTACCTACAACGACTCCATTTCCGCTGTCACTTGCTTAGTATCTAACCAAACAGACATTTTAATGTCATAAAACGGTTGACGACAAAAAGCTAGATCAGCATAATACGCGCCACTTCGGAGACGGAGTGATTAAGTGGCAACATAGCTCAGCTGGTTAGAGCACATCACTCATAATGATGGGGTCGCAGGTTCGAGTCCCGCTGTTGCCACCACTTTTATTTTGTATAAGATAAAAGTATGCGGGAGTGGTGGAATTGGTAGACACGCTGGATTTAGGTTCCAGTGCTTCACGGCGTGAGAGTTCGAGTCTCTCCTTCCGCACCATTTGTAGGATATTGTTGGGGTATAGCCAAGTGGTAAGGCAACGGGTTTTGATCCCGTCATTCGTTGGTTCAAGTCCAGCTACCCCAGCCATTTTTACTGGTGTAATTTAATGTAATAATGTTCAAACTAGCTGTTTATATTTCAGTTTTGAAATTTATCGTTTATACATTATCCAGTAAATATTAATAAGAAATTTCGGTAACTTATTAATATTTGAAAATTTTTAGAATTAAGCTTCTTTATAAAAGAGTTATAATTTATTTAAATTTTTTTTAAATTAGATAACTAGTAACTGTTATCTATACTCTTGGGGTATAGCCAAGTGGTAAGGCAACGGGTTTTGATCCCGTCATTCGTTGGTTCAAGTCCAGCTACCCCAGCCATACATATGAGTACTTGTTTAATTATTAGTTTATGAAATGTCATAATCTGATATTCATAGATACTTTGAAAAAGCCAAGCGTTTGCTTGGCTTTTTTGTTTGTGTTGATTTGCTTTGTACCCTAGACATAAATGCCATTAAACGGCAGACTTCCAACATCAATCCAAATTCATGTGAGCCAAACTTTGATCAACGAAATTGTCGCTTTTATCAATAACATTCTTTGGGGTAACGGTCAGATATTGATCTACATGTTATTAGCCGCTGGTGTCTGGTTTTCTGTAAAGTTAGGTTTTATCCAAATCCGTCATTTTGGTCATATGTTTTCGGTGATGAAAGGCAGCACCAAAAGTGATGCGGCGGGGATCAGCTCCTTTCAAGCGTTATGCACCAGTTTATCCGCTAGAGTGGGTACAGGTAATTTAGCTGGGGTGGCAGTCGCGATATCATTAGGTGGGTCTGGTGCCATTTTTTGGATGTGGGTTATCGCTATCCTTGGTATGGCCACAGGTTTTGCTGAAAGTGTGCTCGGTCAACTCTATAAAGTAAAAGATGCAAATGGCGAATATCGTGGTGGCCCCGCTTATTATATTCAACAGGGTTTAAACAAACGTTGGTTGGCCGTCATATTTTCACTGTTCTTATTTTTGGGTTACGGTTTTATATTCAGTGCTGTACAAGCCAATACTATTACCGACGCACTTAATCATGCCTATGAAATCCCTACCCATTATTCTGGTATGGTCATTATTGTCTTAGCAGGATTAATTGTGATTGGCGGGTTACGTGCTATCGCAAAGTTTGCAGAATGGGTTGTGCCATTTATGGCTGTAACTTATGTATTGGTGACCCTAGCGATAACCTTTTTAAATATCGAATTAGTGCCCGCCATGTTGTGGGACATTATTACTTCGGCTTTTGGCCTCCAAGAAGCAGGCGCTGGTGCAATGGGGGCAGCATTTAAACACGGAGTACAACGTGGGTTATATTCTAACGAAGCAGGCTCAGGTAGTGTGCCTCATGCTGCAGCAAGTGCCACGCCTAATCCGAATCACCCAGTATCTCAAGGTTACGTTCAAATGCTCGGTGTGTTTATCGATACCATGATCCTCTGCACATGTTCAGCAATCGTTATCTTACTAGCTGGCGGTGCATCAGGTGAAGGCATGGAGGGCATTCGCCTAACACAAGATGCTATGAGCTCGCACTTAGGTGAAGTCGGTGGTGATTTTGTCGCAGCAGCCATAAGTTTATTTGCGTTTACCTCAGTCGTCGCTAATTACGCTTACGGTGAAAGTAACTTGCATATGTTTAAACTTGACAACAAATCAGGCCGCGCAGCATACACAGCTGGTTATCTAATGATGATCTTATGGGGCTCTATGGCCGCATTACCAGAAGTGTGGGCAATGGCAGATATGGCATTAGGTTTGATGACGGTTATCAATATTGCTGCGCTAGTTTGGATGACACCCACTATCGTCTCAATCAGTAAAGATTATTTTGCCAAACGAGACAGTGGCAAAGAAATCACATACAAATCGGGTGATTGTGAGATACAGGGTAAATCTGAAAAGGGAATTTGGGATTAATTGCGTAACTCAAATACACTGAATAAAAAAGGGCTTTTGTAAGCCCTTTTTATTCACACAGAATTACGCTTATTTAATTTATTTCGAGCAAACTCACTAAAAGCCTTATCTACACATTTATCGGCCAAGTGATGAGTGAAGTGGCTCTTTGTTTTGTTTGCTAAAACCTAATGCCTAAATGAGATACTCATGTGTTGCTGGCACTCCAAAAAAACTGCAAGATTAGGTATATGGAGACACATCCACATTATAGGTTTGGTGGACGATTCAAATTATTGTGCAAAGAGTAGCATATTACGCACATGATTGAGCCAATATCTTCTCCTCTTTAGACAACCTTCTTAACTTTAATCAAATGCTGGACGGCTATCAGATAACAAATGGTCTAAGTCTTCTTGTGCCTGTTTGGGGTTTAGCAAATCCCTGTCTTGTAACATCTCACATTCATCGTTTATCATCTGTTTTAGTGTTACTGGGTAGAAACGACAATCTTCAGGACGGTCATAGTAAATGTCACAGGTATAATGTGTCTTTGTAGGCTCTTTTGGGTTGTCAATTTTTCGCAAAAATGGGCACAAAGATAATTGTTTACCACTTTGCGGTGAAAACCAAATCAAACCCTTTTTAACATATGCAGCGATATCAGGCTTAAACAGCTTCCACATATCGATGTCCTGATCGGATGCAGACAAGTCCCCATTACTGTATTTTACACAGCATTTACCACAAGAATTACAATCTTGCATCAGGCCCCTGTGTAACCGACATAGCTATTTCCTTCGACTTGATTGTTTTTTCATACGAGCCGACTGCTCTGCCCTGTCATTCTGGCGTTTTTCTTTACGGTCTTTTTTATCAGGCGTCAGTGATCCTGTTTTAAAGCGTTCTTTACGATCGACTTTAGCCGCGGCTTTTTTAGCTGCCACTTCAGTCATTTCTATCACTTCTTGTTCAATCATCCGAGGTGTTTCAAGGCTAATACGGCCCAGTTTTCCAGATCGTAATTCGTTAATGAATACCTCACATATTTTATGCAAGTTAACCCGCCCACCCGTCATCAATGCGCCACGACGAGCGGCTGCAAGCTCTAAAAACTCAATTTCAGTATCAGGTATATTTTTTAAGTCAAAACGTGATTTGAGTAATTCTGGATAGGCTTTAATCAAATAATCTGCAGCAAAAAAGCCCACGTCGTCATATTCCATAGCGGTATCTTTGATGGCGCCTGTAGAGGCCAATCGATAACCACTATTTGGATTCTCTAATTTTGGCCATAGTATTCCTGGTGTATCAAACAAGGTAATGCCGTTACCTAAATTAATGCGTTGCTGTGTTTTAGTGACTGCCGCTTCGTTACCCGTTTTAGCAATCACGCGATCCGCTAGAATATTAATAAGTGTTGACTTACCCACATTCGGAATACCAACTATCATCGTATGGATAGCTTTTACGCTAGCCTCTTTTTCAGGTAGCATTTTTCTGCACAATTCCAAGATTTGTTTCATCTTGGCCGGCTCTTCAGTAGTTGTGGTAAAGGTTTTAACTGATCTTTCCCGTTCCAAAAATTCCTGCCATGCGGCTGTCACATCTGGATCTGCGAGGTCGGTTTTACTCAGCACTTTTATACAGGGTTTATCTCCCCGCAACTCAGCAATCAGAGGATTTTCACTAGAATAGGGAATACGTGCATCGAGCACTTCAATCAATACGTCAACTTGCGGCAATGCTTCTTTTATTTCTTTTTGAGCTTTGTGCATATGCCCGGGATACCAATGAACTGCCATTTAATCTGCCTATTTAATTAATCTAAAAATATGGGGGAAATATTTTGTGGGTAAGGGTTTTAATCAGCGTAGAACATTACCAAGTTTATGATCCCCATGATCACTAACAAAGGTAATATCCAGCGACCCAACTGCCCCATCTGTTCACCCGACATCCTGAAGGTGGAACGCTCAATCAATGGAACAATGATAACTAAAGCAATAAATAACACGCCTAAGATAATTAATACTGTCATCTGTTAACTTCTCTTTTATTGGAGTCTGTGAGCTTGACCCGCAAACTTATATTTATGCCAAGCCCATGGCATATTTCATGGCATTATTTTTTATTGGGCCGGAATGATTTGCCAACTTCAAACCTAGATTACGCAATATTTTAAGCGGCATATGATTATTACTAAATGTGGAATGCAGTAAATCCATGGCACTCATCATCACTAAGTTATCTCGACGCCGAGAGACTTCGTATTTTTTTAGCCATTGACAGTAATGATTTGGGTGTAAAACTGTTGTGCGATCATGTGTTGCAAGCTCTTCATTGATCACGCTAAGTAAGGCAGCAACGTCTTTAAAACCTAAGTTCACCCCCTGACCAGCTAAAGGATTAATGGTATGAGCTGCATCGCCAATGAGTACTGTATTATCTTTATAATATTGATTAGCGTGCATACGGGTCAACGGGAAACTAGCTACATTAAGTACTTCGAAATCCACCAAGTCGTCAGGAAAATGCTGCAAAATATGTTGTTTGAGCTTAATTTTAGACAAACTTTTCATAAAGTTAATATCTTCAGCGAGGTGATACCAGACAAGCGACGCAAAACCATCATACAAAGGTAAAAATGCAACAGGTCCGTTAGGTGTAAATTGTTGCCAAGTAATGTCCTGTTGCAGATCGTACGTTTTAATTTGAATGCCTAATGCCTGTTGTGAATATTGCCAACCTTGCACGCCAATCTTGGCAGCATCACGCACCAAAGATTGACCACCATCAGCACCAATCAGGATTTTTGCTTGAATAATTTGACCGTCTTCTAGAGTTATCTCAGTAATATCTGTAGATGCTATATCTGAGACTTTTAGATTTTCATAAAAAACCACGTTGTGTTCAACGACAATTGCAGCATGTAAGCCTAGTTGAACGAGTCGATTTTCAATAATGTGACCAAGATGAGGCTGCTCAATAGCCTTACAATCAAAATCCGTGCGGCAAGATGGCTCATCCCATACTGACAATCGTTTATACGGGCACAGACGCATACTTTTAATATGTGTCCATGCACCTAAATTTTGCAACAAAGTTTCTGACGTTAAGCTAATGGCAGAGACCCGCATATCTGGTGACTGAATAGACTCAAAAGGCACAGGCATTGATGGCTCAATTATTGCCACCTTAAAGCCAAGCTTTGCCAACCCCAGAGCCATGGCCGAACCAACCATTCCGCCGCCTACCAAACAAAAATCAAACACGTTATTTTTCCTTTTTACTATACCTAGCTACTTTAACAAAAAAGCCGAAGATATACGCTAAAACATATAATACCAATTTACGAAGATTACAAAAAATATCGGTAAGTGAATATTCTGACTCTACTCGTAATACATCAGCAAGAGATCAGTCGTTGTAAGTTAAGCCTCTGAAGTGTTTGGAAATGTTATGTCAATATTATTAAAATCAGTTTTAATAATGTGTGTCATTGGCATCTGCTGCTAACAGACTGATATTCCCAGTTACATCGTGGTGACTAGCGAAACTTATTACCCGATGGTGTAATAAGTCTGGCGAATATGCTCATTGATAAAACGCAAATTGAATGTTGCTCCGTTATCTTAGTATACAAACAAAGGGCGGGTTCAGCGGATAGCCAAGACAGGATTTTAACGATTAAGTTGGGGGCATATGGAGTTGAGCAAGCATTGACGGGGTATTACAATATCAGGGTGAGTGAGCACAATAATCAATTACTTCATTTCCCTATTTAAATAAGTGGGCAACAAAAAAGCCTCTTGATGAATATTTGTTAAAGACCCAACTGCAGTTATTTTTGATATTATAATCGAATCATTTCTTTAACACGATCTCGATGACTTCGACTTACTTTTAGTTCAGTACCATTGTTTAATATTAAGTGATATTCGCCACTAATATGACTGACCATTTTTTGCACGAATTTGATATTAACCATAGCTGAACGATGTGCACGGACGAACTTTTTAGGGTCAAGATCTTTCTCTAGCTCTTTCATAGTGCGGCGCATAATGTGAGTCTGATCCGTTGTGTGAACGCACATATAATCCCCCGCTGCGTCAATCCATTGAATATCTTTTACTGCCACACGGGTTACTTCTGAACCATCTTTTATTGCTAAAATATCTGGATAAGGGTTAGTGGTAATGGTTTCACCGCTGGCTAATTTTCGCAAAATATCTTCACAATCGTCACCGGTAAAATCAGCCACCAATCTGGCAAGTTTTTGATTATTACCATCCTGTTGTTGTCGCTCTAGTGTCAATTGAACTTTATCAACCGCATCTCTCAGACGCCTTTCATCCACTGGTTTTAGGATATAATCCAAAGCATGTACATCAAATGCTTTAATAGCATAAGAGTCAAAAGCAGTGACAAACACAATTAAAGGGATGGGTTGCTTTAATTCTTGTAGTTTATTGATGACTTGAAAACCATTCAGTCCAGGCATTTGAATATCTAAAAAAACCAGGTCAGGGCGTAACTGGGGAATAAGCGTTACTGCCTCTAAACCATTTTTACACTCGCCCACTATGTCAATGTTTTCAAACTCAGCCAATCGTAAAAACAAACCTTTTCGAGCGAGTGGTTCGTCGTCAACTATGACAGTACTAATTTTCATTTTTTTTGTCACTTGAGTTCTCGCTTATTTCGTATGGAATACGGATATTAACTTTTATACCTGTTGGATAATTATGGGAGATCACAAAAGAATGTTTATTAATATATAAGGCCTCTAATCGTTCTTTAATATTATGCAAGCCTACCCCTCCACTTCTGCTAACAGGTAATTGCCCATTTTTAATTTCAGCACCAGGGCCATTATCACTCACGTTTAGCATTAAATCACGACCAAAGGTTTTAGCTGAAATGTTGATACATCCGCCGTCTTCTAATTTAGAAATAGCAAACTTTATCGAGTTTTCTATAATAGGCTGTAAAATCAAACTTGGCACTAGGGCACTTTTAGTCTTTTCTTCTATGTCCCAAACTACCTTTAGGCGATCTTCAAATCTTACTTCTTCAATTTCCAAATACAGTTCTAGAGCTTGAATCTCTTGGATAAGAGGTACACGCCTAATCGGATCTTTATCAAGTGAGTAACGTAAAAAGTCACTTAAACGACTGACCATAGCTTCAGCTGTTTTGTTCTCTTTCATAAGAATGAGTGTGGAAATAGCATTCAGGGTATTAAAAAGAAAATGTGGGTTTAACTGATATCTAAGCATCTTAATGTGCGCTTGATGAGCCATAGAAGACGCCTTGAGCACATTTTGTTTTTCTCTAAGTAACATCTGATAGTTTTTGACACCGAAATAACCACCAGTCCAACATCCAATCATGATTAAAGAATTGATTGTGTCTTTAAAATACCAATACCATTCTTCTGGCCGATAGCCTTTTTTGTATATTTCCCAGTTATTTACATTTTTAACCAAGGTCCAAATCAACGCAGTAAAATACAAACTGGCACCCACCAGAATGAACATCTTGAGGGGTGTTAATGTTAATGCCTTGCGATATATATATCGAAGTGGAATAGTCAGCAACCATCCTGCATAGGCATTAAGTATTATGACAAATAACCAAATACTTCGCATGTCTTGAAGAAATGAGCCAATATAATAAACGATAGCAAAACCACACCAACCTGCTGTATGCAGTGTCCAAAACAATCTTTCTTGGCTATCGACTAATTTTTCCCACTTATGCACATGTATTCCTGAAGAATAGACAAAAAGTAATGATACAAAAATCAGACCGAGGAAACTGTCCCTTGGTCTTAGATTAGCTGTGTTTTATCGCAACTGATTGTAAATTGAATCAATGAGGTTAATAATTGATGTTTAAACGTTTTAACCAATGCACCCACCACCAAGCAGGTCCTACTAATAAAAATTGTAAATCTTTTAAAAAGCTAGGTTTCTTACCTTCAATATTGTGTCCAATAAATTGCAATATCCACATCACTACAAACAATATAATACTGAATTTCCATACAGAAATATCTAGTAATTCCAGTAGTTTAATCCCAAATAAAGATAATATAGATAACAGCGTCATAGCGGCGCCGATTGGTCCAGACAAACGAAAGTAATAATATAGAGTGGGTATAATCAAAATATGCGCCCAAGTAATATCGAAATAATTCACAACACTAGGAGTGGGAATAGACCATAAAAGCGCTAGGCTCACAAAATATATTGCCGGTACGGCTATTGCGTGGATAATAATATTGGTTTTGTTTTTATGACTTTCGCCATACTCATTTAACAGAAATTCTATTTGACGCATGTAAATCTCACTGACATGTTGTTAACGCTAATTTAACAACCCAATTGACTTGTATCAATTAAAACCTGCTAACCTTAGTATTATATTCATAATTTACCCAGTCACCATCACTAAATATTGCAATAACTGATTAAGGTCAATAAAAGGTCTTTCACACTTGATATCGTAAGATAAATTAACTTCATCAGAATGACGGTTCATGATAGTGCCAGTCAGAAAATTTTTTGTCTTTGAAAGTGGCAAAACGCATATTGACAATTTGTTCAACCTTTGGCTTAAAGTCACTCACATTTTTATCGGTACTCAATCGGCAACCATTCACTGATATAGCCAAAAGCACAGAGTTGCATATTACTAAATCACTTTGTGCATCAATGATACTCGTAGCAATACGAGTTTTTGTTCTAGGCTCAGCACGTAAATTATGCTTTTGAATAATCAGAGGAAGGCGAGTTAAAATCAAATGGCTTGGTTTAGTGGTAACTTAATTTGACTTTAACTTTGAAGGCAATGATTTCGTCGGTATCGTCCGCAAATATGTACCTAGTGAACATCGTCTTATTTTTAAATAATCGCATCACCCGTCTAACCCTACTGACCATCATCTAGGTAACAGAAAAAATATAAACGTTTACCCTCCGTACATACAATTTGGTTCTTACCTTTTTCGTCGTGATGAACTAGTCAATTGTAAATATTGAGGTCTGTTAGGGAGCATAGAACCGAGCTTTTTAGATCTTCATTAGTCAGCTCAACTTTACCTTGAAAATTGCTATCTAATTAATAATCCTTGAAGGTATTTGTTGTTATCATTGGGTTTACGTATTCTAAGTTGATAATAAATAAATCACATACAAACAAAAACGTATTACGGTATTTACAAGATCAGAGCATCAAAATCTTTACATTACTATCAAATAGAGAACATCATGCATACTTATTCCTCACCCATTCATTACCATGTTAACGTTTCATCTATCGCGGGGCATGTATTTGACGTCAGCTTACGCATAGAAAACCCAGATCAAAACGGACAAATCCTAACCTTACCAGCCTGGATACCAGGTAGTTATATGATCCGTGATTTTGCCAAAAACATTATCAAAATTAGTGCTAAAGATGATCAGGGAAAAGATATAAACATCCAAAAACTCGACAAACAGACCTGGCAAGTACAAGCAGTTAGCACAACGTTGACTATATATTATCAGGTTTATGCTTTCGACTTATCGGTTAGAGGCGCCTATATCAATGATGAAATGGCGTTTTTAAATGGCACCAATATGTTTTTGGCGGTTGTTGGGCAAACAAATCAACCTTGCGGGCTAACCTTGCAAAAACCTTTTCAACCAGAATTATCTCACTGGAAAGTTGCCACTACTATGCCAACTGATATGCAAGTTACACATGCATTTGGAGAGTATTGGGCGAGTCACTACGAAGAGTTGATAGATCACCCTGTTTTAATGGGGGAATTTGATGTTTTGCCATTTTCTGCCAATGGTGTGGAGTTTGAACTGATACTCGCAGGAGGACATCAATCAGATGTTAAGCGTATAACAAAAGACTTAACCAAGGTATGTCAGCACCATATTGCATTCTTTGCCGATACACCTCCAATTAAGCGTTATCAATTTATCACGCTGTTAACAGATAATGCTTTTGGTGGACTAGAACATATAAGCTCCACCGCGTTAATGTACAGTAGAAATGATTTACCCAGCTTGTCTGATGTAGAACACATGACAGATGGCTATCGAGTATTTCTAAGTTTGTGTAGTCATGAGTTTTTTCATACTTGGCATGTAAAGAAGATCAAGCCTCAAGAATTATTTGGCGCAGCATTAGACAAAGAGCGATACACAGAACAATTATGGATTTATGAAGGCTTCACTAGCTATTACGACGATTTTAGCCTTTTTAGATGTGGCCTTATCACCCAAACAGAATATCTAAAAGTAGTCGGCCAAAACCTCACTCGGTTATTACGCAATAAAGGACGCTTTAAACAAACCATTACCGAGTCTAGTTTTGATGCTTGGACCAAGTTTTACAAACAAGATGAAGGTGCTGTGAATAATATCGTCAGTTATTATAACAAAGGTGCTATTTTGGCTATGTGTCTAGATTTACTGATAAAAAGTAAAAGTAACGGTGCTTATAGTTTAGATGATGTCATGCGATATTTGTGGAGCCAGCACGGAAAACTTGGGATCCCCACTCCAGTAAACATTATCCAAAATATTATCGAAACGCATCTGAATATTAATTTAAAATACTTTTTCCAATCTGCCTTATACTCCACCGAAGAGTTACCATTCAGTGAACTGTTAGCGAAATTTGGGGTTAAATGTCATGTCTCGCCTAGAAAAAACCTTGATGATAAGGGCGGTGAAATAACAACCTTTTCTATTAAAATCGAGTTTGGTGCACAAATAAAAATGCGAGAGATAGGTGTACAAATCATCCAAGTCACAGAGCAAACTGCGGCTTATAAGTCTGGATTACAAGTGGATGATGTGTTGATAGCCATTGATAAATGGGTAGTGAGTAAAGAAAATTTAACCGCACAACTCAACTATTTATCAATTGGTCAAAAAGTACAGCTTAGCGTCATACGTGATAAAAAGCTCAAATACCTGCCCCTTACAGTTACCGCAGCACCTTGCGACACCATAGCCTTAGAAGTGACTAATCAGGTGCTTTGTAATAATTGGTTGGGTTAACTGACGATTTCACTCAGTTTGATTTTTGACGACACCACTTTCATTAAACTAGAGTCGTAAGTTCAAACATCTAGTTGGGGCCATTGGCGGATGTCCTCAATGTTTGTGAAAATTGATTCATACGCTTCAGCTATTGTGACTTTTCTAAAAGACAGAATAGTAGTTCAAGCTTCCCCCAAATTGATATCGAACGAACTAATCCTTCAAAATGGTAGGTAGGTTATTTTCACGGAATACGCGCCCCCAAATAACAGGGCTAAATAGAGGGCCATTTTATTGTCTGAATATAAGTCATATAATAAAGACAGTTAAACGTTAAAATCCGTTCCTCTGTGGTGATAATTTTTTAGTTATAAATTCGTAGCTGACTTTTATTCTTGTTCCCCCTCTACTTCTGCATTATCTAGCAAATCAACATCTAGCTTTTTATTACTCTGCACACCTAATTTGCGGAATTGTTCAACTTGTCTAACAATATTACCTTTACCAGTAGATAGTTTGTTCATCGCCCCATCATAACTCTTTTGGCTTGACTCTATGGCTTTACCCACTTTATCCATATCAACCATAAATCCATGGAACTTGTCGTATAACTTAGAGGCATTATCTGCTATTTTTTGTGCATTTTGATTCTGGTATTCGTATTGCCAAATATTGTTGATAGTGCGCAATGCCACCAGCAAGTTAGTTGGACTAACCAGCATAATATTGTTATCAAAAGCCAGCTTCATTAATTCGGGCGCTTGATCTGCTCCGAGCAAAAACGCAGACTCTATGGGGATAAACATCAACACGTAGTCTAAGGTACGAATGCCTTTTAAGTCATGATAGTCTTTTTTACCCAGTTCTTTTATATGATTGCGCAGGGAATTAACATGCTCTTTTAAATGTACAACCCGTGCTAATTCATCATCATGTTCATTAAAGTAACGCTCGTAGGCAGCGAGGGATACTTTGGAATCAATCACCACATCTTTATCATTTGGCAAGTGCACCACCACATCAGGCTGGTAACTTTTCCCATATTCATTTTTTAAGGCTACTTGAGTTTCAAACTCATGACCTTCACGCAACCCTGATTCTTTTAATACTCTTTCTAAAACCACCTCACCCCAGTTACCTTGGACTTTGTTATCACCTTTTAAGGCTTTGGTTAACGCAGCTGCATCATGTGTAATTTGCTGGTTAAGCTCTTTTAAACCTAAAATTTCAGTTTTAAGGGATGCTCGTTCCTGCCCTTCTTTAACATATTGATCTGTTACTTGTTTTTTAAAGCCTTCAATCTGCTCTTTTAAGGGTAATAAAATAGAATCTAAGCCCGCCTTACTTGATTGGCTAAACTTTTCTTGTTTCTGTTCAAATATTTTATTTGCAATATTTTCAAACTGTTCTTGTAAGCGTTTTTCTGCTGTTTCTAATAACTGTAATTTGTCTTTACTGGCAATTTGCTTTTGTTCAAATCGGGCAGCTTGTGACTCAGTTAAGGTGCGTAATTCAGATGCAATTTTACTACTTTGTTGATATTGCTGTTGCCAGTAGTTTTTTTCTATTTCTAACTCAGTAATTCTCTCTACTCGCTGAGTCAGCTGACCTAATTTATTTTGTGTGTACATTTGCTCTTGCTGTGCTGCTCGTTGCTCTGTTGTTAAAGCTTCTATCGCTGAAACTTGCTGTGCAAGTTGGTCTCTTAGAAGAGTTTCTTGCTGCGTCGCAAAAAAACTGTTTTGATCAATTGTCTGCTGCACTTTCTTCTTGGCTTTGATCCCAGTAATCAAAGCACCAATCAAGACTCCAAAGATAAACAGACCAGAAAAAATAGAGATTAAAATAGGGTCGTTAAATTGACTCATAGTGAGGTGTTCTGCTCTTTTTGTGACACTTACTAATAAAAAAGAGCGATAAATTATCACAGTAATTTACCGCCAAAGTTAGCTAAAAAATCTTACCTTTCCATTTCAGCTATTTTGATTTTCCAAATAGCAGGCCCGGTTTCATGTGCATTGGCACCGGTACTATCAACCGCAACAGTGACAGGCATATCTTCTACATCAAATTCGTAGATGGCTTCCATCCCTAAGTCCTCAAATGCCACCACACGTGACTTTTTAATCGCTTTAGAAACCAAATACGCAGCACCACCTACAGCCATCAAATAAACCGATTTGTGTTTGGCAATACTTTTAACAGTAGCAGGTCCACGTTCCGCTTTGCCAATCATGCCGATCAAGCCAGTTTGTTCTAACATCATGTCAGTCCACTTATCCATCCGGGTGGCCGTCGTAGGGCCTGCAGGCCCCACTACCTCATCACGCACTGCATCTACTGGCCCAACGTAATAAATAAAACGGTTAGTTAAGTCTACGCCCTCAGGCATACCTTCGCCGTTATCCATCATAGTTTGTATACGCTTATGCGCCGCATCACGTCCAGTTAACATTTTACCTGACAACAATACCGTTTCTCCTACTTTCCAATCTTGGATGCCTTCTTTGGTGATAGTATTTAAATCAACGCGGCGTGTACCCTCTGCCACTTCCCAGGTCACTTTTGGCCAGTCTTCTAGTTTAGGGGGAATAAATTCAGCAGGACCCGAACCATCTAAATGAAAATGCGCGTGACGAGTAGCCGCACAGTTAGGGATCATGGCCACAGGTTTGGACGCAGCATGAGTTGGCATAGATTTAATTTTAACATCCACTACTGTAGTTAATCCTCCTAACCCCTGAGCACCAATACCTAAGTCGTTAACCTTCTGAAAAATATCTAAACGTAGTTTTTCTTCAGTAGTTTCAGCCCCCCTGTCCATCAATTCTTGGATATCAACTGGATCCATCAAACTTTCTTTGGCTAGTACCGCTGCTTTTTCAGCTGTGCCACCTATACCTATTCCCAACATTCCCGGTGGGCACCAACCTGCCCCCATAGTGGGTAATGTTTTAACTACCCAGTCTGCAATATCATCGCTAGGGTTAAGCATAACCAGTTTGGATTTATTTTCAGAGCCACCGCCTTTAGCCGCAATCATGACTTCAATTTTAGCGCCTGGCACTGTATCAATATGTACAACTGCAGGAGTATTGTCTTTAGTATTGACTCGTTTACCCGCTGGATCTGCAACAATAGAGGCCCGTAATGGATTATCTGGATTTAAATAAGCGCGGCGAGTACCTTCATCAACCATTTGTTGCACGGTCAAATCTGTTTTATCCCATTGGACACCCATTCCAATTTTTACAAAACAAGTCACTATGCCTGTGTCTTGACACAAAGGGCGTTTGCCCTCGGCTGACATGCGCGAGTTGATGAGTATTTGTGCCATAGCATCTTTTGCCGCCTGACTTTTTTCTTTGTTGTAAGCCTTTTCAACCGCTTTGATGTAATCAAGGGGATGATAATAAGAAATAAACTGTAAGGACTCTTCAATACTGTCGATAAAATCTTGCTGACGGATAACAGCCATAGATACCTCTTAAATTTTCTGGGTTAAGTTTTCACTAATTGATATGATAACCTGACAGCACAATTTGCTCCACGAAAATTCGGGTGCATTATCAGTAACATATCAGCCAGTAATACATCAGCTGTTTTTTTAGATTCACAAAAGTAGTCACCATGAACAACCATGCTTACTCATTAATAGTCAGTCCCCTTGATTTACCAAGAAAACTTTCAATGGTAGACATATTTGCTCACTTTGCGGATAAACCTTGGGCAATGTTCTTAGACTCTGCTGACAGTAAACGTCAAGATGGCCGCTTTGATATAATGGTTGCCAACCCAATTGCCACGATTACAACCATTGGTAGTTCGAGTAGCCTATGGCAACTTGATACGAATCAAATCCAAGAAAGCTTTCTTAATCCTTTGACTTTAGTACAAAATTTGCTTGAAAAACACATGCCTAGCAATCAGGTTTTATCTGTACATAATCCTAAATTGCCATTCATGGCAGGTGCTCTAGGTTTGTTTGGTTATGACTTGGGCAAGCGTTTTGAAAACTTACCAAATAAAAATGCAAATGAGTACTCTACGCCAGATATGGCAGTGGGTATTTATGCGTGGAGCCTCATTAAAGACAATATTAATCAGCAATTTTATTTGTGTTATTTGGAACAATATCCTCATCCTTCAGTCAAGGACATTCAACAATTGGTTCAGTGTAATAACATGCCACAGTCATTTAGTTTAACCAGTCAATGGCAAGCTAATATGAGCCAAGAACAATATACCCAAAAGCTGTCTTGTATTTCGTCCTACTTGCAGGCCGGTGATTGTTATCAAATTAACTTAGCTCAACGTTTTTCAGCTCATTATATTGGTGATGAATGGCAAGCTTATCAACAATTAAGAGTCGCAAATCATGCGCCTTTTTCTGCATTTATCCGTTTAGCAAATAGCGTAATCATGAGTATTTCACCTGAGAGGTTTTTATCCGTCAATGAGCGCATAGTACAAACCAAACCCATTAAAGGAACTAGGCCACGCAGCAACGACGCTAAGGTGGATCAACAACAAATCGAATCTTTATTAAGTGCAGATAAAGACCGAGCTGAAAACTTGATGATTGTTGATTTACTGCGGAATGATTTGAGTAAACATTGCCAGCCAGGCAGTGTCAATGTGCCAGATCTTTTCAAATTAGAAAGTTTTGCGGCAGTTCATCATCTCGTTAGTACTGTCACAGGTAAGCTTAAAAAAACAAGCAACGCTATAAGTTTGTTGCAAGGTGCGTTCCCCGGGGGCTCGATCACCGGAGCGCCAAAAATACGAGCTATGCAAATTATCGACGAACTCGAGCCTAACAACCGTAATATTTACTGTGGCAGTATTGGCTATCTAGGCCTATTTGGCGACATGGATACCAATATCTGTATTCGCACCTTGTTATGCGAACAATCAAATAACCAACAAATAATACATTGTTGGGCAGGTGGAGGCATTGTACTCGACTCTATCGCCAAAGATGAATATCAAGAGAGCTTAGATAAGGTATCAAAAATATTACCTATATTGAGTCAATGCGCCACATTGTCGAAACTTGGATAAAGGCCCGTGGATAAAGCTCAATTTCTCACTCGATTCCATCATGCTAAAAAAATTAATAGTGAGGCAGATTTTCCACTTCGAGAGCCAGGAAAACCAGCTGCCGTATTATTACCTATATTGGAATACAAAAATGCGCTAACGGTTTTGTTTACAGTCAGAGCAAGTCACTTAAAGCATCATGCAGGCCAAGTCAGTTTCCCGGGAGGTAAACAAGAACCAACCGATCACTCATTAATCGAAACTGCATTGCGTGAAACCCATGAAGAAGTAGGCTTACCCCCCGAAAAAGTAGAAATTGTCGGTAATTTGCCATTGTACAGGACGGTAAGTCGTTATGAAGTCAGACCTTATGTTGGCTTCATCGGTGCTCCAACGAGCTTAATATTAGATAAAAATGAAGTGGATAGAACCTTTGAAGTCCCCCTTAATTTTTTAATGGATAAAAGTAATCATCTAATTCATTGGGTTAAACGAAAAGACGAGCAGTTTCCGGTCTACTTCATACCTTGGAAGCAATATAACATTTGGGGTGCTACGGCCGCCTTTGTGCGAAATTTATCGAATCACTTTTAATGTTTCAATTAACCTAGTTACAAAATTTTTAAAGTAATCTTTACACAACTCAACTAGCTAATCTATCCACAGCTATTGTTCTACCCGCGTTTAACTAGCACAATCACTCTTTATCCTTTTCTAGTGAATCAAATAAAATGATCAGCGTTTTTGATATGTTCAGTATCGGCATTGGCCCTTCCAGCTCCCATACTGTTGGTCCAATGCGGGCTGCTAAAACCTTTTGTAGGGAGTTATCGGACCTAGGTCTTTTTGATACTACAGATGAGATTATGGTGGAACTTTTTGGCTCACTAGGACAAACAGGAAAAGGCCATGGAACAGGTAAAGCTGTGATTTTGGGATTACTCGGTTATGCCCCCGAAACTATCGACAGTTCTATGGTTGAGACATTTCTCGAAAAAGTGAGCCGCTGCCAAAGGCTTAACTTAGATGGTAAAAAAACCATCAAATTCCCTGCACTAAATGCGATTGTATTTCATCGACGTAAATCACTCAGCCATCATCCAAACGGTATGACGTTTCATGCCATGAGTAATAAGACCGTGGTTATCTCACAAACTTATTTCTCTATAGGAGGGGGCTTTATTATAAGAGAGCAAGACTTTTCAAAACAAAAAGTAGCAGCACTTATTCACGAAGAACAATCTGTGCCTTTTGATTTTTCCAGCGCCAAACAGTTACTAGAATTAAGTAAAGAGCATGGTATGCGCATCAGCTCAATAATGATGAAAAACGAAGAAGTCTTTCAATCAAAAGCTGAAATAGTCAAAAAACTTTGGCACATATGGCAGGTGATGTATAAAAGTGTGCAAACAGGCATTAAAACTGAAGGGATTTTACCCGGAGGGTTAAAGGTTATGCGCCGAGCTCCTGGCTTGTATAACCGCTTACAAAACGAAAAAAATGCAGATCCTATGGTCGCGATGGATTGGGTCAATCTATTTGCATTAGCTGTTAACGAGGAAAATGCCGCCGGAGGGACTGTAGTAACTGCACCGACAAATGGCGCTGCAGGTATTATTCCTGCGGTGTTATGTTACTACGATAAATTTGTTAAACCAGTGGACGAAGATATAGTAAGCCGTTATTTATTAACCGCAGCCGCTATCGGTATTTTATATAAAAAAAATGCTTCGATTTCTGGCGCCGAAGTTGGCTGTCAGGGTGAAGTGGGCGTTGCATGCTCTATGGCAGCAGGTGCATTGACCGAAATAGTCGGCGGTTCGGTAGACGCGGTTGAAAACGCAGCCGAAATTGGAATGGAACATAACCTAGGTTTAACCTGTGACCCTGTGGGTGGCTTAGTACAAGTGCCTTGTATAGAGCGAAATGCTATGGGAGCAATTAAAGCCATTAATGCATCTAGACTTGCTTTAAGAGGCTCTGGACAACACAAAGTGTCACTCGACAAGGTCATTAAAACCATGTGGGAAACAGGCAACGATATGAAGTCAAAATACAAAGAAACGTCTAGAGGCGGTTTAGCCGTTAATATTATTGAGTGTTAGCAGAGAAGTGTTTTTATCAAACACAAAATATGTTTTTCGAACTAAAAAATAAAAACTGACCAGTATTTGCCTTTACCTTTGTGTCTTTTTAGCCTTTGCAATAAATATTGTGATTTATAATTAAAAGTTTTTACCGTATCGCTAACATTAATCCTTAACATTATTTCTACTGCTTGGTTGTCTTTTCACTAACAACTTGGCTAGGCGTGGTCCAAACGTTCAATAAACTCGCAGCTATCGCCGCGGGTTTCTAAATTATTTTGCGCAAGAACCAGTTTGTACATGCATTATTTTTGTGCTTTACCTCAAAACAGAAGCTGATTTTACTTTACCGGTAATGTTAGGCCCTTAAACATTTTCTCTACTTCATCGTTATTTTTCAACATCATCGCTTTTTCTACCACTGATTTGGTTAGGTGCGGGGCAAAACGTTCAATAAATTCATACATATAGCTACGTAAAAATGAGCCTTTTCTGAATCCAATCTTAGTAGTGCTATATTCAAACAGATGGCTGGCATCAATTTTAACTAAGTCTGAGTCCAATTTATCATCAATCGCCATTGAGGCAATCACACCAACACCCACCCCAAGTCTTACATAAGTTTTAATCACATCAGCATCAGTGGCAGTAAAAACTATTTTAGGTTCGATACCTGCACTACTAAAAGCTTGGTCCAAAGATGAACGGCCTGTAAAACCAAAGACATAAGTGACTAGATTGAACTCTGCAATATCCTCAATGGTAATAGTGGTCTTTTTTGCTAAGGGATGATCACGGTTTACAATAATACTTCGATTCCAGTGATAACAAGGCAACATCACTAAATCGTTATACAAATGTAATGACTCGGTGGCTATGGCAAAATCTGCCTCGCCCTTTGCGGCGAGATCACTTATTTGCGAGGGTGTGCCTTGATGCATATGCAAAGAAACTTTAACATATTTGTTCATAAAACCTTTGATCACATCAGGTAAAGCATATCTTGCTTGAGTATGAGTGGTAGCAATATTTAACTTACCCTGGTCTGGCAAGGTGTGCTCTCGAGACACCGCTTTAATGCTTTCCACTTTCGCTAAAATCTCGCGGGAAATATTGATCACATCTTGGCCTGCCTCAGTTACATGAGTGAGGTGTTTTCCACTACGACCAAATATCTGTATACCCAACTCATCTTCCAGCATCCGAACTTGTTTACTTATCCCTGGTTGTGATGTGTACAAGCTTTCAGCGGTAGCTGAGACGTTTAAATTATTGTTGAGTACTTCAACGATATAACGGAGTTGCTGTAATTTCATTTCTTAACCTTGCTTGTTAACCTAAGGAATTTCTTTATATTAAAATGTTATATAACTTTAACAAGACGAATTCTATTAGTTTTTAAAAAAAGATTCTCATTATATCTATCTAACGTGCGAAATAATCTAAAAAATCAAATATCAAAAACAGAAAAAGGTCTAATAATATACAATTAAGTACCTTTAATTTTGTGTGATCAACGCAGTGTTTTTTCCTGTTAATTCCCTCCGTGGTAACATTTTATGCCTCAAGAATATGACTAAATTGAATTCATTTCAGTATTGGGAACAGCCGCGTATGATATGAAAAATTCATTATGCTTGTTTATGCAATCTATCGAAGGGTTGGTGTTGAGTATGGTATGGGCCGATCCTAAATCTCGAGCGCATTTAGTATCGTCACATTACGACGCTGCCGGACTAAATACTGGACTGGTGCAATAATTGTCTTTATTTCGAGCAGGAAAAGATAATCTGCCTTTAAATATTGACGAATGCCACATAGAAGACTTAATAGAATATTTACTGGCGACCAATGAGATTATTTAAATTATAAAAATATGATTTAAGAAGTAAGCCATTCAGCTGATTTAGCGTGGTATCTGGATGCTGATTTAATTGATATTTTGTTAAATGATGTATCAATTAATGCGATGTATTACAGCCAGAGAGACATATTACTCAGCGTTTATACAGAACAATTACCCATTTCCCAAAAGCTGATTTTTATTATGCAGCACAACATTTTGGCTGTGACAAAAGCAGCCAAAATGCTGGATGACAAAACAATAGTTTATAACGCCAAAATAAAAACAACAGAAAATAATTTAAAAAATATAAACATTAATACCTCCCCTCAATCAGACCAAAGTTTTCAACTGCCACATGGTCACAAAAAATGTATTCAATTTATTCGGAGTATAAAAACGCTACGCTCATTACTACGTTCTGATTTTAAGAGAAATCGTTTTTAAAGCAGTGTTTTTTAGCTGAAGACAAACTACTTGAACGATTGCAGCTAAGAGCCAACGTTGACAAGTTGATGAGACGTAGCGATACGGCTGTAAAGAATAATCAAACAGGCACTGTAAGACAATGATTAGAAAAAGCTACCGTTACACTTTTTGCCGAGATTAACCCAGATGAGTTGATCACTGCCAGTAAAGTCCATTTGAAGAGAAGTTGCAAAACATTATAAGTATCCTGAAACACCCAATAGTTTGGATGTTGTCAAAAGAACAATTAAACAGAGATGGTCTGGAGGATTTATTTGCAGAAAATAAAAAATGGTAACTAGAGTGTATTTAGCTAGATTGCATCTCTACTTTAACTTGGATATGAAACATTTTGCACTGTCCATTTCCAAAATGATGCAGCCACTGTGGATAAGTTGCCATTTTTTTGCCGGATTATACCGACTCTTTTACTTAAGCCTCTTTGATAGATCTTCAGGCAGACTAAGTTTTTACTGAGCATTTGCTCCTGACATAGAGCCGGTACCACAGAAACACCTAAGTCATGTTTTACAAACTGCCCTAATGTGGCAAGTTGACCGGCCTCCACTACTATATTTAAAGATAAGTGATTCATTTCCATAAATGAATCAATCCATTGGCGAATAGCTGAACCTTTATTCATAGCCACAAAAGGGTATAGGGCAATTTGTGACCATGATAACATTTGATGTTTACTCAAAGGATGATTTGCCGGCAATACCGCAATAAAATTATCAGTGAGAATAGGATGAAACTCCAAACCATCCATTTTTTTGTGTTCGAAGGAAAATCCAATCTCTGCCCTACCCGCTTGTACATTTTTTATCACTGACTCCATGACTACATCAACCACTGATAATTTTATATTGGGAAACTCAGTTTTGAACCGTTGCAATATACCCGGCAACAACCCAGCAGCAAATGAAGGCATTGAGGCTATTGATAACTTGCCTCGACCTAATGAAAATAGATTATGTAAGTCCGAAAATGCCTCTTGCCAGTCGGCAATTAACCGCTCTGCAACAGGCAAAAATTGTCTCCCTTCTGGACTGAGTTCAACTTTGCGGGTGGTGCGCGAAAACAGCAATCCGCCCAACTGTGATTCCATTTTTTTTATTGCCGAGGACAAGGCGGGCTGAGACAGGCACATTTTCTCAGCAGCCTGAGCAAATGTAGGTGATTGCGCAATACAGACAAAAATCTGTACCTGACGAAAAGATACGTTATACATGGCTAGTGACTCTCGTTTAAAGTAATGAAAAGCAATGAAGATTAATAAATAAAATCTATTAATACAGATGTTAATTCAATTTTACTATTTAAAAGTATCTTTTACACTCTACTCAATTATTTAACTTGAGAGTAAATCATGGCAGGTTTTAACAAGGTAGTAGACAGTTACGAAGCGGCAATGGCCGGTTTACAAGACAATATGACAGTAATAGCTGGCGGCTTTGGCCTTTGCGGCATACCTGAGGGACTCATTGCGCAAATACAAAAGATGAATACCAAAGGTTTAACGATAGTCTCCAACAATTGCGGTGTTGACGGATTTGGTTTAGGCCTGTTGTTAGAAGAAAAACAGATCAAAAAAATGGTGTCATCCTATGTGGGGGAAAACGCCTTATTTGAGCAGCAATTATTAAATGGCGAGCTAGAAGTCGAACTCACACCACAAGGAACGTTAGCTGAAAAAATGCGAGCAGGCGGCGCAGGTATTCCGGCTTTTTATACAGCAACCGGTTTTGGTACTCCTGTAGGTGAAGGTAAAGAGACCCGAAAATTTAATGGTCGTGATTATATTCTCGAAGAGTCGATCACCGGTGATTTTGCCATTATTAAAGCCTATAAAGCCGACCGTTACGGAAACTGTATTTATCGCTATACGGCACAAAACTTCAACCCTATGGCCGCTACGGCAGGGAAAATAACCGTATTAGAAGTTGAAGAAATAGTAGAGCCAGGAGAATTATCTCCTAGCGAAATACACACACCTGGAATATACGTTGATAGGATCATAGTAGGCAACTTTGAAAAACGTATCGAACGTAAAATCCTCTCATCAGATAACAGCAACCAATAGGTCATTATTATGTCATTAAGCAGAGAACAAATTGCAATGCGAGTAGCACAAGAATTTTGTGATGGTCACTATATTAATTTAGGTATTGGCATCCCGACCCTAGCTGCTAACTATGTAGCGGATGATATCGAAGTGATGCTGCAATCAGAAAATGGTTTACTCGGCATGGGACCCTACCCCACTGAAGAGCGAGTAGACGCAGACATGATTAATGCCGGCAAAGAAACGGTGACGGCTGCAACAGGTGCGTCTATTTTTAATTCAGCAGAAAGTTTTGCGATGATCCGTGGGGGACATGTGGACTTAACAGTACTGGGTGCATTTGAGGTAGACTCTAATGGCAGTATTGCTTCATGGATGATCCCCGGCAAACTTATTAAAGGCATGGGCGGCGCAATGGACTTAGTCGCAGGTGCACAAAATATTATTGTGACTATGACCCACGCTGATAAACATGGAAATTCAAAGCTGTTAGAGCAATGTACCCTACCCTTAACTGGGGTAAATTGTATTAACAAAATCATTACTGACTTGGCCGTGTTCGAAGTAAAAGAGGGAGCCTTTCATTTAGTTGAACGAGCGCCGGGGGTGTCAGTTGCTGAAATTCAATCCAAAACAGCAGGCAAATTAGTCGTCAGTAACGATGTGCCAGAAATGATGTTTTGAAATAAACCGACACTATTGCCAACAGCCTAGTATAATCGCTTTATATCAGTTATTAGAGCATGTCTTTTGCAATTTACCGACCTACCTTTACATCATAATTTATCAAAAGCCCTTGAAATTAAAGGGCTTGATACACCTACAGAAATCCAAAGTAAGGCGATCCCTTACGGCTTGATGGGTAAAGACTTAATTGCCTCATCCAAAACCGGCTCTGGAAAAACACTAGCGTTTCTATTACCAGCAGTACAGAGAGTGTTAACCAAGCAGCCTTTAAGCCGTCGCGACCCAAGAGTGCTTATTTTGGCGCCGACACGAGAGCTCGCCAAACAAGTATTTTTGCAGCTCAAAGGATTAATTGCGAAACAGCAGCTAAAAGCTGCTTTGATATTAGGGGGTGAAAACTTTAACGACCAAGTGAAGGTCCTTAAACATCATCCACAATTTATTGTAGGTACAGCAGGTCGCGTCGCGGATCATCTTGCAGGCAAATCGTTATTCTTAAACGGGCTTGAAATGCTGATATTAGATGAAGCAGACAGAATGTTAGACTTAGGTTTTGCCTCTCAGCTTAGACTTATCAATCAAGCGGCGGATCATCGTAAACGCCAATCCATGATGTTTTCTGCAACTTTAGACAGTGCCGCAATGCATGAACTAACTCAAACCCTATTAAAAAGCCCACAACGCATCAGTGTTGGCTCTGCGGGTGAGGAACATAAAGATATTCAACAACAGTTTTACTTAGCAGATCATGTGACGCACAAAGAGTTATTATTAAGTCATATGATCAATCAGCAAGAATACCGTCAAATAATAGTATTCACTGCCACCCGTACTGATACAGAAAGATTAACAGTCTTACTTAAAGAGCAAGGGTTACATGCCGTTGCGTTAAGTGGCGAGCTCACACAAGGACAGCGTAATAATATTATGAGTGAGTTTGGCCGAGGTCAGCACCACATATTAGTCACCACCGATATCGCCTCTCGCGGTTTGGACTTGCTCAATGTTGCTTTAGTAGTCAATTTTGATTTACCTAAATTAGCTGATGAATACGTGCATAGAGTCGGTAGAACTGGACGAGCAGGCAACAAAGGCCAAGCGGTATCCTTTGTTGGGCCAAAAGATTGGTTTAGCTTTTTAGCCATCAAAAGTTTTATGCAGCAAAACATGGAATTTAGTCAGATTGAAGGTTTAACGGCCAAGTTTAAAGGCTTAAAACCGGCTAAAACTAAAGTAGCGTTAAGCAAAAAATCGATCAATAAAAAGGTTACTAAACAGGCTAAACCTCAACAAACGCCTAACCGTGTGAGAACTATGCAAGGTAAAGACGCGGGTGACATGCCAATGAAGCGTAAGCCAAGAGTAGTATTGAAGCCTGAGGACGATACTGAAGAATAGTTAAAGCAAATTCGAAAACATATTCCAAGGTCGAACCTCAAAACAAAAAAGCGCTTGAACCATAAAGAAGGTCGAGCGCTTTTTTATCACCTAAACTAGATTTAATTCCAATTTTCAAAAAACGTTGCACTATTTTTTTTCGGCTTTGGAAGACGGGTTACAGCAGACGAGCCTAAATAAAGAAAACCGACTATTTCATCTTGCTCGGCTAATTCAAAGGCCTGCTTTACAATGGGGTCTTGGGCAAAACTGCCAGTGCGCCAAACACCGGCAAAACCTTGAGCCACTGCAGCCATTTGCATGGCGTGCACTGCACAAGATGCTGAGGCCACTTGTTCTACCCAAGGCACTTTTTTGTGATTGGTGTATTTGGCTATCGCCACCATCACCATAGGCGCTCGTAACGGCAATTGCGGTGCACGCTCTATTTCTTTTTCGCTTTTATCAGCAAAGATGGCCGCTTGTTCAAATATTTCACCTAGGCGTATTAACCCCTGGTTTTGACACACAATAAACTTCCATGGTGATAAGCAGGCATGGTCTGGGGCGCGTAATGCGGCTTGTTTGATATTTTCTAACGCTTGGCCTTCTGGAGCCGGAGCTTGTAAACGAGGTTGAGAACATCGATTGAGTAATAGGTCTAACGCCAGCATGTGGTTATCCGTACATTTTAATCTTGGCTTTATTCTAATAAAAAAGGCGCTGGCGCGCCGTTTTTTTTTATGTCTTAGCGATAAATTTTTTCGCTAAGAAGAAATCAACACTGGTGTACTTACCTCCACCGCTAAAAAACAATGAAAGCAGCATGATGAAATAAGTCATAGCAAATTCAATTCCATTGTTGAGCACAACCAATTTTCCACTTGATGTCAGCCGTTCATAGTTGCCATGTGCTTGCAACACGACTTTAGCGGCGGCTAATTTATCTGGCATATTTAACACTGCTTCGTTAAGTATAATAGTACCGTCTGACATCCAGCTGTTGGCATCAGCAATCGCTGCCCAACCATTTGGCCAATGCACTGTAAACGCAGCCACTAACATAGTGAGCATCAACGGAATACTTACCCAGCGCGTTGCCAAACCAATAAGCAAAAACAGTCCCCCCACCAACTCAGCTGCAGTGGCAAGAAAAGCCAGAACGAACGGAAAAGGCAAACCTAAACCATAATCTGCATGACCAAACCAATCTAGAATGCCATCAAACCCCTGATATTTAGTCCAACCACCTTGGATCATCACGGGTGCTAAATAGAGCCTAAGTAACAAAGGCGCAAGCCCTTCAAATACCAAACTCTTATCCAGTAACTTGTGTAAAGGGGTATACAGATTCAACAGGCGCATAAATTTTCCTGATAATGTAGTCACCTGTAAGAGAGGTTAGGTAATCAAAATATTTCGTTAGACTTAGATCAAATTTGAAAGCTTAGTTCAGGTTCGTTGCAATAATTCTATATTCTGCTTTTTAAACCTATTTGAGTGAATAGAAATAATTTCACCTGCAACCTTATCGGCACTTATATTGCTACTTCAGTTATAAGCTTTCACTAAAGATATACACTCTATGCGCACTTTATGTTTAATGATCCTAATTGGTACTTTGGCCTCTGGTTGTGCCCTGACGGATTTGATGGATGAAAGTAAAGATTTAATTGATGTGACGGCCACAAATGATAGTCCATCAAACACACTACATAGACATGTAGAAAAACTCGCTAGACAATTATTAAGTACATCCCAATTGATTGACATATCTAACACGATGGCTGTCGGCACAATTTTACCGACTATGTATTCTAACGGCGAGTCTTTGCCTTCCCACTTGGCATTAGGTTTGCAAATTCATGAAAGCTTAATGACCTTCGCCACGCAGGCTGGTTTGAAAGTTATAGAATATAAAACGATGCCAAACATAAAAATCAGCGAGCAAGCTGACAAAATGTTGAGTAGGCAACTGAATGAATTAAATCCCGCAATAACAGCAGACTATTTTTTAACCGGTACCTACACGTTGCAAGAAAACAACTGCATAGTGAATATTAGATTAATACAGGTTCCAGGAAACATTATACTAGCAGCGGCAACAGATTATGTGCCAAATGATGTTATGTGGAGTCAATCGAAAGTAACACTTAAAAACAACCAAATCTATCGAAATGGATATTAGGAGAGCACAATGAAACTATCAATATTAGGATTATTAGCAAGCTCTACCTTATGTGGGTGCGCTACATTTATCGACGAAAACGTGCAAGAACCCTATGCATCCATCATAACGCAGACTTCAGAACCCTCAACTCCATTTGAGTCGAGCCTTATGTTTCAGCATCAGTTCAAAGACAGATTTGCTAACAATCATTCAGCTGGACTTTCAAAGGAAATGGAACAATCTTACTCAATCCACTTGCAACATCCAGACGGTATGCAAAATCCCAAACAAGGACGCCAAGAAAGTCCATCAATATCAGCAACAAAACTTAATATTAATCATTATGCTAGGGGCTTAATGCAAGATTTGGTGGCCAATTTACAGTATGTTAATTCATCTACGCCATTAGCCGTTGTAAGTTTTGTAATGCTTGATAGTGATTACAATCAGTCAAGTTTACTAGGTAATCAGATGGCTGAAAGCTTAATTCATGAAATACATAAATTTGGTATTCCTGTTATCGACTAAAAACCACTGGGTTTGCAAGAATTACCGAGCAAGGCGATTTTGCTTTTACTAAAGATTATAAAGAATTGCCGGGAGATATGGCCGCCAAATATATTGTCGGCGGCACTATGTTGAAACATACAGAGGGATATCTAATCAACGCCAGAATAGTTGGCTTAAAATCAAAGGAAGTGGTGGCATCTGCACAGCATTTTATACCCAATGGAATAGTTAAAGACTTAATTGGAGGGCTTACCCAAAATATTGAAGACCAGCCTAAAATGACTCCCAAACTTGTTTCTTTGATATCAAATTAAATAAGGTCAGAGAAGAGCACTATAAATCAGAGGTTGCAATTTCTTCAATGGACTAAGAAATACTACAGATCTTAAAATAAATAAGAAATATCGTTGTTAGAAAACAGGTTTCCATTAGATCAAAATTTCAGACCAGTTTAAACATTACTTTACTTTGTTCTATCAGGTCAAAAAACAAGATGAATTTAACAACTGATTTTTACTTAAAATATAGTATCTTCGCAGTTGAATATATTTGTTCAATATTGCTAGGAAGCCTTAGCTTTTTTCCAAAACTCACTATTTTTATGATTTCTTAAAATTATGTAATATAAACTTTTTCAGGTAAAAATGCTTTCACTTATAATCATAAATTACCTTACTAAAAGCGGATACCTCTTGATTATAAGACACTATTAATAACAATATTGGGTAATACTTTATTACTAGAGGCGACTAATTTGCCATTTTTCAATTCTACTATCCTAGTACTCAACATCAGGCCATTATGTATTTTTCGTATATAGCCTGTTAAAACATGTGAGACGTTGAGCTCTGAGAATACTTCTTGTTGCTCAGCAGAAAACTCAATATACCCCTGTCTCGTTAAATATAAGTATCCCCCTAGACTTCCTTCACTGGTTCTCACACCGAGGTCACTTAAATCATTAGTCAAATAATCAGCCAAATCGTGGCCTAAAATATCATCGCCTCCCATTAATCCATTTTTTGCAACAAAAGGTAGTACAATAACAGAGACATTCAACCCCGATATGGGCATATTACTTTTTAACTCCAACGCTATTTGCTGGGTGTATTCGTTAAGTGTTACAAAATGCAGCCCTGATTTAAACAAACTGGAGTCTTGTTGCATATCCTGCTTTTCAAGACCAATATTTGCGCACTCATCAAAATTTCCATTGTCGTCAACGCATAGTCTAGATGTTTGCTCAAACTCAAAAACAGAGCATGCTGAAAGGGCCATAAAAACAGAAATCAAAAACCAGTATTTTGAAAGTAATCTCATGCACAAATCCAATATCAAATATAAACTATTCAGTATTTAGCAATAGCAATTATTACGCCAATCACTTAGATGACTGAATCAAGGAGGGTGAGACTTGTTCGCAGTAAACGTCCCATGGAATTGCTACTAACTAAGTGGTCATCAATTGCCGTGCTCAATTGCCGGCGGAATCACCCTACCAGCTCAAGAATAATTGATCGAGTAACAAAGTCGTTAAGTTATGGCATCTTTATTAAAGGCATAAAATCGTTGATTAAATACTTATTCGCTGTCATTGGAGTATTCACTTTACTCGGTTGCTCAACCAGCCCAACAAATTCGAATAAACACCATTCACGCATCAAAGTTACTGGCTCTACTCTCATTACACTGTTTCATGTAAAAGATGACTAATTAACAGGCAGACCAGCCACACACTATATATGCCCGGCCCAAGTTATGGCTGAGGCAAGCCACTATGAAAACGAAACTCTTGATCTGGCATTTGAATTAGCTTGGCTTCTTTTTCACCAAAAAAAGTGACTCGTTCATCAATATTTGTCTCACTAACTTTGGTCGCTAAGGTTAAATAGTCTTGAAAATGCCTCGCCTCTGAACGTAATAAAGACGTATAAAACGCCTCTAGTTCAGTATCTAAACATGGGGCTAACTTGGCAAATCGTTCACAAGAACGGGCTTCAATATAAGCGCCACAAATTAGCGTATCACTGAGTTTGGCTGGTTCATGTGTGCGAACCCCTTTCATCATGCCCCGAGCATAACCAGAAGCACTAAGGTTATCGTAAGCCACTCCCCTACTTTGCATAATTTCCCACACCTGTTCAAAATGATGTAACTCTTCTTTAATCAATAACACCATTTTACTGATCAGCTCGTCGCCATGTTCAAAGTCAGATTTACTGATCAGTCTTTTTGACAGACTCATATAATCACTAAAGTCACCATTGCCAATTTTACGGTAAACAAAATCCTCATAAGGCTTTAACCATGCTAGCAGCGCATTACTACTTTGCTGATCTACAGCATAACGACGTAAAAGCAACATAGCGGTTTGCGCTGCTTTAAGTTCACAATTAGCATGGTCCCGCAGCAAGTTTGGCAGGTTTTTAGGTTTGATTGCTTCGTCAACCCAGCTCTGTGGGGTTGGGCATTGAAGGAAACTATTTATAGGTTTAAGTAATAATTCAACTAACATTAAGTTTCTTAGAGAAAGAAGATAAAAACATTATCTTAATGTTATCACGCATCTAATTAGCACAGCATAACAATAGGTCTATTGTTTGTAACATTTTCGACATGTCTGTGAATAAAGGAGTGGAAGGCGAACTATAAACCAGTTTCTTTCGGCTTCAGCGGATCAGCAAATTATTTTAAGTCCGCTGACATAGGGTTTCAGCTCACCATTACATTGGTTAATAAGCAATGAAGACCGTTTTTATTTTTTGGCAGCTGTATCTATCCAATTTTGTAGAGGGTCACAAAAAAGAATTAATTAATAGCGGCTAATAATTTTCAATGATAGCGGTTAAACATTATTTAAGCCTGTAGACCAAAGTATCAGAAATAGATTGCATTGATAACTGGCTATCTTAATGTTTACACATCGGAATAGGGATATGAAAACACTACGAATCGAGCCCAATACTTTATTGATTACAAACAAAATTGGTATGAATCAAGCGACTTGTATCCAGAGTTTTTTAATCTTATTTAGTTACCTTCACCACCACATACCAATTCATATTGGGAATATAACTAGCCCCAAGCCAACTGTCTGCAAGCTGATTACTTTTAATTACCGCCGTGGAATTTGGTTGTAATAGGCTAGTAATCATTTCATGGGAAAACATATCATGCAAGCTTTGAACACCTGCAATATCCTCTTCTGCAGTGACTTGGATCTTGCCTAAACTATCCACTAAATATATGTCACCATGTTTGGCAAATAGTGAGTTATTTAACATATCCAACACCCCATCAAATGAGGTGGCGATGCCAGATAATCCATTGCCATTGGGCTGTTGATAGTTCACATAGACATCTACACGGTGTTTGTTTTTATCGTGGTAAACACTGACTAAATCTGACTCGCCACTGGCCAAATATGCAAAATACCAAGCGTCAGTTTCAGGATGCAACACTCTTAAGAAACCTTCGTGATTCCAGTACTTGTGAGTGTTTTTATCAGCAAACGACGCGCTAGTAAGCCCGTATTCCTTCACTAAAAACCCAAGTTTATTAATCAATACAGACTCTTGATGAGCGGCAAATCCAGACGCTACCCAATTCTGGATGTGGGTATCACTGGCCACTGTTTTTGCGATCAATTTCATACTGGCAATACGGGCATCGATTTTTTGACTAAGGCTTACAAGTGAAAGACTAAACTGCTGCTCAAGTAACCTTTCATCAGCGGCTTTGGCTTGTGACCAAACATAACTAAATAAGACCACCAAACAAACAATAACCAGTAAACCTGCGCCCATTAATTTGTTTGTATTTTTCAACAAAAAGGGTGTAGACATGTATAACCTATCCTCTAGTTTATATTTCAGAATGTTTGGGTATTAGTTAAAAAAATTTCCTCAAAGTAACCCATAACCTTGTAATCAGCATAAGCTGAACTAGGGTTTGCGAGCCAAAAATATAGTATGCCGACTGCCTTTTCCTGGACGTGCCCGCACAACACACGAATCAGCCTTAAATCCAGCCTTTTTTAGGCGTACCGTGAACTGCTCATCAGGACCAGCTGACCATATGGCTAACATCCCCTTCGGTCGAAGGGTTTTGTATACATTGTCTAAGCCTTGCAGTGAATAAATACTATTATTGCCTTTTTGAGTCAAACCCTCAGGGCCATTATCAACATCCAATAAAATAGCATCGAAGGTGGGCTGTCTAATATTTAGTAGCTCTCTTACGTCGCCAATATGTACCTTAGTGCGAGGGTCTTGTAGAGGATTATTTGCACAGTTACCAAGAGGCCCTTGATTCCACACCACAACTTCAGGTATCAGTTCAGCCACTGTGACTTGAGAGTTTAAAGTGACTGCTTTGAGTGCTGCAGCCAATGTATACCCCATACCTAACCCCCCCACTAATACCTGAGCATTGTTCGCTGATTTAACATGCGCACACCCCAGTTCAGCTAACTCTTTCTCTGAATTATACAAACGGCTATTCATGAGTTCACCGCGAATACCTGATAAACGAATGGAAAATTCATCGCCACGCTGAGTAAACTTTAATTCGCCCCCGTTATTGGGAATTTGTGCGGTTCCAAGTTGGATCCATGGGATCATAATACTGCCTAATGAATATGTGTATAAATAAAATTTAGATGTTGTAGTTTACCATAATTGCCCTCACAAAATTTACACAATATCAGTGTCTTATCGACAATATTTTATTGACTAATACTATGGTAAAACAGGCAACCAAGAATGTTTAGCCAAGGTATAAAGGAGTAGTTTCCAATTAAAGCTTGGCCATTTTCAACATCAGTTCACCGCCATATCACATGAAACCGATGGGCTGAATCAAGCATCCAATATATTGTTGTAAACATATCTAATTAACAGAAGAGTACTTGGGTTAAATACTTAATTTCTCACAACAATACGAGGATCATAAATCTGATCCGGGCAAGTTTCGACAACCACATCGTAAACAAATTCACCATCAGCGGTGTCAATTTGGCATTTAATTTCTTGTTTGTTTTTAGATTTCAAACTACATTTATTTTTAAATGGTTCTAGACCATTAAACTTTAATTCAAAACGGGAATCATTGCTGATTGTCCAAGTAATAAATTTTTGATTCGTTATACAGACGCAGTCTTTACCGTTCTTTCCACAGCTACTTGCCAAATTACTTCCCACACAATTATCCTCAGGAGACATTAATTCAACATAAGAAGCACAACCCGTACTGTCTACTTGAATAAGTAACTCTTGATTATTTTTCTTAAATTCATCGGCACTGACAGCGTTGAAACTTAGCAAACTGACAAACAGCGCAGCCAGCAAAACCCTTAAATTAATAGTATTTAATATTTTCATGTACTTATTTCCTTTTTAATCACAGTTTTAGCAATAGATATATTGCCTTCTTTAGACTACTTTTTGTCTTCCCCCTACGCTAATCCTTGGGGACTGCTTTACCATTGTAAAATTTGCTCTTGAAACTTTTTAAATTGGTGATCTTTTCTTAATAACTTGTTGGGATACCCCAATGTTAATGTCTTATTTAAGTACAAGAGAACATCACTGTCACTTGAGCAGTTATTTGCTACCAAAGCTAAATCGTAATAGATATAGGGATCATCAGGCTGTTCAAGCACAAGTTGTTCAGATTGTTTGATGGCTGCCTGACAGTTATCCAATTCCGAGTGATAACGTGCGATATTTGATTTAACTGTTTGATCGTTTGCATTAATAGTTGCATTTTTCCGAGCGAGATTGAGTGCAGCTTTATACTGCTGTCGCGCCGTAACTTGCTGATCACCAGCGTACTTGAGCGCATCAGCTAAATTGCCTCTAAAGATATAATTATTTGGACTAAGATTAACGGCTTGTTGATACATCTCAACCGCTTGTGTGAACTGACTAGCGAAAAATAGTGAAGTACCCAGGTTACTATATATGTTAGCACTAGATTTTATACTCAGTGCTTTACGCCAATTTTGTGTGGCTTTGTTAAACTCTGTGTTCAAATAATATGCAGCAGCTAAATTATTAAAAGCTTCTTCACTATTAGGTTGCAATACACTTTGCTTGTTGAACTGCAGACTCGCCTCAAAATAACGACCAGAATCAAACAAGAAAAAACCATACTTTTCGTAGTATTTCCAATAACCAGGTTCAGCTAGTATTGCTTTTAAATAATAGTGTTCACCTTGTTTAGACCGTCCCAAACGAGTAAATGATTGTGCTAATCCAATCAAACCCAAACTATTATTCGGTTTCAATTCCAACGCTTTAGTGAAGTGCTCTTTCGCTAATGAGTATTTACCTGATTCAAAGTATAGTCTACCCAATGCCAGCTCTGATTCAGCTTTAACATTACTCTGATTGTTTACTTTCTGGCATGCCTGACGCGCCAAGTCAAAAATCTGAGCTCCCATATTTAAACTGTATTGTTCCAGATACGTCTGGCACAATCCAGCCTGCGCCAGTTCAAAATTGCGGTCCCTTTCCAGAGCTTTTAAAAATAATTGCTCTACTTCCAGAAACTTGGTTTCATTATAGGCGTCTTTAAACGCCCCTTTGGCTCTAACGTAAAAGTCATAAGCATGGATATTGTTAGTGGGTTTAAACTGAAATTTAGATGATTCTTCATGTGGCATTAAAAAATTTAATGCATTAAATACTTGATGGGAGATGCCTTCATATAAAGTGAGTTGATCAGAGCTTGGTACAGTGCTTTTATTCGCCCATACTTGGAGACCACTTTGGCTATCAATTAACGTTGTCATGATGTGCACTTGGGCACCTTGTACGTTAACAACCCCTTCTAGTACATATTTTGCGCCAGTCCAATCACGAATTTTACCAAGTGAACTATCTAAAGGTAAGGACGCTAACACTCTTTCAGAAATGACTCTCAATTGCGAAAATTGTGATAAAAAAGTCAGCATTTCGGATTGTAACAACCCCACAGCATAATCTGCAGCCTGGTCACCAAGTTGCTTAAATGGCATGACAGCAACAGCATTAGAATAAAATTTGGCGCTTATTTCCTGTTTTACAACTTTATCATTAACTTGTGTAGCTGCATCATAGACTTGATTACCCAACAAAATAGCAAGTACTAGGCTAAAAGCAGTCGAAATTGTTATATAGGTTAGATCTCGATAGGCGTGTTTAGTAAGCTTTGGATGAGTGAAAAGATTGTTGTGTTTTCGATTAAAATTTTGGCGAAGTTTACACTCTGTCCACCAGTTATATATTAATACTAAAGGGAATCCAATAATCAGTGTAAGGAGCGCAAGTTTATCAAACCATTTGGCCGCATCGACAACGGGCAATGTTAAAGTAACCACTTGCATTAATACCCAAGCCATTACAATGTAGGTTCCGGCAATTTTAAACAAGCGAGTTTCACGCCAATAATTTATCCCGCCAAGAAGCTTAGCAGTGGTTGTAGCCTGGGATGTTTGATCAAAACTTACAGCCGTTTTGAGCACGTCAGCAGATAAACGAGTTTCATCAAGAGGCAACGTCATCACAATTACTCTATAACCTTTGCGGGGTAATGTTTGGATGAATCTGGGGCAGTCCTTTTTGTCATCGAGCAAATGGCGTAACTCAGTCATTATTGGACTGAGTTTTGAGCTAGCACCTTTTTTATCTCCCCATACATACTCTAGCAATGCCTTACGACTTACGACTCTGCCAGAACAACAACTTAAGACAAAAAGTACTTCCATTGCTTTGCCACTAACATGATGGTGTTGATTAAGTTTTACGATTACACTTTTATTGGGAAACACTAATATGTCACCCAACATAAAGCCTTCTCTTAGAGAGGACTCGATAATAATGTCATTAAAATTATCAATATTTACTAACTCGGAAATGTCTATTTCCTTCTAAGTTTGAAATGATTCCATAGTGAGACAATACTTTTATATGTTCACCAAACATTCCACACATAATTTAGAGACAATAAATCAATCGCTTATCAACTGATACAGGCGGAATTTGATCACTTAAACATGTGTTTTAAAAAACAAATTGACGGCGATCAACCTTCTTGATCTATTACTCAATTTTGCGAGTGAATTCTCATGTCATCAGCGGTTTATAGACTAAAAAGTTAGATCATCTTGCTTTAGTTGCCGGGTTTGTCAGGAAATTGACATAACCGCTATCATCCATAAAGCGCTAAGGACCTCACAGCGCAGGTAAGTGGGTTATGGTCATATTTTTACTGCCATGCTATTGAATGGTCTAGGATTGCGGCACGTCTTACCCGTATATGGACTCCTTTGGTCTTGGTAGATACCCTTTTATCTGGACTAGAGTGGTGGAGTCCATACATCGAGTTCAGCCTAATTAAAACACGCTAAGCAAGAAACTATTGCGTACTTAGTCACATCCAAGCTGAACGATCTCACGTATATACACATGTTTTTTGTACAAAATCGCTCCACTAACCAAGGTACACATAACTGATACGTTACTAGGTGTCATAGAGTACTGTGCAAAGTTGATCTTTTTACCATCATGCTTCTTAAAAACAGGTATTAGTTTTCGCCATTTTATTGACTTAAAATTGACACGTATAGGACTTGTTTGATGCCGACTGTCGTAAAATTTCTTGGCTATGCTGGTTTAATACCCTTCATTAGCTTGGCTAGTTTATCTATCGTACTAACCGATAATGCCTTGTTTATAGACTTCCTCACCCTCTACTCATTTGGTATTTTCACATTTTTATGCGGTGCTTGGTGGCCAACAACTGATATGCAAAATGCCAAATTCTGGAGGGTTGTATTAAGTAATCTTTTATTTTTGACTGCGTTTTTTGTGTTTTTACTCATGCCTAATCAATGGTTAGTTACAGGTGCATGTTTATACATACTTATCTGGGGGATTGAACAATTTAGTTCTTTAATTCCTACCCTCCCTCATACCTATCGTAGGTTGCGCACATTCCTAACAATTATTGCCAGCCTAAGTATGATAACTAGTTATTTATTTGGAGTCGCATAAATGGCAAACCTGCAGTCGGTTAAGATTGATCCTAAAGAAGTAGCCTATTACGAAAAACTGGCGGATACATGGTGGGATTTAGACGGACCCTTCTGGCCTTTACATAAGCTTAATGCATTAAGAATTAAGTGGATATTGGCGCAACTTAAAACGCAAAACAATAAGGAGCGTCCGTTAGCTAGTATGAAAGTGCTAGACATCGGTTGTGGCGGGGGCATATTAAGCGAATCCTTAGCGAGGCAAGGGGCTATTGTCACGGCAATAGACGTTGTTGAGAAAAATATAAAGGTGGCTAAAGCACATGCAAAGCACAGTGGCCTTCAAATTGACTATCAGTTAATCAGTGTTGAACAAATGGTTGAAACCAAACAACAATTTGACATTGTGTTCAATATGGAGGTGGTAGAACATGTAGTGGATGTCAATAGTTTTATTCTAGGCTGTAATGCCTTAGTAAAACCTCAAGGCACACAATTTATAGCCTCCATTAATCGCAATTGGTTAGCCTTCGTTATTGCTATTATTGGTGCAGAATATGTAACTGGTTTATTGCCTAAGGGCACACATCATTATAATAAGTTGGTTAAGCCATCTGAGTTAATACCTATATTAAATGCCGATGGTTTTGAATTAACAGCCACCACAGGAATTGCCGTTAACCCGATTAAACGCAGTATGAAATTAATCAAACCCACTTGGGTAAACTATATGTTAATGGCACACATGAACTGTGACTAAATGATGATCTGTATTTAAAGTCTGCTGGCACAATTTAAAGTTTATTTAATTACAGTATCAAAATATGTAAGACAATTTACATTTTTCACATAGTCAAACATATCTTGTCCACTCAACTATGATTAGAAATATAAACCAAAACCACTCTTTGGTTACCTCAGAGCATTTATCACCGCTTGTTTTTAAAAACCTAATAGAAACCTGTTAGTCACTAATAGTGTTCAACAAACCAAGTTAACCTTTGATAAATATCAATTAAATCTCATAGAAAAAAATAAAAAGGTTGACGCTTAAGGTCTACTCACAGACAATAATTGTTAATAATATGTTTTATTTTAATTAACAAAACGTATTGAGATTTTAACAATATAAGAGACTGAGTGCATGATTTTAAATCACCTGTGGGGACTATATACCCATCCAAAAGAAGAGTGGCATGTAATTGACGAACGTAATGAGAGCTATTTTTACAGTTTGAGTCATATCGCTATTATTTCCTTAATACCTGTTTTGATGAGTTATTATTCTGCTGCGCATTTGGGTTGGAGTATTGGTGTTGGTGACATTATTAAATTAACGTCTAATAGTGCCAGGCTAATGAGTATTGGGATGTATTTTGGTTTAATGACGGGTGTAATTGCCTTAGCGATATTAATACATGAGCTAGCCAAAGCATTCGATGCAACCCCAACCTATACACAATCACTTGAGCTAGCAGCTTATACTGCCACGCCTTTATTTATGGTAGGCCTTGCAGCTTTCTTTCCAGTGTTATGGTTTGTGATGCTTATTGGTTTGGTTGGCTTGACCTACTCGGTGTATTTACTCTACGCAGGCACGCCGATTTTGATGCATATTCCAGAGGGTAAAGGTTTTATTTACGCCAGCTCAGTGGTCACTTGTGGTCTGGTATTGCTTGCGATATTAATGGCAACTTCGGTTATTTTGTGGAGTCTGGGAATGGGACCTGTTTACGTAGGTTGAAACGATTTTCAGCTCTCTTAAAAGCCACATTTTGCTGAAATGTGGCTTTTTTGATGAACACATGTGACTTAATCTTGACTCATATTGTGCATTTCTAAATTACTTAGTTCTGTTTGCAAACCTTCGTTTTTTGATTCTTCATTTCGCATATTATCGATACGCTGTAAATACGCATTATCCACGTCACCAGTAATGTAATTTCCATCAAATACTGAAGTTTCAAAGCGCTTAATTTCAGGGTTCAACTCACTAACCGCATCCACCAAATCATTGAGGTCTTGGAAAATCAAACCATCCGCACGGATCAAATCATTGATCTGTTCTATCTCACGACCATATGCGATTAACTCATTAGCTGATGGCATATCAATACCATATACATTAGGAAAACGAATTTCAGGTGCTGCAGAGGCAAAATAAACTTTCTTGGCCCCAGACTCGCGTGCCATCTCAATAATTTGCTCTGATGTAGTACCTCGCACGATAGAATCATCAACCAAAAGCACCCTCTTATCTTTAAATTCTGAAGGGATAGCATTTAATTTACGACGAACCGACTTACGGCGCATGGTTTGTCCTGGCATAATAAACGTGCGGCCAATATAACGATTTTTAACAAATCCTTGGCGATAAGGTTTATCTAATTCAAGGGCAATTTGAAGTGCAACATCGGTAGACGTTTCTGGAATAGGAATAACAACATCAATATCTAAATGAGACCAGTCTTTAGCAATTTTTTGTCCAAGTTTACGACCCATATTTACCCTAGACGCATAAACAGAAATACCGTCAATAAACGAATCTGGCCGAGCAAAATAAACAAATTCAAAAATACAGGGAGCACTAATAGGTTGATGAGCACATTGCTGAGTATGCAATTCGCCTGATTCAGTCACATATATAGCTTCGCCAGGTGCCACATCACGAATAAAGGTAAAGCCAACCGCGTCAAGTGCAACACTTTCAGAGGCCACCATGTATTCATCACCAAATTCGGTTTTTCGTTTACCTAAAGACAACGGACGAATACCAAAAGGGTCTCTGAATGCCAACATTCCGTGGCCAATAATAGCAGCAACAACTGCGTATGCACCTCGGATCTTTAGATGTACTTTGGAAACAGCATTAAATATTTCTTCAGGTGTAAGATTTAAGCCTTCACAGTTTTGCAGTTCATGAGCAATAATATTTAATAACAACTCTGAATCTGATGTGGTGTTGATATGTCTTTTCGCCACCTTAGCTACTTCATCTTTCAGCTCATGTGCGTTAGTTAGATTACCGTTGTGAGCGAAAGCAATACCAAATGGAGAGTTGACATAAAAAGGCTGTGCTTCTGCTGAACTCGAACTGCCAGCAGTGGGATAACGAACGTGCCCAATGCCAAATTGGCCCGTTAATCTTTTCATATGACGAGTATGAAACACATCTCTAACCAAGCCATTATCTTTCCTGAGGTGGATCACACCGTCATCTACAGTGACGATACCAGCTGCATCTTGGCCCCTATGCTGGAGGACTGTCAAGGCATCATACAAAGCTTGATTAACTGAGCTTTTACCCACGATTCCAACAATACCACACATGCTATTTACCTTTTTAAACTGGCTTTATAAAACTTGAGTTGTTTTGGAAATATTCAAAAAACCACTCAATGATTAAGCTAAACTCTGGAATAAGGACTGAAGTGCCCCACCATGCTGATGAAGACACAGGAGTAAAAGTATCTAAGAAAAATAACAACGCACTGACAATTAAAATACCTCGCAAAGCACCAAAAACAAGCCCTAATGCGCGATCTGTACCTGTCAGTCCGGTGAACTGAACTAACTGAGAAATCAAATAATTAATCAAACCACCGATCACTAAAGTAGCTACAAATAAAATAGCAATAGACACACCATTGCGGATCATCAGATCATCAAATTTAGTGAGGTAAGTAGCAAGATCGGCATAGAACTGGCTAGCAATAAAAAACGCACTAAACCAAATGGCCAAGGAGATAGCTTCTTTTACAAAGCCCCTAATTATACTGATAACTGCGGAAAGTAAAATCACGCCTAATATGGCATAGTCAATCCAGTTCATAAGATTCGTTTTTACCGCTTAAATGATGAGATATTAAGATAAAATAGCATTTTAACACCACAGAATTAAATTCGCGCGCATTCTACCAAAATGAATTGCGAAAATCCTGATAATTTTCTAACAAAATAAAATAACTGAGGACCTTTAAGCCGACAAACTATTGAACAGTAAATGGTGTCACCCTGCCCTGTAATTTTGTTAGTTCTTTTAGATGGGAAAGTGCATCTTCTAAGTTACTTTTTTGCAAATCAGGACCAACAAAAACTTTCGTTAAAGTCCCTGAATTGGTTTTCACAGGCCGACTAAAAGCACGATAGCCAGCTTTCTCTAAACGATTTAATAAGTCTTTTACATTCTTCTGATGGCGAAAGCTACCTAGTTGTACTACCCAACCTGCACTATCCAATAGTCTTTCAACATCCTGTCCCACCACAGTTTGCTGCTGTAAACTACTAACTTTTGGCTTAGTTTTTTCTGTTGTTTGCACCACCGACAAAGACTCACTTTTTAAATATACATCAGGGACTTGCACATCTACAGCTCGACTTTCAGATTGGTTTTCAGCCTCTAAGTTAGGAATTAAATTATCATCTATTGCCTGCTCAGAAATAATTTCGAATTTGCGTGTCGCTGCTTCTTTTACCCCATCAGTGTCAAATGCAGAAGGGGATTGAACCGTCTTCATGGGTGGTTTTTGAGGCAATTCAACAAATAAGTTACGCTTTGATTCTTGTTTCCCATCTAATAAGTCAGGTAAAAAGATCACCACAATGGCAACAACCATAGCGGTTCCCACCAATCGATTTTGTAATGCGGACGACACTTTTTTACACCTTTTCGTGAGGGGTTAACGATGCCATTTTCAATATATTTGTAATAGTAAAAAAAGATCCAAAAACGACCACGAGATCATCCTTTTCAGCTTTTTCTAAAGCACATTTATATGCGACTTCGACTGACTCGTATACTAACACTTTTTGCTTTGTGCTGAATACAGCAGAAACGAGTCTACTTGACTGCGCCCCTCTAGGAACATCTAAAGTAGCGCAATGCCAAATTGATACAACAGACAACATTGGGGCAAGTGTTGCTTTAATATCTTTATCAGCTAACATGCCCACAACTGCAATAACCCGTTTATAATTCATATTATTAATATCAAAGGCTAATAAACTAGTGGCTTGTGGGTTATGTGCTACATCTAAAATAACTGTGGGTTCAATGTGAATAACCTGACGTCTTCCAGGCAAACTGGTTTGCTTAATAACATGTGCCATCTGTTTATTATCTAGCCGTAATCCTAATACTTCAATTACTTGCAAAGCTGTTGAGGCATTTTGGACTGGAATATTGGGTACTGGCAAATGATCATAACAACGATTAACACCTTGCCAATGAAATCCTTGGGCATCGATTTGATAGTGATAATCATTGCCTTGCCATAAAGGTTTAACCTGGTAGCTTAAGGCCGCATCAACCAGTGACGTTGGGGGATAAGGCTCACCAATGACTGCTGGGATATTGGCTCTAAAAATACCCGCCTTTTCAATAGCAATTAATTCTTTAGTATCACCAAGCCAATCCTGATGGTCTAGATCAATACTGGTTATCACAGCTATAGTGGCATCTACAATGTTCACCGCATCTAAACGCCCACCTAGACCCACTTCTAACAATAAATAATCTGCTTTGGAATCAGCCATTAACTGCAGTGCCGCTAATGTACCAAATTCAAAGTAGGTTAATAAAGTATCGCCTCGTGCTTTATCAACTTTCAAAAACGCCTGACAGTGCGCTTTTTCAGTCAACATGGCTCCCTCGACTCTTAAACGCTCACGATAATCTAGAATATGTGGGGAGCTAAATACAGCAACTGAATGTTTTGACGTCAATAGGGCTTGTTCGATAAAGGCACAGGTAGTGCCCTTACCATTAGTACCGGCAACACTAATAACGGTTTGTTGGCTGATATCGAGCTGTAAATTGCAAAAAACTTCGGCAACACGCTCTAGTCCAAGCTCAATATTGTTTGGGTGAACCTGCTCCAGGTAAGTCAACCACTGGTCTAATGACCAAGCCTCTTTTTCAGAGACTTGGGGGGGGGAGATATGAGACATTAATCAGTGATGTTGATGATGCAGTTTTGACAATAAACTATATAACTTATCACGCATATTACGACGGTCAACGATAATATCAATAGCGCCTTTTTCTAACAAAAATTCACTTCGTTGAAACCCTGCAGGCAATGTTTCACGTACAGTTTGTTCAATCACTCTTGGGCCTGCAAACCCGATCAAAGCTTTGGGCTCTGCTACATTCACATCACCCAACATAGCTAAACTCGCAGATACACCGCCCATAGTAGGATCAGTCAATACTGAAATATATGGCAGTCCTTTTTCGCTCATTTTTGCTAATGCAGCACTTGTTTTAGCCATCTGCATTAAAGACAAAAGTGCCTCTTGCATTCGTGCGCCTCCACTCGTTGAAAAACAAATAAGTGGCATATCGTGTTCCAAACAAGCATTCACCGCTTTCACAAATCTAGCCCCGACGACTGATGCCATCGACCCGCCCATAAAGGCAAATTCAAATGCAGCCACAACAACGGGCATACCATTCAGTTTACCCTGCATAATAACGATTGCATCTTTTTCATTTGTGTTTTTTTGTGCACTGCTTAATCTGTCTTTATATTTCTTTGAATCTTTAAACTTAAGCAAATCTTGCGGCTCTAGTTCGGCACCCAACTCTACCCTGTCACCTTGGTCTAAAAAGTGATTAATTCGCGAACGAGCGTTAATACGCATATGATGGTCACATTTAGGGCATACACCTAACTGCTTTTCTAACTCTGTTTTATATAGTACTGCTGCACATTCACCGCATTTAGTCCAAATTCCTTCTGGTACATTGCTTTTTGTCAATGATTTAGTGCGTGGTAGTATTTTTTCAATCCAACTCATATCAAATCCTGTTATGTAATTTGGTAAACTTAACAAATTGACAATATTTAACGGTTAATTTAGCACCCATTTAAAGCCCTATGGGCCGAAGAACCTCTATTAAATCACATCAAGCATACATCAAGAATATAAAACTGGTCTTAGAAGTATCAATCAGGTAAAAATAATGGCCCAAAAGGTGTAATTGGTAAATTAAAAATTTCGGGGTAAGTGACATGTACCAAGTATAAGCCATTAGGCTTTGCAGTTGATGCGGCTTTAGTTCGGTCTTTACCTTCTAACAACGTCTTCATCCAAGTTGTGGGTTTTTCTTTTTTACCAATCGTCAATAGAGAGCCTGTAATATTACGTACCATATGATGAAGAAATGCGTTCGCTGTTAAATCAATCATAATGTAATCACCAAATCGGCTCACATTGATATGACTCATCCGTCGCACAGGCGTATTAGCCTGACAGTCCACAGCTCTAAACGCACTAAAATCATGACGGCCTAACAAATGTTGAGCTGCTTGATGCATCAACTCATGATCCAACTCATTATGTATATGTGTTACACCCCTAGGCAGTATGCTGTTGCGTAGGCGATGATTATAAATGACATATCGGTAACGTCGTGCAGTAGCAGAAAAACGAGCATGAAACTCCTCATCCGTATTTTTCACCCATTTTATTGCAATCGAGTCAGGTAAAAAGCGATTAAGACCAATAGTCCAAGCGCGGTCGGGGCGCTGAATATTAGTATCAAAATGTACCACTTGGCAAGTAGCATGAACCCCTGCGTCAGTTCGTCCTGCGCAGACTGCTTTGATAGGTTCGTTGGCTATAGTAGTTAACGCTTCTTCAACGTGCTGTTGCACACTAGCCACAGTTTGTTGGCGCTGCCAACCATGGTAGGGTGCACCGTTATATTCAATGCCTAGAGCTAATCGCATCAGTCCACTTTTATTATTCAAAAAATTCGCAGTATTGTAAGGAACTTATAAGTAAATAACAGTGGTTTTTAGTCAAACCTTATTAAAGTGAACTATTTGAATTGAACTGGTCATTCAGACTCGCTTAAAATCAATCGAGTGAAGATCATGTTTTTTCATCAACTTATGCATATCTGTACGATTTCTACCGGCTAATTCTGCCGCCCTTGTAACATTACCATCGGTTATTTTAAGCAACTTCAATAAATACTTCTGCTCAAAGGCATCCCTTGCTTCAGTCAAGGTTGGCCATTTTTGCTCTGAAGTAGATAAAGCTTGTTCAACTAAATGCGAAGCAATAATAGGTGTGTGAGTTAAAGCAACACATTGTTCAACTACGTTAACAAGCTGCCGAACATTTCCTGGCCACAAAAAAGTGGTGAGTAATTGCATTGCATCATCAGAAAATCTATTAACCTTAACCTGATGCCTTTTTACGCTTGTTTTTAACAAGTGTCGAGCCAACAGAGGAATGTCTTCAGAACGTTCTCTTAAAGTAGGTAAAGTAATATTCACTACATTAAGTCGATAATACAAATCTTCTCTGAAATTACCCTTCTGCATTTCTTTATTAAGGTTTTTATGGGTCGCAGATATAACCCTCACATCAATTGGGATTTGTTTACTACTACCCACTGGGCGAATTGTTTGTTCTTGAAGCGCTCTAAGTAACTTAACTTGAAGAGGGATTGGCATATCACCAATCTCGTCTAAGAATAAAGTGCCTCCATCTGCTTCTCTAAACAGTCCTTTATGTTCATTGACCGCGCCAGTAAAAGAACCTTTAGCATGGCCAAAAAGCTCAGATTCGAGCAAGTTTTCAGGTAAAGCACCACAGTTAATCGCTACAAAAGCTTTATCGACTCTTTTACTGGCTTTATGAATAGCACTGGCCAACAGTTCTTTACCGGTGCCACTTGCTCCACTGATTAATACGCTAAAGTCGCGCTTGGCGACACGATAAGCTTGATCAAGTAATTGTTCCATTTGCATCGAACGGGTAATGATTTTTTCGCACCACTGTCCTTTTTGAGCACCTTGGCTTTGACTCACCGCTTTTTTCATCAAACTACGCAAGTCATCATGATCTATTGGTTTAGTCAAAAAACCAAACACACCTCTTTGGGTCGCATCAACAGCATCTTGAATAGTTCCGTGGGCGGTCATCAAAATAACAGGCACATCTTTTCCAAGCCCAATTATCTCTTCAAAAAGGCTTAAGCCGTCTAATCCCGACATGCGTAAATCACTTAATACCACGTCAAAATTTTGGGTGTTAATTAACCTTAATGCTTCTTTTCCACCGCCAGCACTTTGCACATTATAACCTTCTCCTTTAAGCCTAATAGCCATTAAGCATAATAAACTTTCATCATCATCAACCAACAAAACATTAGATTCTGATATATTCGATTGACTCATTGTTTATCCTTTTCGATACCTTGGATGATAGATGTTTCTATATTGAGCAACTGGTCAATTTGACTTTGTTGTTTTTTTAATAATATTTGTTGCTCTTTAATCTTAAACGATTGTTGAGTATTAATTTTACTCAACGTCACTAACGCAGACTCCCGTTCTAAAAGGTCCTGACTAGGCTGATAGAGTGCTATTAAAATAAAACGGCGCATATGTTGACTTAATTTTGGTAAAATTGACTCAACCCAACCTTGTGCTCGCAAACGATCTTGATATGGTGTACTTTTACCTTGGCTAAGCAATATTTTTTTCAATACATCATCATCTTGTTCAGATAATGTATCTATTTGCTTTTTACGTTCGAGCCATGCGATACCTTCTATCTCATACCAAAACCTTAACCAATATTCAATTTCACAAAAATTCTCTTGTGAAGCATTATTCCAAACACAAGCAGGTTCACTTTTTAGTACTTCATGGCTGGTTTTGGATGTTTTAAAAGACTTCGGTAACTCACAACTGTTAAAAACAATTAAGCTGCTGAATACGACTAATAATTTTGATTTCATATACTCGCTTCTTTATTTGGGATCTTTACACGAATACATACATCTGCATAATCCACTTCTACCATTTCGGCTTTTCCAAACATCATTCTGGCACAATCGGCGACTATAGATAATCCAAGTCCTGAGCCTGTTACTCTATCATTTCGCACGCCCTCACCCCGGCTAAAAGGCTGAAATAGGACATGACGTTGCTCAACAGCAATTTTTTTACCACTATTGGCGAAATCCAGTACCTGCATATTATTTTTCTGATAGAGACTTATAATAATGGGGCTGCCTTTACTACCATGGGCAATGGCGTTTGACACCAAATTATCCAAAATTCTTCTAAACAACTTCTGGTCAGCAAAAATTGTAGATAATTCTATTTTCATATCTATTTGGTTATCATGTTGTTTAATAGCCAAACTGTTTTCAGTCACAAATTCCTCAATAAATATTTCGGTGTTGATCCTCGAAAATACGGGTTTAGCTTGTTGAAGTAACAAATTGTAATCAAGCAGCTGTACGATAAGTAAATTTAACCTGTCTGTGCTGCTATTCAACAGTGATAACACCTCTTTCTGATCAGCATTCAAAGGTCCTACAACTTGCTCTGTCAATAATGAACAACCTTCTTTAATACTTGCTAGGGGGGTTTTTAACTCATGGGATGCGTGACGCAATAAAGCATGACGTAAATTTTCTAATTGAATTAAGCGGCCTGCTAATCGGTATAATTTCTGCTCTAATACAATTAACTCTTTTGGACCAGAAGTGGCAATTACCGGTAAGGTATCTTCCTGTCTAGACATAGCGGTAATGATGCGTTCAAGCCTAGTGACAGGTTTTAATATTGCCTTAGAACCAAACATAATTAATAAAAATGAAGCACCTAACAAACAGGCGGTTAACCAAAATTGTGTTTGCTGGACCGAACTCACATAAAACTGTTGATCTTGGATCCTCTTGTCAAGACTGAGATCAACTTGTGCAGCTAAGTCATATAAGTTTTGTTTAAATTCAGCTAATTGCGCATCCAACAACAATTGATCTTCAGTACCTGAATATTGGTTAATCCAATTAATACGCTCAATTAAACTGTTACAGTTTCTTTTTCCCAAAAGCTGTTCACAAACCGGTATTTGGTAATCAATAAACCGCTGTGTTGATTTTTCAATCAAAGGTTTAAGCGCATCCTTCTTCACAATATGGTATTGGCGAACTAGTCGCTCAATATCAACAGACAAACTTTCCATTTTACTGACTCGTCTAACAGTGTTGACAGAATATTCAGCCTCATTCGTGGCAATTTGACCAATTTCACTTAACTTTATTTGGCTATAGCCGACCAGCAAGGCCAAAGGCACCAGAACAACGACAAAACTAATAAGTGTTAATTGCCGTAGAGAGCCTAGTTGCATGGAAAATCCCATTTATATTTTTGATTAATCGTGGCCCAAGCGTAATAAAAAAGTTTGAACAAGCCGATTTTTACCATTTAATCTTTAATGAGACTGCCTAATATTCTTTTCTTTCGTCAGTGTCACTTTCATCTTATCAAGTTCAATTGAACTGATATATCTGTTGCTATCTATATCTATTTCCCAGAATGAGGCAATAATAGCAAGGTTTCCAATAGCTCCCTTAATTGTTATTTGACCATTTTGATCCATATCAAGCTTTTCTATCAAATCAATATTAGCCCATGCTAATTTTGATATTAAGAACTGGAAAAATGAGACAACGACACAAACGAAGCAATGTAATCGGACCTTTTCACATCACTTTCATCCTTTGCTAAATAAAATCTGATAACACTATGAACAAATTGTCGAATCTTATTAAAAAAGGCATCTATGCCAGCAGTGATATAAATTTATATTCGCATCAAGAATAATGGTGCTATTAGATGCAAACGCCATCGTAACCAATAACAAGACCCGCCATTCACCACTACCCTTCACCACACCCACTGGCCATGGCTGCTACCTGAGAAACCAGCCAGGTTGAATGTGATGACTGATTAGCCCATTACATGGTTCGTGCCAATAGTTTATTTTATATATATTTTAATGAGTTAAAAAAACCAATTGGATTTATGAAAAGGACCTACAATATCTATTAAATAATATGTCTTAAATTTGAGACACTAGTAGCGAAATTTAAAGATATGTATTTTAAATCATATAGTTAAAGTGTCTTTTATTTAAGACACCAATAAAAACCATACACGTTTATTGAAAATAGGAGGTAGATAAACCAGCTTAATCAGGCTTGATTGACAACTTGCTTTGAATAAATTGGCTATGTGGTATGTAAAGTAAATCGGCTATTTTTCTTATGGTGTAATCTTCATCAGGACTGAGTTCATGATCAGCATAGGCAATTGACCATAACGAATCAAGAACAGCTCTTTTCTCGTCTGCGCCATAAATAGCATTTATGACTCTTGTAAACTGTTGGTAGTCTGCTGCTCCGTCTGCTTTGGATTGACTCAAATGGCAAAGAGTTTCAAGCTCGGTCCCACTCAAAGAAAAATGTGTCTGAAGTTGCTTGCGATAACTATCTTGCTCTAGTTTTTCAAACTTATGGTCGGCTCGCATGACTTCATATAACAGCACTGCTGTCGCCAATTCGATTGTATGCTGACTATCATTTTCCTCGATTTCTAAATAACGTTTGAACCACTCTTGGATATTGGCAATCATACTACCTCACTTTCCCATTATTATTGATTGACTGAGGGCTAAAGCTGCTTCATAAGCTGACTCTATAGAGGTACCAAAACTCCAATCGCCCCCAGCATATAATCCATACTCGTGTTGATTCAATATGCCTAACGGCTTTTGCCCCACGCGAGGTCTTGCATAACGCCAGTAATGCGCATAAGTATTCAAAACTGACTTATCAGGTAAATTGAACAATTCGCAAAGTCCCTTAGTGGCAATAGATATCGCTTTGTCTTTGCCCTCCTTGCCTAAGTCATCTGATAAGTTATTTGTGAGTTGAGCCACCCATATTTCGCTTTCCCCTCCCGTGTTGGCATCAAATACTTCAGGTCGTAATGGTTTGCCTGAATCCCGAACTAGAGTATGTATAGATTGGTTTTCTAAGTAAACTAAATCAACATCTGAGACGACCAATTGGTCTAATTTAAAGGCAGTCGACCAACAACTTGTCCAGGATTGCGAAAAGTCAGGCAGCTTTAGGGATAAATCAGATTGTTCAATTAACACCTTAGTTTGCGGCCAAGGAGCAGTTAAGACTACTTTATCAAATAATTCAGCCTGCCAAAGCCCATTTGACTGAAGTTGCCATCCTTTACCAAAAATGTAGCGAATTTGGCTAATTAAGTTATTGGTATGCAAGTTAGCATTTTTTATCCAGTGTCGACATGCAGTGCTCATTTTGCTGTTAAAAACGTAATGATTGTTGTTACTGACAAAGTTTTCTAATGACTGCTTAATGTCCGTATTTTGATTCGAGACAAATATCTTCCTAGGCCATTGGCTCACAATATCTTCATCACTCAGTCTTTGCATAAAATCTATAAAGCCAACTTTTTGGGCAAGCATAACAGTGGCACCTAAATCACACTGTCCCCAATCGGTTTGTTTTGTACTAGCCCGTCCTCCACAGCCGCGTGACTTTTCAAAGATACTGACATCTACACTTTTTGACTCGATAAAATTTGCCAACAAACAACCCGTAATTCCAGCTCCTACAATTGCAACTTTCATACATCATCACCGTTATCTGTAAACACAATAAGATGTTCCAAGTCTAAACGGATGCCTATAAGCTCATTCATTTGGTGATCATGATGACTCAGTGCCAAACACAATACCCTAGGATGGCTAACGTATTGCAATTCTAGTTGGTACATAATATGCGATCCTTTAAATGATCTATCCACCACTTTTGCTAAAGTCTTACTTTCATCATCATGAATGATGTCGTCTGGGCGAACTAAAAATACAACCTTATCACCTTGCTTAAATCCACTATCAGGGTTGATCGGGAAGACGCCTAAACTGCTATTTAACCTAATGTTGTTATCAATTGTTGCAGACAAAAATACCCCATCACCAACAAACGACGCCACAAAACGATTAGCAGGACGATGATAAAGCGCGTAAGCATCTGTCCATTGCAATAAACGTCCTTCGTCGATCACACCTATTACATCAGCCATAGCAAACGCTTCGTGTTGATCATGGGTAACCATAAGAGCGGTGGTATTTTCGTGTTTTAAAATTATTCGGAGTTCTTTGGCTAGCTCATCTCTTAATTCTGAATCTAAACTAGAAAAAGGTTCGTCTAACAACAATAAATCAGGTTTTACAGCTAAAGCTCTCGCTAAAGCAACACGCTGTTGCTGGCCTCCTGATAGAGCATGAGGATATCTATTGTCGTAACCAGATAATCCCACTAACATCAGTAATTCAGTTACTCTTTGACGCTTTTTTGCACTGCTTTGATGATGCAAACCAAAAGCTATATTTTGCGCCACAGTTAAATGAGGAAACAACGCATAATCTTGGAATACCACAGCCACTCGGCGTTTTTCAGGTTCCAGGTGACTATACAGAGAGCTCACCAACTTTTTACGTAAGCATATTTGTCCTTCTGATACCTTCTCAAATCCAGCCACTGCTCGCAAAATCGATGTCTTACCACATCCTGAAGGCCCTAGCAAACAACCTATTTGTCCAACGCCTAATTCAAAGGTAACGTCTTTAACGGCCTCACTTTTTTGATAAGCAACGGATACATTATTGAGACTTAACATAAGTTCCTTAATTGTCATGTGGGCTATGTGGGCTAGATTTATCCATCAACAACGTCAATAAAATAACAGGTGATATCCCAACACTGACAATAGCTAAAGCAGGTAATGACGCGTCCATTAAGCGTTCGTCTGAGGCAAGCTCAAATGCTCTGACTGCCAATGTATTGAAGTTAAATGGTCTTAAAATCAAAGTAGCGGGAAGCTCTTTCAACACATCCACAAATACTAACAATAAGGCACTTAGTACGCTCGTTTTCATTAATGGCACATGAATGGTTCTGAGGATCTGCAAAGGTTTATACCCTAAGGAACGTGCAGCATCATCCATACTAGGTTTAACTCTAGACAAACCTGTATCAATGTTATGCATTGCAACAGCTAAAAAACGACTACTATAAACCAAAATCAGAGCAAATAATGATCCTGAAAAGACTAATCCAACACTTATGTCGAACCAATTCTCAGTTAACGTATTTATTTTTATATCCAGCCAACTTAGCGAAATCACTGCACCTATAGCGATAACGGTTCCGGGCACTGCATATCCAAGATTAACCACGCCTACTAGAAATTGAATCGGCTTAATGGGATTAAGACGTTTACCATAAGCAAAAAGAAGTGCCAATATCACTGCTGTTATGGATGCGATGGCTGCCAAATAAAAACTATTCCATAACAATAACCAAAATTCACTGGTAAGTTGTTTGGAGTATGTGATTGACGCCCATTTTAATAATTGTAAAACAGGTAATATAAAACCAAAAAATACAGGTATAACACATACAAATGGCACGCAAAACGCTTGACTACCTGTTAATTTTTGCCTTGTGACTTGCTGCGCTTTTTGTCCTTGAAAATAATAGCGAATTTTGCGCCTAGACAGATATTCAAGAATAAGTAACAGCACCACAAAACTGGTCAACATAGCAGCTAATTGTGCGGCTGCAATACCATTACCCAAACCGAACCAGGTCCTAAAAATACCAGTAGTAAAAGTACTCAAACCAAAATATTGCACCGTGCCATAATCAGCAAACGCTTCCATCATTGCTAAGGCCGCCCCCATTAAAATAGCAGGACGAGCCAGAGGTAACACCACTTTAAACAGGTGTTTACTGGGGGGAACGCCTAGGCTTCGTGATACTTCTTCAAGGCTAGATGGTTGCTCACTAAAAGCAGTTCTAGCTAACAAATAAACGTAGGGGTAAAGCACCAAGGACAACATAATAATGGCGCCAGTCAAAGAGCGAATATCAGGGAAAAAATAATCACCATATTGCCAATGGAATGTTTCCCTTAATAACGTTTGGATTGGGCCCGTAAAGTCCAATAAACCTGTGTAGGTATAGGCAATAATGTATGCTGGCATCGCCATTGGCAACAATATCAACCATTGTAATTGTTTTCGACCTGCAAATTCATACCTTGCAATACACCAAGCTAATACAGTGCCAATCACGATGACTAAGAAACCAACACCAAAGGCCAAAATGAGAGAGTTAACAATATAATCAGATAACACGGTTGAGGATAGATGTTGCCATATTTCAGTTTGAGGAAAAAAAACACTCACAAAAACTAGGCCAAGTGGTGCCGCAAGTATAATGCAGCCTAAGGCGATGGTTACAAGCCAAACGTTGAACCAGCTATAGAAACGGTTTATGTGTTTCATTAACTGATTTATTTTATTAAGAAAAATTTAGGAATATTTATGCTTACTTCCACCCAGCACGGTCCATCATCTTAACGGCTGCTGCATTTAACTCACCTAGTTTACCTAGGGCAACTTGTTCAGCTTTGAATGTGCCAAATGACTGAAGTAGTTCACTCCAAGCAATATCAGGTAAAACAGGGTATTCATGGTTAGTGGTGGCATACCATAGCTGCGACTCTTTACTGAGTAAAAAATCGATTAACTTTAATGCAGCGTTTTTATTTGGTGCATATTGGGCTAAAGAAACGCCAGATATATTAATATGCGTGCCACGGCCAGCTTGATTTGGCCAAATAACCTTTACTTTTTTAGCTTGCTGTTGGGTTATTTCATCCTTAGAACTCAACATACCTGCAAGATAATAAGTGTTAGCTATAGCAACATCGCAGAGCCCTGCAGCTAACCCTTTAATTTGATCTCGGTCACCACCTTGTGGATGACGAGCAAAATTGTTAACGAGACCGTTAACCCATTCCTGGGCTGCGGATTCACCCAACTGAACAATTAGCGATGCCACCATAGATTGATTATAAATATTACTCGAACTGCGAATACACACTCTCCCTTTCCATTCAGCACTAATTAAATCTTCTAAGTTAGCTATTAATTGAGCATCAACCTTATCTACAGAGACCATCATAGGCCGAGCGCGCAATGATAAACCCAACCAATGCCCCTGCTCGTCACGAAAATTATTTGGCACCGTTGCAATTGCAGCCGATACCGATATAGCCTGTGTTAGCCCTTGCTGTTTAGCGCGGTATAAGCGACCTACATCTGTTGTTAATAGCAAATCTGCAGGGCTATATTTGCCCTCGCTCTTTAAACGAGTAATGAGGTTGTCCGCGTTACCTGTAACTAGATTCACTGAAATACCCGTTTGCTGGGTAAATTTATCCAATAAAGGTTTTATCAAGGCTTCTTTGCGCGCTGAATACAAATTCACCTGCTCGGCCACAACTAATGGCGACAACATTGTTGTTATGACAAGCATACAGGAAATGATATTTTTCAAGAGTTGTTACACCTTTCTACAGACAATTGCAAAGATTGAAGACAGATCTTAATCTAATTGAGAATTATTCTCAACAAAGATTTATTATTCTTCATACATGAAATAATGTGTTGGTTGCATGCCTAAAGATTCATAGGTTTTTTGGGCGATAAGGTTTTCTTTTTCTACGTATAACCTAAACCCACATACATTGTGTTGTTGCTCAGCTAAAGTTTTAACTTGGGCATACAATTGTGCATAAATACCTTGGCGCCTGAAGTCTGGTGTAATATAAACACTTTGCACCCACCAAAAAACACCATTACGCCAATCACTCCATTCGGTGGTCACCATTAAACTACCAACCACTATGTCATTTTGTTCAGCTACCAAATAAAAACCTTTATTTTCATCTAAAATTAAGGCCGATACACCTTTAGTCAATATGTTTTCGTCTAATTTTTTTTGCTCAGTTTCCCATGCCATTAATTGATTAAAATTTACCAATGACGTTACATCAGTATGTTGGGCAACCCTAATATTAATTTTTTCCAACTTTATCCACGCCTTTCTTCACAGCTTAATTAAAATTTAAAACAACACTAACGTGAGGCTTTTGTTCGTGTATTCAACAGGTTCACACCACTTTTTTATTAAAAACAATTCCTCATTCATAACTTTTATAACATTTAAAAATTCAGCCCCACACTATTTTAAGCGTTACCAGAGTCTTTTGTCCTAATTACCAAAATATGTTCATCAGGCCGAAACACTGCAAAAAGCACAATACTGACCAATTCTGAATCAAGCTCTGATACATCGTGTTCCAGAAAATTATGGGGTAACGCTCTCATCACAATAAATCAATCCCACATAAACTCTAGCGTTGGTCGAAACATGGACTAAGTCAATAATAGGATAAACAGAATGGGTATATTTACCGTTCAACTCAATCGCAATGGTTATATTCACAGATTCAAGGGTATCCAAACAGCCATAAGGTTCAAGCACCTGTCATAGCAAAAAGCGAAACATCATAAACCACTAAAATATTCATAAAAATTAAGGAAAAACGCTGGATTGTAAATTTTTTAGTATGTTGACTAACATGCCCAATACAAAACTATCCATACATGCGGTTTTAGTCAATTAATCACGATACTAATTACCCTTTCATTACCTCATAAATAAGCTAAGCAAAATATTAAACTTGAACAAATTCGAACTTTCTTTTTAAGCATAAGGTTCATTTTTCCCATCTTCAGAAAATCCTCTGATTAAACGCATGAATAACCAATATTTAATAATAAAAACTATCAGAGTATCTGACACTGATTTGATGTTATAAAATAATAGTTTTACCTACAAAAATTCGTATTTTTTTATTAATATGGCTGCTTACCTGTTCAGCATCAATATGGTACAAGATAAAAATGAAGGAAAATAAACTGGTTTACACTACACAAACAGGCAGGGTCCTAAATAAAGTACAAAGTAAACCATCAATAAAAACAGATGGTATCGTACGTATTCGCCTTGAAACTAAGGGCCGAAAAGGAAAAGGGATGACCACAATAGCCGGTGTGGACTTACCTGAAAAAGAGTTAAAAGACTTATGCAGCCAATTAAAAAAAATGTGTGGAACAGGTGGCGCCATTAAAAATAGCATAATTGAAATTCAAGGTGACAACCGTGATAAAATTAAAGCAACACTCGAACAACTCGGCCATAATGTGAAACTAGCTGGTGGTTAATAGTTAATAGCAATAAGAAATTAGGAGTATCGATGTATCGTCTCGCGTTATTAGAAGTTAGTATTATCTTAGTCGAATCTTCTGATACATAATGTAAAATCAAAATTAATCATTTAGCGGCAGCCGATATTCACCAAGTCGAGGCTTTCGGTATCATTACACAAGCCATTGAAGCGATTACTAAACACGGTGCAGATTTGGTCCTATGTACTTTGAAGACGGAACAGGCCTAGATGTCATAAAACATATTAAAAATGACGAGTCCTTTGCCTCCACTCAGTTTATGCTGGTTTCCAACAAAACAGGGTGGGGAAACTTTAAGAGTTTACATAATATGGTGTGACAGCTATTTTACCTAAACCTTTTGAAGTGAATGAAGTGTGCAGATTGTTAGACTATTTACATGAATATTGAATCACTAATTTTGTTATTCAATATTTGTAAAAAACAGAAAAATTGTACTTAATCAAATCATTGACATATAAGTACTGACTTTATAAATTCTCAATTATAAAAATTATTTAAACCTCCCTAAAGAGAGGATTTTTTTGAAACAATAAGTGAACAACATGTCATCATCAGAACTAGAAAAACTTAGAGTCAAAATCACTGAACTAGACACCCAACTACTGACTTTTTTAGCCAAAAGGCAGCAATATACTAATCAAGTGGCTGAAACGAAGATCAAAAATCAAATTCCTGTACGTGATCAAAAGCGTGAGGAACAATTATTGATTAGATTGATAAAAGAAGGTAAAAAACACAGATTAGATGCCCACTATGTCACTCAATTATTTCATGTGATCATTGAAGATTCAGTTTTAAATCAACAAGCTTTGCTAGCTGCAAGAGCTAACCCAGGGAGTAGCCTTCCTCTGAATCGCGTCGCTTTTTTGGGTGACAAAGGTTCTTATAGTTATCTAGCCACACAAAAATATTTTTCTAGGCGTCCAGGCGAACTGCTTGAAATAGGCTGCCAAAGTTTTTTAGAAATAATTAAGAAGGTGGAGAACAAAGAAGCTGACTATGCAGTTTTACCTATTGAAAACACCTCTTCAGGTAGTATCAATGAGGTATATGACCAACTACAACATACTCACCTTTCAATCATAGGTGAACTCACCCACCCCATTAAACATGCCCTATTGGTCAATCAAGATACCGACGTTAGCAAAATAAAGACTTTATACGCACATCCGCAAGTATTTGCTCAGTGCAGTCATTTCCTTGTAGAACTAGGTAATGTAAAAGTTAAACCTTGCGATAGCACTTCTGCTGCCATGTTAAAAGTGGCCGAATTAAATCGCGATGATATTGCGGCAATGGGCAGTGAAGCCGGCGGCAGTTTATATGGTTTACATGCGATTAAATCAAACTTAGCCAACCAAAAAGAGAATCACAGTCGCTTTTTCGTGATTGCTCTTAAGCCTGTCAACGTGCCATTACAAGTGCCTGCAAAGACCACCTTAGTGATGTCAACCGTGCAAAAACCAGGCGCCTTAGTAGAAGCACTTATGGTATTGCGTGATAACAAGATTAATATGACCAAGCTTGAGTCCAGACCTATTACTGGCAACCCTTGGGAAGAAATGTTTTATCTTGATGTAGAAGGTAATGTACAAGATGGACCCATGCAGCAAGCTTTAGAAGAGTTACAGGCCATGACACGATACTTTAAAGTATTGGGTTGTTACCCAAGTGAAGAGATAAATCCAACAAAGGTGGCAGCGGTAAGTGCTTTAGCCGAATAGTCAATTTTGTTAAAAATCAACTTCACAAAAACGGGGCAGTCAAACTGCACCCGTTTTCATACAATATAGGTTGGCTGCACTTAAAAGGGATCTACCAATTTATGAGTATATAGTGGCTATTTTGGCGAGGTTTTCTGCAGCATAGGTTTGTTTATAAGCTTATTCCACATAAACTGCTAGTCACTATTATGTTCAATACAGATGACTAACGATTTGCTTGATTTTCTTCTTAAGTTGCAGATGCCAGTGCTTCAATTAATTGTAAGACTTGTTTAAGGTTTTCAAACTCTTCATTCAAAGTAGCCCAGACCAAATCTACCCAATGTATACCACTACTTGCTGTTGAAGTAGCACGTTCCGTAGAATAAATGGGCTTGGTAAATTCGATGAATTTACCAAGCCCATACAGACTCATAACACATCAAACTATTTAACACAATAAAATAGATAAAATTGTTGATAATAATTGTGAATCAACAAAATTTGTTTAACAGAAAACGTTTAATACGTATTAACAACCACCGGTGCAGAATCATTAATGCTGCGTAAAAGCAGTTATTAAAAAATTCTTAAATATGAAGTTTAACCATCTTCACTTAAAGAACGATCATCGTCAGCTTTAAGTAAAAGTTTTCTACTATCGACCAAACATTGCTTGGAGTAATCACCAAACCAAGAACCAATTTTTAAAAACTGCTTTATAAACTCACCTTTGTTATTTGTTTCAACCAAAGTTAAAGCCTGATTAAATTTCACACTAAATTCAGTTAATAAAGCGACGCTGTCCTTATTATCAAAAATAATATCTGCATACAGTGCAGGGTCTTGAGCAAATAATCGTCCGACCATCGCCAATTCCAAACGGTAAATAGGCGAACTGAGTGATATTAATTGTTGTAGGTCAGGATTCTCACTGGCTAAGTGCGAGCCAAACACAAAACTACAAAAATGCCTCATCACCTGAATAAATACCATGGCATCGTCGTGCTCTTTAGCCGTGGTTTGTTGCAATATACCTCCCCATATGCGAATTTGCTGCAATAGCCATTCATATTGCTGCGCATCGCGACCATGGCATACCACCATGACCTGCTTAACCATGCTAGGGACATCAGGCCCAAACATTGGATGCAACCCCAATACAGGTCCTTTGTGCGCGGCCATCATGGCAGCTAGTGGTTTTTGTTTGGTACTAGTGATATCAACTAACACACAGTCAACAGGTAAATGTGTGAGTTTGGATATGATACTTTCGGTTAACTTGATGGGAACTGCGACTAACACTAAGCCAGCATCGCTTAGGATAGTATCGGCATTCGGCCAGTCGTTTTGTTCAAGTAATTCGACTGAATATCCACTGCGCTTAAACATATCAACAAAAATTCTGCCTAATGCTCCAGCCCCACCTATCACTACTATTTTTTGAATCAGTGGGTTAGAACATAAATACTTAACATTTTGAGTGTGATAAGACTCACGCATTATCCTGCGTAACAAATCTTCAATTAAAACTGGAGATACATTTAGTCGTTCTGCTTCTGCTCGCCTTTTGGCAATCAGTTCAGCTTCACGAACAGGCACATAGATAGGCAAACCAACCTGACTTTTATATTTCCCTACCTTTGCGGTTATTTCTGCCCGCTGAGCCAATAACATAACTAACTGGCTATCAATTCCATCGATTTGTTGTCTCAGCTCACTCAGTTCATTAGGTGATACGGGCATAATGTTTCCTAGTCTTCGGTGTCATTTAGCTTATTTAATCGCATAGGTAAGACTGTTATCAACTTATCTCGCATATGGTTAATCAAATCTTCTGTTGTTTGCCAGTTAATGCAACCGTCTGTTATGGATACACCGTATTCTAAATCTGCAGGCGTTTTACCCGAGCTGCTTTGATTGCCGTGATTCAAGTGACTTTCTAACATAATACCGATAACCGATTCATTCCCTTCAAGAATTTGGTTAACAACATTTTTAGCCACCAAAGGCTGTCTGCGAAAATCTTTGCTTGAATTCGCGTGACTGCAGTCAATCACTAAGCCTGCAGTCAATTTCACCTTATCTAATTCAGCTTCACAATCAGCCACACAAACAGAATCATAATTAGGTTGTTTGCCGCCGCGTAAAATAATATGCCCGTCGGGATTACCTTGGGTAGTAATCACACTCACTTGCCCTTCACCATTAATCCCCATAAAACTATGACCAGATGCAGCTGATTGCAATGCATTAATAGCGATACCTAAACTGCCATCGGTACCATTTTTGAAGCCCACAGGCATAGACAAACCACTGGCCATTTCTCTGTGGGTTTGTGATTCAGATGTACGCGCGCCAATTGCAGACCAACTAAACAATTCCGCCAAATATTGAGGACTGATTGGATCAAGAGCTTCAGTGGCGACAGGCAATTCAAGTTCTGCCAACCAAATCAATAATTCTCTGGCTTTTCGTAAACCCGTCTCAATATCAAAGGTATCATTAATGTGCGGATCGTTGATCAATCCTTTCCAACCCACAGTGGTGCGTGGTTTTTCAAAATAAACACGCATCACAATATATAGCGTGTCTTTACAGCTCTCGTGTAACTCTTTGAGTTTAAGCGCATATTCTTTTGCTGCTTCAATATCATGTATTGAACAAGGACCACATATCACTAAAAAGCGATGGTCTTTGCGATGCAAAATATCACTAATAACTTGCCTTGAAGATTGAATAACTTGTAAAGAAGAATCACTCACTGGTAACTCTGTTTTTAACTCTTGGGGTGTCACTAATACTTTCTCAGAGGAAATATTAATATTATTGATGCTGTCACGTAACATGATTTGACTCTTTTAAAATAAACTGAAATTGGCATTGGGTCAGCACATTATGAGACCCGTAGCACATGACATTTCTATAACAATCAGACAGTGTAACGATTTTAGTACACAGTGAGACATATTATTTTCTAGAACATATTGACTTTTTAACATCTATTAAAATCAACAACAAGTTTTAATTGCCATTATTAGGTTACTTGCTGATTTTTCATGCAAAAACATCCATAAAAAATAGTCAACACAATAACACTTAAGCAGGGATACAGTATTCTAGAGATCCTATATATGTCTTAAAAATCAATCCTAAAAGAAGGGAATCCTTTTGAAAACATCGTCAATTATAATGATTATCCTGCAGGATAAACATAACTTGATTGGATCCCCAACGGCATACCCAGCCCCCAGTAAGCGAGAAGAAATAATGACCAAAGTAACAAAAGACTAATTGAATAAGGCAACATTAACGATAATAAAGTGCCAATGCCTGTAGACTTAACATAACGTTGGCAATACACCACAACTAAAGGAAAATACGGCATTAAGGGCGTGATAATATTTGAAGATGAATCCCCGACCCGATATGCCGCTTGAGTCAAATCTGGCGAAATGTTTAGCTGCATCAGCATAGGCACAAAGATAGGTCCCAACAAGGCCCACTTAGCCGATGAGGAACCCACAAACAGATTCACGAATGCGGTTAAAAAAATAATTCCCACTATTGTCACCATACTCGGTAGTGCCAATGTTTTTAATACCTCTGCCCCTTCTATTGCCAACAATGCACCTAAGTTTGAATTACCAAACGCATCAATAAATAACGAGCAGAAAAAGGCCATAACGATGTAGTAACTCATACCTTGCATGGCTTTCGTCATAGTATCGATTATATCTTTGCTTGACTTAAAAGTGCCCGACATAAAACCAAATACAACACCCGGTAATAAAAACAGCAAAAAGATAATTGGAACAATAGATTGCATAATAGGTGCAGTAAATGATGTTAACTCACCAGTAGTTGCCCTAAACGGTGAAGAGTCAGGGTATAAAACGGCGACTAAAGCAATCAGTCCTCCCAACATTGTCAAGGAAGCAACCTTCAACGCCCTCTTTTGTTTTGCATTCAATTCATCGAACTTCGGAATGTCAGCAGGATCACCATCAACTTCAACATCTTTTAAGCGTGGCTCAATGACTTTATCGGTTAAATACCAGCCGACACTCACGACCAACAAGGTTGATGCAGAATTGAAAAACCAGTTGTTAAGCGGGTTTATTTGCATGACAGGATCAATAATTTGCGCCGCACTCTGCGTAAAACTCTGCAATAGAGGGTCGATAGCAGATGGAATGAAATTGGCACAAAAGCCTCCACTAACACCCGCAAATGCAGCGGCAATACCCGCTAGAGGATGTCTACCCATCGCATAAAAAATAACACCTGCAAGTGGAATCACCAACACGTACCCAGCATCGGTAGCGGTATGACTAACAATGGCCACTAATACCACCATAGGTGTTAACAATGCCTTGGGGGTTGAGTCGAGCATACGTTTCAAACCTGCACTGATAAACCCTGAATGCTCAGCGACTCCCACACCTAACATAGCGACTAACACGACACCTAAGGGAGCAAAACCAGTAAAGATAGTAACCATTCTAGACAAGAAATCTGCCATAGAATCACCCGTTAATAAGTTGTTTACTACCACAGTTTCAGCCGTTCTAGGATCTATCGCACTGAAGGTGAAGTTTGATAATATGGCTGATAAAACCCACACCACAACCAGACAAAATAAAAAAATAATGGCAGGATCAGGTAACTTATTTCCAACTCTTTCCACTTTGTCCAATGCACGCATTGTCCAACTAGTTTGACTCGACATAAAAAATCTCCATATTTGTATTCAATAAAATAGTAGTATTTACCAGAAACGTTTTACCATCCCCCTAGCAACAAAGAACAAGATACAATATTATTTCGTATCCACTTACCCGTTCAATTCAAAATTTTAATCACTTTAGCGGGCACACCCGCCACTACAGTATTAGCTGGAACATCTTTATTGACTACTGCGCCTGCAGCAATGACTGCGTTATCACCAATATTTACACCTTCTAATATCTTGGCGCCCATGCCAATCCAAACGCTATCACCAATATTAATCGGTTTGGCGGTTTCAATGCCTTTGTTGCGTTTGAGGTGTTCTAAGGGATGAGTAGAAGTAGAAATCATTACGCCAGGAGCAAGCATGACGTCAGCGCCAAAAATTACAGGTGCGGCGTCTAAAATCACTAAGCCATGATTGGCATAAAAGTTTTTGCCTGTAGAAATATTGTAACCGTAATCACAATAAAAGTTGGGCTCTATCCAAGCACCTGCAGACTGACCAAATAGTGATTTAATGATTTTTCGACTGCCTTTTCTATCATCGATATCAAACTGATTAAATTGCTGGCAAAGCCTTTTAGCATTAGCTCTGTCTTGTTGTAATGTTTTGTCACTGGGAAAGTACTCAAGCCCTTGCAACATTTTTTGTTTTTCGGTTAAGTCGCTCACATTACTCCTCTCAAGCTTCTTTTAAAAACGCCACGCCACAAAACGACTGACTTTTTGTCCTTGTGCCATCTCGATAGTTTTAATATCGGTGATACCCAGTTCACGCAAACTTTTGTATATCTGAATGAGGTTGTCTTTCTTCGAAACCAAGCTACTAAACCAGCGTATTTGGCTTGCATAGTCACGGCTTTCAACAATCATTCGCTGAATAAACTGTAATTCTCCTCCCTCGCACCAGAGTTCATTTGATTGCCCAGCAAAATTAAGTGTAGCGCTTTGCTTTTCTGCACTTAGGTGGCTGCCCCGTTTTGTCTTATTCTTGGTTAGATTCTGAATTTTTCGCTGGGAAACAGCTTTAGCCTGCTCAGCCGATTGATGAAAAGGCGGATTACACATACAAAAATTAAAGTACTCATTTGGTTTTACTACACCACTGAAAATATGTCGTTGGTTATCTTGTTGCCTAACATCAATGTCATTAGTTAAAACCGAGTTTGAATTAATAATAGCGTTAGCCGATTTAATCGAAACAGCATCAATGTCGGTTCCCACCATTTGCCAACCATAAGATCTAGTCGCAATAATCGGATAAATAACATTTGCACCTGTGCCAATATCTAAACCTCTAATAGTCTTGCCTTTAGGCACCTCTCCTTGATTATCTTTGGCTAATAGATCGGCTAAGTAATGAACATAATCGGCCCTACCTGGAACGGGAGGGCATAGATATCCTGCTGGCATATCCCAAAATTTCACCTGATAATAGTGTGATAATAATGCAGCGTTAAGAGCTTTCACACCATTTGGATTGGCAAAGTCTATCGTTTTGCTACCATCAGGCTTAATGAGAACATGTGGTTGCAAAGCAGGATAACTCTGCACTAGCTGCGTTAACGGGTAACTATCTTTATGTAAATTTCTGGAATGTTTCAATGTGTGGCACTAATCTATTTTATTTTATTTTATTTTATTTTATTTTATTTTATTTTATTTTGGGATAACATATCTAAAGCTAAAGCTTCTGCCACTTTAATACCATCAATGCCTGCCGACCAAATACCTCCTGCATAACCAGCACCCTCTCCAGCAGGATATAACCCCCCCGTATTAATACTTTGCAGGTCTTTGCCACGTTTAATACAAATAGGTGATGAAGTGCGGGTTTCAACGCCCGTCAACAACCCGTCAGCTTTGGCAAACCCTTTGATTTTTTTATCAAAGGCAGGAATGGCCTCTTGAATAGCTTCAATAACGAAACTTGGTACGACTTTAGATAAATCTGTCAACGTGATACCTGGCGTATAGGAAGACTTTACCACGCCAAGCTGCTCACTCGACTTTCCTTTTAAAAAATCGCCAATCAATTGCGCGGGTGCGTGATAATTTTCGCCACCCACTTTGTAGGCAAGCTCTTCAAGTCCGCGCTGTAAGGCAATGCCCGCTAAAGGGTGTTCTGGATAGTCTTGTTCAGGTGTAATGCCCACAACTATAGCACTATTTGCATTACGCTCATGACGTGAGTATTGGCTCATGCCATTGGTCACGACTCGTCCCGCTTCAGATGCAGCGGCCACCACGGTTCCACCAGGACACATACAAAAACTATAAACCGAACGACCATTTTTACAATGGTGTACCAACTTATAGTCCGCAGCACCTAAAATAGGATTGCCTGCATTATCTCCGAAACGACTTTTATCTATCATCGACTGTTCGTGTTCTATTCTAAAGCCAATTGAAAACGGCTTAGCTTCTACATAAACACCTTGCTCATGTAACATTTCGAAAGTGTCTCGTGCGCTATGTCCCACAGCTAAAACAGCATGTTCACAAACCAAATGTTCACCGCTTGATAAATGTAAACCTTTAAGTTGGTTGTTTTGAATATCTACCTTATCAACTCTGGTACCAAATCGAATCTCACCGCCTAACTCGGTAATTTGTGCACGCATCTTTTCGACCATGTTAACCAACTTAAATGTGCCGATATGCGGTTTGCTAACATATAAAATTTCTTCTGGTGCGCCAGCTGCCACGAACTCATGCAGCACTTTGCGACCATAATGCTTACGGTCTTTGATTTGACTATATAACTTTCCATCTGAAAAAGTACCTGCTCCACCTTCTCCAAATTGTACATTTGACTCAGTATCAAGAGGTTTGTTACGCCAGAAACCAAATACATCTTTGGTACGTTCACGGACCGCCTTACCGCGCTCTAATACTATGGGTTTAAAACCCATTTGCGCCAATATCAAGGCAGCAAATAAACCGCAGGGACCAAGGCCAATAACCACTGGCCGAGAAGTCAGTTTTTGTGGTGCCTTAGCAACAAACTTATATGTCATGTCCGGGGTTTCACGTACATGGGGATCGTTGACAAACTGCGCTAGTAGATTAGCTTGATTAGCCACCTCAATATCCACAATATAAATCAGCAAAATATCAGCTTTGTTGCGCGCATCATAAGCACGTTTAAATACCTCAAAAGACAGCATATCTTCTGAGGCAATTCCCAACTTCTGCAAAATGGCAGCTGGCAGTGCCTCTTCATTATGATTTAAAGGTAATTTAACTTCGTTTAAACGCAACATAAGGTTTCCAATGATAGAACATAAATAACTCACCTCTATTAGGCGAAGCCCAGCATTTTTTGAGGCAGTGTATTTTATGACAGATAGGATACTTACGATAGGTAAATTCTATATTGAATTAGAGACACAGTTGTTGTTTTTTGCTGTCGCTACTTTATGATCGATAAATGAAAAAAATAAAACAAAGATATCCACAGCCATGACCTTTGTCGTTACTGACAGTTGCATTAAATGTAAATATACCGACTGTGTACCTGTGTGCCCGGTCGATGCCTTTTATGAAGGTGAAAACTTCTTAGTGATCCATCCCGACATTTGCATAGACTGCGGTCTGTGTATCCCTGAATGTCCGGTAGACGCAATATTTCAGGACTGTCATTTACCTGAAAATCAACAACACTATTTACAACTCAACGCCGAGTTAGCTGAAGTATGGCCAAATATTATTGAGCTTAAAGCACCGCCTGCAGATGCAGATGAATGGACAGACATAGATAGCAAACTACCTTTACTCGTCAAATAAACATTTTTCTGACTAAAAAGGGGCCATCTGCACTTGAACACACCAACCTAAGGAACACTGATACAAAAAACGGCTAACATGCTAGCCAAAATATTTGACTGGAATATCCCTTGGGCAGTTGCGGCAAAAGGCGAAGGCAAGATTATTCACTTAGGTACAGATAATACATAGCTAGTGTTAAATAGCCGCGAAAATAAACACTATACAAATACTTCTAACAAGACCATCGTCAATCTTGACCATATTGGTATTCAAGTCGATGATTTAGATATTATCGAAAAAAGAGTCAAAGCAAAGCTCGCAACCTTTAATTATGAACCTAGAAGACGTTTTTATTTTAATTTTGATGAAAAATTAGAAATAGAAGTACTGAGTTATCACGAGTGATTAATGAATAACAGATAGCAAAAACCCGCCAGAAGGCGGGTTTTCTTATTAAGTTAACGATAACGCAAAAATTAAATTAACCTAGCTTTTCTTTGATACGTGCAGAACGACCAGAGCGCTCTCGCAAGTAATAAAGTTTAGCGCGACGAACAGCACCACGACGTTTCACTTCAATAGAACTGATTGCCGGGCTGTGTGTTTGGAATATACGCTCAACACCTTCGCCGTTAGAAATCTTACGAACTGTAAAAGCAGAGTGTAGGCCACGGTTACGTTTAGCGATAACTACGCCTTCGTAAGCCTGGAGACGTTCTTTTTCGCCTTCTTTAACGCGTACTTGCACAACGACTGTGTCACCAGCACTGAATGCCGGAACGTCAGTTTTTAGCTGCGCTTCTTCAATTTTCTTGATGATGTCTTGATTTACTTTACTCATCATATCCTCTCATACTAGATTAACTGTCATTATGCTGCGGCAAACTTTGTAGAAATAAATCTAACAACGTTTGCTGCTCCTCAGTCAGAGCTAGAGCGTTTAATAATTCAGGGCGTCGTTGCCAGGTTCTACCTAACGACTGTTGTAACCGCCACTGCCTGATTTTTTTGTGGTCACCACTTAACAACACCTTTGGAACAAGCTCACCGTCCAAGTTTTCTGGTCGGGTGTAGTGCGGGCAATCTAACAAGCCATGACTAAAAGAGTCTTGCTCAGCAGATTGTTCATGCCCTAACACACCGGGTACAAATCTTGAAACTGCATCCATTAAGACCATTGCAGGGAGTTCGCCGCCACTTAACACGTAATCACCAATTGACCATTCCTCGTCAACCTGTGTTTGTATTACCCGTTCATCGATACCTTCATACCGACCGGCTACTAGGATCAAACTTTCATTTTCAGAAAGCTGTTTCACCCCTGCCTGATCCAGCTTTTTCCCTTGGGGAGAAAGGTAAACCACTTTTGTTTTTCTTCGGCCAGCTGCTTTAGCTGCCAGAATAGCGTCTTTTAATGGCTGAACCATCATCAGCATGCCAGGTCCACCACCGTATGGCCGGTCATCAACAGTGCGATGTTTGTCGAAAGTAAAGTCTCTTGGATTAAAACACTCTACTTGTAACAACCCGTTTTTAACGGCACGCCCTACTACTCCCTGCTGGGTAAAAGTCTCAAACATTTCTGGAAAAAGACTAATAACACCATACCAACGACTCGGTTCCCGACTAAGTTCTTGCATTAAAATGCAGGATCCCAATCCACTGTGACCGTCTTCGCCTGCCGGTCCACTTGTTTAATCACTTGATCTAACAAATAAGGAACCATGCGTTCTTTTTGACCAAAAGCATCATTCAAGTTGGCTTTCACTAACAACACATCGTTAGCGCCGGTTTCGAATAACTCTTTAATCACACCCAAGTTGTAACCTTTATCGGTAACGACTTGCATGCCGACTAACTCACGCCAATAAACATCGCTGTCATCTAATTCAGGTAGCATTGCTGCTTTAATGGAAATCTCAAGATTTTTGATACCTTCGGCATCGTCTCGATTATCCACCCCAACCAACTTGGCAACTAAACCTTTATTGTGGGTTCGCCACTGGTCTACGACATACTCTTTGCCTTCTTGCACTTGACCTAAAAGCCAAGGAGTGTAAGCAAACACGCCGTCTAAATCGTGGGTATAAGAGGTGATTTTGACCCAACCCTTCACACCGTAAGGTGCTCCGATAATGCCAATCACTAATGTGTCAGACGCAAGACTCATTTCTTAAACCTTTTTTTGCAACTGCAATTAAGCTGCTGCTTTTTGTGCATCTTTTACCAAGCGTGCAACACGGTCAGATAAGCCAGCGCCTACCCCAACCCAATGCTCAACACGGCCCAAATCCAAGCGTAAACGCTCTTCTTGACCCATTGCAGTTGGATTGAAAAAACCAATGTTTTCAATAAAACGGCCATCGCGTGAACGACGACTGTCTGCAACCACTACTTGATAAAATGGACGCTTTTTAGCGCCACCACGCTGTAAACGAATAGTAACCATATATGCCTCAGACTCGTTGTAGCGTTTTCGTTAACTTAATTTACCTTTAGTTCTGACAGTTTTTAGCCAGATAAAAGGCCGCCGTATTTTACGGGTTTGGAGCAGTTATGCAAGTATAATTAGCAGAAGAGGTAATATTATCGAGTCTGAATGACAGATATTGTTTTACAGCTTAATCTTGATAGGCACATTTTATGTTTTATCAAGAAAACCAGTAGATTATTAATAAGAAAAACCAAAATATAAGTTAAGGCATCCCCATAGATTTACGCAGCTAACAGCCTCCCACCCAAGGATTTAAAGCTTGGCTAAAAACAGCTCCGTGGATATAATATTCAAATTTTCAAGGGATCGTCACTCCAATTTTCTGCTCAGTAAGTTCAACTCCATATTAAATATTAAGGCAATTTTGCCTATCTTCAATACCCAACATACCTCACCAGAAAACAAAAACTGATCAACATTGTGTTGGGCTATAAACACATAATTTAATCAAGTTTATGCCCTGTAGTGGCATACTTCATTGTGTGAATGAAAGACACCAACCTGCTAGGCTATAAATGTTGTATTCAGACAAAAATATAAATGCAGTATAACTAACAGCAGTTAGGTATCAGGAGTACTGCCCCTCACAAATAGTGTTTTCAATAACCTGCCTCCTCATGACCATCATTCGCTGCAAAAACCTGTACCATAAATTAACAACCCTAAATAATTTAGAGATTGAGTAACCTTAGCTACTCAATATTTTAAGGGGTAATGACAAAGCACTTTATCTGTCTGTCCCACAAACCAAATAATGTCACTTAAGCCACCCAAAGTGATTACGTACCACAACATAGAAATAACTTGTGCATAAAGATTAAGGGGCAATAACTCACTTAGGTGCCTGCGTTTATATTCAAAGAATATTTCCACACTACCTATGGCAAGTAAAAAACCTAACAAAGCTAAACCAAAGTGATAACTGATATACACACCTAACATGGCTCCCAATGCGCAGGCGACGATACCCACTCGAGAGTTAATTGAAAAAGCGATACTTTTAAGCACATGGCCACCATCTAGAGGCAATACAGGTAACATATTAAATAAATTGAGCAGCGCATTAAATACCGCTAAACCTGCAAGTACTTCTATATCGGTAAGCCAATATCCCACTAAACAAACAATAGACAATATTAAGCCAAAAAATGGCCCCATAATTGAAATGACAATATCTTGCCAGCGTGTATTAATTTTGTCGTCGCTGAGAGCCAAACCACCCACAAAGGGAATAAGGTAAATACCTTTTGTTTTCAAACCAAAGTACTTCATCGCCTTGATATGACCATATTCATGAAACACCAAACACAATATAAGGGCTATGGCAAACTGAATAGAAAACAACCAACTATAAGCGGCTAAACTGCCTGCAGCAAATAACACTTTAATCACCTTGGCACTTTTAAAAAGTTTTAAACCCAGCCCCCCCATGCCAATAAAACTAAATTTCATCGGTTGCTTTTTACCTTGAATGACTTGCCTTTGCTCTATGTCTTTTTCGGTCAGTGTATTTTCATCTATGAGTTCATCATTCACTAAAAGTTGGAATTGCAGTTCAAAAGGCTGCCATTGCAAAGCGCCTTTTAGCAACACTTGAACGTCGCCCTGCTCACTTTGCAGGGAAAACTGATGTGAAAAATGTTCATTGTCGGCACTGGCACTCACTTGCGAAACGCATTGTTCCCCCCAGAACAATTGTTGCCACCCAGCCATTGAACCTTCTAACTTAAGTGTTTTACCTAAACACTCTATTGCTAATAATTGCACTCTATGAACTCAAAAAATAAAACCTAGCCTGATTATTGCTATATTTTTTGATGGGACAAGGTTTATCGACGATAAAGGTTAAAAAGCAGATAAATGCAGTGGATAGCTAAAAGCAAAAAATATTGAACCCCAGAGAAAATTGAGAGCACGGAGTAAGAATCAAGAGCTGAAATGTCTGGTTAATTTATCTTAATTTGGACTAGGCTACATTCAGTAAAAATAAATTACCGAAAGATTGAACTAAACCCGTTATTACTTCTCTGATTATATAGTTTATGTGTGTGTTCTCTTTTTAAGCCTGATGATTTATCAGGCTTTTTTTTGCCTACTATTTAACTGCCCTTAATCAGTAGTGACCATCACGTGAAATGTAGTGGTCAGCTATTGCATTGAATAGCTAAAGATGTTGAACCACAGTGCACACCAAGATCACTGATAAATAATCAACACAATACGATGACTATCCTGTTAGTTTTTGATGGATGCAGTGAATAGTAGATCGAGCCTAATA
>Ga0206127_1000145_pt1 | contig 88398 bp, 84 predicted proteins | sample Helgoland_Spring_6_FD_148646 | JGI IMG/M metagenome (GOLD analysis project Ga0206127, IMG submission 148646) | Pelagic subsurface seawater microbial communities from Kabeltonne, Helgoland, North Sea - Helgoland_Spring_Bloom_20160419_1 | ecosystem: Environmental > Aquatic > Marine > Epipelagic ...
GTATAATAACAATACCTATAATAGCTATAGATATCATGCCAATAACCAAGATACAGAAGTCGTCGAGCAATGCAATCAACTTACATCCTTGAGCTTTGGCGATGATGTGATCACTATCGGTAATGATGTTTTATACAGCCTTGATAACCTTGAAAGCCTAACTTTTGGCAGTACCCTAGAAAGCATTGGTAGTTCAGCCTTTACTGGCGTGTCGTCACTCCAGTCACTTAGCATTCCTGACTCTGTAACTAATATAAGTTCTAATGCTTTTAGCGGATTAAATGCCCTTACCGCATTAAACCTTAGCGATAATATTGAAACTATTGGCAGTCATGCTTTTCAAGGTGCTAGCGCCCTGCCTTCAATATCACTACCCAATACACTGACCTCAATCGTTGCTAATGCATTTGAAGGCTTCTCTTCATTAAGCTTTGTAGAGATACCCGATAGCGTTACTGAGATTAGCAGCTATGCTTTTGCCAATGCAACTGCATTAGAGTCAATCGCCATACCCAATTCTGTAACCAGTATAGGTAATCACGCCTTCGCTAATAGTGGCTTAACCTCGATTATTATCCCTGATTCAGTAACAAGTATTGGTGCTAGCGCCTTTGAAGGTGCAACTAACTTAACCTCGATCACCATACCAAACTCTGTCACCACAATCGGAAACCGTGCTTTCTTCAATACAGCCCTTACCTCACTGAGTATCCCAGATTCGGTTACAACGATTGGTGACTTTGCCTTTGCAAAAACTCCTATCGAGACACTTGAGATTGGCAATGGCCTGCAAGAACAAAATAATGTGGGATATGCTGCCTTTTATGGCCTATGCCCTACGCTGCAATCCGTTTCAATTAACTCACCCAATGCTATCGGACGAGGATCACAGGCAACAATAAAATTAGGTGTTTTTGGATATTATTATCCAGGAACTAATTACACACACAATCAAGGGGACTATGTTTACCAAGGGATTCACTTTACTCGGGGCTCTTTAAGGGAAGAGTGGTATAATAACAATACCTATAATAGCTATAGATATCATGCCAATAACCAAGATACAGAAGTCGTCGAGCAATGCAATCAACTTACATCCTTGAGCTTTGGCGATGATGTGATCACTATCGGTAATGATCTTTTCGCATCCATTAGTCAACTTAATAATGTAATTATTGGTGCTAATGTTGAAAGCCTAGGTGCTAATGCTGGAATAAATAGCGTAGCCAATATTTTCCTAAAGAGTACTGATCAGGTTCAGTGGGCAAACGACAATTTTTCATCAAATTCAGCCGTCTTTTCATGTGAAAATATCGACACTGATAGCGACAATTTTATTGATTGCGCCGATCAATTTCCAACTAACCCGCAGGAGGTCATAGATTCTGACGGCGATAGTTATGGTGATTTTGCTGATCAGATGCCCTTTGATCCTAATGAGTATGCAGACACTGATAATGATGGCATTGGCAATCAACTAGATGCTGATGACGATGGTGATGGTGTTGAAGATATAGTTGATGCCTTTCCCCTTGACCCAAACGAGACAAACGATAACGACTCGGATGGTTTAGGTGATAACTCCGATCCAGATATTGATGGTGATGGAGTGATTAACTTTTATGATCAATACCCAAATGATTCACGCTACACAAAGGACACCGACGGTGATGGTATTGCCGATGCATTTGAAGATCAGTTTGGTCTTAACAAATATGATCAATCAGATATTGCTGCAGATGTAGATGCAGATGGGCTAGATACATTAACTGAAATTGAACTGGGAACAGAAGTTAACAACGCAGATTCTGATTACGATACATTAGAGGATGGTTGGGAGCTAGAAAACGGCCGTAACCCTTTGTTGGCAAATTACCAGATAGTTTCTGGTGGTGATCATTCATGTGCGCTTACTGATAATGGTGTCATCTGTTGGGGTGCTAATTCTTATGGTCAACTAACAGTTCCAAGTTTGAACGATCCTAAAGAAATTGCAGTTGGCGCATATCATAGCTGTGCAATTGATGGCAGCAATGTCATTTGTTGGGGAATCAATACTTCAGGCGAAACAGCTGTGCCAGAATTAAATAATCCAATTAAACTAATTGCTGGACATTCGAATACATGTTCGCTGGATGATTCAGGTTGGATTTGTTGGGGATTAAATGATGTTGGCCAGTTAGATTTGGGTGACTATAAAAATGCCCCAATGCTTGGAATAGGGCAACATCATCTTTGCGCGATTGATAATGAAGCTATTATTTGTTTAGGACAAGACAGCCATGGAGAGTTAGATATTCCAATAATTGAATCACCAAATAAAATTTATTCTGGCGACCAAAATTTATGCGCTATTTCAGACTCTGAATCAGTATGCTGGGGAAGAAATGATTTTGGTGAAAATAACATACCCAACTTATTTGACCCAGAAACTCTCTCTCTGAACGGACATCACTCCTGTGCAATTTCAGAAAATGAAGTTTTGTGTTGGGGCTATAACAGCCATGGTCAGACAGATGTTCCAGATTTAATAAACCCAAAACAAGTTTCAACGGGACACTATCATACCTGTGCACTTCATGATTTAGGAGTTTCATGTTGGGGTAGTAATGAGTTTGGACAAATGGATATACCAGAATTAATGATTGATCCAGATGAGGATGGTGTTCCAAGCAGACGCGACTTCCTTCCATTTGACCCATCAGAATCTAATGATATTGATGGTGATGGAATTGGCGATAATGCCGACACAGACAATGATAATGATGGAACATTAGATGTGCTCGATCCCTTCCCTCTGGATCCAACCGAACAATTAGATACTGACCAAGATGGTATCGGAAATAATGCTGACACGGATGATGATAACGATTCAATTCCAGATTCACTGGATGATTTGCCATTGAATCCACATGAATTTCTGGATTCAGATAAAGATGGCATCGGAAATATTCAAGATACAGATGACGACAATGATGGTGTTGCTGATACTGATGATCATTTTCCACTTGACTGGAAATATTCAGTCGACACTGATTCCGATGGTATGCCAGATGCCTGGGAAACTCTGTATCTTCTAAATCCTCTGGATCCAAGTGATGCTGTCAGTGATTACGATAACGATGGTGACGTGGCTCTTCAGGAGTTTATTGAAGGCAATTTGCCAACACCAGATTCCGATAATGATGGTATTGGCGATCATATCGATAACGATGATGATAACGATGGCGTTGCGGATAGTTCTGATCATTTTCCATTGGATGCTGAAGAGCATGAAGATTCAGATGCCGACGGGATCGGTAATAATGCCGATACCGACGATGATAATGATGGCATTAATGACTTGATTGAATTGCAAAATGGACTTGATCCATTAGTTGCAAATATGGATATCGACAATGATGGAATTGCAAATTCTGAGGATAATGATAATGACAATGATGGTCAGATTGATACCTTTGATGGACGGCCCTTTGATCCATTAGAACAATTCGATACGGATAATGACGGCATTGGTAATAACGCCGATTTAGATGATGATAATGATGGCATTCAAGATGCTCATGACCAATTCCCTCTTGATGCCCTTGAAACCTTTGACAGCGACGGTGACGGTGTTGGCGATAACGAAGATAGCTTTCCTAATATGTCAGAATATTCTAAAGACAGTGATATGGACCTAATTCCTGACCTATGGGAAATTAAGTATGCGCTAGACCCACTGGATTCATCAGATGCTTTGATTGATCATGATGGTGATGGTTTTAATGCACTTGAGGAATTCGAAAGAGGAAGTGTACCCTTTATGGCGCTGGATATTGATGCTAACGGTAACGTTGACGCTTTGACTGATGGCCTAATCATTTTAAGATATCTATTTGGATTGCGAAATGATGCTTTGATCTCAAATGCAATTGCAGATGGAAGTGTAAGGAGCACTGCTGAAGAGATTGAGACATACATTCAGTCTCTGATGCCAAGCTTCTAAACATGGATTTAACGACCTTATCTCCCTATTTAAATTTAGGGAGGTAAGGTTACACTAAGAAACGCTTAAAAAATTCCCACTTCTCGCTATAATTCTGACCCGCGGGGTACACTGCGGGGTACACTGCAAATATTATGTTAAATTATAAAAGATTATAAATCGTTATAAATCGTTATAAATCAATGATTTATATGATTATGAAAGATTATATAAAATTACGTTAAATTAGGTTAAGTTATTGAAAGTTAACAGAAAATTCTGCGTCGCTCCGATGCTCGACTGGACTGATCGCCACTGTCGCTATTTCTTGCGCCTTATCAGTGCGCATGCGGTGCTTTATACCGAAATGATTACCACCGGTGCTATTATCCATGGCGATAGCCATCGTCATCTGCAAATGCATAAGGCGGAACAGCCGGTGGCCCTGCAATTGGGCGGTAGTAACACTGTAGATTTGGCGAAGGCTTGTAAAATTGCCAGTGGCTATAACTATAACGAGATTAACCTTAACTGCGGCTGCCCCAGTGACCGCGTACAAAACGGTATGTTTGGCGCTATTTTAATGAAGCACACCCAGACTACTGCCGACTGTATTAAGGCTATGGCGGATGCAATTGATTTACCGATAACAATTAAACACCGTATTGGCGTTGACGATTTTGATTCCTATGACTTTTTATCAGATTTTGTCGGTACTGTGGCAGCGGCTGGCTGCGACACGTTTATTGTCCATGCGCGTAAGGCGTGGCTTAAGGGGCTTAGCCCCAAGCAAAATCGCGAAATTCCGGAGCTTAATTACCAGCGTGTGTATCAGCTTAAGCAGGATTTTCCTCACCTGGAAATTATTATCAACGGTGGCATTACTAATTTGGCTGAATCGCAAGAACATTTAAACCATATTGATGGGGTGATGATCGGTAGAGAGGCCTATACTAACCCCTATCTACTAGCTGGGGTTGACCAACAAATTTATGGTAGTGAAAAATCTATACCAACACGCAAAAAAATTGCTGAAGAGTTTATCCAATATGTGGATAATGAGCTCTCTCAAGATATCCGGCTTCAATCTATGACTCGGCATATTTTAGGACTTTTTCACGGCATGCCCGGGGCAAGGCAATTTAGACGACATATTAGCGAAAATGCCCATAAACCGAATGCAACCATTGATGTATTGCTTGACGCTTTAGCAAAAACAACAGGATTAACTAATTTATGACAAATAAAAGCAAGCTAGACCAGCTTAAAGAAATGACTACTGTGGTTGCAGATACAGGCGATTTTGATGCCATTGCACAGTATGAACCAGAAGATGCTACTACTAACCCTTCACTGTTATTGAAGGCGGCGCAGATGCCTGCTTACAGGGGGCTAGTTGAAGAGGTTATTAAATCGGTTACTACCGGTAAGCTTTCTTCTAAAGAGCAGGTTGATGATTGCATGGATAAGCTGGCTGTTGGGTTTGGTGAAAAAATTCTACAGACTATTCCTGGTCGTGTATCTACAGAAGTGGATGCCCACCTGTCTTTTGACACTCAGGCTTCAATTGCTAAGGCTCGCCGCCTTATCGAACTTTATGATAATGCCGGTATCGATAGAAGCCGTGTTCTTATTAAGATGGCTTCTACATGGGAAGGTATTAAAGCAGCTGAACGGTTAGAAAAAGAAGGTATCAACTGTAACCTTACGCTTTTATTTAGCTTCTCCCAAGCCGCTGCTGCCGCTGATGCTGGCGCCTTCTTGATTTCGCCCTTTGTAGGCCGTATTTTAGATTGGTACAAGGCATCTACAGGGCTGACCGATTATGCGCCTGAAGATGATCCCGGTGTTCAGTCAGTTTCCCGCATTTATAATTACTATAAGCAAAGCGGCTATAACACCATTGTTATGGGTGCTAGCTTTAGGAATACCGATGAAATTACCGAACTTGCGGGCTGTGACCGTCTAACTATTAGCCCACAGTTACTGCAGGTTCTGGGTGAAGATTACGGCACCCTAACCCGTAAACTTGATCCAAGTAATACCGGTAAAAAAGTACCCTATACACAGGGCAACGAAAGCAAATTTAGGTTTGAGCTTAACGAAGATGCAATGGCGACTGAAAAGATGGCCGAGGGTATTCGCGGCTTTGTAGCAGATCAAAATAAATTAGAAAGCTGGCTTAGAGATATCGCCTAATGTTAAGTAAAATTAAACAGCTTTTCAGCAAAAAAACTGACGAGTCGGATCAGGAAAAGGTCGCTAAAGAGCATTTGGCTACGGCGGCTTTACTGATTGAGGTAATGGTAATTGATGGCCATATGGACGATCAAGAATTGCAATCTATTAGCCAAACACTCTGTAATATTTTGGATTTATCCAAAGATCAGGTTGAAGAACTAGTAGCGCTGTCTCGTGAAGAAGTAAAAGAGGCTACTTCTCTTTACCAGTTCACCAAAGAAATTAATGCTAACTTCGATATTGACGACAAAAAACAACTTGTAACCTCTATGTGGCGAGTTGCCTATGCGGATGGCGAGCTTGATAAGCATGAAGAAAATATTATTCGACGTGTTGCCGACTTACTGCACATTCGACACAGCGAGTATATTCGCTGTAAAGTAGACGCTAAGGAAGCCTAGGCTATCATTCGATAGGTGATAGCCCAGAGTTCACATCAGCATTCTGCGCGCGGTGTCGCAGGTAATGATCCATTAGTGTAATAGCTAACATAGCCTCAGCAATAGGCACTGCTCTAATACCCACGCAGGGGTCATGGCGGCCTTTGGTTACTACCTCTGCAGATTGCCCTGAGGTGTCGATAGATTGCCCTGGAATGCGAATACTTGAGGTTGGCTTGATAGCTAAGTGTGCCACTATATCCTGACCTGAAGATATACCCCCCAAAACACCACCAGAATTATTTGAAAGAAACCCTTCGGGTGAAATTTCATCGCGGTGCTCTGTGCCCTTTTGCGCTACCACTTCAAAGCCTGCACCTATTTCGACACCTTTAACTGCATTGATACCCATTAGGCCATGAGCAATCTCTGCATCTAGGCGATCAAATACTGGCTCACCAAGCCCCACGGGCATATTCCGCGCCTCTACGGTCACCTTAGCGCCCACAGAGTTACCTTCTTTACTTAGCGCTTGCATATAGGTTTCTAACTCAGAAATCTTGCCGGCATCGGGAAAGAAGAACGGATTGGTCTCGATTATATCGCGATCAAAGTTTTCAGCCATAACTGGGCCCAACTGAGATACATAACCAAATATTTCGATACCCAACTGTTGCTTTAGATATTTTTTCGCAATGGCACCTGCGGCGACACGCATGGCTGTTTCACGAGCAGAGCTTCGGCCACCACCGCGGTAGTCACGCTCACCGTACTTTTGATGATAGGTGTAATCAGCATGGGAGGGCCTAAACAAATCTTTAATATTGCCGTAATCTTTGGATTTTTGATCTTTGTTCTTGATCATCATTCCAATAGCAGTCCCGGTTGTTTTACCCTCAAATAGGCCAGAGAGAATTTGTACTTCGTCATCTTCTTTGCGCTGAGTGGTGTATCTGGATTGCCCAGGTTTGCGACGATCGAGATCTGGCTGCAGATCTGACGCACTGATTTCAAGCCCGGGAGGGCAACCATCTACAATACACCCGATCGCTGGCCCATGGCTTTCGCCAAAGCTGGTTACGGTAAATAATTTTCCAATAGTATTGCCTGCCATAAGATTCTCAGCGTGTTAAATTGGTTAAAGGCCAGATTATACGCAAATTAGCTGCGCTTGTGCATAGGCCGGCTATGATTCCAATGAAGAAATCGCAAAACAGTCTGCATACTGGCGCAACTGGGGGTTGGTTAATACAAATACGCCACCGTCCCCTTCGCTAAACTCTAGCCAGGTAAAGGGTACCTGAGGAAAGGCTCGTTGGAGGGCAACGGATGAATTACCTACTTCGACAATCAGTACACCCTGATCCATTAAATACGTTGGCGCTTCTTGTAATAAACGACGAGTAAAATCTAAACCATCATCTCCAGAGGCTAACGCTAGTTCTGGTTCATGGCTGAATTCTTCAGGCATCTGGGCTAAGTCGTCCGCATCCACATAGGGAGGGTTACTGACAATAAGATCGAAACTATTGTGAGCTTTGCCATCAAAGGCAGCAAAGAGATCTGACTTAACTGCAGTAACCCGCTCGCTTAGGTTATGTTTTTTTATATTAATATCAGTTACCACCAATGCATCGGCTGATATATCACTTAATACCACCTGCGCCCGCTTAAAGGCATAGGCACAAGCTATTCCAATACAGCCGCTGCCGGTGCAAAGATCCAGTATCTTTTTGGGCGCCGCAGGACACCAGGGTTGAAACTGGTTATAAATTAGTTCTGCAATAGGCGATCGAGGAATAATCACCCGCTCATCAACATAAAAAGGTAGGGTGCAAAACCACGCCTGCTGAGTGATGTAAGGCGCAGGCACTCGCTCATCTATTCGTCGCTGGTATAGGGTCTTGACGGCTTGCTGATCAATCAATGAAATCGTTTGCTCTAATAATGAGCGATCGGCATCTGGCGGCAGGTTCAAGACAGCCGAGAGCAGATAAACGGCTTCATCCCATGCATTATCAGTACCATGACCAAAATAAAGCCCTGTCTCTTCAAATAGGGCTTGACCATATTCGAGCATACTACCAATAGTTTCTGTTTGCGCCGCCAATTTATTACCTCATATACTAAAATATTTTGACTATTTTAACGCCCAAACTAGCAATGGTCTTTAGTTTATTGGAGAATGTGTTAGGAATAGTATTTAACTAAGGGTTAAGAATGAAAAATGAATATCTAAAAATCATAAAAAGCACAGGTGAAAATGTTTCTCGGCCTGGTCTTTTGGATACACCTGCTCGAGCAGCCAAGGCATTTGAGTACCTTACTAGCGGCTACCATATGGACATCAAAGAGGTCATTAACGATGCCCTTTTCCCTTCTGATTCAGAAGAAATGGTTATTGTTAAAGATATCGAACTTTTCTCCCTTTGCGAACATCACCTTTTGCCATTTATTGGCAAATGCCATGTAGCTTATATTCCAAATGGACAAGTTTTAGGCTTATCAAAAGTTGCACGTGTGGTCGACATGTATGCTCGCCGACTACAAATACAAGAGGCACTCGCACAACAAATCGCTTCTACTATTCAGGAGCAAACCAACGCAATAGGCGTAGGCGTTATTGTGGAAGCAAAGCATATGTGTATGATGATGCGCGGCGTCGAAAAGCAAAATTCATCGATGAAAACATCGGCGATGCTAGGAACCTTTAGAACAGATCAGGCCACTAGAACTGAATTTCTAACCTTACTGCGTGATCAATAAATTATTCGCTAGTCAATTATTTTGAGCGCAATATAGGGCACTATATTGAGCACCAGTACGGCAACTTCGTATTGGACTATAAACCTGAAGAATAGCTCGCTTACCTGATTGGCATCAAGTCTCAGTATTCGCGAGTAAAAACCAATAACTTTTTTCTTGAAAAAGACAATAGCCGCAGTGCTTGCGGCTAGTATTGCTATATTTAACAGCGCACAGTATCCTAAAAAAAGTGTGGTCTCAGCTAGGCTCAAACTAGATAAACTCATTTCCACGCTACCTACCTAAACATTCAGTCTAACTATAGCATAAAGAATTTCTGTGCAGTTTGGGCTACCTGTTGCGCCTGGTCTTCCAGATGCAGGTGATGTGAGCCAGGCATGGAGACCACTTGAATGTGGGGTGCCCATTCTTGAAGCTGTGGATGAATCTGCGCTGAGAGCAACCCGCTTTCTGCGCAAATAAGTAACAAGGGTGAGGTTATGGCAGTGAAAAAACTTTCACACTGCTCTTTAGTAAAGCTCACCATGGAGGTTGCTTTGAGGCGTTGATCATTGCGCCATGAAAATTTCCCACCTACCTCTACCACACCGCGCTGTGCCAAAATAATTGACGCATCTTCTTTAAGAGCCACAAAACCATTCACTCTCGCTTTAACTGCATCATCAAAACTATCAAATGCCGAGGGTGAAATAGTTTGAAAGCGCTTACTATCAGTAATTGCTTTAGCAAGCTGTGCAGCAGCATTTGCCGGCTTATTAGGAATAGGGAAATAACTATCGATTAGGAGACACTGCGTCACTTTTTTTGGGAATGTTCCTGCAACTAACGCGGATACAATAGCCCCGCGCGAATGTCCAAGAAGCCCAAAACGATTCCAACCCATCTGCTCTGCTATTGCCATAACATCTGCAATATCCTGCCAGATGTCATAGCCAGAGTCGGCTGAGCGAAAACCACTTTGACTATGCCCTGCCATATCCACTGCAATCACATGGACCTGATCCATGTGGGGCAACATGCGGTCGAAACTATTAGCATTATCTAGCCAGCCATGCAGTGCGATAATAGGACGCCCGACGGGGCTGCCCCATTCCTTGGCGGCTAACTGAACACCGTTAGACTCAAATGAACGTTCACTCACAAACTCAATCGACATAATGTATCCAATTTAATGTAGCTGTGCCTTTATACGCATAATCCATAGTAAGCGATGCCAGACTCGCTGTTGCCATTGTGACTGAAGCGTCATCCGAAAGATATTCTATCCAATTCTCTAATAGCGGAAGGTGGCCTACCATTAATAAAGACTTAATATCAAAATATTGAAGCTGGCGTTCAACCTCACTAACGGGGGTATTGGGAGAAAGAAAGTCCACCGCTTGTCGCCTGCAATTAAGGCCTGTATGGGACATAAAAAGATCAGTCGACTGCAACGCTCTGTGAAGCGGGCTGGATAGCACCAGTTCAATATGGGAAATATGTTGTTGATGCGTACTAGCAATTTTTATAATTTGTTGACGGCCTAAGGCTGTTAATTGCCTAGCATCATCAGGCAACCCAATCTCGGCATCACCGTGGCGTAACAGATAAAGCTGCACCGATTAAAATCACAAGCCTAAATTTAAGGCTTAGCTAGCATCCTTATCTGTTGCACGATCACCCGCAGTAAAAGACGGAATATCATCATCACTGATAGGCTCTTCAGCATCGACAAACTCAATATCCTCAACCTCTTCAGTTGATGCAATCGCATACCCCTCTGAAGGGGCAAGTTCTGGCCATTCATCAAAAGGAAAAGGTTTATCATTACTGTTAAATGTTAGAAACATAATTGCTTGATAAACCCACTTACCAAGACCCTGACCTAGATTACGAAGGTTTTCGTTATCTTTACCAAAGATTAGCACTAGAATAAATTGCACAACCACCACGATACTTACTAAGAGCCTAGCAGCCATAACCAATAGTGCGAAGAGCAACATATAGGCAAGTCTTAACCATGTATTAACGTTTGTTAGAGGCATATTTCCATTAGTCATTTGCTTTCACCGTAAATTCAACATCTGTATTCTGTTCAGCCAACATCATGGCTTTTAATGATTCCATAATCGAGGAGCCCTCGAATAGGGTCGAGTAAAGACCTGAAGCTAATGGCATATAAATGCCTAGCTCATCGGCTTTTTGTTTTACTAATTTAGTCGTGTTTACACCTTCAGCAATTTGTCCTACGGTTTTAATTGCTTGATCAAGGGATTCTCCACGACCGATAGCTAAACCAATACGAAAATTTCGACTAAGAGACGATGTACAGGTAACATATAAATCACCCACGCCGCTTAGGCCTAAAAAGGTTAATGGGTTAGCCCCAAGATGCGCCGCAAAGCGGCTCATTTCAGCTAAACTTCGAGTAAGCACCACACTTTTAGTATTCTGACCTGCATTCATAGATTCAGCTATGCCAGAAACTATGGCATATATGTTTTTAAGTGCACCGGCCAATTCAACACCATAGCGGTCATGATTAGCATAAACCCGAAAGTAGTTTGATGCCAATAACTCTTGAACTCTGGCGCAAAGCGTTTCACTTTCACTTGCTATAACCGTTGCCGTAATTTGAAACTGTGCTATTTCTGCTGCTAAATTAGGGCCACTAATCACCCCAACTTCGCACTGTGGAATTTCTTGCTCGAGTATCTGGCTGGGCAACATAAAGGTTTCAGCTTCGATACCCTTGGCTGTGCTAATAAGTAAGGTATCTGCAGATAAAAGATCTTTTGCCTTGCGCGCTAACTGCCGAAAGGAACTACTGGGCACTGCAAAAAAAACCACATCGACCTCGGCTAATGCTTGGCTAAGATCACTGGTAAAGAGCAGTGTTTTATTTAATGAATACCCTGGGAGGTAATTTGAATTTTCACCTGTGTTTAAAATCTGTTGGAGATTTTCTTCACTGCGCATCCAGAGGGTAACTGAGTAGTTATTTTCCGCCACCATATTGGCGATAGCAGTTCCAAAACTACCACCCCCTAAGACTGCTATTTTAAGCTTATTAGTATTTTCCAAATGAACCAGCTCCAACTCTTTCCTTGTATTTATTCACATCCATTATAGATACTGAAATAATTGATGTCAGCCATCATAAACAAAAAGCGCCCTAAATAGAGCGCTTTTTTTCGTTATGTATTTTATTGGAACATTAGGCGATTAAGGTCCTGTACAAACTGTGCAGGATTTTCTAGAGGCCTACCCGCTGATAACGCCGCCTGATCAAACAAAACACCGGCCAATCGACCCGCATTTTCTTCATCTTTTTCGTCGGCTAACTTAGCGACTAATGGGTGCTCCATATTAATCTCTAATATTGGCTTGGTCTCTGGTACTGCCTGACCTGCAGCCTGCATTATTTTACGCATCTGCTCACCCATATCGTTCTGGCCTACAACCAAACAGGCTGGTGATGTAGTCAAGCGACGGGTGCTTTTAACCTCTTCGACCTTACCGTTTAGTAGCGCTTTTACACGCTCTAATAACTCAGTGTTAGCTGTATCGTCTTCTGATTTATCATTAGTTTTACCGTCTTTTTTGGAATTCTTGTCTTCACCAATAATGGCACTTAGATCTAAATCACCACGAGCAACATCTTGGAATGATTTGCCATCAAATTCAGAGAGATAACCCATCATCCATTCGTCAATGCGGTCTGACATTAGTAGTACTTCAATACCATGCTTTCTGAATACTTCTAAATAAGGACTATTGGCAACCACAGAATGGCTATCACCAGTAACATAATAAATTTTGTCTTGGCCTTCTTTCATACGCCCAATATAGTCGGCAAGGCTTACTACTGGATCTGCACTATCATTAGCTGAGCTAGCAAAACGGAATAATTTAGCAATTTTTTCGCTATTACCGCTATCTTCACTGGGACCTTCTTTCAATACTGCGCCAAACTGGTTCCAAAAGGTCACATATTTTTCGGATTCATTGTTGGCCATCTTTGATAGCATATCTAAGATACGCTTCGTCAATGCTGAACGAATACTATCGACCATTGGGGTGCTTTGAAGTATTTCACGGGAAACATTCAAAGGAAGATCGGCACTATCTAAAACACCCTTTACAAAACGAAGATACATGGGCATAAACTGCTCTGCGTCGTCCATAATGAATGTGCGCTTGATATAAAGCTTTAGACCTCGCGTTGCTTCACGCTGGTATAGATCCATTGGCGCCATACTAGGAATATACAATAGGCTGGTGTACTCGTGCTTACCCTCTACTCGGTTATGACTCCAGGCAAGTGGCTCTGAAAAATCATGGGAAATGTGACGATAGAATTCATTATACTCATCATCGCTAACGTCGCTTCTTGATTTTGTCCACAGTGCCTTTGCATCGTTGATTGCTTCCCACTCAGGGGCTTCATTAGCTTTTGGCTCTTCACCCTCTTCAGCTGGCGGCTGTATTTTTTCCATCTCAACGGGGATAGCAATATGGTCAGAATACTTTTTAATAATACTGCGCAGTCGCCAGTTATTACCAAACTCATGCTCGTCATCTTTTAAAAATAGTGTAATGCTAGTGCCACGCTCGGCTTTCTCTATGGTTTCAACCTGAAAATCAGCCTCACCCTCACAGGTCCAGCGAACGGCTTCTATTGCCTTAGCACCAGCACGACGAGTTTCTACTACAACCTGCTTGGCAACAATAAATGAGGAATAAAACCCAACACCAAATTGCCCAATTAACTGAGAGTCTTTCTGTTGATCACCCGTTAGATTTTTTAGGAAATCGGAAGTACCTGATTTGGCAATGGTGCCTAAATTAGCAATAACTTCATCTTTTGACATCCCAATACCATTATCTGAAATCACAATGGTTTTAGCGTCTTCGTCTACGGCTATTCTGATGCGTACATCACCATCAGATTCATAGAGGGAAGGATTTTCCAATGCTTCAACACGCAACTTATCAGTTGCATCCGATGCATTAGAAATTAATTCGCGTAGAAAAATTTCTTTATTGGAATAAAGGGAGTGAATCATCAACTGAAGTAATTGCTTAGCTTCTGTTTGGAATCCCATGGTTTCTGCTTGGCTTTTTGACTTGGCTGTCATTTCCGCTGTCTCTCCTAGTTAAGCTTAATCTCCGGCATTTTTGCCACTTATCTATAGGTAAGGGCAAAAAACCGGATTTCAAGTACTAGTTAACACAGATTTAACTAAATTTAGGCAAGGCTATCGTCAGCAACAAAATATTTTGGGTCTTCAATAACATTCACTTCAACTAGGTTGCCTGCCCTGGTTAGTAACCTTCGGCATTCTTCGCTAAGATGAACTAAATGTAAGGTTTTACCCGCATTCTCATAGCGCTCAGCTAGAGTATCAATAGCCTCAAGCCCTGAGTGGTCGGCAACCCGCGAGCGAGCAAAATCAATCACCACAACATCGTTGTCTTTCTTGGGATCAAAACGTTCTAAAAACGAAGTCACCGAACCAAAAAATAGCGGACCAGTTACCGCATATACTGTTGATCCTTTATGATCCTGTTTTGCGTCAATGCGAATATATTTTGCATGCTGCCAAGCAAAAACCAGAGCAGAGACAATAACCCCCACAACAACCGCTACCGCCAAATCTGTGGCTACGGTAACACCTGATACTAAAACAAGAATTAGCGCATCAGAGCGAGGCACTTTACCCATAATCCTAAAGCTGGACCATTCAAAGGTACCAATGACAACAATAAACATCACACCAATTAATGCTGCCAATGGGATTTTTTCAATCAACGGGGAGGCAACAAGGATAAAGAGCAGCAGGAATAATGCGGCACTAATACCTGATAATCGGCCTCGACCGCCAGAGTTAACATTAATCATACTCTGCCCAATCATGGCACAACCACCCATACCACCAAAGAAACCTGTGACTGTATTAGCAACACCCTGACCAATACATTCTTTGTTGCCACGGCCTCGGGTTTCTGTAATTTCATCGATAAGACGTAATGTAAGTAGCGACTCAATTAAGCCAATGGCCGCTAAAATAAACGCATAGGGTAAAATAATCATCAATGTTTCAAAGGTGAAAGGCACCATCGGAATATGGAAGCTCGGTAAACCACCACTTATAGAGGCTATATCACCCACTACTTTGGTATCTAGATCAAAGCCTAAAACCAGACCTGTAACCACAAGAATTGCCGCAAGGGATGAGGGAATCGCCTTGGTAATTTTAGGCAGGAAATGAATAATAAACATGGTGAGCATAACCAGGCCAAGTAGCATATTTAGTGCACTACCCTGTAGCCAAGCAACATCGACAATAGAGTCCTGCATAAAGGTGCCGTCAAGCCATCCCGGCTGCCCTGCCTCACCAAACTGTCCAAGCTGTGCGAGGAAAATAACAATGGCTAAACCATTTACAAAGCCAAGCATTACCGGATGGGGCACCATACGAATAAATTTACCTAACTTAAATATTCCAGCGGAAATTTGGAGTATGCCCATCAGCACAACCGTAATAAAAAGGTATTCAACCCCGTGCTGAGCTACCAGTGAAACCATAACAACAGCCAAAGCGCCAGTAGCACCACTGATCATTCCGGGGCGTCCGCCAATTACCGCAGTAATTAAGCCCACCATAAAGGCTGCATATAAACCAACCAATGGCTCTACGCCGGCTACAAAAGCAAAGGCCACAGCCTCTGGCACTAGGGCCAAAGCCACGGTAAGCCCTGACAGCAGATCATTTTTAAAGGTTGCTACTTTACTTAACTGAAATTCAAACATTAAATTGTTTTCTCTTAATGATATGGAGTTTTTAACAGAATTTTATCGATTACCACCACGACCTGGACTAGAGCCTCGGCTAGTTGACCTTGAGCTATTACCACCAAAGGTTTTACCACCACTGCGATTCCCTCCGCCTGATCCGTAGGGTGAGTTGCCCGATGATGCTGAAGGCTTCCCCTTTGAGGGAGATTTACCGCGAGAATTGGCTGGTTTTGCAGAGCCTCTGCTTTCGTTATCACCGGCTTTAGGAGTCTGGTTACGACCACCTGACTTGCGCTTACCACCAGGCTTAGGGCCCTGACCATAGCCAGAGCGATTATCGGTGCCTGACTTTTTACTATGACGACCGTTGTCACCTGCTCTTGTTTCACTATCAAGTGCTTTGCGTGGTTTTTGCCGCCTTACAGGAGTATTTAGAGTGGTCTCTGGAACTGCATGCTTTGGTTCAAAACCTTCTATTTCTTCGCGAGGTAGTAGTTTTTGAGTCAAGCGCTCAATATCAGATAAAAGATCAACTTCATCAGCACATACCAATGAAATAGCTTTTCCTGTTTGCCCGGCACGGCCTGTTCGACCAATACGATGCACATAGTCTTCTGATACATTGGGCAGATCAAAGTTAACCACCTGTGGCAGCTGCTCAATATCAAGCCCACGGGCTGCAATATCAGTGGCCACTAGAATTCTAATTTCACCCGCTTTAAAACCAGCTAATGCTTTGGTTCGCGCACCCTGGCTCTTGTTACCGTGAATCGCTGCAGCAACTATACCTTCAGATTCAAGATGCTTAGTTAGCTTATTAGCACCATGCTTGGTTTTAGTGAAAACCAATGCTTGATCCCACTGTCCATCGTGAATCAGCCGAGTTAATAGCGGTGCTTTACTTTTCTTATCTACGGGATGAATAAGCTGTGTGACTGAGGTAGCTGTAGCATTTCGCGGGCTTACAGAGATCTCTATTGGCTTACGTAGTAAACCTCTGGCAAGCTTTCGAATATCATCTGAAAATGTGGCAGAAAAAAGAAGGTTCTGACGTCTTCTGGGCAATAAATCAATAATTCGTTTGATATCGTGGATAAAGCCCATATCCAACATTCTGTCAGCTTCATCAAGAACAAGAACCTGCAAGTTATCAAACTTAACAGCATTTTGGCTGTGCAAATCCATTAAGCGCCCAGGTGTAGCTACTAATATGTCTACACCGCGTCTTAACTTTATCATTTGGGGGTTTATTTTTACGCCTCCAAAAACAACGGTCGATGTAAGCGAAAGGTGCTTGGAATAGGTAGCGACACTTTCACCCACCTGCGCGGCTAACTCTCGGGTAGGCGTTAGAATTAAACAGCGTGCTTGGTTTGCACCTGCGCGACGGCCTTCGCTTAAAAGCTGCAGAATAGGCAGAGTAAATCCGGCGGTTTTTCCGGTGCCTGTCTGAGCGGCTGCCATCAAATCATGGCCTTCTAAAACGGCGGGGATCGCTTTTGCTTGAATAGGCGATGGTTCATTGTAACCCTTAGCGGTTACTGCTTTTAAAATAGGTGCGGATAAACCTAGTTCTTTAAAGGTCATAAATTATGTTCTTCAGATTAACTGTCAACGTTCGACAATTTTGGAAAGTTGAGTGGATATATTTTGGTCTTACTATCGGGGCGGGAGCTTACAGGTTCTGCCGTTAAATTGCACTCTTAAACGGCGCTTAAACGGCTAAAACAACTCGAAAATTCATAAATATGCACTGAAAACCAGGGTAAATGTATAAAATAAGAAGGCAGGAAGGCTACAGTAAATACTGTAATTACTCCCTGCCTAACAGGGGATCTTTAGGTGTTAACTAGTCGGTTTGGATCTGGTAGTAATCCATAAGAATCTTAGCAACTTCAGGGCGAGAAAATTCAGGCGGCGGTGCAATACCATCGCCAAGCATTTTACGGACCTTAGTGCCTGATAGAAGGATAAAATCATCTTTAGTATGATCTTCCGCTTCGTTCATCATCACAACTTTTTCCAGTTTTTTGGAGAAAGCCGTATGATCAGCATTGAAGATTTCAATCTCAAGTGCTCCGGCTGGCACTTTTTCTTCAAAAATTGTTTGCGCATCAAAAGCGCCATAGTAGTCTCCTACGCCGGCATGATCACGACCAACAATCAGATGTGTGGCACCCATATTCTGACGGAATAAGGCATGTAATACGGCTTCTCTAGGCCCTGCATACAGCATATCAAAGCCATAGCCTGTAACCATCACTGAGTTTTCCGGGAAGTACAGGTCAACCATTTTACGAATACAATCATCACGTACAGAGGCAGGAATATCTCCAGGCTTTAGCTTACCTAGCAACATATGGATTACCACGCCATCAGCGTCCAAGCGTTCCATTGCCATACGACACAGTTCCTCATGGGCTCTGTGCATTGGGTTGCGAGTTTGGAATGCCACGACCTTATTCCACCCATGCTCAGCAATTTCTTCTCGAATCTCAACAGCGGTACGGAAAGTATCCGGGAAATCCGCTTGAAAGTAGCTCAAGCTTAAAACTTCGATAGGGCCAGAAACTACAAAACGCCCTAGGTTAGTAAACGTTGCCACCCCGGGGTGCTCTGCATCTAAGGTGCCAAATATGGCTTCAGCCATGGTGGTTATTTGGTCATCGGATACCGACTCAATAGCTTCGACATCCATCACAGCCATTACAGGATGGCCTTCAGTATTAGGGTCGCGCAGGGCAATTCTGCCTGCACCTTTGATTGAATCGACATCCTCAACCAGATTTAATACAGGTACTGGCCAAAAAAGGCCTGCTTCTGTGTGAAGCGTTGAAGCAACACTTAATGAATCAGCAAGGGTCATGAAGCCCGTTAGCGGATTAAAATAACCTGCTCCTAACATAACTACATTAGCAGCCGCGGCTGAATTCAACAGCAAGCTAGGAAGCGATTCTGCTTCTTTAAGCAGTGCCTGTGCTTTATCTGCTGATACTAGGCGTGGATTAAGTCTGTCTGAGCCGTGTGGCTTAATCAATGATATTCTCCTTCACTACTGTCTTTAATGACGATTGAATTTTGTCGAATGTATAACCAAAAACCCCCGCACTGGAATAAAATGCGGGGGATGATGATTTGGTGGAGCTAAGCGGGATCGAACCGCTGACCTCAACACTGCCAGTGTTGCGCTCTCCCAGCTGAGCTATAGCCCCAAATTTGGTGGGCGAATAATAGGGATCAGGGGGCTTCAAGTCAAGTCCAATGCATTAGCCTATTATTGATTGACTGTGCCTTTAACCCAATCGCCAGACTGTAAAGTAAGTTGTGCTAGTCTTATAATTGATATAACTGCAAAAAATACCCCAACCACTTTTAACGCCAAAGATGTTTTTAGGAGGCTGCTAATATGGCGACATTGACAGTGCGATTACCAGATGACAAACACCAGCGATTAAAAGCGTTGGCAATACACAAAAAGATTAGTATCAACAAACTAACGGAAGAGCTTTCCACACAGGCTCTAGCCGAGTTTGATAGTGAAATACGCTTTAGATCCCTCGCCGCCAGAGGCAATATTGACAAAGGTTTAGCCCTATTAGATAAGCTGGACGCTAGCTTTAAGGGTTAAGGCAAAGCGCTCTATGCGCGAGCCGCCGCTGTCTAGTAAGTATCGCTCCTTCTAACAGACAGCGGCTTAAGGGCACGTTCTTAAATGGTTATCGAACCATAATATACCCAATATGGCAGTAACCTTTTCCTGAGCGACTTTCTTTTTTGGTATATACAGTAACTGTTTTGCCCGCCGTATAGGCCGCCATCAGTGCGGACACATAGACCTTATAATTGCTATCGCTTTCATTGATATAGGCCCAGTTATGCTGATTACCACATAGTTTAGGCAAGCCCTTTAATGAAATTCTAAATCCGTAATTATTGCCTCCGGTTACATCAAACTCAACTATCTTCCCTGTAGTTGCCCCATCCCAGCTTCCAGAATAGGCACCCATAGCCAATAGCAGCAAAAACGACCCCAACAATATCCTTATAGTCTTCATAACTTCTCCTTTGTAGTGTTGGCAGCTTATAAACACAGCTATCTCTACATCAACGATCAAACAAAAGAAGAAATATATCTCATCCTTGTCGCTACTTCTGCGGCCACTGTGCGTGAACAAAATTGCACATTGCTACCCAAATGTAGATCCTTATATAGGCGTTTTCAAGCTATTATCTATTTTTATAGTTGTTGGTATGCCTTTTCCATTTTTTTAAGTTTCTTTTTGCCCACTCCACCCAACAACTCGATAGCATAACGCAATCGCGCCCGCGACATATCAGCACCCAAGAGGGCCATAGAATCCATCACTGAAATTGAAGAGCTACTACCGGCAATAGCAATAAATAACGGCGCTAAAAAGGGCTTCATTTTAATACCCATAGCATCGGCGACCGCCTTTAATGAATTAAAGATATTATCCCGTTGCCACTGCTGGATAGTTTCCAAACGCCAGAGAGAATACTGCAAGACTTCCATTAATTGGTCGTCTTCCATACCAGTCGAATGCAAGTCCTCTGCATTGATCGGCAACATACCAGACACCAGATAACTACCCAACGGCGCTATATCCGATAGGGTTTCCATACGCTGCTTGGCAAAGGGCAAAAAGGCCATTAGGTTATCGCGATTTAACGCCCATTGATGGAGTCGATTCGCTAATTCAGTATCGCTAAGCTCTTCGCGAATCCAAGTACCGTTTAACCAGCTAAGTTTTTCAACATCAAATACAGGGCCGCCTAATGAAACCCGCTGTATATCAAATTCTGCAAGCATTTCATCGAGGGTAAATTTCTCACGCTCATCAGGCATCGACCAACCCATTCTTCCAAGATAATTGAGTAATGCCTCGGGCAAATAACCCATACGCTGGTAATACAGAATACTGGTTGGGTTTTTACGCTTGGAAAGTTTGCTTTTATCCACATTACGCAATAGTGGAAGGTGACAGAAAATTGGTTGCTTCCATCCAAAATATTCATATAACAAAATATGCTTGGGGGCAGAGTTAATCCACTCCTCACCGCGAATTACGTGGCTAATCTCCATAAGATGATCGTCTACAACATTCGCCAGATGATAGGTAGGCATGCCATCTGCCTTAAGCAAAATTTGCATATCAATTTGCGCCCAATCAATACTGATCTCACCGCGCAACATATCATTAAATGTGCACTGACCTTCTTGCGGCACATTCATTCGCACCACATGGGGCTCATTAGCGGCTATACGCGCTTTAACTTCTTCACTGCTAAGCTTTGAGCAATGACCATCATAGCCCAGCTGTTGCTTTTCTTGCATCTGTTTTGCACGTAAATCATCCAGTCGCTCTGCACTGCAAAAACAACAAAAGGCATGGCCATTATCAAGTAGTTCATTGGCGTATTTTGTATAGATATCCGAGCGCTCACTTTGACGATAGGGCCCTTTACTTCCACCAATATCTGGCCCCTCATCCCACTGCAGGCCCAACCAAGACAGGGCATCAAGAATAGTCTGCTCAGACTCGGGAGTTGATCTAGCCTGATCGGTATCCTCTATTCGCAGAAGAAACTGTCCACCCTGGCTGCGGGCAAAAACCATATTAAAGAGCGCAACATAGGCTGTACCAACATGGGGATCACCCGTGGGCGATGGAGCAATTCGAGTTCTAACCGTCATTTTTTATCCAATCGTTATCGTTTTAACTGATGAAAGCACGATTATACGTTTTCTATAATTGTACTGTTACTACAAATTTTTTATTTTAAAGAGCTAACTGCCCATTAGTCATAAAAAACACCTTCTATATTCAACGTGATAACCAAACTGGTATAAAGGTTATAGAAAAAAACCATAACCAAAAATGACCTTTTTTTGTGCAATTTCTCGTATTATGCGCATAATTTATAATATTAATTATGGTTATGCATTAATCGCATAACCAGATAGATGGCTTAACACCTACTACCAAGGAGGCTAAAGAAGAAAGCTATGTCATATCAAGAAAAAATTTTTGTTGTTGTAAATCCAACGCTAGACAGACAGGTGGCATTAGATCGAGCATTGATTACATCTCAATTAATGACGCCGCGACCCGAGGTTTGTGTTTTTGTTGCCGTAGATAGCAATACGGTTAACCTTGATGCAAGAAACCCCAATATCTACCGAGATACCGATTGGTTTGAAAAGCAAATTCACCAGCCCCTGAAAGAAGCTGGTGTTAAATACAGAATTGAAATTTCATGGTCAAATGACTGGCAGGGGTCAATTATGGCCTCAGCTAAACATTTTGGTGCGACTCGGATTATGATACGTGCAGGCAAACCCATAAAAAGTAGTCGCTTTATCTTCGCAGAATCAAAGTGGGAGCTACTGAAAGAAGCCACCTGCCCTGTGGTATTGGTTCGCGATGAAGCTAAACCACAACGTAAAGTGGTTATGGCAGCGGTAAACTTCCAAGCCTCAAGAATAAATCAGGAAATCCTTAATAAGAATATATTACAAAGAGGCATGAACTTAGCAAATAGTTATGGCGCTGACTTTCATGTAGTGAATGCTTATATTGATTCTCTGCTTTACCCTGATCGAGGTAGACTCTCCAAGCAAACAGGCCTAAGCCAAAAAAACACCCATGTAGTTAAGGGTTATACGGATGAAGTCATTGCTACCATAGCTAAAAAAATAGATGCCGACGTGGTCGTCATCGGTACCTTAGGACAAACAGGCTTAACCAAGACCCGAAGGGGAAATACCGCTGAACGGGTTATTTCTGCTTTGGATGTTGATGTGGTCGTAGTTAATTCTGAGTACTAAACATTATGCTAAGAGTGCAGGCTGGGAGTAAACTAACCAGCCTGCCCTTTTTTTTGGCCTCTAAGATCTACTGCTCAAATACCACTGTTTTTCGACCATGAACAATGACTCTGTTCTCTAAATGGTTTCGAAGCGCTCTGGCCAAAACCAACTTTTCTACATCTCGTCCTAAGCGCACCAAATCATCTGCACTATGACTGTGTCCCACACGCACTACGTCCTGATCAATAATTGGCCCCTCATCTAGATCTTCAGTCACATAATGACTGGTGGCTCCCACTAACTTAACGCCTCGCTCATAAGCCTTGGAGTATGGGTTTGCACCAATAAAGGAAGGTAGAAAGCTATGATGGATATTAATCATACGACCTTTGTATTTTGTACACATCTGCGCTGGAATAATTTGCATATAACGTGCCAGAACCACGGTATCCGTCTGATAATCGTCAATAATAGTTTCCATTTCAGAAAAAGCGGCTAACTTATTACTAGGACCTACCGGGATATAATGAAAGGGGATATTGTGCCATTCAACCATTGATCTAAGATTTTCATGATTGGAAATAACACAGGTAATTTCACAGTTAAGCTCACCACTATGCCACCTATGAAGTAAATCAGCCAAGCAATGCGATGCATGACTTGCAAGCAATGCTACTTTCTGTGGTTGCCTTGAATCATAAATAGCCCATCGCATATTATAGCTGTCGGCTAAAACAGCGAACTTTGATCGAAAATCATCCAAACTAATAGATAGTGAGCTCGCCTTTAATTCGTTGCGCATAAAAAACCAATCACTGTCGGGATCAGCATGATAATTTGATTCGAGCAACCAACCCTTATGATCTGCAATAAATTGGCTAACCGCTGCAACTATGCCTACCTTATCGGGGCAATGAATAATTAGCCTATAGGTGTGGCTGTCAATTTCACTCATTTTTTATGCTCTATGTTGGTACCTGAATGATCAGCATTGAAACTACTTAACAACTCAGGGTTCAGGAAATTCCCCATTATCCATCAACTTCGAAAGCACTGCAAAAGATTGCTTGGGCTTTGGCAAAATAAGGTCTTAGATAAATAGGTTTTAATTGGACGCAAAAACCTAAGGACTTATGCAGAGACTTATGCAGAGACTTTTAGGTTAGTGGTTACTTACACTGAAACACAAGAGGGGATTGGTGGGCCGTCCGCGACTCGAACGCGGGACCAATTGGTTAAAAGCCAACTGCTCTACCAACTGAGCTAACGGCCCCCAAATGAGGTGCGTATAATACTCACCAGCAGGATAAATTCAAGCACTATTTTGATATATAGTAGGATCTTTTACACCCGCATCAACAAAACCCTGCTTTCTTAGCCTACAACTATCACAAACACCACAGGCAGACCCATCTACAGATGCTTGGTAGCAGGAAACTGTCTGGCTATAATCGACACCATTTTCAAGCCCCACCTTAATAATTTGACCCTTTGTCATATGAATTAAGGGTGCATGTATAGATAGTTTATTACCTTCGACTCCCGCCTTAGTGGCAAGGTTCGCCATCTGCTCAAACGCCTCAATATAATTAGGGCGGCAATCTGGATAACCGGAGTAATCCACAGCATTAACCCCAACAAAAATATCATTCGCCCCTAGAACTTCGGCCCAACCTAAGGCGATAGAGAGAAAAACTGTATTACGCGCCGGTACATAGGTAACCGGTATGCCCGTAGTTTCGTGATCGGGAACATCAATCGTCATATCGGTTAATGCCGAGCCACCAATAGTACCAAGATCCAGTTTAACCACTTTATGTTCTTTGACATTCACGGAATCTGATACTTTTTGCGCTGCAACCAGCTCTGATATATGTCGCTGACCATAGTTAAAACTTAGGGTATAGCATTCAAAGCCCTGCTTATTAGCGATAGACAGAACTGTTGACGAATCCAGCCCACCTGATACCAAAATTACTGCTTTTTTTGTCATCACTTAACGCCCCTGCTCATCGCCCCAAATCACTTTATGAGTCTGCAATTGCATTCTAACTTTCAATTTATCTTCTAAAATCCACGCGGCTAACTGCCTGTAGGATAATTGTCCCTGACTGGGTGAAAATAGTATTTCCACCCCAGAATCACGCAAGCAAAGATGATCAATTTGCATACAGCTCCAGTCATAATCAGTACGATCACAGATAACAAACTTCACCTCGTCTTCGGGTTGAAGGTAGTTAATGTTTTCGTATAGATTGCGGCTCACTTCGCCTGACCCCGGCGTCTTTAGATCAACAATTTTAACTACACGGGGATCAACATCTTCGACAGAAATTGCCCCGCTTGTTTCAAGGGAAACACGATAACCAAGATCACAAAGTACACGTAAAAGCTCTATACACTGGGGTTGAGCTAAAGGCTCTCCCCCTGTCACGGTAATAAAATCTGTTCCATATTGGGCAACCCTATCGACAATATCTTGAATTGTTATTTTTTCTCCACCTTCAAAGGCATAGGCAGTGTCACAGTACGCACAGCGCAATGGGCAACCCGTCAGGCGCACAAAAACTGTGGGCAACCCTGTGGTTGTAGTCTCCCCCTGGAGAGAGTGAAAAATTTCTGTAATACGTAAAGATTGGCTATTCATTGGATTAATGCTAATTCTCTAGGTTCGAGCTATTAAAGATTTTCAGATTTAATATAGGCTCGAGCCTTGGCGCCAGCTCCACCCTTACTGCTTGCAGCCTCTTCTAAGAGCGCCTTAGCCTGCTTAGAGTCACCTAGCTTATGATAAAGCTTGCCTAGCTTATAGCGCGAATCCATAGCCTTGTTATGGCTGCTGTAACTGTTTACCACTAGACTGAAAGATTGAATCGCTAGCGCTTGGGCTCCGCGAAACTCGTAAATTTCACCCAACCAATAATAGGCATTTGCGACAAAGGGGCTGTCTGGAAATTTTTCAATATGGTTTTTAAATGCTGCGATAGCACCATCAAAGTCTTTTTCTTTAAGAAACAAACTGGAGGCGGCATAGTCTGCTTCTATATCCTCTGGCGTGAAAACTTCTGGACTAGCCTGGGCTAGAATACTGTCAGTTAGGGGCTGATCTAAGGTATCAACACCAGAGGCTTCATTGCCTGGTTTGACGACTGCAGAAGCGGAAATAGCTATCAGTCGACGATCAATATCAAGGTAATCATCAAACTGTCGCTGTTTAACTTGCTGGAGCTGGTAGGTAAGCTCTTCAACCATACCGCGAAGAGTTTGTACTTCGTCTTTTAAAACCTGCATTTGATAGAACTGCTGGGCACTCTGAAGGTTTGCTGCACTGGGCTTTTGCTTAACCCCAGAGTCTGTTGAGTTATCAAGCTCAATAACAGAGGTTAGCGGCTGTGCAAATAGCTGAGTGGACAGCGTAGCAGCTAGCAATAGATATAATTTATTCTTCATAACTCCAGGCACTCAAAATAGTGTAAGGGGCAAGCATAGCTCACCCCCATTACAAGCTTAAGGAAGACTATTTAAGCTCTACACGACGATTTAATCGCCATGCATCATCATCACTGCCATAAGCAGCTGCTCGCTCTTCACCAAAGCTTATCACTTCAATTCTACTAGCGGCTACGCCTTGCATTACTAAAAATTCTTTTACAGTAGTAGCACGACGCTCACCCAGCGCCATATTGTACTCTCGAGTGCCTCGCTCATCAGCATGGCCCTCAAGTCTAACCAAACGAGAGTTGCCAGCAAGAACAACAGCGTTTTCAAGAAGATCTGCTTGGGACTCAGAAGTCAGTAACGCTTTATCAAAAGCAAAATAGAAGACTGTAGGTATATCTGCTACTACTGGAACAATTTCCACATCAACTGATTCTACCTGAGCAGTTTTGACAGCGGTATTTTCAATCTCAGTTGTATTTTCGACAACGGGAGATGAGCTACAGCCAGTTAGAACAGCTAAGGCAAGCAAAGATGCAGATAAATTCATGCGGGTTTTCATTGTTGTTAACTCCTTTGAGTAACACTTGTAGGTTTAAATATTAGTTTTGCGGCAGTTATTGTAAGAAAGGTGACCAGGCCGGCTCTCTGACATCACCCTGTTTAGCTGGAAGATTATATTTTACACCAGCATCAACCGAAACTGCAGCAAGAATCCCTCTATTATTACGCTTTGTAGCATACATCAGCATAGCACCATTGGGCGCAACAGACGGTGACTCATCTAATGTAGTTTCTGTCAATTCTATAAGTCGTCTTGTCTTTAGATCCAGTACTGCAATATGAAACACATCTGACGAACGATGCACCATTGCCATAGTGCGCCCGTCGGGTGCAATATTGGCTCGTGCATTGTAGCTGCCTTGAAAGGTCAAGCGTTCTACAGAACGCTTGGCAATATTCATCTTATAAATCTGGGGCGAACCGCCTCGATCAGAGGTGAAAAGCAAATGCTTTCCATCAGGCATCCAAGCAGGTTCCGTATCAATTGCAAAATGCCGCGTTAGTCTTGTAAATTTTTCAGAGGCTAGATCAAGACTATATATTTCTGGATTACCGTCTTTAGAGAGCACCATGGCTAATTTTTTGCCGTCAGGCGACCATGATGGCGCACCATTAAGCCCCTTAAACTGCGTTAACTGCTGACGCTCTGCACTGGACAAATTTTGCCTATAAATTGCCGGACGTCCTGTTTCAAATGAAACATAGGCCAACTCTTTGCCATCAGGAGACCAACTAGGGGACATAATTGGCTGGTTAGACTCAAGCATTAGGCTTTCTCTCGCGCCATCTGCATCAGCCACCTGAAGTCTATAGGTGAAATCGTCACCCTCTCTGATAACCGAGACATAGGCCAAACGAGTAGAGAACGCCCCTCTTATACCAGTAATTGATTCATATATTTTATCACTTACCGAGTGTGCAAGATTGCGCACCTGACTAGCAACTGCTCGCACTTTGTGAGTAAACTGAACTTTCTGAGAATTTAAACTAAGTAGACTAAATTCTAATTCATAACGCCCATCAGGCAACAAAGACATACTACCCACAACTAAGTATTCAACACCCAATAGGCGCCAATCTCTGTAGTATACATCTGATGGCTTAGAAGGAAAGGCTAGCATATCGCGCCGCGGTATTAACTCAAATAATCCGCTGCGGCGCAGGTCGGCTTCTACAATCCTAGTAATATCATCATCGAACCGTACATCACCTAAATCAAAAGGTGATAAAGCTATGATAGTGGGTTGATCATTGCCTTCTGTTACTCTAATGACCAATTCACCATAGGCATTGCTGCCCATTAAAAGCACCATGAGTAAGATCGATATTTGTCTACAAAAAATCACGCGGCAATCTCCATTACTTTTACCTAAAGCCTTAGGTCTTGCGGGTTAAATACTATTTTTACATTACGAAAATACTGCTCAAATATCCTAGGTTCCATTGATTGCAACTCTGAAAATGGCGCCGCTTTAAATGCTGCCTGCTCAACCGATCGATCAAAAGCCAAATCACCACTGGACTCCAAAATCTTTACACCTACTATTCGACCGGTAGGTACCAATCTTAGTTCAATTAAAGTTTCCATTCCGCGTCTTGCACTTTTCGGACGATTCCAATGCAGTGAGAGCCGCGACTGAATGAACTGCAAATAACTATTAGCTGATACTTTATCTTCTTTTACCGATATTAGCGCCTGCTCTTCACGCAATCTTTTTTCCGCCTGTGCCTCTTTCGCCTTACGTTGTTCTTCATTATAAAGCATGCGTGCCTTTTCAGCTTCCTGCTGTTTTTTTAACGCCAGTGCTTTTTTCTGAGACTCACGCCTTAACTGAGCTTGTTTTTGCTCTTGTGCGCGACGCTTTTCCAGCTGACGCCTTTTAGCTGTAGTATCTTTAGAGGGCGATGCATTTGGTTTTTTTACCGGTTTTTTCTTGGGCGTTAGCTGAATTAACTCCGCCTGTATAAATTGCGGCTGAACCACTGTTTTACTGCTTGTTGGCTGCCAGTCAATTAATAGTGCGCCTATAACCAATCCATGCAGGCTGATACTTGAAAGGCCGGCAATAAAGAAACCTGAACGCGACTTCATCATTGGGATTTACTAGGCTCTGTCACCAGCCCAACGGAGGGTGCTCCCGCAAGTTGCAACTGACTCATTAGATCGACAACCGAGCCATAGTCGACTTTTGTATCCCCCCAAACTAGCACAGGCGTGTTTGGTTTTTGACGTAAAACCTTACCCACCCTTTCTACAATAAAGGACAAGCTATTGGCTATATTGGTTCCATTTTCATCAATCCAATAGGTGCCATCAGATTTAATAGAAATTATTAGCGGTTCCTGCTTTTGCTTATCGAGGGGTGCGGAGTTGGCCGCGGGTAGTTCAACCTTAACACCCTGCATTAATAGTGGAGCTGTAATCATAAATACAACCAGTAAAACTAGCATAACATCAATGTATGGCACTACATTAATTTCTGCAACTAGCTTGCGCTTGGCTCGTTTATTTTTCACCTTAGGTATCTCTTTAAACCTTAGATTGCATGCACTTGACGGTGCAAAATACTAGAAAATTCATCAGCAAAAGTTTCATAGCTGGCATTGATCGTTTCAACTTTTGCCGCATAACGATTATAGGCAAGCACTGCAGGAATGGCGGCAAACAAGCCCATCGCGGTTGCAATAAGTGCTTCAGATATGCCTGGCGCTACAGTAGCTAGCGTAGCTTGCTGGACCATCGCCAGCCCTCTAAACGAATTCATAATTCCCCATACGGTACCAAATAAACCAATATAGGGGCTGACCGATGCCACGCTAGCAAGAAAAGGAAGGTTAATACTAAGTTTTTCATCTTCTCTTGAAAGTTCGACACGCATAGCGCGATCGGCACCTTCCATTACCGCATCTGGATCTGTTCCGTCACCCTCTGTAAGGCGACTAAATTCTCTAAATCCTGCGCGAAATACATTTTCTATGCCCTGGCCGCCACCGTTTTCTTTAGCTAATAGGGATAGTTCTTGATAGAGACTATTTAGGTCGACACCCGACCAAAATGCATCTTCGAAGTTTCTAAAATCATTTTCAGCATTGCGTAAAAATATGCCACGCTGAACGATCATAATCCACGAAATTACTGAAGCAACAAACAATACCAACATTACCAACTGAACTAGGATGCTCGCATTGAGGATTAACGACAATATTGAAAGGTTTTCTTCATTCACTATGTTAGCTCCGAGGTTAACAAAGGTAATTCTTTAAGGGTGTGATAAATCTCTTTCGGCATAGCCTGCGGTCGCTTGGTGGCATTACTGATACAGGCAATTTTAACCTTAGCTTGCACCAAAATATCCGAACCCCTGCAGACATTTTGCTTCATTTCGAAACTCACCTTGGAGAGCCTGATTAAGCTCGCTGATATATCAAGCACATCGTCTAAAACGGCAGGCTTTTGATACAATAATTCTATACTTCTTACAACAAATTGAAGGCTATCAAAAAGTGCTGGCTTACTAAACCCTAAGCTGCGAAGGAACTCTGTTCGAGCTCTTTCCATGTATTTCAAATAATTTGCGTAAAAGACAATACCGCCGGCATCAGTATCCTCAACATAGATTCTGACCTGAAAACTAAATGGTGCTGCAAGCTTACTCACTCAGCCCTGCCATTTGTTCCTGAAGACGCTTGGGGCTAGGCAGACCAAAGTGCTCATAAGCCATCCGAGTCGCTATGCGCCCTCTTGACGTGCGCATCAAGAAGCCCTGCTGAATTAGGTAGGGTTCTAGCACATCTTCAATTGTTCCACGCTCTTCACTAATCGCCGCAGCTAAACTATCTACACCCGCTGGCCCACCATCGAATTTTTCCATTAGAGTGAGTAGTAGGCGTCGATCTAAATGATCAAACCCATTTTTGTCGACATTAAGCATATTTAATGCAGCATCGGCAATTTCAACTGTGACTTTGCCGTCTGCCTTGACCTCAGCATAGTCTCTGACTCGTCGCAGAAGCCGATTGGCAATACGTGGCGTACCTCTTGATCTTAGCGCGATTTCTTTGGCGCCAGCAGCATCAATGGGTACTTCTAATATATCGCCCGCACGAGCGACGATTTTTCCAAGATCCTCTACTGAATAAAACTCTAGTCGTTGGACGATACCAAAACGATCCCGTAGTGGCGACGTTAGGAGTCCAGCTCTTGTTGTAGCACCTACTAGTGTAAAAGGAGGTAGATCCAACTTGATAGATCGAGCAGCTGGGCCCTCTCCTATTACGATATCTAACTGGTAATCTTCAAGGGCTGGGTAGAGTATTTCTTCAACCACCGGACTGAGGCGATGAATTTCATCAATAAAGAGTACATCGCCCTCTTCTAGGTTGGTTAATAACGCCGCTAGATCGCCGGCTTTCTCAAGCACTGGGCCGGAGGTTGTTTTTAGATCAACTTCCATTTCATTAGCAATAATGTGGGCTAAGGTGGTTTTACCTAGCCCTGGAGGACCAAATACCAAACAGTGGTCAAGTGGTTCTTTTCGCTTTCGTGCAGCCTCAATAAAGATCTGTAGTTGCTCTTTAACCACCGGCTGACCTACATAATCAGTGAGCGTCAGCGGTCTTAACGCACGATCAAATCGCTCTTCAGTAGGGGATCCGGTTGCTGTTATTAGTCTATCTGGTTCTATCATTGGTCACTGTCTCAAGTCTGTGGCTAAGGATACATGGCTGAGAGTACATTTACACTAGTGAAATGACTAAGGAATACTGTATTTACACCATTGATTTCAATGCCGCACGGATTAGTTGCTCAGAATTAGTAATATGATCACCCGCAACGCGATTCACCATTTTTGCTGCATCCTGAGGTCGGTAGCCCAATGCCGTTAGTGCACTCTCAGCCTCAAAGCTAATATCTTGAGTTACCTGTTCTATGGTTTCCTCTAGGTTGTCTCCAAGAATACTGGTAACTTTATCACGCATTTCAATCAGCAATCTTTCTGCTGTCTTCTTGCCGACGCCCGGTATTTTAACCAGAGTGACCACCTCATCTTTTTGAACGCAACGGGCAAATTCGTTAGCAGACATGCCTGAAAGAATAGCTAAGGCCATTTTAGGGCCCACACCATTGACCTTGATAAGGTGTCGAAATAAAGCTCGCTCTTCTAGTTCACTAAAACCGTAGAGTTGCTGAGCATCCTCCCGAACTACAAAATGAGTATGCAATGTTACGGTCGCGCCTATATCAGGAATTTCAAAAAACGTATTAAGCGGCACGAGTATTTCATAGCCCACACCCTGAACATCTAGTAATAAATCCGGTGCCTGCTTACTAAGTACTTTACCCTGCAATCTTCCAATCATAATTTTTTATTTGCACTCTTTTTAAACTGTACTGTTATTTTAGTCGCCCGCGAGCAAAGCCTTTAACGCCAACCCCAGACATTATTTTTTGTGTGCGCATGCTGTGACCATGACAGATAGCAACTGCCAGGGCATCTGCTGCATCTTCTGATGGCTCACCAGGAAGCTTTAACAATGAAGTTACCATCATTTGAACCTGCTTTTTATCCGCAGCACCGGTACCAACCACTGCTAATTTAACACTGCGTGGGGCATATTCTGAAACGGACAGCTTAGCATTGGTTCCAGCAATAATAGCTGCACCCCTTGCTTGACCGAGCTTTAAGGCTGCTCTGGGATCACGTGCAAAAAATACATCTTCAATACCCATAACTTTTGGGCTGTACTCTTGTATAAGCTGGCTTACTCCATCAAAAATAAGCTGCAATCGCTCAGGCAATGAACCCTCTGGCAGACGAATAATGCCGCTGGTTACGTAGATCAAATTTGCGCCCGTCATATCTACAATGCCGTAGCCGGTGCGTCGTGACCCTGGATCTATTCCAATAATTCTTATCATCTGATACTTACTAGGTGGCTAATTTACTAGTGTTGCAATCTAATCTGATTGAGTCAACCACAAAAAAGCCCCCAGATAAACCGGAGGCTTTTTGACCCTTAAGGGTACCTAAGATTAGATTAATCTTTTTTAGGTGCTGCTTTAGCTTTTGCTTTGGGCGCAGCTTTTGCTTTGGGCGCAGCTTTTGCTTTGGGCTCAGCTTTTGCTTTGGGCGCAGCTTTTGCTTTGGGCGCAGCTTTTGCTTTGGGCGCAGCCTTTGCTTTGGGCGCAGCCTTTGCTTTGGGTGCAGCCTTTGCTTTGGGCGCAGGAGCTTCTTCAGCTGGCGCTTCTTCTACAGGAGTTTCTTTAACGGGAACTTCTTCTACTGCCGGTGCTGCTTCTGGAGCAGGTACTGGCGCGGAAACTGTTTTAATTAACTTTTCAGCTAGTAAGATTTTTATCTTTTCGTCTGCATTAACCCAATTTTTATCGGCATCTTTTATCGCAAATCGACCTGAGCTTTTTTGATAAATAACATAGTCTTTTGTTTTTTTAATAACTTTCATCTTTTAACCCTTTTATGATTACTCGTTTACATTCTTAGTTTTGTTATTGTATTGATTATAGAACCATTAAGAAAGCTGCTCGATTATCTCATCAGAAATATCAGCGTTGGTGTATACATTTTGAACATCATCCAAATCTTCCAAACTATCAATCATACCCAATAATTTTTCCGCTGAATCTTTTTCAAGTGGTATTGTAACATCTGCAGTCATAGTGACCTCGGCATGAGCCGGCTGAAAACCCGCCTCAACAAGTTCATCTTTAACCTGCAAAAATTCTTCAAAACTAGTCTCTACATCATAGGAGCCATCATCATGAGACTTAACATCCTCTGCCCCTGACTCTAAAGCCGCGTCCATAAGAGCATCTTCGTCAATATCAGGGCCATAGCTAATCTGGCCAATGCGATTAAACAGGTAGGCCACCGAACCATCAGTACCCAAATTGCCTCCACGCTTAGCAAAAGCATGGCGTACTTCGCCCACCGTTCTATTTCGGTTGTCAGTCATACACTCAACTAAGACGGCAATGCCACCTGGCGCATAGCCTTCATAGGTAATCTCGTCATAGTTTTCACCCTCACCTGCACCGGCACCGCGAGCAACTGCTTTTTCAATGGTATCGCGCTTCATATTTGAACCCAGAGCCTTATCCACTGCCGCTCGCAATCGGGGATTGTCCTCGGGGTTTGGCCCGCCCGCTTTAGCAGCTACCACTAACTCGCGGATTATTTTGGTAAATATTTTTCCCCGCTTGGCGTCTTGAGCTGCTTTGCGATGCTTGATGTTAGCCCATTTACTATGACCTGCCATATTATTTCTCCAACTATTAGCTGCTAGCTACTTTGATTTTCTTTATTTCGCAGCCTTATATTTAAGTCACGAAGCTGTGATGACTCAACCGTACCTGGCGCATCAGTCATCAAGCAGGCCGCTGACTGGGTTTTCGGGAATGCAATCACATCGCGAATAGAATCAGCCCCTATCATCAACATAATTAAACGATCTAAACCAAAGGCTAAACCGCCATGAGGGGGCGCACCGTACTGAAGTGCGTCAAGCAGGAATCCAAACTTTTCCTGCTGTTCAGCCTTATCAATACCCAGCACATCAAAGACTACTGCCTGCATTTTTTGGTCGTGAATACGAATGGATCCACCACCTAACTCCACACCGTTAAGTACCATGTCATAGGCGCGGGAAAGCGCTTCTGCAGGGTTGTCTTTTAGTGATTGCTCATCGCATGAGGGTGCAGTGAATGGGTGATGAAGTGGCGTTAGTGAACCGCTATCTGTAGTTTCAAACATGGGAAAATCAATAACCCAAAGAGGCGCCCAGTCGCAGGTATAAAGGTTTAAATCCTGACCTACTTTACAACGCAAAGCGCCTAAGGCTTCAGAAACCACAGATGACTTATCGGCTCCAAAAAATACGATATCACCATTTTTTGCATCTAAACGCTGCATAATATTCATCGTTACTTCATCACCTAGAAATTTGATAATAGGTGACTGTAAGCCTTCAATACCTGTCTCGATTGCATTGACTTTGATCCAGGCTAAACCTTTGGCGCCATAGATGCTGACAAATTTTGTATATTCATCAATTTTCTTGCGTGAAATTTCTGCGCCACCGTTAACCTTGAGGGCTGTAACGCGGCAAGCAGGCTCATTAGCTGGCCCGGCAAAAACTTTAAACTCGATATCTTTTAGTAAATCTTTTATCTCTACCAACTCAAGAGGTATTCGCAAATCGGGCTTATCTGATCCATACCGGTTCATTGCTTCGGCATAGGTCATTCTTGGAAATTTATCGAACTTAACATCTTTATGCTCGGCAAAGATATTGCCAATCATAGTTTCAGTAATTGACATAATGTCTTCTTCATCAATAAACGACGCTTCAATATCAATCTGAGTAAATTCTGGCTGACGATCGGCGCGTAAATCTTCATCGCGAAAACATTTAGCAATTTGATAGTAGCGATCAAACCCTGCCACCATTAGCAGTTGTTTAAATAACTGTGGCGATTGGGGCATGGCAAAAAACTGACCGGGGTGTGTTCTTGAAGGTATAAGATAGTCTCGAGCACCTTCTGGGGTTGCCCGGGTCATAATAGGTGTTTCGATATCCAAAAACCCTAGCTCATCAAGATAGTTTCTAATTGAATTGGTAATCTTGGATCTAAACCGCAAACTGTTTTGCATCTCAACGCGACGCAGGTCCATATAGCGATGTTTAAGACGAACATCTTCACCCACCGTAATATGTTCATCCATCTGAAATGGGGGTGTAGCCGCAGTATTGAGAATTTCTAACTGGGTACCGTAAACTTCAATTTCACCTGTGGCCATATTGGGATTAACCGTGGCATCACTTCGCGCTCGAACTTTACCTGTCAGCTGCAATACATATTCTGATCGCACGCGGTCAGCCTGAGCAAAGAAATCCCCCGCATCTGGATCAAAGACAACCTGAACAATGCCCTCTCGATCGCGCAGATCAAGAAAAATTACACCACCATGATCGCGACGGCGATCAACCCAACCATAGAGGGTAATCTCCTGATCGATATTTGCTGTTGTTACCAGCCCGCAATAGGTTGTTCGTTGCATCAGTCTTTATTCCTTTTTATCAATTATGGCGCTGTATGTCAGCGCCACTTTATTTTAACTCTTAAGCTCTAGTTCAACTCTAGTTATCGCTATTGGAGTCGCTAGTTAAATTTTTCTTTTTTGAATGTTTAAAATCGGTCTCATACTAACCGCTGCCACTAAGCCTAAACCCAGACGCAGATATCATTTTTTAAGCCTTGGCTGCTTGCAGGCTTGGCAGTCTGTTAGCGGACTATCGCTTATTTTTTTGCAGCACCTCTTGCGTATGCCCGCAGGCTTCACATTGATACTCATAAATAGGCATATACACATTTCCTGCGATATATTTCAAAACGACAAAATAAAAAGCGTTGCATTATACATCAGCTACCCTGTCTGGCGAGCACCCAAAGGCGGAGTTTGTGTTTAAAGCGCAGGTATTCAAGACAAAACATCAAAAATGTAGACCTCGACCCTTTAATCGCTGTCGAAGACTTTCACTGCGAGCACTTAGCATATCCGGATCATAGGCATCAGACTCCACAGCACCCCATATGGGGGCTGGCCATGCGGGGTCTGACTGATAACGCGCCACATGATGCATATGCAATTGCGGCACGACATTGCCAAGGGTTGCTATATTTAATTTATCCGGAGCAAATAGCTCAGTCATCGCTTGAGATAAAACACAGGACTCATCCATAAGTTGCTGTCTATCTTTACTTTCTAACTGGAATATTTCAGTTATATCTTGTCGTTTAGGCACTAATATCAACCAGGGGTAATTAGCGTCACGACTTATTAGCAATAGACTTAATTCAAACTGTCCAACCAGTAGGCAGTCTTGATCCAGTCTCTCATGTAATTTGAACATTTTTAAACCCAAAGCCTCTCTTTTATATCGGTTAACTCTGTACCACGACAGCTCAGCACCGTAGAATAACCTACTTAAAGTTTAAATCCATTAAAGTGTAAAAAAACTATGCGCGCTAGCCAATATTTGATTGCCACAAAAAAAGAATCCCCTGCTGATGCTGAGGTTATTAGCCATCAGCTAATGTTGCGAGCAGGAATGATACGTAAGGTCGCCTCCGGACTTTATTCATGGCTTCCTTTGGGCCTAAGAGTTTTTAGAAAGGTTGAGGCTATCGTGCGCCAAGAAATGGATAAGGCGGGCGCAATGGAGCTTCTAATGCCCGTCGTTCAGCCAGCTGATCTGTGGGAAGAATCTGGACGCTGGGGGCAATTTGGTCCTGAACTTTTGCGCATCAAAGATCGACACGATCGTGAATTTTGCTTAGGGCCCACCCATGAAGAGGTTATCACTCATCTGGTGCGTAATGAAATAAATAGCTACAAACAGTTACCGGCTAATTTTTACCAAATTCAAACGAAGTTTCGCGATGAGCGGCGCCCAAGGTTTGGCGTAATGCGCACCCGAGAATTTTGCATGAAAGATGCCTATTCGTTTCATAGCAACGAAGCATCGCTTCAAGAAACCTATGACGTCATGTATCAAACCTACAGTAATATTTTTGAACGTACTGGCTTAGTGTTTCGCGCGGTACTTGCCGATACAGGAAGTATTGGTGGCAGTCATTCTCATGAGTTTCACGTGCTTGCTGACTCAGGTGAAGATGCTATTGTGTTTTCTACTGAGGGTGAGTTCGCGGCAAATATCGAAAAAGCTGAAGCTCTGCCTTCCACCAACCAAAGAGCAGAAGCAACTGAAGCAAAGCAGGCTATCGCGACACCCAACACCCACAGCATTGATGACCTATCTCAATTATTAAAGGTTGATGCCACGCAAATAATAAAGACTTTAATTGTGTGCGTCGATGACAAGGAAGGCAACCAAACTCTTCATGGTCTCGTTTTGCGAGGCGATCACGAACTTAATGAAGTTAAGGTGCAAAAAGTGTTAGGTAGCGACACTGAATTAAGCTTTGCCACTGAAAAGCAAATTATCGATCAACTCGGTTGTCCTGTCGGCTCTCTAGGGCCAGTAGACCTTGGCATTCCATTCATCGTCGATCATAGTGCGGCGGTTTTGTCAGACTTTGTGTGTGGCGCTAATCGCGACGGCTTTCACCTGACCGGTGTTAATTGGCAGAGAGACTGTAATATTGAAACTCAGGCAGATATTCGCAATGTAGTGGCAGGTGACCCAAGCCCTGAAGGCAGTGGTTTGTTAGAAATTAAACGAGGTATTGAGGTCGGGCATATCTTTCAGCTGGGCACAAAATACACTGAAGCTATGAATGCAACCATTTTAAATGAGCAGGGCAAGGAGCAGGCCATGTTAATGGGCTGTTATGGTATTGGTGTTAGTCGAATTGTTGCGGCTGCGATTGAACAAAACCACGATGAGAATGGCATTATTTGGCCCGCGGCTATTGCGCCGTTCCAAATCGCTTTAGTTCCAATCAACATGCATAAATCCGAGCGTGTCAAAAAGACCTGTGAGGATTTATACACACAGCTAACAGCTGCTGGTTACGACGTACTATTTATGGACGGAGCCAAGGCTCGCCTGGGCTCTATGCTTGCAGATATCGAGTTAATTGGCATTCCACATCGCTTGGTGATTGGTGAGCGCGGCCTGGACGAGGGCAAAGCGGAATACCGCGATAGAACCCAAAGCGAAAACCAGCACATAGCGATTGAAGACTTAATGGCGTTTATTGCCACCCAGCTAGGAGGGTAAACCCAATTAAAGGTGAGGGACATAACTTATAATGGATCTGCTACTTAATTGCGACCTCGGTGAATCCGACGATGCTCATCAACTTGGTATCGAATCTACGGTAATGCCCCATTTAGATCAAGTTAATATCGCCTGTGGATTTCATGCAGGCAATTCATTAGTGATGGAAAAAACCTTAGATCTGGCAAAAAAAAATCAGTTAGCGGTTGGCGCTCACCCCAGCTACCCAGATAAATTCAATTTTGGCCGCCAATCAATGCGCATGGCACCCACAGATTTAATTTCATGCCTTCAATACCAAATAGCTCAATTGGAAAAAGCTGCACGCAAGTTTGACCTCTGTGTTATCTATGTTAAACCCCATGGTGCGCTATATAACGATATGATGGTAAATGGCCATATACGCAGTGCTGTGATGACAGCTATTGCTGAATCAAGCGCAACATCAACTTTAATGCTTCAAGCAAGCCCTGATGCCGAAATACACCGTCAAGAGGCCGAATCCTTTGGATTATGCCTTTGTTTTGAAGTTTTTGCCGATCGCGCCTACCAAGATGATGGCTCTTTAGTTCCACGTAATCAAACGGGTGCTATTTTAAGCCATAAAAAAATGCTTGCTCAGGTTCAACAGTTAAAACAAGACGATTCTGTAACTACGCTTAAGGGTAACCGCCTCCCACTTAATGCGGATACACTTTGTATCCATGGCGATAACCCACAGGCTGTTATGGATATTAGAGAAATTCGCTCGATCTTATCCTTATGAGCCAACAGTTCCCAAAAGTATCCATAGCCAGCGAAAACAGCGTTATTGTCTACTTTTCAGATCGTCCCTGCAGTCAAACTTCTAGCATTATTGCCCATACCGCAGGTCAGTTAAAAAAGACCCTGTCGAACTGCTTAATTGATTTAGTCCCCTCTTACCATTCATTACTGGTTATTTATAACGCCATTGACGTTAATTATGTAGAAATAGAACAGGCAATTTTTTCCTCTATTGGTGGCGATTTATCAATGGTTGAATTGGCAACAGGTCGCAGGATTGAGCTACCGCTATATTATAGTCTCGAATCAGGACCAGATTTAAAACGCCTAGCAGCCAGGGCCAAGCTTTCTATAGCTGAGGTTATATCGATTCATCAGCAGACTGAATATACAGTTTTTGCTATGGGGTTTTCCCCTGGGTTTGCTTACTTAGGCGAAGTAGATCCACGTATTTCAGCCCCTAGACTAGACACACCCAGACAACAGGTTGCCAAGGGTTCTGTGGGTATAGCCGATCGACAGACGGCAATTTATCCAGCACAGTCTCCTGGCGGATGGAATATAATTGGTCTTTGCCCAGCCCCGATGTTTGACCTCAATAAACAACCTAGCACTCTTGTAAAACCTGGCGATACCGTTTGCTTTAAGGCAATTGATCGTATGCAATTTATCCAGCTTGGCGGATTAGAAGTGGATCTTACAGGGACTGATCAATGAGTGGCTTTAAAGTATTAAGTCCTGGAATATTGAGCCTTATTCAAGATAAAGGAAGGTTTGGTTTTCATGATATTGGCATCACATCTGGGGGGCCTTTTGATAGCCATGCTTTTAACTGGGCTAATCGACTTTTCGATAATAAGGAATCAGCAGCCTGCCTTGAAATATTAGTTGGCGGCTTACTATTAAAATCTCAAACCACTACCCAATTGGCGGTTACCGGCGCTGATGTCCCCATTAAAATCAACGATCAAAAGGCTGTAACCTGGCAAACCCATTCTGTTAAGCCCGGCGATAAAATTGCAATTGGTTATGCAACAGCCGGCTGTCGCGCTTATTTAAGCGTAGCCGGTGGCATTCAAGCGCCATTAATATTTGGCAGTGCATCAACTGTTATCAGAGAACAGTTGGGTGGACTGTACAAAAACGGTCAGCCTTTGCAAACAGGCGATATTCTTCCTTGTATGCCAGGTAAAAAAACAACCCTGCGCTCGGTGCCTGAACAATTTAGAACCCAATTTGATACCGATGTGACCGAGGTGCGCTTAGTGCCGGGCTATCAATATGATCAGTTCAGTCAGGCGCAGTTAGATCAGTTCTTTAACTCTGAGTACAAAATCGCTAACAATAGCGATCGGATGGGATACCGACTTGAGGGCCCTGCTATTAAGCCCCCGAGCCGCGCAATGCTTTCAGAGGGTATCTGCTTAGGCGCTGTTCAACTGCCCGCTGATGGCCAGCCAATCATCCTATTATGCGACCGCCAAACCATTGGCGGATACCCTAAAATCGGCTCGGTACTGTCTTTGGATATAGCTAAATTAGCTCAATTAATGCCCGGTAAAAGGCTACAATTTACACTTATAGCTATAGATCAGGCACAAAATTTATTACGCCATTGCAAACAGTAGTTAATTTAACTTTGCGTATAGTCCATCTCACTGATAACATTTTCAGATACTTTAAAAGAGTCGACCCATGAATACTGCATACCTCAATGGCAAATTTATGCCAATTGAACAGGCTAAAATATCACCTCTTGATAGAGGCTTTCTGTTTGGCGATGGATTGTACGAGGTGGTGCCATCTTATGCGGGAAAACTGGTAGGCTTTCAACCTCATATAAACCGAATGAATGAGGGCCTGAAAGCTATTGGTATTTCTAACGGCTGGTCAGAAAAAAACTGGTTAGACCTGTGCCTTAAATTGATTAAAGAAAATGGGCGAGGCAATTTAGGCATCTACATTCAAATTAGCCGTGGCACCTACGAATCAAGAGCTCATCGTTTTCCTGATAAGGTAACCCCAACAATTTTTGCTTTTTGCTTTGAGATTGCATCACCACCAGTTGCGGATAAAACTGTTGTAAAAACCTACAAGGTCTCAACGGCAAAAGATATTCGCTGGGATCGTCGAGACATAAAATCCACCTCTCTGTTAGGCAATGTACTGCACTACCAGCAGGGCGTGGAACAGGGCAACCAAGAAACATTACTTTTCAATGACAACAATGAGCTCACAGAAGCTAGCTCCTGTAATGCTTTTATAGTTAAGAACGGAAAGGTACTTACTCCACCTCTTGACCATCAAAAATTACCCGGTGTTACCCGTCAAATCCTAATCGATATTTTACGCAAAGATGGCAGCATCCCTATTGAGGAGCGAGTTTTAAGCATGAATGAGGTAACTGAGGCAGATGAGGTCTGGATAACTAGCTCCTCAAGAGAGATTGCCCCGGTAATTGCCATAGATTCCATACCCGTAGGAAACGGTCAGGTAGGTGATGTCTGGCTGGCTGCACAAACTCTGTTTAGCGCCAATCGTTACAACTACTGATACCATAATTATGACTAGACCCACCTCAGCTATTATCGACATTCAAGCATTACGTGATAATTTTAGTTTCGCTCAGAATCTATCGCCTAACATCCAAAGTATGCCGATGGTGAAAGCTAATGCTTATGGTCATGGCATGGTTAAAACCGCACAGGCTTTATCTGTTCTTGCGCCGGCTTTTGGCGTTGCCTGTATTGAAGAGGCTATTGATTTACGCAAGGCAAATATAAAACAGCCGATACTTTTACTTGAGGGCCCTCATAGCCCAGATGAAGTTGAGATAGCAGAGCAGCAAGGACTGTGGCTAATGCTAGAAAACCACATTCAGCTTGAAGCAGTTGTTAATGCTCAACTTCAGACACCAATTAATATTTGGATCAAATTAGATACTGGCATGCATCGTTTGGGCTTTCAGCCAGAGGAAGCTCAGCAGGTATTTAGACAGCTGAGAGATAGCCAAAATGTTGCCAATTCAATGGTTTTATCGACCCACTTTGCCTGTGCAGACGATATCGACAGTCAACTGACCCATCAACAGATAGCTCGGTTTCAGTTAGCGGCAAAGAGTATTAACCAGCCACAATTAATTACAAGCTTGGCAAATTCAGCCGCTATTTTGGGCTGGCCGAATATTCAGAATCAATGGCAACGCCCAGGCTATATGCTTTATGGCAATTCACCTTTTGCTGCTCCCCAAAAAAATGCAGATCAGTTAACCCCAGTTATGCATTTTAAGTCAGCCATTATTTCAATACGACCGGTTGCTGCCGGAGGATCCGTCGGCTACACCGCCAACTGGACTGCACAGCGAAACTCGATAATAGCCACCGTTGCGGCTGGCTATGGTGATGGTTACCCACGACATGCTCCTAATGGCACCCCAGTCTTAATTAAGGGGGTTAACTGTCCACTGGTCGGCAGGGTTTCTATGGATATGATTACTGTTGATATTACCGACCTTTCGTCGCCGGTTGAAATTGGTGAACCGGTAACGCTTTGGGGACCAAAGCTGCCAGTTAATGAAGTAGCTAAGCATTGCGGAACCATAGGTTATGAATTGCTTACCCGAATGCCGGCTAGAGTCCCTAGAGTTTATATAAACAATTAATCAATGGGCTTAAATGTCCACTCGTTACGACTTGCGAATTGACCTGAGTTATTGGTCATACGTATCAAAGATGGACTGAAACTATATTTACCACTGCGCATAAAGGCCTCAGCGATTTTCTTCTGTTGCTCAGAATCTGGGTTGTTAATCATATCCGCAACCTCCGGATAACGGGAAAAATAGATTGCTTCCCAATGGGGCCTTGATGACTCATTCACATGTGAAATCACACCATGCATTTGCAGCCCTTTTATAGCCTGCCAATCACCCTGGTAGCCATGATAAATAGACCCGGCGGCACTGCCATTGATAGGTAAACTTTTTATATGCCGGCTAGAGCTTGATGAAAGAAAATAAATAACAGGTTGTTCGTCAATAAGACAGGGTGCATAAAGAACCGGAGCCGACCAACTACCGCAGGCATCTGCAGTAGCAAGGGTTAAAACAGACTCTGATTGCAAAAGTTCCCAGAATGGGAAACCACTATTAGACATTGCCTTCCCAGCGCTCGATAGCAATATCCTCTATGTCAAATAGATCTAAAATCCTAGCGACCGAATGATCGATAATATCATCAACTGTTTTAGGTTGAGTATAAAATGCAGGTGCCGGCGGACACAGAATAGCGCCAATCTGACTCACCTTAAGCATTAGCTCGCAATGACCCACATGAAGCGGAGTTTCACGCGGCACAATAACTAGCCTACGACGTTCCTTTAAGACGACATCCGCCGCACGAACAATTAAATTGTCTGCGTAGGAATTAGCTATACCCGACAGCGTTTTCATTGAACAGGGCACCACCACCATTCCGGCTGTTTTAAATGATCCACTGGCAATACTGGCACCGATATTTTTGCAGCTATGCACTTCATCTGCTAAGGCTTCGACTTGGTCAATGCTGTAATCAGTCTCTATACCTATGGTCATTTTTGCCGCCTGGCTTATCACCAGATGTACTTCGATATCATCACGCTTGGCAAGCTTCTCGAGCAACCTAATGCCGTAGATTACCGCGCTGGATCCGGACATACCAACAATCAGTCGCTTCACTAAATTCACCTCTAAATCGCTAGATTATTTTGAATGGATATGTAACGAAGGCTACATTAAAAATTATTGAATATCGCTGGCTCTTAAATCTTTTCGCAACACCTTACCTACGTTAGACATAGGTAATCGGTCTCTAAACTCTACATATTTAGGCACCTTATAGCCAGCCATTGTTTGTTTGCAAAAGGCTATTACCTGATCTTCCGTAAGCTCAGGATTAGCGCTAACAACAAACATCTTAACCACCTCACCGGCTTTAGGATCTGACACCCCTATGGCCGCACACTGCGAAACATCGCTGTGCACAGTTAAGGCTTGTTCTAGCTCATTGGGATACACATTAAAGCCAGACACCACAATCATATCCTTTAAGCGATCGACAATTTTAATATAACCCTGCTCGTCGACCATCACTATATCACCGGTGTGCAACCAGCCATCGACAAGGGTCTGCTCAGTCTGCTCAGGGCACTGCCAATAGCCCTTCATTACTTGATCGCCTCGCACGCAGAGCTCGCCTTCCCCCCCTACCTGCTGCTCAATACCATTTTCATCAACCACTTTTATTTCTGTACCAGGAATAGGAATACCCGCACTACCAATTTTTTGGAAGCCCAGAGGATTCATGGAAACTACCGGTGAAGCCTCGGTCATACCGTAGCCTTCACTGACAATACAGCCAGTTAACTTATGCCAATCATTGGCAACAGATTCCATTAACGCCATGCCACCCGATAATGTAATACGCAACCTGGAAAAGTCTAATTGAACAAATTTAGGGTACTCCATCAGGGCTACAAAGAGTGAATTTAGACCACAAAAGATATCAAATTTATACTGCTTAATAGCGCCAATAAATGCCGAGATATTTCTCGGGTCGGGAATCAAAACACTATGACCTTTAATAGCAGGAATAATACCCAAACACAGTGCATAGGAATAAATATGGTACATAGGTAATGGTGCAATCACGCAGGCACCTTCTAATGACTTTTCGCGGGTTGATAATACTGTCAGACACTGGGCAATATTTGATAGCACTGTTTTATTGGTAAGCATCACACCTTTTGATGCACCAGTTGTACCGCCGGTATATTGCAGAGTACAAATATCATTTACTTGTGCAGAGTATGGTTGAAATGTACTTTCAGATTTTAATACGCGGGAAAAGGGAATCCAATCACCAGGCTTTACACTAGTCCATTGGCCGGTGAGCTTCATTAACAGCCTACCTAGTATTCTTTTATGCAGAGGAAGTAGATCAATAGCCCGCACTACAATGACATGCTCTATGGGCGTATCTGGGAGAGCCTTGCAGACTGTGTCATAGAATTTATCCAACACAACAACGGCTCGAACACCGGCATCATTAAACTGATGAATCAATTCTCTTGGAGAATACATTGGATTGGTATTAACCACCACCAAACCTACATGCCAAGCCGCTAGAGCAACCGCTGGATACTGTATTAAATTGGGTAATTGGATGGCAATTCTGTCGCCGTATTTTAAGCCCAGCTGCTTTTGAAAATAACTAGCAATGCGACGTGAGAGCTGATCTACTTCGCTATAGCTAAGCGTCTGGCCTAAACAGCTAAAAGCTGGTTTATCGGGACATTCCTGCACAGTGTTTGACCAGAACCCAATCAGGGATTCGGCCGAAATTTCGGGCTGATCACAGGGCAACCCAACACGTTCACGCCCCTCTTTTACCGCTTGCTCTATTAACATCAGATATCCAATTATTTTGTATTATTATTTTAGAACAACTAACAATTATTTTTGGGCTTCTTCAAAAAACATTCAAATATTTACAACTGATTTAAACAAAAAAACACTCAAAATGAAAACGCTACAGAGTTAATTTCTTATATCACCACACCAACAAGATTATACTATTTTGGTTTTTATCACTGATGAAAGTTTCTTTTGGCGCCCTAAAAATGGGGTTATTAAAAGATAAAGAACTACCGAGATAAAACCCACAGCAAGAATAGGCGCTAAACCTCTTTGAAAACCCAGTGATTGATCACTCAGCAACAGACCCTCATATAGGCTTACAAAAATTGCCGGCGCCCAATAGGGGTTATCTGGATAAGCGGTCACAGGTGTAAAAAAAATAACCATTGCAGCTATAAATAAAAGCTGCCTTACCCAGCGAATAGACATTTTTCTTATTAACAGCCAGAACAGCCCCAACAGGCAGAAAACACCCGCCGAATAGGCTACCCATCCCCATATATAACTTTCAGTGCTGTACATAATCAATCAACCCATTGAATAATATGTTCTTCAATATCCTGCTCTTTCACCTCTAATTCAGACACTGCAAAATGCTTTACCGACCCTAGTACCTGATGAATTGAGTCGCGACTACCGCTGATAAGATGATGCCAGTCTGGTAGGGTCTTACCCTGCTCAATCAGTTTATATGAACAGGTATCTGGAAGCCATTTGATAGTTTTTAAACTCTCTGGATCAAGCTTAACGCAGTCATCGACTCTACTCTGTCTGTTATTATAGTCACTACAATGACAATGATTAATATCCAATAGTTTACAAGCAACATTGGTGTGGTATATTTCTGCCGTATCGTAGTCTTCAAGTTTAACTAAACAGCACTTACCGCAGCCATCACAAAGGGATTCCCATTGCTTTTGCGACATTTCATGTAATTTTTTAATTTTCCAAAATTCAGTCGTCACTAACAAGGCTCCTATTCTAGCCCTAAGATTGTGAGTCAACCCATGAAGAGGGAGGTACCTGAAGATAATAGCCTTTTTGCTCTATATCTTCGATAACACTGGCGACATCAACACGAGCCAATTTTCGGGTTTCAGTTAGTTTAAGCTTCATAACTAATTCAGGTTCACCAAAAGTATCCAATAAAATCTCAGGCACTGCTTTCAAACCTTTAGAAGAAGGAACATAAAGATACATTTCTGCCTTTTTACTACTCTTATAGATATCGCATAAGATCATAGTGGTTTACCTGTTAGGCTGGCTTTAGTTAACTCTAACTCAATAGCCGGCTGAACAACTTGCTGTCGCCAGCCCTGAGTTACCCGTTGAGGTAATAAAAAATCACCCTGCTCTGCACTTCGTAATATATCTTCCAATTCGCGCTTATTGCTTAAAAATTCTTGAGGAATCATTTGCTCACTAGCGATAGCAGCGAGTGATTTTCGTATGCTTTTAAAAATCGTAGTTAATCTGGTCGATAGCGGTTGCGGCACAGGAATAATGGGTGATTTATCATAAACATTTTGTAACTCTTCAAGAACAGCCTCACCATAACGCCTTATACTACCGGGATGCCAATCTTCGATAGCATGCAATTGATGTCTTGCGGCTGGCATCTGTTTAATAATTTCTAACAACACAGAATCCTTTGCTATTCTTGATCTGGGAACATCTTTGGTGCGAGCAATATTTTCTCGCCACTGACAAAGATGACGAAGCCTCAACAAAGAGTCATTATCAAGCCGCCAGGCGCCCTTAATTCGAAGATAATAATCGTCACTGTTTTTTCGCTGATCTACCAGTGTAAACAGGCCTTTTATCTCTTCATCAAACCATGGGATACGCTGTTGGTTTTCAAGCATTTCTTTGAGCAACCGATACAGGCTATGCAAATGAAGCACGTCAACCTCGGCATAATCAAGCTGCCTCTGAGTTAAAGGCCGCGCAAGCCAATTTGAACGAGTTTCCTCCTTATCTAACTGGGTATCTAAGAGGGCTTCGACTAATCGAGCATAACCCATACAGTAACCAATATTAGCAATGCCAGCAGCAACTTGAGTGTCAAAAATAGGGGCTGGCTGGATATTTAAGCCATGGTCCAGTACTTCAAGATCCTCTGCACAGGCATGAAAAATTAGGGTTGTTGCAGGGGATTCCAGTAATATTTTTAGTGGCGAAAAATCATCAATAGCTAATACATCAATTAGCCAAATACTGTTTCCGTCAGATAGCTGGATTAATGCTATTTTGGGGTAAAAGGTATCGGTACGAATAAACTCTGTATCCAGCGCTAAAAGCTTACAGCTAGCCAGTTGATCACAGAGTGTTTTTAGGCGTTCATTACTACTAATCCAATGACTCATTTAAATTATCTTTCTGCTTTGTAGCGCTAAATTAAGTGTCCCACCGTCCACATATTCAAGCTCGCCTCCCATAGGAACGCCATAAGCAATCCTGCTAACTTGAACGCCAAGAGACTTGGCTTTATCGGCTATAAAATGTGCTGTGGCCTCACCCTCGACCGTTAGATTGGTGGCAAGGATCAACTCAGTAACCGATTTAGATTGCAGTCGATTAATTAATGAGTCTATACCTAGTTGCTCTGGGCCCACACCGTCTATAGGAGATAGATGCCCTAGAAGCACAAAGTATTTACCACGAAAACCTCCCGCCTGTTCGATCGCAAATAAATCAGCTGGACTCTCAACCACGCAGAGTTGCGCGTCTGTTCTGGCTGGATTACTACAAATATCACAGAATTCATGCTCTGTCAGGGTGCGACACTGGGAGCACTTTCCAACCTTAGTCGCTGCCTCGCTAATAGCATCTGCAAGTTTATGGGCAGCTAGCCTGTCTTTTTCTAAAAGCTGGAGTGCCATACGCTGAGCTGATTTTATGCCTACACCGGGCAATATCCGCAACGCGTCGATTAACTGATCAATGGTTTTACCGTACAAGAAATAACCTCGAATGTTGCAACTTTATAATGGAAATTTAAAACCCGGAGGCATATTAATTCCGCCAGCAAGTGAACTCATAGCATCTTTATTCTTAGCCTCAACTTTACGCACCGCATCATTGACGGCGGCGGCGAGAAGATCCTCTAAAAACTCCTTACTCTCCTCTAGAAGAGATGGATCTATATTCACACTACGAACATCATGGCGACCGGTCATAACAACCTTAACCAAACCCGCACCCGCCTCGCCTACAACCTCTGTATTAGCGGCTTGCTCTTGCATCGACTGCATTTTTTCCTGCATTTCCGACGCCTGCTTCATTAATTTATTAATATCCATAAATTCTCTACTATCTCATTTAATCTATCGGTCGAACGGTTTTAGTATCTAAACTGGCATTAAACCTCTGTTTAAATTCCTCTAAATCAGGATCCTGATTTAATGCGTCAATGGCAGCGGCTAATCGCTCTTCCTTGGCTCTTATTTTAATGGCTCGCGGGGTTTCTTTTTCTGTTTCTCCAAAAGAAATCTCAACCATGACAGCAACTTCAAAATAAACACTTAAAGCATCGGCTAAGGCCTGTTGATGAGCCGTATCATAAAGGCTAGTTTGGTGCTTATCGATAATAAAAAGAAGTTTATTTTCTTGACGCTGACTGAAAAGACAATGACTAGCAATTTCTCCTAAGGAAGCGCCAAGGTTAAGGGACTGATGTACCTGCACCCAGTTATCTGGTGCAAGGTTATGCAATGCAATTTTGGGTTTCTCATTAGCTTGCGGTTGTGCCTTAGCAACCGTCAACTGACCATTGTCAGCTTGACTTCTAACCGGTGCGTGTTGAACCTTTGATAAATCAGTTGGAGTCGACTTTATTGTATCAACTTTCTTAGCTACAGGTGTTGGCAGCTGCAGTGCTGCTGGCGCTGCTTGAACCTGCGCTTCAGGCTTTTTTAGGCTGACCGACGCCTCCGCGTTAGTCTGTTGAGGTGCTATCTTTTGACTGGTGGACGGCGTGCTAGGACGAAAAGCCAAGGCTCGAAGCAGAACCATTTCAAAACCTGATTTTAAATCTGGCGCCAAATCTAAATCTTTGCGGCCGAGCAAGCAAATTTGATAAAAAAGCTGGACGTCCTCTCTAGAGACCGTATTGGCAATTTCACATATTTGCGCATAATGATTAGTCGATTGATCGATAGATTCAGGCACTGTTTGGATAATCGCAATCTGGTGCCAAATAGAAAGTAAATCAGCTAAAACCATCTCATAATCTGGACTTAATTCAGCAATTTTCGCAACCTCTGCTAATAATTGCGTGCCCTCACCAGCTATAAGCGCACGACAAATGCCTACAGAAAAGCTACGATCTATAGTGCCAAGCATTGCATTCACATCAGTTTCAGAAATCTTACCGCCACCGTGACCAATCGCCTGATCCGTTAGACTTAACGCATCACGCATACTGCCATCAGCGGCTCGCGCCAAGGCGAGCAAACCCTGCTTATCAGCGGGCAACTTCTCTTCATTTAAAACAAAACTGAGGTGCTGTGCAATTCGGTCTGTACTTAAATTTTTAAGATTAAATTGCAAGCATCGTGAAAGAACGGTAATCGGTAATTTTTGAGGGTCAGTGGTAGCAAAGAGAAATTTAACATGCGCTGGGGGCTCTTCTAAGGTTTTGAGCAATGCCGCAAAACTCTGCTTAGAAAGCATATGCACTTCATCGATAAGATACACTTTATAACGACCCCGTGCCGGAAGATACTGGACGTTATCCAAAAGATCTCGCATATCATCGACACCGGTGCGCGACGCAGCATCCACTTCCATTAAATCAATAAAACGACCCGATGCTATTTCTTCACAACTTGTGCAGCTACCACAGGGTATCGAGCTTACATTCACTTCACAATTAAGGCATTTCGCCAGAATACGCGCAATGGTTGTTTTACCCACACCGCGAGTACCTGTAAACAAATAGGCGTGATGTAAGCGATCACTGTCCAAGGCATTAATTAACGCCTGCAACACATGCTCCTGCCCTACCATTTCGGAAAAGATATTAGGACGCCATTTTCGGGCAAGAACCTGATAGCTCATAGCGGATATCCACTGATCGTTAAAAGTACCATTATAGGTATATATGTGAAGTGCGCAAAGGAAGAATGGCGATGACCCCCAATAGCCACACCTCGGCACACAGAATAACTACTACCGTTGCTCCCTTCCGGGCCTGGCGGGATTAATAGTCGTCTGTTGCGAGGGAACCAAAGGGGGCCACCATTGAAAACGTTCAAGCGGCGAGATTATGCGAGGTTTAACCGCGAAGTGCAAGATACAAAACACCGCTTGAGCTTAAATCAAAGTATGTTTTTCCTTTAGTTTATTCATATAATGATTAAAAGAATAAGGAAGTAACGGATGCTCAACCTAAAACACTTTTCAAAAACAGCACTATTATTAGGCATTTTAAGCCTAACCGTTGCTGTATCTGGCTGCAGTGATTATCAGAGTAATGTGGAATCTGGCAATCTTAGTGGCACATTACATTGGGGAAATGGAACAGAACCTCAGAGCCTTGACCCGCATATTGCTACGGGGGTTCCCGAGCATCATATTATTACTGCCCTTATGGAAGGCCTAATCCACAAAGATGGTGAAAGCTTAGAACCAAAACCGGGAGTCGCTGAATCTTGGGATATTAGTGAAGACGGTCGAATTTATACTTTTTATCTTCGCAAGCATGCTCGCTGGTCAAATGGCGACCCCCATAATGCCCATGATTACGTTTGGTCCTGGTGGCGAGCACTACAACCTGCACTTGGGAATCTCTATGCCTATATGTATTTCCCGATTAAAAATGCCAAGGCCTATTATAAAGGCGAAATTAAAGATTTTGATCAGGTGGGTGTTAAAGCACTAGGCGATCATATACTTCAGGTGACATTAACCAACCCCATCCCCTACTTTTTACAGTTACTTGACCACTACAGCACCTATCCTGTTCACCGTGCAACCATTGAAAAGTTTGGCGCGGCCGATCAACGAGGTACTCGCTGGACCTATGAGGGCAATATTGTCGGCAATGGCGCTTTTCAACTTTTGGAATGGAAAATTAATCGCCGTATTACCGTGGAGCGCAACCCCTACTACTGGGATGCTAAAAATATTCGTCTCAACAGGGTGGTTTTTTATCCTACAGAAAATGTGACCACTGAAGAACGTATGTTTCGTGCAGGACAGCTGCATTACAGCGGCATTCCCGCAGATAAGATTAAAGCCTACCGACAGGCTCAGAACCCATCACTGCGTATTCAGCCCTATCTAGGTGTTTATTTTTACCGTCTTAATGTTAAGACACCCCAGCTTAAAGATAAACGGGTTAGGCGTGCGCTAGGAATGACTATAAACCGTGATCAATTAGTATCGCAAATAGCCAAAGGTGGACAGATCCCCGCCTATGCCATCACGCCCCCGGGCACTATGGGGTATTACCCCAAAAGCGATCTTAGATTTGACCCCGAAGCGGCACGTGCCCTTTTAGCCGAAGCGGGATACCCCAATGGCGAAGGCTTTCCAACCACTGAAATCCTCTACAACACCAGCGAGGGCCATCGCAAAATTGCGGTAGCACTCCAGCAGATGTGGAAAAAGCATCTCAATATTGATGTGACACTTTTAAATCAAGAATGGAAAGTTTATCTGGATACGGTCAGCAACCATCATTATGAAATCGCTCGCGCAGGCTGGATAGGGGACTATGTAGATCCAAATAACTTCTTGGATATGTTTTTGTGCAATGGCGGTAATAACCGCACTAACTGGTGCAATAAGGCGTTCGATCGGTTGATTCTGGAGGAGGCGCCCACGGCGAAATCCCATACCGAACGCTTGGCGATTTTCAAGCGGGCAGAAAAGATTCTGTTGGATGATATGCCAGTGATTCCTATCTATGTTTACACCTCTAATAATCTTGTGCACCCCTCTGTTAAGAATTTTGGCCGTAATATTCTTAACCAAGCTAATTACCGTGAGATGTATCTAGAACCTGAACTGATCGAGGAGTTAACCCACTAATGCTTGGCTTTGTTTTCAGTCGATTGTTACAGGCTATCCCGGTGTTACTAGTGGTTATATCTGTGACGTTTTTATTAATTCACAGCGCCCCAGGCGGTCCTTTTTCAGCTGAAAAAGCCGTACCACCTGAGGTAGCCGCAGCACTCGAGGCTCAATACAACTTAGACCAACCGCTGTGGCAGCAATATATTAGTTATTTGGGCGATATCATGCGCGGGGATTTTGGCCCTTCATTTAAATATTCTGGACGCACAGTTAATGAATTAATTGCTGCCGGGTTACCGGTTACTGCGGAACTGGCACTTTACGCTATGTTAGTGGCTTTAATTGTTGGCATAAGTGCCGGTGTTTTGGCCGCAATGAAGCCCAATACAATGCAAGACTATATCCCTATGTCCGCAGCTATGCTGGGTATCTGTATGCCATCATTTTTACTCGGTCCTATTTTGATTTTATTGTTTGGCATTCACTTAGAATGGCTACCAGTTTCAGGTTGGGGGGATATCCCCGGCGATAAAATTCTGCCCGCTATTACGCTGGGCACTGGCTATGCGGCCTATATAGCGCGTCTGTCACGGGGCGGTATGCTTGAGGTATTATCTCAGGACTATATTCGCACCGCGCGCGCCAAGGGGCTTTCTGAGCGACTAGTCATTATGAAACATGCATTGCGGGGCGGACTGATCCCTGTGATTGCCTTTTTAGGGCCAGCCTTTGCTGGGCTCCTGGGCGGCTCGTTTGTAGTAGAAACTATCTTTCAAATCCCCGGTTTGGGCCGTTTTTATGTAACCGCTGCATTTAATCGCGACTACACCATGATTTTGGGCATGACCCTATTTTTTGCAGGCCTAATCATAATCTTTAATTTACTATCAGATCTTATTGCACTCTGGCTAAACCCAAAACTTCGCCAACAGATGAAAGGGAGGAAATAATGACAGACTCCCTAAAAAAATCCGAGCAACGCAGTTCGTTATGGTCAGATGCGTGGGTTAAATTACGCAAAAATCGTTTAGCCTTGCTAGGTCTTATAGTGCTTATTACCCTCTGTATAATTTCATTACTAACCCCCCTTATAGCCCCCTATAGCTATGAGGAGCAAGACTTGATGCTAGGGGCCACTCCACCCTCTTTTGCCCATTGGCTGGGTACCGATATTTTTGGCCGCGATATGCTAACCCGTATTATGTACGGTGGCCGCGTATCGCTAATGGTTGGCTTTATTGCTACTGCCGTTGCGCTAGTTATAGGTATTTTGTGGGGTTCGATTGCTGGGTTTTTTGGCGGCCGGGTGGATGCGCTAATGATGCGTATAGTGGATATTATGTATGCCCTTCCTTTTATGATTTTTATTGTGTTATTGATGGTGGTATTTGGACGTAATATTCTTCTATTATTTATCGCTATTGGCGCTGTGGAATGGCTAACCATGGCGCGAATTGTACGCAGCCAGGTTATGGCACTGCGCCAACAGGAATTTATTGAGGCCGCCTACTCTATGGGTTTGTCAAAATGGACTATCATTCGCCGGCATATTATTCCTAATACTCTTGGCCCTGTAATCGTCTATACCACTTTAACAATTCCCAGCGTGATGCTACTGGAAGCCTTTTTAAGCTTTTTGGGGCTGGGCATTCAACCTCCTCAAAGCTCATGGGGGCTATTGATTAATTACGGTGTTGAAACCATGGAAGAATATCCCTGGTTGTTAATTTTTCCCGGCATTACTTTATCGGTTACATTATTCGCTCTTAATTTTCTCGGCGATGGGCTGCGCGATGCCCTAGACCCCAGAACATCAAAGGACTGATTACAGGAATCTCTTTATGGCATTACTTGAAGTCAATAATCTCAAAATTTCATTTCACACGAGAAATGGTGAAGTGAAAGCGGTAGATGATGTGAGCTTCTCTGTGGATAGCGGCGAAACATTGGCAATTGTCGGCGAATCCGGGTCTGGCAAATCGGTTACCTGTTATAGCTTATTAGATTTATTGCCTAAGCCTCCTGCCGTTTTAGAAGGCGGCACTGCGAACTTTGATGGCGAAGATTTATTGGCCTGCAGTAAGGATCGCATGCGCCAGTTTCGCGGCAACCATATTGCCATAATCTTCCAAGACCCTATGACGTCTCTGAATCCCTTTTTGACCATAGGTGAACAGCTCATTGAGCCGCTAATTTATCACCCAGAAAAGTCGCAGCGACTCAAACGAGATGCAGCGCGATCTGAAGCCATTGATTTGTTAGCTGAAGTTGGAATAATAAACCCCCAAGCGCGATTTGAAAATTATCCACATGAGTTTTCAGGCGGTATGCGTCAGCGGGTAATGATCGCTATGGCGCTAATTAATAAACCGCGCCTTCTTATTTGCGATGAACCCACGACGGCATTAGATGTGACTATTCAGGCGCAAATTTTAAAGCTAATAAAGGCACTACAAAAGACTCGCGATGTGGCGGTAATATTTATTAGCCATGATTTGGGCGTGGTCGCAGGTATTGCCGATAAGGTTCTAGTCATGTGTGAGGGAAAAACCCAAGAAAGTAATAGCACTCAGCATGTGTTTTATAACAGTACCAGTGATTACACACACAAATTGTTAGCGGCGATTCCTAGTGGCGTCAAGACTTCAAAAAATTATGCCCAAGATGGTGAGCCTCTGGTGGAAGTAAAGCAGGTTAAAACCTACTTTAAAGATTTTTCTAGTAAGGATAAATCAGCGATTAAAGCAGTCGACAATGTATCCCTAAGTATTCAAAAGGGTGAGGTTCTTGGTCTGGTGGGGGAATCAGGCTCTGGGAAATCTACCCTAGGGCGCTCTATTCTTCAGCTAGCGCCTCTTATAGCGGGTTCTATCCATTATGCTGGCAATAAAATATCAGCTCTAAAAGCCAGCGATTTTTTGCCTTATCGGCGTAAACTACAGATGATTTTTCAGGATCCCTATGCCTCATTAAACCCTCGCATGACAGTCTATGAAACATTAGCAGAGCCTCTGCTCTACCATGGTATTGCTAATAAAAAGACGGTTGCCAAGCAGGTTCAACAACTAATGGACGATGTCGGTTTAGCTAGATCAGGTGTATTGAAATATCCCCATGAGTTTTCTGGCGGGCAGCGACAAAGAATTGCGATTGGGCGTGCAATAACCACTCAACCAGAATTTTTAATTGCTGATGAACCGGTTTCTGCATTAGATGTCACCATTCAGGCGCAGATTTTAGAGCTTATTTTAAACTTGGTCGAACAGCGCAATTTGACCATGCTGTTTATTTCACATGATCTCTCTGTGGTACGCTATATTTCAGATCGAGTGGCGGTGATGCATCGCGGCAAATTGGTTGAAGAAGGCAATACTGAACAACTCTGGGCCGAGCCAAAGATGAACTATACCAAGGCACTTTTAAAAGCCATTCCGTTGACAAATCCTACGCGCGAAAAAGGGTTTATGAACACCTAATGTGCCAATAACCGTTGCAATATAGGCATCAATTCCTCAGCCGAAGCAGGCTTAATCAAGTAGTCAGATACTCCGAGCTGCATGGCAGCATCCACCATACCCTCTTTCTCAACTGACAACACAATAATAGGCAATTTTTTTCTATATCCAGTTACCCTCTCACGCTGCCTAACGGCTTTAACTAGCTCTAACCCATCCATGACTGGCATTTGCATATCAATAAGCATTAAATCACAGTCCTGTGAGGCCAATAAATCCAATGCCTCTTCACCGTTTTCTGCCTCAAGACAATGAAGTCCTATTTTCTCTAGTATTGCTTTTACATAGATACGACCCAGATTTTGATCCTCTACAACCAATACAGTTTTACCATGCAATGACAACGGCTCTACTGGTACTGATTCCCAAGTAGCCTTCTCTTCCCTAATCAGTTTATCGGAAACACTGGGAAATAAGAGTGTAAATGCAGTGTACCGACCCAATTCAGAACAGCAATGAATATCGCCACCCAATGAAATCATAGTTCGTTTGCAATAGAACAACCCTAAACCAGTACCCCCCTGTTTGCCCGAGGTATAAAAGCTATCGAATAATTTGGGAATTTCTTCAGGGGCAATACCCAGGCCTGTATCGCACACCTCAATATGATTTACTCCATCAACACTGGGTATCAGTGAAATGATGATCTCAGCATCACGTAGATTTTTTACATAGTACAGCGCGTTTTTGATTAGGTTGTATAAAACGTACTCAACCATCACTGGCTCCACCAATAACTCGAAGTCGCCACCTGTAACTGACACTTTTTGCGACTGCTCTGTATCCTGATAGGCATAGCCTTTTACCGCGCTCTCAACCAGCACCTTTGCAGAGAGCAGCTTAAAACCGTAGGGATTAACAGGTTTCTCTCTAATTGCATCCATGGTCATATCAATCACCTGCAAACCATTCTGAATCACTTTTTGAGCATTGCTAATATGCTCAATAACAACGGAATCTTCAGTATCGATATAAGGTAACTGCCTTTCAATAAGCCACAGACTGCCATGAATCTGTGACAGTGGATTACGCATTTCATGGGCTATAGAAGCCGCTAATGAACCCATAGACGCTGTTTTTTCTTTCTCAGCAGCTATCTTTTGTTCAACAAGCTGATGAATCTGAATAATGTGCAACAAAGCCAAATCGAGGTAATAAACCAAAATTCTAGTAAAAACCTCACTTTTGAGGCGTATAGAAGGCTGTCCATATGCCTCGATAACACAGGTAATATCCTGCCTGTGGTAGAGCACAAAGACTACCGAAATTCCAGCATCGATCAAATATCTTTGCAAGAACTCATCTGGACAATTTTTTGCAACAACGATGGTGGACATGCCTAAGTCACCTCCCTTTGTTGATTTTATCTTGGCACTAACCTGTGACTGTTGATAGATTTTCGGAAACGGCTCACCACCACCGAATAACTTTGTGTAAAACAATTTAACATCGGTAAAACCAAATAATCGCCGCAAGGTTTCATCCACCCTGTGATTAAGCTCATCAATGCTATTGACTGTTTGCAATGCAGCCAAAGCTCGCATCAACGTCGACTCTATAGCAGCGCTTCCAGTTATCAAGGTTAGCAACAAATTTCCAATAATAGCTTCAATACGATCATAAAAAAAATAACTATACCAAAAACATATGAAGACAATACTAAAGTAAAACTTAGGCGTACTGACATTGAGATTAGAAAGTAGGCCACAGAGCAGGAACATCAGAGAAACCACAATGGTCGATGCAATGAATTTTATTAACAGAGGTGTATGAAATATGATGGTTCACTCCTTCCTTGGAATTTCTAAAGCCCTAATTCTCGGCGCAGTAATGGGCCCCATATACAAAGTACTAGCCTCTTCTCAATACTTGTGCCAATCAAATAGTGAATTAATTTGGCTGTGGAAAAAATACCCCAAACGTAGTTACCAGAGATTTACCGCAATATTATGGGTAAAGGGCCTAAGTAGCCGCAATCCTTGCCAGACCGATGCTGTTCGTATGGTTATCCAGCACAGATTCCCATCTGAACCATTTCCTCTACTCAAGATAGTGGCTAATTCACTGTTAATTATTCTTATTATACCCATTAGTGGTGCTATGGGCCTTATACAGGGCCCGCTATTTCTATTGAGAGAACATTTTGAACATAAATAAACAAAAACCCAAAATACTGGTTGTTGAGGATGATAAACGTCAATCAGATTTACTGATTGAACTGATTAATGACACCGGCTTATATGATCTAATACCGGCGTATAACGGCAAGCAGGCCTTTAGCTGTTTAAAAGCAAATCGTAGAGGATTCAATTTTTTAACCAACAAAATAGCCTGCGTTTTACTTGACTGGCAGATGCCGGAAATGAATGGCGAGCAATTTTTAACTCAGCTCAGAAAGCAAGAAACTAGAATACCATTTAAGCGCTTTTTACCTATTATTGTCCTATCGGCCTACAGTGATAAAGAGCGCTGGCAATTAGCAACAAACCCTTCACTGGGCATGGCTTCTTCATACTTTGTAAAGCCTTTTGATGAAATTTCATTGATCAATATCCTTTACAGGATTGTCTATCAGAAGGAGGCCGAAATACTGAGAGAAATGTTGGGGGAATAATGCAGGCATTGGTATCAGTAATCACACTTAAAGTATAAGTTGGTATGTATTGTTGGGCATCTGTTTTAGATCATTATTATCAGCCTTTAATAATATCTATGATCGGTTCTCTATACTCCCACTTGCCCTTTGGTGCTTTGAACTTTCTTGATATATGGATCAACCATTGATTACTTAAACAACTACCGTATCTTGTTATTGTGTAACCACTGCGTCATGGATAAGACTTTTTACAATTTATATGGAAATTAACAGACTACAGCATCGACGATAACAACTATTTGCACAACAAAATAATAACACATGGAGTTGTTGTTATCCTCAAGCGTATATTGCCTGTAGTTCACAACAGGAGCGATAATTATGAATATAGGTAATGTTAGTAACAGAACACCAGCAATAAAAGGTATACATACCCAAGGTATATTGAGTGATAGACAGACTGATACAGATCCTATGGCAAGCAAACTATCTGCTATGGGTCTGCGCATCCAAACTTTTGAAGGCAATCAAGTAGATAGGTTGTCAGAGTCGCAGTTAGTGCAAATAGCCCATTGTTATAGGGAAATTTTTAATGAAAGCTGGGGCGAATCTTGGGACGAGGTATCAGCTCTGCGCGAGGTAAAATACAACCTGCGCGTTGAGCGCGGTCGCACGCCTATAGCCTCATTCCTGTACCAAGGTCATAAATTGATAGGGTTTGCCTGGGGGGTTTTACTTAACAAAGACAGTCTAGCGGCCGAGCGGGATATGCCTTTTGGATTACATAGCGACGAGAAAGAAAAAGGGCTAAAAGTCTCACTGTATTGGTTGGACAATATTGCTAAGCAAAATAAGCTATTTTTGCTACGTGAGCTAGGAGTATTAAAAACTCACCGCAAATTAATGGCTCCTTTCCTAACTATTTCCGCTTTTAAACGAGCTATAAACTTAGGCTATAACACCACGCTTTTTTGGACGAATATTGATAGTGGCGTCTTTAACTGGGGACTGGGGGTTGGATTAACCCCAGTGCATTTTTTTATTACAAAAAACCTATTGCTTATGTTTGGCAGTATTAGCTACACGGTGAGCATCCTTGAAAGGGCGTTCAGTAACGACTCGAGTGGTACAAAACGCTACTCTGAATTTTTTGGTAATATCAACCGATACCTATGTAAAGATTATGGAAAATCCCTACATCGCAACCCAGGATAATTTATGAATTTTTTGGCAAGATCAACCGATACCTATGTAAAGATTATGGAAAATCCCTACATCGCAACCCAGGATAATTTTTGTGAAGGACTATGGGCTACCCCTAGCAACCAATGTATCCTTGGCATCAACTATGCAGTGGCCAAGACTAAAAAGCAATTTTTTCATGATGGTTCAACGGTACTGGATCAAACCAATGCCTTTGATCTGGCTGAAATTGACAATGCCAATCTAGGCCAAATCAATTTAATTAAGGTGTCCTCATTTTGTGGGCCCGGCAGTTTAATTTGGGGCTATGATATTGCCAAAGCCGAGCGCATAACCCTAAGCCATTTATCGACAGCACTCGACAACGAAATATCAATCTATTGTTTAGATCCGTTGGCCGATGCCTTTAAACAGTTGACCGGCACAGTGGCAGCGCCGCGCTTTCCCTTCTTCCCCGGCTCCCATGTGCCCTGTGCGGCAAAATCTATTATTAAAGAGGGCGATACCCATATCTATGTGGCTCAGGGGTTGGCGATTCCATTCGATAGAGAGAAAAATGCCTGTCTATTAATGGAAGATTTTGGCAACTTACCAAAATTTATACACAATAAGCGAGCTTATACCGACGATATCTTGCTAAATTTAGCCAGAAGTATTTTGCAAATTGGTCAAAACCAACAGGTTAATTACAAAGAGTGCTGGCTGGGTATTAAAGACTTGCAGGTGGGCGTCGATGAAGTTGGCTGTGCACTGGCAGCAGACCCCTATTTAAAAATAGCCAAAAAAGCATTTATTAAGGGTATAGATAAAATATCCATTGATCAGTGGTCTGCGCAAGTGGAGCCTATAGATAGAACGTGACTATTTTTTATCTATTCCCTATTAATGCCCTGCTGCTGTCTGCAATGGGACTCTATGCTATCTATAAAAAGAATAGTATTGAAAATGGGTTATTTTTAACCACTAATCTGAGTATAGCCTGTTGGAATCTATGTATCTGGTATTTGGAAACTCGAGCTACCGTAGCCAATGTCAATCTAGTATCGGATCTTCAGCTAGTCTCTGCGCTATTGTTTTCGGTTAACTTCTATTTCTTTTGTCAGCAACTGGCCAGTAAACCTTTATCGCCCACCTCTATCCTACGCCATACGGCTATTTTAATGCTGATTGTGCTGATTATTTTATGTATGGAGTTGATCACCTATGCCTCATTGCAACAGGGCAAGGTGGTTTATGACGATGATATAGGCTACTTGCTATATACAATCTATCTAGCTACCTACACCCTGCTAGGACTTGCTACACTGGTAAAATTATATGCTAAAAAACCGGAAAGCCGGCAGCATATTATCCATGTAATGGTCGGTTTTGGGCTATTCTTTCTGATCACTGTCTGGTGTAACATGATTTTGCCTCTTTGGGGCAACTATAATTATTTACTCTATGGTTACCTTAGCTCATTATTTCCATCCACCATGTTTTTTATTACAACCTTTTTAAAATATGATCTGGTTGGTACTAGACTGGCTGTTAGTAAACGAGTATCCGTATTGGTTACCTATGGGATAGTTATCTTTTCCAGTCTGCTGGTCTATAAGCTATCAATAACTAATACATCTATGGGCACCGTACTGTTACCTCTACTCTGTCTGTTTTGGAGTCTGTATGCCGGCCCCTTTAAGCGCTTTTTAATATCGTCGGTGCGAAGAAAATTTGTTAGCGGCTGGTACGATGCCAATCAGGTAATCTCCAAAATTTCCGAGCAATTAACCGTTGAAAAAGATATCCATAGGATTATATGGGAAGTAAGAAACTGCTTAGATAGCGTATTTGAGGTGGAAATATTACAGGCATTTATCGCCGATAAGCAACAGGGGAATCGGTTGTATAATCTGCAAAGTAACAGTGTTATTACAGGAGCAGATAAATCCGTTAATCAGCCCAATACCGATATTATTCGCGAAATGGCCTCTCTTAACCAGCCAATTATGATATTAAGCTGTAGCGCGCAACTACAGGATTTTTGCAGGCAATTAGGCCATCAGAGTATGCAAAGCACCCTTGTATTACCATTGCATTCACCGGAATTACTGGAAGGGTTTATTATTTTGGGTGAAAAAAGCAATCAAGAGCAGTATAGCCAATATGATATGCAGTTTTTTAAACGCCTGTTGCATTATTTATCCGCAGTGTTTTTCCGACTAACCCCATTAAAAAAGCTGGAAAGTATCTATTTAGAGACTAAACAGAGACTGCATCAAACAGAAATACAGTTAATGCGCAACGAAAAGATAGAGGCGGTTGCCCATGCCACACGCCAGTGCCACCATGAATTAAAAACACCACTAAGTATTATTAAGTTGGCTGTGGGTCGGTTGCAACCTCTACAAAATTTAGATGAGTTTAAAGCGCTGGTCTATGAAGAAATTGAGCGCGCATCAATGGTGATTAATGAAACTCTGACCATTACCGATAGCGCAAAACCTCAACCCTCTGTGAAGGAACTTGTGGATGTTAATCAGTGCATAAATCGTTGCTTTAAATTGATTCCTGTATCCGGCTATACGCTGCACACTGAACTGTCCCCTATACCTAAAATATACGCGGTATTAAGCGATTTAGAGATCGTGTTTACCAACCTGATGAGCAATGCAAAAGAGGCAATGCCCAATGGGGGGCAACTCAAAGTCTGTTCCTCTCGCAAAGGTAGCGATATTGTAGTTACCTTTGCCGATTCTGGCATGGGTATTTCCAAGGAGTTACAACACCGCATTTGGGATCCGTACAGCAGCGGGCATCGGACCAAAGCTGGCAATTCTACCGCGGGCAGGGGATGGGGTATGACCATCGTGCACCGCATTATCACCGAGCACGATGGCAATATCAGCTTTAACAGCCACCCCAATCAGGGCACAGAATTTATTATTAGGCTGCCTATTGCAAAGCCTTTGGCTAAATCATTACCTCAATCAAAAGACCTTCTTAACGTCAACCACAGCTAGAACAAAATTCTAATTCCCGTCCCGCGCAAACCACAGTAACCCTGTGGATTTTTGGCAAGATATTGCTGATGGTAGTCCTCTGCATAGTAAAATTCTGGCGCCTCGCGAATTTCGGTGGTAATTTCCCCGTACCCAAGATCGTGCAATAAACTCTGTACGTCCTTAGAAGAGGCTTCAGCCTGCTGTAACTGCACTGGGTCTGTACAGTAAATCGCTGACCTGTACTGCGTTCCAGCATCATTGCCCTGGCGCATACCCTGAGTAGGATCATGTGATTCCCAAAAGACTTTAAGTAAGTCACCATAACCAACTTCAATGGGGTCAAATACCACTAGCACAACTTCTGTATGACCGGTCAACCCAGAGCATACTTCTTGGTAACTGGGGTTGGGCGTATAGCCACCAGCATAGCCAACAGCAGTAGAAACCACACCGGATTGCTGCCAGTAACGACGCTCTGCTCCCCAAAAACATCCCATTGCAAAGATTGCTTGCTGAAGATTGTCGGCAAAAGGTGGCTGAATAGGCTGCTTGGAGAGCAAATGTAAATTACTCACCAAGATTGGTTGTTCACGACCGGGTAAGGCATCTTCTGCACAGACCATAGGCGTTTTGATAAGATCATTAAGAAACATACAGGAACCAATAATTATTACTTAGATGTCTACTACTAGGCACTCCATATAGATTATGGTCTAGAGCGCGTTAAGTCCTAACTCTAAATCATTTTTTATATCGGCAATATCCTCCAAGCCTACCGCGATACGGATAAGGCCCTGCTCAATGCCCGCTTCAGACAGCGCCTTTGCATCTAACCGACCATGAGTGGTGGTTGCCGGATGGACAATCGTGGTTTTGGTATCACCTAAATTAGCGGTTAAGGACAGCATTTTTACAGCATCGATAACCTGCCATGCTGCTGCTCTGCCACCTTCAACAGTAAAGGAAAGAACAGCGCCAAAATCCGTTTGCTGTTTTTTCGCCAAACTATGCCCGGGATGATCTGGCAAGCCAGCATAAAATACCTTACTAACTTTGGGGTGCTCTGATAGCCACTCGGCCAACACTTTAGCATTGGCTGAATGAGCTTTCATTCTAAGACTTAACGTCTCAAGGCCCTTAAGGAATATCCAGGCATTAAAGGGGCTCATAGTGGGGCCTGCGGCACGCAAAAAGCCCAGCACCTGATCCATCAATTCGGCACTGCCAACCACAGCACCACCTAGCGCCCTGCCCTGACCATCGATATATTTAGTAGCAGAGTGCACCACTATATCTGCACCCCAGTTAAGTGGCTTTTGCAAAATCGGCGTACAGAAACAGTTATCGACCACCAATAGGGAATCAGACTGTTTGGCTAACTGGCTAAGAGTTTGCAAATCTGCTATTTCTGAAAGCGGATTGGATGGCGACTCACAGAAAAACATTTTAGTATTGGCTTTAACCGCGTCCTGCCATGCTGATAAATCAGTTAACGGCACATAGCTAACCTCAACACCAAATTTAGTGATGTATTTATCCATCAATACACGGGTACTACCAAATACATCTCGCGAACAAACAATATGATCACCGGATTCTAGCAGCGCCATGATAACGGCTAAGGTAGCTGCCATACCCGAGGATGTGGCTACTGCTTGCTCGCCCTCTTCAAGCATCGCAAGGCGCTGCTCAAAGGTTTTAACCGTTGGGTTGGTATAGCGTGAATACACATTGCCCTGTATTTCATTGCTAAAGCTTTGGGCCGCCATCTCAGCACTTTCAAACACATAACTAGAGGTAAGAAATAGTGCTTCTGAATGCTCATTCTCATGGGTAGGCTGATACCCACCACGAATGGCGTTAGTTTCTTGCTGATAGGGGTTAGATTTATTTTTCATCGGACTATTCTATCAAATTTATATAAATTCAACTGACACTATTATTATGTATGCCAATAACTGACTGTTTAATAGTGTCTGAGGATGAATTGTTATCCTGCTTTGCATTGTCATTACGGATTTTATGAATATGGTTTAAATAGGCTTCATCTACATCACCTGTTACATATTCACCATCAAACACTGAACAATCAAAACGTTTAACTTCAGGATTACCCTCTGTTCCGGAGGCTATCAAATCCTCAAGATCTTGGTACACAATCCAGTCAGCACCAATAATATCGCCGACTTCATCGTCGGTACGCCCATGAGCGATTAGCTCATCGGTTGTAGGCATATCAATGCCATATACGTTAGGGTAGCGCACACCCGGTGCGGCTGACACCATATAAACATTTTTGGCGCCCGCGTCTCTAGCCATTTGAATAATTTCTTTTGATGTGGTTCCACGAACAATAGAATCATCTACAAGCAATACGTTCTTGCCAGCAAACTCAAGCTTAATGGCATTAAGCTTTTGACGAACAGACTTTTTACGCTCTTTCTGGCCAGGCATAATAAAGGTTCGACCAATGTAGCGGTTTTTCATAAAGCCTTCGCGAATTTTGACACCCAAACGCTCAGCAAGTGCCTGAGATGATACTCGGCTTGTGTCGGGAATAGGGATTACCACATCAATATCATGATTTGGTTTTTCTCGCATGATCTTGTCTGCAAGTTTTTCTCCCATACGCAGCCGACATTTGTAGACTGAAATATTGTCCATGATGGAATCTGGACGCGCAAAATACACATGCTCGAAAATACAGGGCGTTAATTGGGGGTTTTCTGCACACTGTTGAAGATGAAGATTACCCTCAATATCTACAAATAACGCTTCACCCGGCTCAAGATCTCGAATCAATTCAAAACCTAGGCTATCCAATACCACTGATTCAGAAACAACGGCATACTCATCGCCGTTTTCTGTGTGTCGCACACCAAAACATAGCGGACGTATACCATTGGGGTCACGAAATGCGAACATACCATAATTCGCTATAAGCCCTACTACTCCATAGGCACCACGACAACGTTTATGCACCTCAGATACTGAGGCAAAAACGTCCTGACTTGTGGGTGCTAATTTGCCTCTAACCTGCAACTCATGGGCAAAGACATTAAGCAAAACTTCAGAATCAGAATCGGTATTTAGGTGACGTAAATCAGTTCTAAAAATATGTTCGCGCAATTCATCTGCATTGGTTAGGTTGCCATTGTGCGAAATGCAAATTCCGTAGGGAGAGTTTACATACAGTGGCTGCGCAAGCGCAGGACCAGAGCTGCCTGCCGTTGGATAGCGGCAGTGGCCCACACCAAATCGGCCTACTAATCGCATCATATGACTACGACGAAAGACGTCTCGTACCAGCCCTTCACCTTTACACTGGTGCAATTCTCCATTGCTATCAGTGACCATGCCCGCAGCATCCTGCCCTCTATGCTGAAGCATTGTTAGCGCATCATACAGCTCTAAGTTAACATCTGAAGTTCCTGCTATTCCAACCACACCACACATGATTTAAATCCAACCAGTTAGTAAATTTTTAACATCAGTCGCAGCTTCTCTTCCCCAGTCTTCAAAAGTTTGAAACACAGGGATAAGCGTCGATTCTTGCCACCAAGGGTCCTGCTCTACTGGAATGGCTTTTGGAAGTGCAGTTACCAGAGCTAATACAACTAAAAGCCCTCTAAAAACCCCAAAAACCAACCCTAATGTTCTGTCGGTCCCCCCAAGGCCTGTGGAGGTCACTAATTTTCCTAATAGGAAATTTACGATTGCACCCAGCAAAAGGGTGCCTACAAAAAGCCCGCCCCATGCCGCCAGTTGGCGAAGGGAGGCTAATTCAATAAAATTAACAAGGAGTACCGACGCAGTCTCACTAAAGGTCATTGCCACGACAAAGGCAGTGACCCATATTACTAACGACATAGTCTCTTTAATAAAACCTCTAATAAGGCTAATTAAACCAGAGATGGCGAGAATAATTACAATACCTATATCAGCAACTGCTATATCCATAACCTATCCGCTATTTAAGGCACATATTTTAAAACAATTGAATCTGTTTCAAGTAATTTATCAATATCACTTTTATCAGCTATAGCATTGCGCCGATTAATTTTGGGACCAATATAAACCCGATGAAAGGTTTTTTTATTGATCTGAACGCTCTTAAGAAAGGCTCTATATTGCTTAGCCAATAACGCCTGTTTAAGCATATCAGCAGAGGACTTCTCTTCATAACTTCCCACCTGTAGATACCATCTTTGTGGCAAGCCGGAATCGTCCAATCCATGGTAGCTAGTATCATTTTCTTGAACCGGTTGTAATCTGTTTATTTCAAATACTGGGGCTACATCAGCACTATTTTTAACGCCATAAGGACGCGTAGCAATAACAATATCTGTAGTTGTTATCATTGGCGCCGAGGGTATTAAGGATGTACGATCAATTTTTTTAGGATCAGTAAAATCAAGTAGTAAAGGCAACAAAACTAATCCAAGCGCACCCAGCACCAGCGCACCGATAATTCGTTGTTTTAATCCGTCACTCACCTGCAACCTCCTTTGATATAAAATCCAATACCGCGGCCACGGTATGGAAGGAGCCAAACACTACCACCTTCCCTGTATCTCCGGCCTTAGAGACCGCCGACAAGAAGGCCTCTTCTATGGTTTTGTTTAACGAACCCTTAGCACCGGCATTGTATAACAGTTTTAGTAAGTATTGTCCTTTTGCCGCACGAGAAATTCCGGTTAATTCAGCAATATGCCAACAATCAATCTCGGGCTTAAGCTGAGAGACCATTGAAGACCAATCTTTATCTTCCAAAACAGAGGCAACCGCTATAACTTTAGATTGTGGAGTGCGCAACTTATGGGCCAGCATTGCCGCAGCCGCTGGATTGTGCGCAACATCTAGAATAATAGGTACCGAACGATACTCAATATATTGCTGTCGACCCATAATCATTACATTATTTAAAGCAGATCGGCATTTAGCCAGGTCCAGAATCAAGCCGAGACTAACCAATGCTTGCAGCGCCAAGGTTTTATTGACTGCAAGAGGACCTGAAACGGATAAATTATCAAGACTGATAAAGCCTGACGACTCTGGCGAACGATTTACATCGATAGAAAAAACGTGCTCGCTAACCACACAATTGAAGTCTCGACCCAGCCATAGGGCATTAGAGCCGGTGTTTGCGACAAATTGCTCAAAGTTCTCAGGATAATCTTGCTCGCCGATTATTAACGGGCAATTTTTACGCGCTACACCTAACTTTTCGTTGGCAATTTCAGCTCTAGTATTGCCAAGCCACTGCTGATGATCTAAATCAATACTGGTCAGTACAGCTACGTCGCAATCAATAATATTGGCGGCATCTAAGCGCCCACCAAGACCGACTTCCAATAACACTACGTCCAAGTCATGACCACTGAAAATAATCAAAGCCGCAAGGGTATTAAATTCAAAATATGTAAGGGATATTAATTCACGTAACTGCTCAATACTTTCGAAAGCAGAAACAATCATATCGTCTGGAACTGGCACACCGTCTAAACAGATGCGTTCGTTATAGACTTGAAAATGAGGAGAGGTAAAACTACCGACAGACTGTCCATGAGCCAGAAGTATTGATTGCATACTGGCAACACAGGAGCCTTTGCCGTTAGTACCGGCTACAGTAATAACTTTGGCTTTCCCTACGCTGCCATTCGCAGATTGACTGGATTTGTAGCGTGACCAAACTTCAGCAACCCTATCTAAACCCAACTCAATTTCAGAGGGGTGCCTACTTTCTAATAGCTTTAACCATTCCGCTAGAGAGCGGTTAGTCATTAGCCGGTTCTGGCTGATCCGTTAGCTTTGAAAGGATGCTACCTAAACGGTCACGCATCTGTTCGCGACTAATGATCATATCGATATGGCCTTTCTCTAACAAAAACTCACTGCGCTGAAAGCCCTTGGGTAACTTCTGCCGGATGGTTTGCTCAATAATATTTGGCCCTGCAAACCCAGCACGAGCACCAGGCTCAGCCACATTAAGATCACCCAGCATTGCCAAACTAGCAGATACACCACCATAAACAGGATCAGTCATCACTGAAATATAGGGAACTCCAGCAATCTTAAGACGCTCAAGTACGGCACTGGTTTTGGCCATTTGCATTAGCGAGATAAGCGCTTCTTGCATACGAGCACCACCAGTTGCAGCAAAGCAGACAAAAGGGATTTTTTGTTCTAAAGCAAGGGTAGCCGCCCTAGTAAACTTTTCACCAACCGCATAACCCATTGAGCCGCCATGGAAAGCGAATTCAAAGGCACAGGCAACTATAGGCATAGAGTGGAGGCTGCCTGACATAGCAACAAGCGCGTCTTTTTCGCCGGTTTTTTTCTGTGCATCTGTCAAACGGTCTTTATATTTTTTAACATCTTTGAAGCGCAATCTGTCAACAGCAACAATATCGGCGCCAATTTCTTCTCGTCCCTGCTCATCTAAAAAGATATCAAGTCTACGGCGCGCACCAATACGCATATGATGCTGGCACTTAGGGCAGACATCTTGATTGCGTTCAAGTTCTGGACGGTAAAGGGGTGCCGCACATTTTGGGCACTTTTTCCACAAACCCTCTGGAACAGCGCTTGATCGGTTACTATTTGTTGATGCAGGACCCGAAGGTCGGATGCGTTTCAGCCAATCCATCAATTTACCTTTCAACAGTTGTTCAATGATATACAACTAATCATTGGTATATATTATTCCGTATTCTATCACGAGATAACTCGAGTCGCTAAGCTCTAGAGAGGGAATTTATATCCCTAAGTACATTTTTAATTAATTTTTTTAGCTTTTGATATAAAGGCTTTAACTTTTTCTGGATCTTTAATGCCTGGACTCGACTCTACCCCACCGCTGACATCCACCATAAAAGGGCTAGTGATAGAAACTGCCTTATGGACATTGTCTGGATTTAAACCTCCTGCAAGAATTAACCTATAGTGTGTTGAAGCGGGCAAGCGACTCCAATCAAAACTATGGCCTGTACCGCCATAAAGGTTGTCACTCCAAGCATCGAACAAAAAACCGCCCTCGGCATTATATGCAGCCACCTCGGCATCAATATCTAATCCCTCTCGCATTCTGATAGCACGAATAAAGGGGACATTGAACTGATGGCAAAAATCTGGAGTTTCATCACCATGAAACTGAATATAATCAGGTTTAACCTGATCGATAACCTGTAAAACCAAATGTTCGCTAGGGTTTACCAACAACACGATGGCAAGAGTAGGCTTAGCGATTGCGGCTCTTATTTGCGCTGCCTGCTCAACATTTACGTAGCGCGGGCTTTTCTCATAGACTACAAGACCCAGTGCGTCAGCGCCATATTGCTGAGCCATTATCGCCTGCTGAGGGCTAGTAATTCCGCAAATTTTAACAAGAACTGACATAGTTTATTCTTCTATATTCTTAAGTGTAGCCGGCAAAAATACTGGCCCTTTAGGCAGTGTTGGCAATCCAAATTCTGCTGGGTAATCAACATCTACCAAATATAACCCATCAGGCGCTGCTGTGGCAGCACTGTTACAGCGATTACCTTCAGATAACAGCTGGCTAATCCATAATGACTGTTTGCGACCAAGGCCTACTTCCAATAGTGAACCTACTATATTTCGCACCATATGTAACAAAAAAGCGTTGGCGGTAATTTCAAATATTACCAATTGGCCAAGCCGATAAATATTAGCCTGATGCACATTACGACAGGGTGAATTGGACTGGCAGCCGGAGGCTCTAAAAGCTGAAAAATCCTGCTCCCCAAGTAAATACTGGCAAGCCTCTTGCATTAGTGAGATATCAATAGGTTGTTTTACCCAAGTTACCGCATTAGCCATAATGGCTGGTCTTGAGCGACTGTTATCAATCACATACCTATAAGTTCTGGCTCGAGCAGTAAATCGAGAATGAAAGTCTGAACTTATACCATCGGCCCAGATTAAGGCGATACTGCCTGGAAGCTGGCTATTGGTACCCTGCACCCAGCTATAGCCTGAACGCTGAGCTGAGGTATCAAAGTGTATTACTTGATGACTCGCATGAACTGCGGTATCTGTGCGCCCTGCGCAATGTATTTTGACAGGTCGATCGGCAACATAGCTAAGGGCAGCTTCTATTTCTTGCTGTACTGAGGGGCTGTGCTTTTGTCGTTGAAAACCACAGTAGTCAGCACCCTGATATTGAACAATGGCAGCATAGCGAGTAACACCGGCAGGTAATTGTTGTCCTTCCGGGAGTTTACAACCCTCTGTATAAATCCAATCAGCCACAAAATTATCCATCGCCTAGGTTTCAATACTGTCTAAAATTTCACGCGCCTTCGCCTTACCTTGCTTATCAGCCTCACCAATAACTTCTTCAAGAATTGCTTGGGCACTCTCGATATCACCCATTTCTATGCAAAGTGATGCCATATCAAGCTTTATCTGAAGAGGATCAATTTCAATAATGTCTTCTTCAAAATCAACTACTTTAAAATTACTAGCTAGCGGTTTTTTCTCATCTGCATCTTCGCGAAACTGTGCTTCTAATTCTTGAATACCCGGAAGCTCTGTTTCAACAAATGGCTCTGACGACGGCGCAATAACGTCTTGTTTTTTATGCTTCACTGAGCCCTTATCACTGCCCTTAGCAAAGACCTCGGCCTTATTGCTATCTGCAGGTTTGTGAATGACCGAGTCGATGGGCTTTTTAACCGCTTGAGAATTACTTTCTTCATTGGTGGGCGAAGCTTTTGCTCTTAACCTTGTCACTACAAAAGCTAACAACAGCGCACCCACAAAAAACCAAAGATCAACCGGTAGCTGTTTTAGGCGAACTGAAAGCTCACGCAACAGGCTTACATCAACTTTCGAAAACCACTGCCTAAACTTGCCGGCAACTACTTTTAATCTTTCTAGGCTCTTTACCTGATCAGTATTCTCTTTCGTTGGCTCAATAGATAATTCAACCTGTGTCTTTGCCTCTTCACTCGTTTCTATTGGATCTAACTGTGGCTGTTTTACAACGAACACCTTTTGATTAACCTCAGCTTGAGGTTCAATCTCAATCAATAACGGCGCAGATGTTATTTGCGCAGCCGCTTGATCAGTTATTTCAGACTCTAAAGAATCTTGGTTAGCCTCTTGGTTAAGCCTTTCAATTCTCGATAAATCTTGCTCAATCAAATCAGGGGTTAACTCGAGGGCTATACCTGGTGGCTCAACTAATCCTGCGGTTAATTCGGGCGTGGATTCAATTTTCTTTGTTTCGAGACTAGCCTGAGGTATTAGCTGCTCTAAGCTTTCTTTTGGGCGATCAAGCTTAGTAATATCCTCAGGTGCAAATGGGGACTCAAAACTTACAACAGAACCCTCTATTAGCTGCGTGCTATTACCATTAAGAAAGGCCTCTGGGTTTTTGTCATACAATATGTCCATGGCTTCAGCCATGGACATATTCTCAGAACGTAACCGCTTAGCCACATTCCACAGGGTATCGCCAACCACTACCCTGTGCGTCAAATGGTTAGGCTTGTCTGAAACTGATATTAAGGGCAAGTCTAATGACTGCTCAAGGGCTTTAGTCGACGCTAAATCAGTCGCTGAGTTATTTGTATCTTCTTCCTTTGAGTCAACATCTAAAACTAGCGGAGATGCCACAGGTACCTCGGCGACGGCAATAACTTGCAGCTCACCAAGATCTTCCTCTGCGATAACGACTGACGAGCAAAAAGATACAAGCATCACCAACCAAGCTGATAGAAAACTTTTCGTTAGGCTTGGCGTTTTTCTTGTAAAGCAAACAGTCATTTTTCTCATAATTTTATCCGTACTCAAAAGCGAGCAATTAACGTTCTACCAAAATCCTAAGCATACGTCTTAATGGTTCAGCTGCGCCCCATAGTAGTTGGTCCCCTACAGTGAATGCTGACAGATACTGATCGCCCATATTCATTTTTCGCAATCGTCCCACAGGCACCTGTAGCCCACCAGTTACTGCCGCAGGTGTAAGGTGCTGCACTGAATCTTCCTTAGTGTTAGGAATAAACTTAGCCCATTGATTAGCCTCAGCCAGCATTGATTCAATTTCATCCATAGGCACATCACGAGTCAACTTAATAGTTAATGCTTGACTGTGACAGCGCATGGCTCCGATGCGCACACAGAGACCGTCCAGCGGAATCGGGCTAGCTTCTAGCCCAAGAATTTTGTTGGTCTCTGCCTGATTCTTCCACTCTTCACGACTCTGACCGTTTTCTAGCTGAGAATCGATATAAGGCAATAGACTGCCGGCTAGAGGAAAACCCCAGTTATCAACTGGAAAACTGTCACTGCGCAGGGTATCTGTTACCTGACGGTCTATGTCTAAAATAGCCGATGCCGGATTAGCCAAAGCACCGGATACAGAGTCTTCTATTACGCCCATTTGGTTGATTAGTTCACGCATATTTTGCGCGCCAGCACCCGAGGCTGCCTGATAGGTCATTGAGCTAGCCCATTCGACTAGATTAGCATTAAATAAACCGCCAAGCGCCATTAGCATTAGACTCACGGTACAGTTGCCGCCGATAAAATCTTTAACACCATCGCTTAAACCCTGATCAATCACGCCTGAATTAACCGGATCAAGCACAATAATAGAGCTATCGTGCATACGTAACGCTGAGGCGGCGTCGATCCAGTAACCTTTCCAGCCACTATTGCGAAGCTGAGGATATACTTTCTTGGTGTAATCACCCCCCTGACAGGTAACAATAATATCCATTTGCGACAGCGCTTCGATGTCAAATGCACTTTGCAGCAACGGAATTTCAACACCAATATCTGGGCCCTGTTGACCCGCCTGTGAGGTAGTAAAAAATATTGGCTGTATATCTTTAAAATCGGATTCTTTTCGCATGCGCTCCATTAGCACTGAGCCCACCATGCCACGCCAACCTATAAAACCTATTTTTTTCATTGTATAAACCTTTTTCTGTCTTACTTAAAAAATTAATTACAGTGCAGCGACGACTGCGTCGCCCATAGCTACTGTGCCCACCTTTTGACAGCCATCAGTATGAATATCAACGGTGCGCAGCCCCTTATCAAGTACATGACTGACTGACTGCTCAATCGCATCAGCAGCCTTAGGTGCATTGAGAGAATATCTAAGCATCATCGCCACTGACAATATAGTTGCCAATGGATTAGCAATACCTTTGCCTGCTATATCAGGCGCGGAACCATGACAGGGCTCATACATACCGCCACCGTTTTTATCCAAAGACGCTGACGGCAACATACCAATGGAACCTGTCAACATGGCTGCAGTGTCGGACAGGATATCGCCAAACATATTGCCAGTAACTACCACATCAAACTGCTTGGGGTTCATAACCAGCTGCATGGCGGCGTTATCAACATACATATGACTTAACTCGACTTTGGGATAGTCAGAAGCCATATCACTGATCACTTCACGCCAAAGTACGGTCGCCTCAAGCACATTGGACTTATCCACCGAGCATAGTCGCTTATCACGAACCATTGCCGCTTCAAATGCCATCTTACCAATTCGCTTTATTTCCGATTCATTGTATTTATAGGTGTTGTAACCCTCGCGCTGACCATCTTCAAGGGTACGTATACCTCTGGGCTCGCCGAAATAAATACCGCCCACTAATTCACGCACTATAAGAATATCTAAACCAGAGACAAATTCAGGCTTCAGTGAAGAGGCATGAGCTAACTGAGGGTACATAATCGCCGGACGCAAATTACCAAATAAATCTAATTCAGAACGAATGGTAAGCAAACCTTTTTCTGGTCTAAGGTGACGTTCAACATCATCCCACTGTGGACCGCCGACGGCGCCCAACAAAATAGCATCAGATTGGCGCGCCTTATCTAGGGTTTGCTGAGAACAGGGTGAACCCTCAGCCTCTAAACCTGCACCACCTAAGTGAGCATAATCAAGCTCAATTTCAAGCTGAAATTTTTCATTGATACGCTCAAGCACTTTAACCGCTTCAGTTACAATTTCCGGCCCTATGTTGTCACCGGGTAGAATAAGTACTTTTTTCGTCATTATTTAATTGCTCCAAATACCCATGGCTGCTCTGCCTCACGGGTTTTTTCATAATCTTTAATTACCTGCGCTGACTGCAGTGTTAATCCAATTTCATCTAAACCCTTGATAAGGCAATCTTTACGGAATTCATCAATATCAAAGGAAAAACTCTCGCCACAGGGGCGAACCACTTTTTGTTCAGCCAAATCTATGGTTAGTTGGTAACCTTCTGTAGCGCTCATTTCATCAAATAATATATCTAACTGCTGCTCCGATAACACCACTGGAAGCAATCCATTTTTAAAACAGTTATTGTAAAAAATATCTGCATAACTCGGCGCAATAACTGCTCTAAAGCCATAGTCTTCTAATGCCCAGGGAGCATGTTCGCGACTGGAACCACAGCCAAAGTTTTTCCTGGCCAATAAAATGGATGCTCCCTTGAAACGCGGAAAGTTTAATGGGAATTCAGAGTTGGTTGGTCGCTGGCTACAATCTTGACCGGGTTGACCCTCATCCATATAACGCAACTCATCAAATAAATTGGGCCCAAAACCACTGCGCTTAATTGACTTTAGAAACTGCTTAGGAATTATCATATCGGTATCTACATTGGCCCGATCCATAGGCCCTACAACGCCCTGATGCTGAGTAAATGCTCTCATGACTGCTCTCCTACAAATTCGCGCACATCGACAATATGGCCGGTAATCGCTGCGGCAGCAGCCATCGCTGGGCTCATTAGGTGCGTGCGCCCACCATTGCCCTGACGGCCTTCAAAGTTTCTATTTGAGGTGGAGGCACAGTGTTCCCCCACCCCTAATTTATCAGCATTCATAGCAAGGCACATGGAGCAACCCGGCTCACGCCAATCTAAACCCGCTTGCGTAAATATTGCATCCAAGCCTTCTGCTTCTGCCTGCTCTTTAACCATCTGCGAGCCTGGAACCACCAACGCTTGCTTAACAGTAGTGGATACGGTGTGGCCCTTAACTATTGCAGCTGCCGCGCGCATATCTTCAATGCGAGAATTTGTACAGGAGCCAATAAATACTCTATCAACAGCAACAGCACTGATAGGCGTGCCGCCCTCAAGTCCCATATATTCTAATGCTCGCTCCACGCCACTTCGTTTAACAGGATCAGTTTGATCCTCTACTCTTGGAATATTTGCAGTCACTGGAACCACCATTTCTGGTGAGGTTCCCCAAGAAACCTGAGGCGCTATATCATTGCCATTAAGAACCACCTCAGTATCAAATACTGCATCTTTATCAGTCACAAGAGTACGCCAATATGCTGCGGCCTTATCAAACATCTTATCGGCAGGCATAAACTTACGCCCACGACAATAATCAACCGTTTTTTCGTCAACGGCTACTAAACCTACCCTTGCACCAGCCTCAATTGCCATATTACAGACGGTCATTCGGCCTTCAATCGACATATCTCTAAATACTGCACCTGAAAATTCTATGGCGTGACCATTGCCACCTGCAGTTCCTATTTTAGCGATAATTGCTAACACTACATCCTTGGGTGTTACACCAGAACCCAGTGTGCCCTCTACAGTGACTCGCATATTTTTCATTTTTTGGGTCACAAGAGTTTGAGAGGCTAAGACATGCTCAACTTCAGATGTACCAATACCATGAGCCAAACATGCAAGCGCACCATGGGTTGCAGTATGGGAATCACCACAAACAACCGTTAAGCCGGGCATAGTAGCGCCTAGTTCAGGTCCCATTACATGCACAATTCCCTGCCCCATTTCATTCATCTTAAACTCTTTGATGCCAAAATGATCACAGTTATCATCCAAAGTTTGCACCTGAATACGTGATGTAGCATCAGGAATTCCAGCCACACCGGCGGCTCGTTCGAGGGGATCGGTCGATATATTGTGATCTGGAGTGGCTAAGTTTGTATCTAACCGCCATGGTAGTCGCCCTGCAATACGCAGCCCTTCAAATGCCTGCGGTGAGGTCACCTCATGCAAAATATGACGATCAATATAAATAAGCGCAGAGCCATCTTTATTCTGTTTAACTAAGTGGCTATCCCAAAGTTTATCGTAGACTGTTTTAGCAGACATGCTGTTATCCTAAATTTTCAATATTGAAGTTATTTTACTGTTACTTTATGATGAAATAAATTCATAATTTTCATATTTATGATTCCTTTAAAGAATATATAGGTCAAACCCATGGATAATCAAAGCTTAAAAGCCTTCGTTACGGTAGCAGAATGTGCCTCTTTTTCCGTAGCCGCTGAGCGATTACATTTAACACAGTCTGCTGTTAGTAAGCGTATTGCCAACCTTGAGCACCAAGCAGGCATCAAGCTTTTTGATCGAATTGCTCGGCAGGTAACACTGACCGAGGCAGGAAACGCCCTATTACCCAGGGCACAACATATATTGCAAGAGTACGCATCTGCCATTCAAGCAATCAATGATTTATCAGGTGATACCAATGGCACGCTTCATCTAGCGATCAGCCATCACCTGGGTCTTCATCGTCTACCGCCGATTCTAAAAGCTTTTGCTCGTCAATACCCAAGGGTTAATCTTAATATTGAATTTATGGATTCTGAAAAGGCCTATGAGCAAGTCCTTCAAGGTCGATCCGAGGTTGGCGTTATCACCCTGGCTTTGGATGAGCACCCCAATATTCTGTATAAGAAAATTTGGTCTGATCCTTTACGGTTTATTTGCGCGCCGGATCATCCTTTAGCCAAAATACCGCAACCCAGCCTTGAGGATCTTGCGAATTATTCAGTGATATTGCCGGGGATCAATACCTATACTGGGCGTATTATTCAGAACCTATTCAAAAGCCAGGGGATTCCGCTAAAAGCGCCCATGTCTACCAACTACCTGGAGACTATTAGTACCATGGTTGAAATTGGGTTAGGTTGGAGCATACTCCCTGAAACACTAGTAAAAAACCTTCATGTTATGGATACCTGCTACAAAGGGGTTTCACGAGATCTTGGCTATATACATCATATGAAGCGCAGCCTATCCAATGCGGCAGTCGCCTTTCTTAAAATGCTTGATCAAACTTAATGATTATTGGCTAAATTTATTGATCCGCCTCTAGGGCGTTAATAAGGTCAGTAAACTCTGCACCATTTTCGGGATTAAGTTTAAGGAGTAACTTATGTGCCTCTAGAACCTGCTTACGCACCTCGTCAATCCCTGAGGGAACCTCTTCAAGGTCTCGCAATTCAAAATCAAACTCATCCGGTGGCTGTTGAAAAATATCTATAATCTCGTCAAAACCCATACATTCAAGGGTACGAATAATGGATGGATTTTTACAAAATAGTTTTACATTGACCTGATAGTGCTCACGACAATGTAACCCTAGCTTGGCCACAAGCCCAAGAGTTGTGCTATCAACGCCATCAGCATCAAGCATATCAACCACAACACTTTTAACCTGATTTTTGCCAAACAATATTTCCATATAACGATTTAATGTACCGCTAAGTGTTAGCCGCACATCGCCCACTAATTTGAGTAGATAATCATCGGCTCTATCTGAAATTAATATTTTACCCTGATTCAAACTAACAGCCTCCTGTTAGCAAAAGCACGGAGATGTCATCTTTAAGATCTTTAATACCATCAATAAAAAGGCCTTTTTTAAGTGCTCTAATACTGACAGATCGATTGCTTAGGTACCTGAGCAACCGGTCCTCTTTATCGCTAATTTGCTTGCCTGGAAGCAACTCAAATACGCCGTCCGATAACAAAACAAGTGCGAACTTTTCTGGCAGCTGTATTTCTTCGACTGCCCACTTAGCATCCTTAAAGATACCTGCAGGCTTACCTTTCCCGGGAAGATATTGCGCATTACCATCGACAATCAGAATGGGCGAAGGCTGATGAGCGCCCACCACATATCTTAGTTTTCTGGTTTCTGTGTCCAAAGAGCCTGCAACAATAGTCAAATGTTTATCTAACTCTGTGCTCAGTAACTGCTGGTTAATAGACTCAACCAAACCCTCTGGCGCTAGGGCCAGCGCATCATATTGCTTCTCACGCGCATGGCGACGAATAATTCGACCCGCTATAAAGTGCAGCAATACTGTAACAAAAGCAGATGAGGCGCCATGGCCAGATACATCAACAAAATAGAATAATAAGTAACGCCCCAATACAAATTGATAGCCAACACAGTCGCCACTTAGGTACAAGGAGGGTGCCATTGAATGTGCTATCTCAAAATCACCGCAGCGAAGTGGGCCCTCAGGCATAAGGTTTTTTTGAATTTCAAGACCAGCTTTTTGATCCTGCTCTAATAACTGGATACTTCTCTGCAACCTATTATTAGTTTCCTTTAGTCGCTCAGCGTACTCTTGCTGGCGACGTCTTGAGGAGGAGAGTTTATATAGACGCTCTAAAACTGGAGGTATCTCGCGATGAGCTGGGTCAGCCTCAAGTATATCAGCCACACCCAACCTAAAATAATGGGCCTCATTACCACTCGACTGAGCATCAAGAGCAATAACTGCCAAATACTGCGCGCAGAATTGGCTTAAAAAATCATTATCAAAATTATGAGTTTGAAGGTATTGAGAGGTTAAAATAACAGGCTGATTAAGAGGGTCAGCACATAACTCTTTTAGGTCTTCAAGGTTTTCAGCGCTCAAACAACCCCAACCAATAGACTGGAAACTTGCCAATAACCCCTGTGACGCCTCAGTATTATCGTTAACGATAATAATCGGACCTTTTAACTCACTCATCTAGCGTTCACTTTGTCGATGAAATGCAAACTGTTACTATAATTATACAACAATGACCACTCTCTGTAGTGTTTGATTAATAATCATCAAGCTCATCAAACTCATCTTCAACAGCGCCATCACTTACTGCATAGGCTCTTTTTTGCAAGTAAACATCACGTACTAGCATATAGCTATCTCCCGCTAGCATACTGTCATATTCTAGCAGGGAGGCTCTGGTGTCGATTAGCTTAACAACCGTCGCAGCAGCTTTTTCTGAATTCTTATTCAAATAATCTAATGGATCTGTTAGGTCATCAATCAACCTAGCTGGACCATCTCGAAAAGTGGTTGGACCAAGAAATGGCAGCATGACATAGGGACCCTCAGGCACCCCCCATTTACCTAATGTTTGACCAAAATCCTCACCCTCACTCTTTCTTAGGCCGAAGGACTTTGCCACATCAAATACACCTGCCACACCCAGGGTGGTATTAATTGTAAATCGACCTGAATCCTTTACCGCTTGGGAAAATTTTGCCTGTAGTACAGCATTAAATATATTGGTAATTTCACCCAGATTATCAAAAAAGTTAGAAACACCCTTCTCGATAGGTTCTGGAGTAACCGCCACATAGAACTTAGCGGCTGGGCGGGCAATATAATCATCTAGGTATTTATTAAAACTAAACACCTTTCTATTCAAATTTTCGAAAGGGTCAGCATCTACAGAGTGATCTGCACAGACTGAGAATGACCATACAATGGTAATAGAGATTATGGCTTTAATTATTAGAGAGGGTTTAGTCATCCTAATTACCTATGCTGGTTTTAAATATTTTACTAGCTCATGGCTAAAAGATTCAACCGTAAAAACCCTATACCTTAAAGAAAATACGCTTGGTAGTTACAAAAACGGTCAAAATCGACGTAACTGCTCATGAAGCTGTTGCCACATTATTTCTAATCGCTTTCCTGAGACTGGCATCTTGGTTCCTAACTGCTGAGCAAATAGGGAAACTCTATACTCTTCAATGGCCCACAGATAGTCTTTTAATTCCTCAGATAATTGCTTAGATAACGACTCAGGGTTGTGGTCATCGACTCGCTGTAAAAAATGCTGTATTTCATTAAGCCACTGGCGGTCTTTGGCCACCTGCATCGGTAACTTTTCAAGCCTAATCTCAATAGCACGAATAAATCTTGGGTACTGTGCTATTTCATCAAACCTTAAGTCTTTGAGTGTTTCAACTGAAAATAATCGCTTAACCTGATCTTCAATATCAGATTTTGCATAAACGCCAGCAAGATTCATAGCTCTTATTTGCTTTCGGCATCGATGAAGCAATGAAAGCACTGATTCAAGCGTATCGGCTATCTGCTGGGCTGTTCCAACCACTAAACTCAAACCGTTAGCGTATTGGCGCTCAAAACTCTGCTTATCTCGCACAGCTTTGCCACCAGAAAACATGGCCTGCTGAAAGCTCGCCGAAATAATAGCGGTTATCAATGACTGGCGGTCACCCACTGCCGCAGCTTTTAGCGCTAAATCAGCGCCCCGCAATAGGTGCTTATTAAGGTAATTAACCGATTGGTAGCCCTTTAACATAGCCAATCTAAGCTGCCCCTGAAGAGTAAGATTTTCAGCAACTAAAGGATTATCCTGCAACTCTATATCTACCCAGTCACCACAGTCACGCAGGCAGGGCCAAGCTTTAATTGTAATGTTGCCACGCTCGATACTAATCTGTTCTGGAAGCTCTTCAAAGTCCCATTCCTCAATATTTTTGCGAGAAACCCCTTGGTCAGATGTCTGCTCTAAACCCTGAGTAATCTGCTGTTTAAAATCTTGTTGTAACTGCTGCAGACTACGACCTATAGCAATTCTTTCGCCTTTTTCATCTTGCAACACAAAATTCATCAAATACCATGGGTTTAAGCCATCTAAGCGCCAATCTTTTTCATTCACATTAACGCCCGATAACCTATGTAGCTGTTCCGTAAGAACCTCTGGCAGGGGTTTGTCCTGCGCCTTGGCGACTAAAAGTATCTTATCTACATAATCGGGTACCGGAACAAAATGTCGGCGCGTCTGCTTGGGCAGTCCTTTGATCAGCGCAATACATTTATCACGCAGCATACCTGGCACCACCCACTCAAAGAAAAAACGTGGCATTTGATGTAAAACAGGCAGTGGAACTATAACGGTAACACCGTCCTCAATATGGCCCGGCTCAAATCGGTAGCTTAAAGAAAAATCTAAGCCCCCACAGCTAACCTGCTCTGGGAACTGCGCCTGCTCATCTAGCGACAGCCCTCTTAGAAGTAATAACTCGCGGCTAAGCCTTAATATATTTTTATCCGCGGCCTCTGAGTGTTTACGCCATTTATCAAATGCTACCTGATTATAAATATCCTGAGGGATACGATCATCATAAAAACTATAGATAATCTTTTGCTCAGCGACCAAATCACGACGTCTAAACCTATCCTCAAGGGCCTGTAATTCCTCTAGCAGGGATTGGTTATACTGAAGAAACTTCCCCTTGCCTCGATAACCATGCTCAACTAGAGCCTGCTGTATAAAGACAGTGCGCGCCTCTTTGGGTGCAATCTTGCCATAGGGCGTTAGTCGCGCCTCTACAATGGTTAAACCAAATAAAGTCTGTCGCTCCTTGGCCATAACCAAACCATTCTTACCATGGTAAAAAGGCTCACTATAGGTCTTTTTCACAAGGTGAGCCGCTAGGGGTGCCAACCAATCACTGTCAATTTTTGCAACATTTAGCGCATATTGCTTTGATGTTTCCATCAATGAGCCAGCAACAATCCATTTGGGTGGTTTTTTACTCAAACCTGAACCGGGAAAAATAAATAATTTTCGGTTACGAGTACCTAAAAATTCCCATTTATCCTGTCGATTAGCCACCTGACCTAGAAGCCCTGATAATAGTGCGCAGTGCACCATTTGATAATCAGCGGGTTTTTTGTTATCGATAAAACCCAAACCTCTGCAGGCGCTATGTACCTGATGATGAAGATCACGCCATTCTTTCATTCGCAAAGGGGAAATAAAATGGGTACGGCAATATTTTGCAAACTGGTTGCGAGACACAATTTGTCGTTTTTCTTCAAAATGCTGCCACAGATTGACCAAAGATAAAAAATCAGACTGTTCATCCAGCCACTTTTTATGGGCTAAGTCCGCAGCCTGTTGCTTATCAGCCGGCCGCTCACGAGGGTCTTGAATACTTAATCCCGTTGTAATAATCATTAACTCAGTTAATGAACCTAGTTTTGCGGCTTCAATTAACATACGTGCTAATTTTGGGTCAAGAGGAATAGAAACCAACATCTTACCCAGCTCTGTTAGCGCGCCTTTTTTATCTACTGCCTGTAACTCTTCAAGCAGCTTGTACCCATCATTAATTAATCGAGTGTCTGGTTTATCAATAAAGGGGAAATCTCTAATATCGCCTATTCGAGCATGCAGCATCTGCAAAATTACAGCAGCAAGATTTGTTCTGATAATTTCAGGATCGGTATATTCAGAACGAGAGGCGAAATCTTCCTCGGTATAAAGCCTGTAGCAAATGCCTTTTTGAACTCGCCCACAACGGCCTGCTCTTTGATTTGCGCTAGCCTGTGAGATAGATTCTATAGGAAGCCGCTGAACTTTTGTTCTATAACTGTAGCGGGACAACCTTGCTCTACCACCGTCAATTACATAGCCAATCCCTGGCACCGTTAGGGAGGTTTCAGCCACATTAGTGCTTAACACTACTCGCCGCCCCCTATGAGGTGAAAATATTTTTCTTTGCTCTGTAAGGCTAAGGCGCGCATATAGCGGCACTACTTCAAGGTGAGGTATTTGAGCCCGGCGAATAGCTAAGCTCACTTCACGAATTTCTCGCTCACCACTTAAGAAAACTAAGACATCGCCCTGAGTACTCTGCGCGTCAATCATCTGAAGCCGATCAATAATTTTCTGATCTAAATCTAGTGTAATTTGATCAATATTGTCATAAACAATATCCACCGGATACGTTCTTCCTGAAACCTCGACTATAGGCGCATGATTAAAATGCTTAGAAAACTTTTCCACATCAATGGTGGCTGAGGTAATGATAACTTTCAGATCAGGTCGAAGAGGGAGTATTTGCTTTAAATAGCCCAGTAAAAAATCTATGTTAAGACTGCGCTCATGAGCCTCATCAATAATAATGGTATCGTAATGACTTAAAAACCGATCGCGCTGAATCTCAGCCAAAAGAATGCCATCAGTCATTAACTTTATTAAGGTGTTTTGATTGGTTTGGTCAGAAAATCTCACCTGATAACCCACCGCTTCACCCAGCGGAGTTTTTAGTTCTTCAGCTAATCTGCTGGCAACAGACCGGGCAGCAATTCTTCTGGGCTGAGTATGGCCTATTAAGCCTCGTCGACCACAGCCAGCTTCAAGGCATATTTTGGGCAACTGAGTCGTTTTACCTGAACCCGTCTCACCGGCAATAACCACAACCTGATTTTTTCGAATCAAGTCTCTAATTTCATCCGCTCGACCACTTACCGGTAAATCAGGATAGGTAATTTCAGGAAAATTGGCAGCTCTACTTTCAACCCAATGCTGAGACTTAGCAAAAGAAATCGACCATTTTTTCCAAGCTGATAATCGCTGTTCAGGGTTCTCTGAACCCTGTTGAATCTTTTTTAATTGTTTTTGTAAGCGAAACAAATCTCGGCTAGAAACAGCATCTATAAGCTGTGACTCCAGCAACCGAAATTGCTTTACTTGGTTAGGGATCTTCAAATCCACCTTAGGCGTGGTCATCAAAGAAATTTACGAGGTCAGGTCTTGCCAGACACAGTGTCCGCTAGCCGACTTTATGGTATCAAGCTTCTCGTTATGGCTGACCAGCTCTGAATCATTGGCTTTTATTACACGCAGTGGTGAGCGATCTGGTGAGAGTCTTCTAATACCTGAGGTACCGCCCATAGCACCCTCGCTAGAGCTACTTTGATCATTAATATTAAGGTTAACCTGACCACCTGTCATAATAAGGTAGACATCCGCTAAAATTTCAGCATCTAGCAATGCCCCGTGAAGATCTCGCTGGGAGTTATCTACCGCATAACGTTTACACAAAGCATCCAAGTTATTTCTCTGGCCAGGATGTTTTTTTCTAGCAGCGGCTAAGGTATCAACAACTGAACAGAGACCGCCGATAGATTTAGGCAACTTTGCAAGTTTGGATAGCTCATGATCAATAAAGCCAACATCGAAGGGTGCGTTATGAATCACCAGTTCAGAATCGCCAACAAAGTCTAAAAAATCGCCAACAATACTGGCAAACAATGGCTTATCTGCTAGAAACTCGTCAGTAATACCATGCACCTGCATTGCACCCTCATCCACATTTCTCTGAGGGTTAATGTACTGATGATAATGGCGACCCGTAAGCTTACGATTAACTAGCTCAACGCAACCAATTTCAATAATCCGGTGGTCTTGGGAAGTCTCAAGCCCTGTTGTTTCTGTATCTAATACTATCTGTCTCATAAGGTTGCTTATTCCAACTCATCAATACCGCGATTTGCCAACTGATCGGCAATCTCATTTTCAGCATGCCCACTATGGCCTTTTACCCACTGCCAATCAATCGAATGTAACTCAGCCAGCTTATCTAACTGCTGCCAAAGATCCACATTTTTAACTGGCTTTTTAGAGGCTGTTTTCCAGCCTTTTTTCTTCCAATTTGGCATCCATTCCTGAATACCCTTTAACACATAGGTGGAATCTGAGGTGACAACCACCTCACAGGGCCTTTGCAGTGCAGACAGCCCCTGAATAACCGCCATAAGTTCCATACGGTTATTTGTACTTTCTGGCTCCCCGCCACAAAGAGAGCGCTCTTTATCGCCATAACGAAGCAATACGCCCCATCCGCCGGGCCCAGGGTTGCCTCGGCAAGCACCATCTGTAAATATTTCTACGGTCTTCATTTTAATTTGACACTACCAGTAGTTGATTGATTAATATTGGCGCGCTTTGCCCCGTAGGTTCCAGCTGCTAGAGGCCGCCATGAACTGGACGAATTGCGAATACCACCCGTCACGCGTTTAACCGCATGAATCATATAAAAATTGCCCAGTGGAAAGCCAATTTTTTGACACATCTGTTCCAATAAAGAACGATGTTGTAGCCAGCTTGGTTGATCGATAGGTAAATTATAAGCGCCATTTTGAATATTAATCACTTCACAGTTAAGTAACGAGAGCCAATCAAATACCCGCCCTTTGCGTAAACTGAAAAAATCAAACTCTGCTCGCTGAGTAAACAGGCGCATTGGCCACTTTAACAACCCCATGGGGCCCAACGGATTTAATACACAGAGAACCATATGCCCGCCCGGCACCAGCACTCTAGCAGCTTCGGCTAACACCGCCTGAGGCGAGGCCGAGTATTCAAGAGCATGCTGAACAATTGCAACATCTACCACATCAGAGGGTAGCGGCAAATCCTCATAAGCTGCCACAGCTGAATTACCATCAAAGTTTAAACCGCTTTGCTCAGAAGGCCGGATATAAAACTGATGAAGCTGATCAAAAGATTTAAGTGCGCAACGCGCGCCTGCCACACCCAAATGCATTAACCGGTAACCGGCTAAACCTATACAGTCACGGCTTAGCTGCTGTGTTTCTGCATCCAACAAATATTGGCCAAACTGCAACGCTGTCCAATTATCTAAATCCATAGCCCTGTTATCTGGTGTTATGGCCAGATGTTCAAAACTATAATCTGTAAGCAATGGATGTTTAAAGCGCATTATTTTCTAAAGCTAAAAGTATGTCTTAGTTAAGCCTAACATGTTCCAAACCAATCCCCTACCAGAGATAAACCAATATACAGCTTATTGACCATTTTCATGGCTCAGTTGTTAATAGCGACGAGGATCGTTACAATCGCGCAGTTAAAAATTAGGTCCATATTGAGTTTATTGTGTTAACAACGCCCAAAAAAATCGCTCTTTACCTTTGTCTGCTACTTTTAAGTTTTAGGCTAGTCGGCTGTGCGCCAGTGACAGATAGAGCGCAGCAAGAGATTGATAGGGACAAAGCACCAATAATTGACCTCAATATACCAGTATTAAAACCTATACCTAAAAGCCCGCCATTAGAGGTTATTGCAGCAGTAAAAGAACCTGACATTAGTGAGCCAACCCCGCCGGAAGATCTCTGGGGTAGGCTACGCCAAGGTTTTGAAATAACACCGGAGCTATTACCCTCAAATGCAAAAAAACAACAGCAACGTTACCTTAAAAATCCGCGCAACTTAAATATTCTATTTAAGCGCTCTACACCCTATATCTTTCATGTTACCGAACAGCTAGAAAACGCTAACTTACCCTTAGAGCTTGCATTACTGCCTATTGTTGAAAGTAATTATGACCCTCTAGCCTATAGCCCAAGCCACGCTGTAGGGCTCTGGCAATTTATAGCGCCTACCGCAAAATCATTGGGCCTTGAGAGAAACCGCTGGTATGAGGGGCGGCGTGATGTTGTTCATTCTACAGCGGCGGCGGCAACCTATCTTAGTTATCTCAATAAGCAATTTGATGGCAATTGGTTACTAGCACTCGCCGCGTATAACACCGGTGAAGGCGCTGTAAGAAAAGCTATTAGAAAAAATCGACGCCTAGGCAAACCCACAGATTTTTGGTCCCTGAGACTACCCAGAGAAACCAAAAACTATGTACCCCAGCTTATGGCGCTCGCCAGCTTAGTCAAGGACCCAGAGAAACACAAAATTAAGCTACCACCGGTGCCTAATTCAGCCTTTTTTAATATTGTAGAGCTCCCTGCACAAATAGAGCTCAGCAAGGCCATTGAGGTTACCGGGGTAGATGAAGTTATTTTCACTCAATTAAATTCCGGCTACAGGCGATCAGTAACACCTCCCAAAGCGGGATACCATATTTTACTACCCCTGGATAAAAGTTCACTGCTGAGCGATTTTTTGGCGCAAACTGATCCCTCAACCTGGGCTAATTACAGGGAATATAGTGTTCAAGCTGGCGACACCCTGTCTCATATTGCCCAGCAGTATGAACAGTCTACCCAGTTAATTAAGAGCACTAACAACCTAAGCAATGATTTCTTGCGGGTTGGGCAACTACTGCGCATACCACCTGCCGGGGACATAGCCGTCTTAACAGAGTATAAAACCAAACAAACTAAAACCTACAGGGTTGTAGCAGGCGACACATTATCCGAGATTGCAGCCAAAAATAAGGTGTCAACACAGAGCCTAAAACGCTCTAACAATCTCAGCGGAAATATGATTAAAGT